>Ga0207714_1001480_pt1 | contig 15115 bp, 14 predicted proteins | sample PonA232FremontCA_2_FD_187270 | JGI IMG/M metagenome (GOLD analysis project Ga0207714, IMG submission 187270) | Marine sediment microbial community from Fremont, CA, USA - Pond A23 Sediment 2 (SPAdes) | ecosystem: Environmental > Aquatic > Marine > Unclassified | place: USA: Fremont, California... | reverse complement strand
GTACCGGTCGCCGTCGAGTTCCACGGTCACACCGGCCTGTCCCATCGAGCGCTTGATCGACTGAACGGTGTTCTCGCAGTTTCTCACGGCCTGGTTCTTTGCCGGTCGACCGACGAGCCGTCGGCCATCGTCGACCGCGACGACCGACGGAACTGTCCGGTCGCCTGCTGCGCTCGGGACAATCTCGGGTTCGCCTGCCCGCACGACCGCAACCGCGCTGTTGGTGGTCCCGAGATCGATGCCGACTACGCTAGCTCCCATTATCATCTGTTTGTTCCGGACTCGTATATAAAGGCTCCCGTCGTGCGGTCTCGCCGGTTCCAATCGATGAATTTAAATAAGATTGGTACATATTCACACGCATGGAGTCCGACGCTGTCGACCCGACGACCGCGGGAACGGGCACCGAAGCGATGGCCGCAATAGAGCAGGGTTCGGTCGACCGGCTGGTAATCGCCGATGTCAACACAGACGAGGCGTATCTCACAGTCCCGCTCGGCGAGGCAGCGAAGCTTCCAGACTGGCGGTAACGGCATCTTCTCCCGGGGGTCACCGAAGAACAAGGGTTATGACCGGTGGCTAGCTTGCTACGGATATGCACGTGCTGGTCACGGACCCGATTGCCAACGCGGGGCTGGCGCTCCTGCGCGAGGAGGGACACACCGTCGAGACGGCCTACGATCTGAGTCACGAGGCGCTGCTGGAGGCCGTCGACGGTGTCCACGCGCTGGTGGTCCGCTCGGGAACCGAGGTGACACGTGACCTGTTCGAGGCGGCTCCGGACCTGCAGATTGTCGGCCGCGCCGGGATCGGTGTCGACAACATCGACATCGAGGCGGCCACCGAAAGCGGTGTTGTCGTCGCGAACGCACCCGAGGGGAACGTCCGTGCGGCGGCCGAACACACCGTCGCGATGGCGTTCGCGACCGCCCGGTCTATCCCACAGGCCCACGCCCGTCTCCAGGACGGAACGTGGGCAAAAGGTGAGTTTCTCGGAACCGAGCTAAACAACAAGACCCTCGGTGTCGTCGGGTTCGGTCGCGTCGGCCAGGAGGTGACAAAGCGTCTCGCCGGTCTCGGCATGACAGCCGTCACCTTTGACCCCTACATCAGTGAGGACCGGGCGACACAGCTCGGCGCGGAGCTGGTCGACGACCTCGACACCTGTCTCGACCGTGCGGACGTGGTCACGATCCACACGCCCCTGACCGACGAGACCGAGGGGATGATCGGCGAGGCCGAGCTCACACGGCTGACCGACGGGTACGTGGTCAACTGCGCCCGCGGCGGTATCGTCGACGAGGCCGCGCTCGCGGCGGCCGTCGAAAACGACACCCTCGCCGGGGCGGCCGTCGACGTCTTCGCGGACGAGCCGGTTTCGCCGTCGAACCCACTTTTGAGCGTCGACGATATCGTCGTCACGCCACACCTCGGCGCGTCGACGGCGGCCGCACAGGAGAGCGTCGCCGTCTCGACCGCCCAGCAGATACTCGCCGTGTTCACCGGCGAACCGGTCAGTAACGCACTGAACGCCCCCTCTGTCGACGAGAGCTCGTTTCCGGCCATCGAGCCGTACATCGGCCTCGCGGACACTGCGGGCGAGATTGCGGTGCAGCTGTTCGACGGACGTGTCGAACACATCGAGGTGACCTACGCGGGCGATATCGCCGACGAGGATATCGACCTCGTGACTGCGAGTGCACTAAAAGGTGTGTTCGCCCCCCTGGAGTGGCAGGTAAACGCGGTCAACGCAAACCAGGTAGCGAGCCAGCGCGGTATCGACGTCACCGAGTCAAAGAGCCCGCAGTCCGAGGACTTCCAGTCGCTCGTGACCGTCACCGTGGGGCGCGGTGAGGAGTCTGTCAGTGTCTGTGGCACCCAGTTCGCCGGCGACGACGCCCGCATCGTCCGTGTCGACGGCTACCGCGTCGACGCGGTTCCGTACGGACACATGCTGGTTGCCTACAACAGGGACGAACCCGGTGTCATCGGGTTCATCGGGACGGTGCTCGGCGAGCACGACATCAACATCGCCGGTATGTTCAACGGCCGAGAGACGTTCGGCGGCGAGGCGCTCTCGGTGTACAACCTCGACGACCCGGTGTCAGACCCGGTGCTCGCCGAACTCGAATCCGACGAGCGTATCGTCCGCACGAAACAGATCTCACTCGACAACGGCACGTCACTCGACCGTTGAGGGCGCTCACAGGAGGTGTGGGTCACGTCCCGGTTTGTTCGACAGTCACGGTGACCTGTTCCCCGACATCGAGGTCGACTGTCTCACCGACGAGTTTGACACCGAACGCATCGCGTGCACAGAAGAGAGCGAGCCCGCGCACCGGGTCGTTGTTCGCCAGCACGGTGCAGTCGTGCCAGGTTACTGTCCGGTCCCGAACAGTCCCGACGGCCGTTCCCGCGATGTCGACGGCGTCCCGTTCGACCGGGTCCGGGCTCCCGTCCCCGAGCAGGCCGCCACCCTGATAGTGGGGGACGCCGCCGTCGAGCACACCGCCGCCGCCGTCGAGACCGACGAAGCACTCGCCGGGTGCGGGGTGTTCCGGCTCGTCGAGTCGTGCCCAGGTGTCGCCCGCCTCGACGACCGTTCCCGTTCCGTCCCAGTAGAGCGGTCGCGGTTCGACACCGGGTTCGAGCGGGAGTGACCCGGCGGCCCGGTACTGGTTTGCCCCCTGCGGCCGAAAGCCCAGGTGGATGTGGTTCGGCACCCACGGGGCAAAGAAGCCGGCCCGCACGAGACCACCGAGTGGGTCGCCAACCGCGACGCGCTCACCGGTCTCGACCGCCGGGTCGACGTGGAGCAGGCGGGCGACGTGCTCGCCGGTGTCGATCAGCAGTAGGTAGTCGTGCTTCGCGGCGTACGGTTTCGGCGGCGCGCGGACCTGCCGGACCTCGAGCACCTCGCCGGCCACCGGCGAGACTGCCACCCCGGTCTCCGGGTAGAGGTCGACCGCACAGCCGCGGTCGTGGGCGGCAAACGGCGAGTTGTAGAGTGTGAACCGCCGGTACCGGGAGAGCAGGTTTCGGCAGAGCGTGACAGCCATCCGGTGTTCAGTTTGCCCTGAGCAACAAGTGTCCGTCGGTCCCGACTCACCCCCGGAGCCTGGCCACCAGCAGCCACCCCGCCACCCCGACGACGGCGCCGAGCCCGTTCACCACCACGTCACCGGTGCTGTACGCTCGCCCGGGAACGAGGGTCTGTCCCGCCTCGATGATGGCCCCGAAGACCACCGCCGCCAGGGCCACCCCCACGAGCCGCACCCGACGCGGCCGGTCGACACCGTCGGTGGCGACGGCGAGGCTCGCAGCGAGCGCCGCGTAGCCGAGCAGGTGGGCGAGAACAAACGGCGACTGGCTCGCCCCTCCACCCGACAGCGGTACCAGTGACGCGACCAAGACGACCCCCGCGACGACGGCGGCGGGCCACCACCCGACCGATGTCACCGGCTGTCACGGCCCGGGGTCACACGTCCCCGCCGGCCATCGCCATCTCCAGGCGCTCTACGAGCGGGTCGTTCCCGACAAACACCGGCGAGCGCTCGTGGAGACTGTCGGGCGACCGCGCTAGTAGCGACCTCGTCCCGTCGGTGGAGGCGCCGCCCGCGGCCTCGACGACGTATCCCATCGGAAGCCCCTCGAACTGGAGCCGCAGTTTCCCCTCCGGTCGCCCCTGAACCATCGGGTAGCCGAAGATACCGCCGTAGGTCAACACCTGGTTCACGTCGGCGACCATCGCACCGGCGTACCGGAGTTTCAGCCGGTCACTCTCGATATCTTCGACGTAGTCGGCAAAGTCGGGCAGCCAGTCCGGGATGCGACCGCCGAACCCGTATGTGACCGGGTCCTCGGGGATAGTCAGGTTGCCGTCGAGTACGGTCCGGTCTCCGTTCTCGACGAGAAACTCCGTGACGGTCCCGTCGTGGGCGGTCATCATCGTCGTGATGGGCCCGTAGAGCACGTAACAGGCCGCGACGAGGGCACTCCCCGGGGCGGGTAGGGGCTGGTCGTAGACACCCACGATGGTGCCCATCGCGTTGTTCGAGGTGAGATTCGAGGAGCCATCGAGCGGGTCACAGGAGACGTGGTGTGGGTCTGGCGCGGTGCCGCGTCGCTCGACAGTCTCGCGCTCCTCGCTCGCGTACGTGGTGACGCCGTCGAGTTCGAGCAGGCGCTCACAGAGTAGGTCGTCGGCGTAGATGTCCGCCGCGAGCTGGCGCTCGCCGCTTGGATTCTGTGCCTCCTCGTAGGAGCGTCGCTCCGCGAGGGCGTCCTGTATCTCGCTGCCGGCCGCCGCGACCGCCTCGAACACCTGCTCGGGGCTCCTCATCGCTGTGCGGCGGCGAGCGCTGTCTCGACCGAGGCCGCCTCGAAGATTATCTGTTCGAGACCGTCGAGGATGCGCTCGGGGTGTTCTCGCTGGAACACGTTCCGCCCGACAGCGAGACCCGCACCGCCGGCGTCCATCACCTCCTTTACGCTCTGGAGAAACGCCCGGTCACTCCGCTTGGACCCGCCGGACATGATTACCTTCGTCCGGCCGGCCATCTCGACAATCTTCTCCATTGCCTCCTTGCTTCCGGGGTACTTTACCTTCGTGACGTCGGCCCCGAGTTCGAGTGCCTGCCGGGCCGCGTAGGCGATAGTCTCCGGCTTGGTGTCGTTTTTCACCCCCTGTCCCCGCGGATAGGACCACATCACGACGGGCAGGTCGTACTCTCGGGCACGCTCCTGAGCCTCGCGAAACTCCTCGGCCATCTCGACCTCGTGGTTCGACCCGCCGTAGAGGGTGAACCCGACGGAATCGGCGCCGATGTCGGCCGCGTAGTCGACCGACCAGTTCACCGCGGAGTCGTACTCGCCCATCCAGAGGTTCGAGGTGCCGTTTAGCTTCGCCAGCAGTGCCACGTCCTCCTCGTATGAGGGGTAGTAGGCCTCGGCCAGCCCCTTCTGGACGGCGAGACTCGTCACGGCCGGGTGGGTCGCGACGTCGAAGACCCGTGCCGGGTCCGCGCTCTCCGGCACCGCCTCGAAGTCGACCGGGCCGTGCTCCAGTCCGTGGTCGTACGCGAGGATCAGGATCTTGCCGTCCCGCGCGAGTGGCGTGTCGTCGATTGGTCGCATATGTCCGTGTTTGCGGTGACTACCGATAAATGTCTTACCAAAGACCCGACCACACGTTCTCCCGGCACGGTTCGCGACCCCCACCGGGCCGGGCGACCCCCACCGGGCCGGGCGACCCCCACCGAGTCAGGTGACCCCCACTAGGAGTTAGGCTGGCCAACCAGAAACGGTTAATTATCGACCCCCGAACGTGGTGTATGGACTCCGAGACGGCTGGCGGGTTGGCGACTGACGTGCTCGCGGCGCTGAGTGAGACCGTCGTCACCGACCGCGCGTTCCTGGAGACGACGCTGACCGGGGTACTCGCCCGGGGTCACATACTGCTCGAGGACGTGCCCGGAACGGGTAAGACACTGACCGCTCGCTCGTTTGCACAGGTGCTCGGGCTGGAGTTCTTCCGTATCCAGTTCACACCCGACCTGCTTCCGGCCGACATCACCGGGTCGAGTATCTACAACGAGGCCCGCGGCGAGTTCGAGTTTGCCCCCGGACCGGTGTTCGCGAACGTGGTGCTGGCAGACGAGATCAACCGAGCCCCACCAAAGACACAGGCCGCGCTACTCGAGGCGATGGGCGAACGACAGGTCACCGTCGACGGGCAGACCCACGACCTGCCGGAGCCGTTTGTCGTCATCGCCACGCAGAACCCGGTCGAACAGGAGGGCACGTTCGGTCTCCCGGAGGCACAGCGCGACCGGTTCATCGTGAAGACCTCGATCGGCTACCCCGACGCTGACGGCGAGCGACTGCTTCTCGACCGGCGAGCAGACCGGACCGCCCGGATGCCGGCGGTCGACTCCGTGCTCGCGGGCGAGCAGGTGCCGGAGTGGCAACAGACCCCAGAGCAGGTGAGTGTCGACCCGCGTATCCGGGACTACATCGTCGAACTCGGCAGGCAGACCCGCACCGACGACCGTGTCGAGGTGGGTGTCTCGCCCCGCGGCACCCAGCGCCTGTTCGAGGCTGCCCGCGCCGCGGCGACGCTCGACGGCCGTGACTACGTTGTTCCCGACGACGTGAAGCGACTCGCCGTTCCGGTGTTCGCACACCGGCTGGTGCTGGCCGCCGACGCCAATCTCCGACAGACCACGCCGGAGACCGTCGTCGCAGACGTGCTCGACCGGGTAGCCGTGCCGGCGGTCGACCCTCGGGGCGTATCCTGATTTAGTGAAGCCCCCGCCGCTGTCGGGCCACACCCGACTGCCCGAGGGGCCTTTTATTCACGCCGCGGACTGTCACCGTAGTGCCAGCACGAGTGCGAGCAGGCCGACTACCACACTCGACAGGGCGACAGTCTCGACCGGGGTAGTGTCGACGGCCGCCGTCGGGAGCTGTCCGACGACGACCAGCGCGCCGGCGATTCCACCCACACCTACGAGTGCGGTGCCGCCGAAGTGGACCAGTTCCAGCCGACCGGTGTCGCGGGCCCCCACCTCGCGGGCGAGTGTCTCCCCGAACTCGCCGGCGTCCCAGACGAGCATACTCGCCGCCACACCGCCGACGACCAGCACAGTTCCGGCACCGATTGTCGCGGCGGCGACGACACCGAGAAACGTTCCCGCAGCGGCGAGAGAGGCACCGATTCGTCGTGCAGAGCGCGACCCGGCAACCTGTCCGAGATACAGCAAGAGCAACACGAGCCCGACCGAACCGAGACAGCCAACCAGTGCCGTCAGCACCACGGCCGACTCACCAACCGACATCGCCATATCCGTCGAGAGCTCCCCGATGTCGGTCTCTATGTCCTCGGGGAACCGCCGGAGCGCAACCGCGACGGCCTCGGCGTACACCCACTCCGCGAGGGCGACCGCCCCGACCGTTGTGAACAGCCCGGCGGCGATTCCTCCCGCCACCTGCCGTGACCCGACCCGTGGCTGGAGTCTGGTGGCGGCCACGGTCAGGGCTGGAACCGCCGCGGCGAGGGTGACGAGCGCGAACAGCCAGTTCGGGACCAGCCCCACGAGCGGGCCACCGAGACCATTCACCGGGCCAGCAACGGGCGCGACGAGACTCCTATCGGCCGTCCCCCCGGTGAGCACCCCCACGAGCAGGAACCCCGCACCCGCGACACCGGGAACCGCGGCCGTGGCAACGACAACTGTCATTCCGCGCTCGACTGCGCCGGTGGCGGCGTCTTGGAGTGTGAAGACCGCGCCGAGGACTGCCACCGAACAGCCAAGCACCACCCCGACGTGACCGAGTATCGACAGCAAGCCAACCGAGAGCAGCGCCTCGGCCTCGACAGGGAACGTCTGTTCGACGAGCAACATAACCGCCGCCAGGGGCCCACCGATAGCTCCGATGCCGGCAGGCACGAAGAGTAACCCCGCTCCGACACCCCCGGCGTGGCTGTCGACCACGACCGCGAGCCAGAGGGCTGTGACACCGAGTGCTGCGCCGGTCGCTCCAACGGCCACCGGAACGGTGAGGTCCGGAAACGCACGCACGAGCAGTGCCACGACGACAGCGGTGGTCCCGGCCACGAGCACGCTGGCCACCCGGGTCCGCCCGGGCGCCTCACTCATAGCTCCCTCCGAGACCGTCTCCGGGCGTCCAGTCGACAGTCTCGCCGACCGTGTCGAGCACCTGGAGACGCTGCCGTCGCTCGAGTCTGGCGACCCGCAATCCGATGTCGTCACCGCCAGTCACTGCCGGACTCACGACCACCAGTTCGTGACCGCGCTCGGCCAGCGCTCGGCCGACCCTGACCGGCCAGTCGTCGACCGCCGGCGTGCACAGGAACACCTGCGCGCCTGTTGGCACCCGGTCGAGCAACGCCCGGGCGGTCGCATCGAGGCCGCCGTCGGGGCGTGTCACCACCCGCGCCGCCTCCGGTGTATCGGTTCCGGTCGGCGTGGTGGTCCGACCGGGTTGGCCGTCGAGGTGACCCCGCACGCTCCCGAGCAGTCTCGATGGCTGGTCGTCGGCACTGGCCCACGCGACACCGCTCGGGTCGGCCAACTCCGCCCCGGGGTCGAGTCCGGCGACCCCACCCGCGGCGGGAACACCCGCCCGGTCGAGCGCGCCGAGCAACCGCTGTGCGATGTCGACCGCGAGCGCCGCCCCCGACGGGTGGTCCGGGGCCGGCGGCAGTCGCCCCGGGCCACGGGCGTCGGCGATGACCGCGACCCGGTCTGTCTGCTGGTCGCGGTACTGGACGGTGACGAACTCGCCGGTCTTTGCGACGTGGCGCCAGTCGATGCGCCGCATCGGGTCACCGCGGCGGTACTCCCGGGTGGCGTAGAACTCTGTGCCCTCACCCCTGGTGTCTTCTGTGTGGCCAAACTGTGCGAGCAGTGCCTCGGTGACCGCGTCCCGCGCCGGCGTCCGACAGGTCAGGGTGGTTGTCTCGACGGGGAGCTCCGTCGTCCACACTGTCGACGCGGCGAGTGACCGGAGACGGACCTGCGGCGGGTCGAACTCGTGGTCACCCCGCCGCGCGAGCACTGTGTACTCGACGGTCGCGGCCTCGCCGGGTGCCAGGGCCGTTCCGGCTCGTGTCGACCCCTCGACGACCGCGAGCCCCGGCACCCGGTCGACCACCCGGACGTCCGGAAGCACGCCGTCACCGGTGTTCTCGACCCGGAGCCGTACGGTCACCTGCTCCCCGGGTGTCGCGGCCGCCGGGTCGAACGTGCGTGTGGCCCGGAGCTGCGGTGAGCCCGAGAGCCGGGAGACGAGCCCGTAGCAGACGTACCCGAGCGGAACGATGGTGGCTGCAAGCAGCGCCGGCTCCGCGAACAACAGCCCCACTCCGGTTAGTGTGAGTGTCGCTGCCAGCCCGACCCGCCACCGGTTCGTACTCATCGGTCCCGTAACCGCTCGATAGCTGTTACTGTTCGCTCGGCGCGTCGCTGCCGCTCGCGGCGCGGCAGGACCTGTGCGGCTACCGCTGCCGTGACCGGAAGCTCACCGGCGAGCACACCGGCAGCGAGTGGGTCGTCGGTCCAGGTGCCACGCGTGACGGCTGTCTCGGCCGTCGACCGGGAGACCCCGGCGGCGTCCGCGTACGCGTCTGTCGCCGCCACGGCCAGTGTCGCCCGGAGCTCCTTCCAGCGCTCCCCACCCTCGCTGATGGCGGTCTCGGCCGCCGGGCCCAGACTGTTGCTCCCCTCGTCCGAGCGCTCGGCGGTCGTCTCGAACGTCGCCTGCTCGGGCTCCTCACCCAACCGCGGCCTGGCGGCGACTGCAACCAGCAGCCCGGCGACAGTACCGAGTACGAGCATCAACTGTGTGGGCTCCGTGGACCTGGCGGTGTCTGTCACCGCCCGAACCGGGCCGACGTTGACAGCCCCGGGCGCGACCAGCAGGCCGACCCCGAGCAGTGTCGCGGTCACGCCGACCGCGCCGAACACGTACTCACCGGGGTCCATCAGTCGGCACCCCCGTCGCCCCGCTCGGCCCCGGTGGAGTCCAGTCTGTCGGCCTCGATTGCGTCTACGGCCGCCCGGACCCGACTCGGCTCCGCCGGTCGGGAGCCGTACTCGACGGCCCGAAACGCGTCACGGAGTGTACAGACGGGTTCTGCCGGCAGACCGTCCTCCTCGATTGCGTGTGTCGCCAGTTCGCCAGGTGTCAGTGTCGCCGCAGGGGCACTGACCTGGTCGAGAAACCGGTTCCAGGCAGCCCGTACCGCGACCTGCTCCTCTGTGCGTGGGTCGGTGTCGTCGTCGACACGTACCGGCCCCGCGGACCCGGTGTCGTCCGGTGGCGCTCGCAGACCGACTGTCACCAGCACCAGCCCGACCACGTCTTGGACCGTGGCGGCGATACGGCCGGAGCCGACGACGAGCAGCCGCGAGACGAGCCCGCTACCGGTGTCTCGCAGCCACGTGCCCACATCGGTCTCTGCCTGTCGCCGCCGCACGAGCACGACCACTATACACAGCGCGCCGACCGGGAGCACCACCAGGAGAACCCCCCGGAGCAGGCCGTCGACGGTCGCCCCGACAGTGACACCTGCCCCGATTGCGGTCACCTCGGCGCTCCGGCTGAGCGGTAACCGGACCGTCGTCGTCCCGTCCGGCCCGGTCGCCCCGACCCGGTCACCGTCGACCGTGACCGGCAACCCCGCCGCCGCCTCTCCGTCGTAGGTCGCCTCGACCGTCGCGGGGGTGAACGGGAGCGCGACCGGCCAGTCTGGCTCGACCGTGACGGCGAGTTCGGGCACCTCGAACGTCCGCTCGCCGGTGACTGGCCCCCGCTCGGCGGTGAGTGTCACCGCCTCCGGCTCAGACGGGAGTGTGACTGTCGCCCGACCGAGATTGTCCGTCTCGGCGCGCTCCTCGCCGTCGAGTCTGACCGTCGCCCCCTCGATTGGATTGTCACCGACCTGGACGGTCACCTCTAACCCCGCCCCGGGCCGGACCTGGCCGGTCGGCTCGATATCGGCCCCGGTCTCCACGTCGACTGTCTCCCGGTAGACAGTCGTCTCGTTTCTGTCCTGCGTGGCCACCGAGACGGGGGGTGCCCCCGACCCGACCACACTCCGCCCGCCCCTGCGCAGCGGGACACTCGACTCGACGTCGTCGGAGCCTGCGACCTCGCCGACGACCGACACCTCGAACGACTCGTCGGGGATCCTCGCGGTCAGACCCCCGCCGAGCCCGGTTGTTCCGACCGGCTCACCGTCGAACAGCACCGTCGCGTCCCGAACCGGGTCACCGTCCAGGCGGACCACCAGTCGGGTCTCCTCACCCGGAACCGGCGTCTGGTCGAACGAGACCGACCAGCCGTCGGTGTTCGAGTCGTTCTCCTCGAGGTCGAGTGTCTGCCCGGGGCTCCCCGGGTCGCTGACGTTGTACTCCCCGTCGAGTGCCTGTTCCTGTGTCCGGAGCCGGGGACCGCCAGGTGTCGGGTCGAACTGCACCCAGCCGACACCCTCGAAGTACACTTCGACCCAGGCGTGGGCGTTCATCTCCCGCACCTGGTAGGTGTCGTTGCCGACGTACTGGCCACTCGAGTAGCCCAAGGCGTACCGTGTCGGGATATCCTGTGTTCGCAGCATGACCGCCATCGTCGTGGCAAAGTACTCACAGTAGCCGGCCTCCATCTCGAAGGCGAACGTATCGGCGATCTGGCTCGATTCCTGGAACGCGCCCAGCGAGTACTCCTTTTCATCTTGTAGCCAACGCTCGATCGCCCGTGCCGTCTCGTAGCGCCCGTCGGCACCGGCGGCGATGTTGTCAGCCTGGACCGACAGCCGCGGCGGGACGCTGTCGGGCAGCTCGGTGTACGGTTCGACCGCCGGTGGTGTCGTGTCGTCGACACTCCGGAGCAAGGCCGGGTTGCTCTCGGGAACGTTGCTCACCCCGGTGAAGGTGGTCCCGTTCGACAGCCGCCCGGTCGGTGTGACGTCCCCCTCGGCGGTCACCGCCACCCCCTGGTCGAGCCCACCGACGACGGTCGGCTGCCAGGGTGTCGGCAGCGCGGTAGCCGGCTGTCTGAGTGTCACGTTGTACTCTATCCGCCCGGAGTCGCCGCTCTGGAGCGGCGGGTCGTACGACTCCGTCTCGGCCGGCCGGTTCCAGCCGGTCCCGGTGTAGGTGCGGTAGGCGGCCGTTCGCCAGTAGGTCGGGCGCGAACTTTCGGCTGTAAAGTGGACATCGGTCTCCGTCGAGGCGAACGTGTCGTTGTCGAACCCGAGGTCACCGCCGGCCCCGGTCTGTGCACCGGGCGACAGCGACCCCAGCCCGGAGACACTCCCGAGCCCTCCCTCAATGGGGCCGATGTCCCCGTCCGTGCCGGGGATGTCACCGACCGACCCGGGGTCTCCGGTTATCTGTTCGCCGGAGAGCTCCTCTCCGGGAAGAGCTTCGTCTATCGGGCTTCCGGCGAGGCCGCCGGCACCCGCCGATGCGACGAGCACGCCACCGGCCGCCGCGGCGATGACGCTACAGAGGACAAAAACCAGACGACGTCTGTCAGGGCCAGCGTCGTCCGGGGACCGACGCTCGGGCATTCTACCGGAACCTCGGTGTCCACGCTCATAACGGTGACGTGTGAGCCCGGAGAGGGGTTGGCGTTGATCCGACCCCGGTTGTGTTATCAACCGCCACCCCCAACCGTCTGTATGGAGGCTCACCTGCGGGCCGGGGTCGCTATCTACAACGCGGGCGAGCATCACGCGGCACACGACGCCTGGGAGGACCACTGGCTCGAACTCGACCCGGGAACCGACGACGAACGGCTGCTCCACGGTCTCATTCAGTTCACCGCCGCCGTCTACCACGCCCGGAACGGGAACTGGTCCGGCGCGACAGGGCTCGCCGACAGCGCTCGGGGCTACCTCGACGGGCTGCCCGCCGACTACCGCGACGTGAATGTCGGTACTGTCCGGGCCGCCCTCGGGGTACTCGCCGACGACCCCGCAGTCGTCGAGCGCCGGCGACCACCGGTGCTCACACACGAGACTGCCGCCCTCTCACTCTCTAACCTCCGCTTCGAGGCAACCGCCGTGGCCGCCGCCGTGCTCGCCGAGGAACACGGCTACGACGCGGAACTGCTCCGGACCGCGGCGTCGTTTGCCCGGGCCGACCTCGATGCGGAGGCCGTGTCGAGCCCGTTCGTGACACTACTCTTTGATTTCGTCCGCCAACCGGAGCACCGTGGCATCATCGCCCAGCGACTCGGCGAGCACACCGACCGCCGGCAGCACCGTGACGACGACGTTGCGGGGCTGTTCGAGGAGTAGGCGACCCGTTGGCTACAGTTTCACCATCGAGAACGAGCCGGTTCTGCATGGCACTCGGTGCGCTCGTACTCGCGGCGGTCTGTGCCGACATCCACCGCCACCAGGTCGAGGCGGGCCGCAGGTCGGACAAGCGGCCGTGGGTCGAGTACGTGTCGCTGCTCGCCGCACATATTGTCGATGGGAGCCTCGACCCGTAGCCTGTCTCAGCCGAGAGTGCCGTCGACCACGACGTAGACAACACCGTCGCCGTCGGTGTCGACCCGGCGCACGTCGAGCGTGTCGACCGTTCGGCCGGCCGTGGCGGCGGCCTCGCGGACCCGTCTGCTGGGTCGCTCGGGGAGTGCTGACTCCGGAACCGTGGTGTGTACGTGGACGGTCCCACCCGGGGCCAGCACCCCGAGCGCCTCGGCGAGGTGGTCGTGACTGCCCCGGTGGCCCACCACCACCCGGTCGAACCTGGTTTCGGCCGGGAGCCCCGCGAGCACGTCCCGCCAGTCGGCCCGGTAGCTCTCGACGCTGTCTGTGACGCCGTTGCGGACGACGTTCTCGACGAGATACGCGAACACCGCCGGGTCACGCTCGACCGCGGTCACCGTGGCACCGGCCCGGGCCATCGGGAGGGTGAACTGGCCGACACCGGCGGACGCGTCGAGCACGCGCTCACCCGCTGCGAGGTCACCCATCCGGGCGCGCTCGGCTCCGGCATCTGGGGTGAACACCACCTCCGCGAGATCCAGTGCGTACACCGTTCCGTGCTCGCGGTGGACGGTCTCGGTGTCACCGTCGCCCGCGAGCAGTTCGACCGACGGCTCGTGGTTCGTGCCGGCGATACTGTCGCCGGCGAGCACGGTATCGACCCGACCGACGAGTGCGAGCAGTGCCTCGCCGATTTCTGCCGGTCGGGGACAGTCGGCGACCGCTACGAGGGCGATATCCCCGACGACCCCCCACGACTCCGGCACCCGGTCGAGTTCGGCCGCGGTCCAACCGCGCTCACGGAGGAGTCCGGTGAGTGTCTCCGGCGGTGACGACCGCTCGTCGACAGCCACCTCCAGCACACTCGTCTCCGCCGGCGGGGCGGTCACCGGGATGGCAACTGTCCCGGCACCACAGTCGTAGACAGTCCGGTCGTCGTCGTAGACCCCCTCGGCGCGCAGTGCATTGATAGCGACCTGCGTGCGACTCCGCTCGACGACCGCGGCGAACTGTTCGGCCACGGTGGACATCTCGCCCCGCACCGACATATGGGGTTCGTTTCGGCCGGTGTGCGCTCGACGAGGTCGTTTCGGGACCGAGACAGGCGGGTACCGTCCCGAGGGCGATGGTGGTGCCACCGACCCCGCTGGCGTTACTGTCTCCGGTCAGCTTCCCTTCGGTGACCCCGAACGACCGTCGCCGCCTGTCACCTCTCGATAGCCGCACGTACCTCAATATACACTGTCGGAGATGAGTATATATCTATCGCACAAAATATATATAAAATAGCACGTTATTTACATCGTACCCGTGTAGGCGAGACCGATGACGGAAAAACGCCCCAGTCCGGGCGACCGCACGTCGCGTCGAACGTTCCTCGCTACCGCCGGCGCCGGCGGGATGCTCACCCTCGCTGGCTGTGTCGGTGGAGACGACGACAGCTCGGAAAACGGTGGAACGAGGGAGCTGTCCGGCACTATCCGCATCTCGGGGAGTAGCACCGTCTTTCCCATCGCGCAGGCCGTCGGCGAGTTGTTCGTGGAGGAGTACCCGGATGTCGACCCCAACCCCAGCCGGGACGGCAGCTCCGGTGGGTTCGCGAACCTGTTTATTCCCGGCGACTCCGATATCAACAACGCGAGCCGCCGGATAACGGAGTCCGAGGTTCAGGGCTGTCGTGACACCGGGTTCGAACCCGTCGAGTTCGAGGTTGCAAAGGACGCCCTGACCGTCGTGGTGAACAACGAGAACGACTGGATAGACTCGTTTACCTACGACGAACTGGAGCAGATCTGGACGCCAGACAGCTCACCCGAGCTGTGGTCGGAAATAAAGGATAGCTGGCCCGACGAGCCGTTCGACCTGTACGGTCCGGCCTCGACGTCGGGGACGTTCGACTACTTCACCGAAACCATCCTCGGTGAGGCGGGTCGCATCCGGGACGACTTCGAGGGTACCGAGGAGGACGACCAGATCGCAAACGGTGTCGAGAGCAACCCGGCTGCACTCGGCTATCTCCCCTTTGCCTACTACACGAACAACCCCGACAGCACGAGCGCGGTACCGCTCTCAGAGACCGACTCGGAGAGC
>Ga0207714_1001479_pt1 | contig 15116 bp, 17 predicted proteins | sample PonA232FremontCA_2_FD_187270 | JGI IMG/M metagenome (GOLD analysis project Ga0207714, IMG submission 187270) | Marine sediment microbial community from Fremont, CA, USA - Pond A23 Sediment 2 (SPAdes) | ecosystem: Environmental > Aquatic > Marine > Unclassified | place: USA: Fremont, California... | reverse complement strand
ACCCAGTTATGAACGGTCGAACGTACGCGCTTGACACCCAACGTTTCAAGCACAGATACGGTATTCGATAGCGATAACCCAGCCAAATGTACTTGAATACCGATCTTCATAGCAAACTCGGGTGTCGCTTCCCGTTCCACAAAACCTAATTCTATCGCATCTATACCTCTACTGAGGCGTGTGGTTTCGGACATAGACACTCTCAAAACGCCACGCCTCTTCCTTCATTCAATCCTTATCTGAACACCGCCGTCGGGCGTATCCCCTCCCTACTCACTCGCTCCGCTCGCTCCTTGAGGAAAGGGTCTTGCCCTTGATTTTAGATAACTCCCGGCGGCGGGAAGCTTATATGCCGCATCCACCAAGATAGGGCAGAAAAGCGATGAAACGGACAGCCGAGGCGAGGGCGACGGACGCGCTCTGGTGGGCGGGGTGGCGACCCGTCGCCGTCGGAAGTATCGGCGCGGTCGCCGGGGTTCTCGCGGGCTACGTCGCGGGCGCTGTGGGTCCCGCAACGACCGGCGTGGGCGTCGTCGTCATCTCCTTGGGCGTCCTGTCCGCGCTGGTTCGCAGGCTGGGCTTCGTAAGCGCAGTCGTCGCATTCTTCGTGTTCTACGTCGTCGGACCCGGACGTGCCCAACAGGGTCTTGAGGCGACGGGCGTGGGAACCAACTGGGCGGAGTTCGTCGCCGAGTTCGTTCTCAACATAGGTTCGCTCGTCGGTGTTGAGGCGTCGCGCGAACCCGTGGCTGTCGTCGGCGGAGGTGCGGCTTCGGTCGCGCTCTGGTCGCTCGGAGGCGCGGCTTTAGGTGGCGTTGTCTGGGTCGCCGGCGTCTACGCCGTAAACTCGGGTTACGGCGAGGTATACCACGGCTTCGTCGACGGTGTCAAGGAGGAAGGTCACAGGCTCCTCGGAGACGACGGCTTCCACACGTTCACACACGGCGAGGACACGTTGTCGCTCGTGAGTTCGGCAAAGAAGTACCACGCCACCAACCTTCTCGTCGGTGAGTCGTCTCTGTCGCTCCACCACGGCTCTACGGTCGACATGGTGAGACGCGACGAGGAGGTTAGCAACAGCACCAAGGAGCTGTACTACGATCAGGTCGCTTCGGTCGACTACGAAACGCCGTTCCTTAAGATACGTATGTCGGACGGTCAGGTGGTCAAGATAGTCACGTCCGGAAAGCCCGTCGAGGTTATCGACGAGATAGAGGAGAGGCTTATGAGGTACAAGTCTTCGCCGGGTTCGGAGGGCGACGGAGCCGGAGTCGGGGACGTCGGTAGGGATAGCGAAGAGCCACCCGACGGAGGCGATGAAACTCCCGGTGGGGACGGCGGAGCACCGAACGGAGACGATGAAACTCCCGGCGGGGACGACCAAGACGGCGACGCCGACGGTATCGACGAGGGTTCTGAGGCGTTCGGCTCCGACATAGTCGACGAGGTTGACGAGGCGCTCGAAGCCTTCGACGAGGCTTTGGGGGAGGAAGAGGAAGAGGACTGATGGAGTACGTCTACGTCGTCGAATGCGCCGACGGTAGCCTGTACACCGGTTACACGACCGACGTTGATAGACGTGTCGAGGAACACAACGACGGCGAGGGGGCGAAGTATACGCGCGGACGGACGCCGGTTAGTCTCGTCCACGTCGAAAGGTTCGACGGAAGGAGCGAGGCGATGAGCCGCGAGGCGGAGATAAAGTCTATGTCGCGCGGAGAGAAGGAGAGACTCGTCTACGGTGACGGCGTATGACGGCGCGTCTCAGGATCGACCCTCATGTTCATTCCGAGGAGTCGTACGACGGAAATGAGCCTGTCGAACTCATTCTGGAGCACGCCGCGGATATCGGTTTAGACGGCGTCGTTATCACAGACCACGACGAGATAGACGCGTCACTGCGTGCCGCGGAGCGCGCGTCCGACCACGGTCTGATCGGTGTACCCGGCGTCGAGGTCTCTACGTCACACGGACATCTCCTTGCGATCGGTGTTGAGGAGAAGCCGCCTAAGAGACAGCCGTTTGCCGAGACGGTGGAGCGAGTACGCGAACTCGGCGGCGCGGCGGTCGTGCCGCATCCGTTCCAGCGCACGCGTCACGGTGTAAAGAAGAAACGTATCGTCGACTGTGACGGAGTCGAAGTATACAACGCGTGGCTCTTCACAGGATACAGGAACAGGCGCGCGCGATCGTTCGCGTACCGCCGCGGCTATCCGCGTCTCGGTGGGAGCGACGCGCATTCTATAACGACGGTAGGACGCGCCTACACGGAGATCGATGTAGGCGAGGAGCGCGGTGACGTAACGGCGGACGACGTGGTGACGGCGATAAAGAACGGCGATACGTCTATACACGGACGCAGAGCGCCTATAACCCGAAGCGCGTACCATTATCTCAAGGCGTCGGTGCGCAAGACGGCGTGGGCGGTGCGCGCGACCGCGACGCGTTTCCTCTGAGTTCGACGCCCGACGAAACGCGCATAATCAGTCTTTTGTCGCCCCGCCGTCTGTTTCGTCCATGGTCGAACCCGCCGACTGGAGACACGTAACCAAGGTAGACCCCGACAAGGGGATGTCGGAGGAGAAGATGCGCGACATCGCCGTGTCGGGTACGGACGCCGTCGTTGTCGGCGGGACACAGGGCGTGACGCGCGAAAAGGTGCTTTCACTGCTGTCGTCGGTGGATGCTGACGTACCCGTGGTCGTAGAGCCGTCGAACCCCGCGAGCGCCGTCGGTGCGGGCGACGCGTTGCTCGTCCCAACCGTCCTCAACGCCGACACCGTCGACTGGGTCGTGGGTATACACAAGGAGTGGGCGCGTACGGAGGACGTCGACTGGTCGCGTGTCGTGGGCGAGGGATACATCGTCATGAACCCTGACAGCGCAGTCGGTCGTCTCACGGGCGCGGATACGTCGCTCTCGCCCCAAGAGGCGGCTGGGTACGCCGAGGTCGCCGACGGTCTGTTCGACCTTCCGGTCGTCTACGTCGAGTACTCAGGTACGTTCGGCGACACAGAGGTCATCGAAGCCGTCGCGGACGCAGTCGACGACGCGACGGTTTTCTACGGCGGCGGTGTCGACGGATACGACCGCGCGAAAGAGGCGGCACGGTACGCCGACTGTATTGTGGTTGGCGATGCAGTACACGAAAAAGGCGTCGACGCGTTACGTGAGACGGTGCGAGGCGTCGACGACGCGCGCGGCGTCTAAAAGCCGTCCTCCTGCCAGTCCCATCCCGGTAGACGTGTCTGTACACCCGCGGCGAGTCCCGCGAGAACGTCGTCCTCGCCCGCGGTCGTCTCTCCGAGAACCTCGCCGGTGTGAACGTCGATATAATGGAACGTCGCCTCGGCGAGCGTCCGCTCAGGGTCGTTACCCGCGACGACCGCGGCGAGGTTGCGCCCAACGATCTCGTCGACGACGAAGCCCGCGTAGTCGTTACGTACCTCAAGACCCACACCGACACGGTAGAGCGCGGCGGCGTTTAGCGCCGGGTCGTCGTCGGCGAGGAAGGCGTCGAACTCGTCGCGTACATCGTCGGCGGATACTTCCGGAACGTCCTCGTCAAAGGCGTCGCCGAGGCTGTCGCGCGCGTGGTTGACGAGGGCGGTGATGTCACCGAGGTTTTCGTCTACGTAAGCGTCGAGTTCGTCGACGGTGTCGCGTGAGACACGCATCAGATGAAACGGTGCGTCTCCAGATTCATCGGCGATATGGTGCGCATGTTAAAGTTCTGGTACAGCGCCGAGGCGAGAGCCTTCGTCTTCCCTTCATCTCCGTGGACGGTGAATATCTTCTCAGGACGCGGATTCATCTCGTCGACGAAGCTTATGAGTTCGTCGCGGTCGCCGTGCCCCGAAAAGCCGTCTACGCTGTAGACGTTCATCTTTATCTTTACCGTCTCCGACCGACCGTCGGACGACGGTACGCGCACCTCGTCGCGTCCCGACTCTATACGCGCGCCAGTAGTGCCCTCCGCCTGATAGCCGACGAACGCGAGCGAGTTTTGGGGGTCGGGCGCGAGCATTTCGAGATGCTCCATGACGGGTCCGCCAGCCATCATACCGTTGGTTGCGAGGATGATAGCGGGTTCGCCGTCACGTATCTCCTGTCTCTGTTCCGTACCCTCGTCGACCTGTTGGAAGCAGTCGGCAAGGAACGGGTTCTCGTCCTCGTGGAAGATACGGTCGCGGAGGTCGTCGTTGAGGTACTCGGGATGCGCCGTATGTATCGCCGTCGCCTCCCATATCATGCCGTCGAGGTAGACGGGCATCTCAGGGATACGTCCCTTGCGCATCGCCTCTTCGAGGACGATCATCATCTCCTGCGAACGTCCGACGGCGAACGCGGGTATGAGTACCTTTCCGCCGTCGTCGTGCGTCTTACGTATGAGCTTGATTAGCTTCTCCTCCGCCTCCTCCTGCGAAGGCGCTTGGTCGTTCCTTCCGCCGTACGTCGATTCGAGGAACAAGGTTTCGAGACGCGGGAAGTCGTTGACAGCCCCGTTGAAAAGACGCGTCTCGTCGTAATGTATGTCGCCCGAAAAGCCGACGTTGTACAGACCGTCGCCTATATGGAAATGGACGACGGCGCTACCGAGTATATGCCCTGCGTTGTGGAACGTCAGCTTGATGTCGGGGGCTATGTCGGTGACCTCGCCGTAGTCGAGCGTGATAGTGTGTTTTATCGCCTCCCTCACCATCTCGGAGTCGTACGGCGGCGTCCGTCCCTGCTTCGCCGCGACGTCGAGGTAGTCGACGGTTAGAAGGCTCATCAGGTCGCGCGTCGGCGGTGTCGTGTAGATAGGTCCGTCGTAGCCGTACTTGTACAGGAGAGGGACGAGCGCAGAGTGATCGAGATGCGCGTGTGTCAGAACGACGGCGTCGATCGACTGCAACGGGTTGGCTTCGGGAGCCTGCAGGTACGGCGTCTCGTCCGTGCCCGGCTTGTCGCCGCAGTCGATGAGTATACGCGTTTCGGGCGTCGAAAGCAGGAAGGCGGCGCGTCCGACCTCGCGCCCGCATCCGAGCGTCGTGACACGTACCCATTCGTCGTCGCTCGTCTCCTCGCGGTGTATACGCCGACCCGTCTGACGTAGGAACTCCTTACGTTCGTCGCTCTCCTGTGTCAGGTAACGGCGTATGTTGTCGACAGTCGAAGACTCTATGGGGGGCGTACGCACCACGTCGGGCGTCCAGCCCGTCGCCTTGGTTATCTCACGTAACGTAGAGCCGTGCTTGCCTATGACCAGACCCGGCTTCTCCGCCTTGATCACGACCTCGCCGACGTCGGGCTTGAAGTCGTAGTCCGTGATCCCCGCATCGTCGGGGACGATCCCGTCTATCTCGTCCTTCGCGGGTTCGGGGTCTGTGAGAACACCGGGGTCGGGGCGTACTGTGATACGTTTCCTTAGCTTACGCGCGAGGTCACGTACAAGATCGCCGTCGTCGGCGAACTTCTTGGGGTCGCTCGTGTATATGACGAGTTCGGGACCCTCGTACTCGACGTCGCTTATCGCTATACCGCCGGGTATCTCGTCCTCTATACGCTCTTGGAGGTCCTCTAACTCCTCGTCGACGTTCATTTGCGTAGAATTCCTCGTCTAAAGCTCTTGGGCGATCGACTCGACCTCTTCGTCGTCTAACTGGCGGAAGCCCTCGTCGGGCGTGATGGTGGAGAGGAGTATACCGTTTCCGCTTGCCGTGTCGCGCTCCATGGCGCTTTCGAGTCCACGGACTGCGAGCTTCTGCGCCTCGTCGAGGCTAAGGTCGTCGGTGTAGCCGTCTTCGAGGACACCGTACGCGATGACGGAGCCGCTACCGGTCGATACGTACTCCTCCTCCATGACGCCGCCCGCGGGGTCGAGTGAGAAGACGTGCGCGCCCTCGTCGTCGACGCCGCCGAGTATGGGGACGACGCGGAACAGGTACGACCGCAGGACGTTCCCCGCCATGCTCGCCAGACCCGTCATCGTCATGGGCTTTCCGCGCCGCATCTCGTACAGGTTCGCCTCGACCTTTAGTGTCTTGGCGAGGTTCTGACCGTCGCCGACGCCGCCGCTGATCGTGAGCGCGGCGTCGTCTGTAACCTGATATATCTTCTTCGCCGTCTTGCTCGCAACCAGATTTCCCATGCTCGCGCGCTGTTCGGTTGCGAGCACGACTGAGTCACCTGCGGTTATACCTATCGTCGTCGTTCCTTCTGCGACATCTTCGTTCGATACCGACGCTTGGTTTCTTTCTCGCTGATTAGGGTTGTTGGGTATCATCTAAACGTCCCTCGAAAACCCGTGAGGTAGTTCTTCGTTTGAACCCCCACCATATAAAGTTTCAGTATCCGGCGGGAGGACGGCGTACGTAACTAACTTTACGGAGGAGAACTTAGACGCGACGTGCTCGGCAAGCTACTCCTCGCCTTCGTGCTCGTCCCCCTCGTTGACCTGTACGTCCTTCTGCTTGTCGCGGGACGTATCGGCGGTCTCCAAACCCTCGGACTCGTCGTTCTCACGGGGGTCGTCGGCGGTACGCTCGCCAAGGTACAGGGCGTCCAGACCGTCCGGCGTCTACAGCACCGCACCGCGAAGGGTGAGTCACCGTCGCGCGAACTCGCCGACGGCGCGCTGATACTCTTCGGCGGCGCGCTCCTCCTTACACCCGGTCTTATCACCGACGGTATCGGCTTCGCACTCCTGCTACCGTTCGTACGTCCGCGTATACGGTCGGTGCTCTCGTCTTACCTCGGCGACGCTGTGAGACGCGACGCGGTCGTGGTCGAGGTCGACGGAGCCGGGGATGTCGATGTAGGCGGCGACAGTGAGTAACTCTTAAGACGCGCCTCGAACTACGACGAACCGTAGCGGGGGCCAGTAGCTTAGCTAGGTTGAGCGTTCGGCTGATAACCGGGAGGTCCTCGGTTCAAATCCGAGCTGGCCCATGACGAGCGGGTTTTGCGAGCGAACTGTAATGGACAGGAGGATTTGAAGTAGTGAGTGGAGCACAGCGGAACGACCGAGTTCAGATCCGAGCCGGCTCATGATTTCTGAAGACTTTCGGTTCCGGACGGAGCCGGCTACACGAGTATGACGACCACGGTTGCAACGAGTATACCGAACGTGAGAACCGTCTGCATGACGGTGGTTGCCAAGACGCCCAAGGTTGTATACGCGGCTGTACGGAGGCTTCCTCTATGGTCGCCTGTACCCCGGTACTCGACGACGAAGACCGTTCCCGCTGAGCCTAAGAGGAGTCCAACGGGTCCGGCTATGAGTAGACCACCGAGACCGGCGAGTCCCGCGATAAGCGAGAGCCTCGTGGACGCGCCCCCTGCCTTCGCGGCGAGCGCACCCCCGAACCAGTCCACCGCAAGAACCAGAAGACCGACCGCCGTGAGAGCGGTCAGTACGACGGCTCCGGGGTCGGTGTAACCCGTCGAGAACCAGTAGGTGTAGACGCCCGCGAGCGACAGCAGAGCGCCGGGTAGGAGAGGGACGAGGCTTCCCAAGACGCCGAGGGTTGCGAGCGCGACCGCGAGCAGTACGAGAGGGTCGATACCGAGTACCATCGGTCGTCTTCCCATGTAGCTCATCGGGTATGTGCTTTCGTATTTAGCCGAACCTCGCGTCCGGTGTAGAGATCCGATCCGACGGGTTCGGGTGTAGGGGTGAGGTTCGAGGCAGAACCGCAGGCGAGGGGTAGGTCGGGAAAGACGATGGGCGCGCGTTTCGGTATTTTCCGTCCGTTCTCCATCCGCGCAACGCGCGGTCAGTATGAGGCGTTAGGGAAGTATATACTACAGAAATAGAGGTAGTTTTTATTTTCTAAGATTAAGATTACTGCCTCACTCAGGTCGATTCGACAGAACTATAATGAACTAAGATGTATATGTAGATGGGTTCTACAATGACTGACGCAGAAACAGAGACCGTCAGATGCCGCTCTCTGATCGTAGGTGCGGGTGCCGCAGGGGCGCGCGCCGCCATAGCGATGAGTCGGAGCGGTCTGGAACCGCTCGTGGTGAGTAAACGCGACCACGGTGACGCGCATACGACATGGGCGCGTGGCGGTATCAACGCCGCTCTCGGCAACGTCGACGGCGACGACTCCTGCGAGGTGCACGCCGCCGACACGCTCGACGAGGGTCACTTCGTGAACGACCCCGAAGCCGTCGAGGTCGTGACGAGCGAGGCACCCGACAGGATACGTGAACTCGACGACTGGGGCATGGATTTTTCGCGCACGAAGGACGGTGAGATAAACCAGAGGTACTTCGGCGCGCAGGCTTACCCGCGGACGTGTTTCGCGGGCGACCACACGGGAGAGTCGATGCTCGACGCTCTCGTCGGTAAGGCGCAGGAGATCGGTATACCGTATCGCGACAACGTGATGATAACGCGTCTCCTGAGCGACGGTGGGAAGGTCTACGGCGCCGTGGGGTACGACATGGAGGACGGCGGCTTCGTCAGGTTCCTCGCGGGTGCGGTCGTTCTCGCCGCGGGCGGAGCGACGGCGGTCTACTCGCGTCACTCGTCGCGCGAGGAGGAGAACAACGGCGACGGAGCGGCGCTCGCGTACGAGGCGGGCGCGGAGCTAATGGACATGGAGTTCGTCCAGTTCCATCCGACGGGTATGGTCGGCGAGAGGTACGGCGAGGACTGGGACGGAAGGCTCGTCACGGAGGCGGTTCGGGGAGACGGCGGTGTTCTACGTAACTCCGAGGGCGAGAGGTTCATGTTCGAGTACTCGGAGATGGATCGCCCCGAACTCGACGCACGCGACGTTGTGGCGCGCGGTATAGCGAACGAGATAGACGAAGGGCGCGGTACGGAGAACGGCGGCGTCTACCTCGATATCTCGGATGAAGACCGCGACTACATACGTGAACGTCTCCCGCGTATGTACGAGAGGTTCGAGTCGCTCGGCGTCGATATAGCCGAGGAGCCTATGGAGGTAGCGCCGACGGCGCACTACGCGATGGGGGGTGTCGACTTCGACCCGCGTACGGGCGAGACGGGGGTCGAAAGCCTGTACGTCGTAGGGGAGACGACCGCAGGCGTCCACGGCGCGAACCGCCTCGGCGGTAACTCGCTCGCGGAGACGGTGACCGTCGGTAAGCTCGTCGGTGAGTACGTCGCGTCGCAGGAGCCGATAGCACCCGACGAGGAACCCGACCTCAAACACGGCTCCGAGGAGGAGTTCGAGAGACTGAGGACGAAGCTCAACGGCGACGGCTCCGTGAGGGTCGACGGGGTCGTGGAGGAACTCGGCGAACTCATGGAGGATCACGCGGGTATACGCCGTGACTCCGACGGTCTGAGAGAGGGTTTGGAGAGGCTCGACGGGATAAGAAAGAAGACGGACAGCCTCGGTATCGACGGCGGTATAACCTCCGTCGAGTTCGAGTTCGCGGTCGACCTTGAGTTCATGGTGACTGTGGCGGAGGGTATACTCCGCGGTGCTCTCGAACGCACCGAGTCGCGCGGCGCGCACTACCGCGACGACCATACGGAGAGGTCGCGCGACTGGAGAAAGAACATACTGTACAGGGAAACCGACGACGGTATGTCGTTAAGAACCTCCGAACCGGGGGAGCCGAACGAGGGCGTGAAACGCGCTCTCGACGAGGAGCACGAGTTAGAGTACCACCATCTGGAGTAAGGTCAGTACCTGTAGACGGCGTCGGCTATACCGATCGTCTGTCCTACGCCGACGACGGCGATACCTGCGACGGCGGGTGAGACAGCGGACGCGTACACGACCGCACCGACGGCGCTGAGAAACGCCGCCAAGACGTACGGAGCCGGTGTACCGACCTCGCGCGCGGTGTAGACGAAGCCCACGGCGGGTAGTAGGAACCAGCCGTAGAGAGCGAGCGCGGTCAGGGGCGCGGCGTCCGTGTACAGACCCACGAAGCCGGCGGCGGTGACGGGCAAGCCCGCGACGAGGACGGCGCGCCAGACGCTCAGGACGCCCTCGGACATATCTTTCCAACCGAGGACGGCGAAGACGGCTATCAGGACAGCCATGACGCCGTGGGCGATCAGTAGTGTCCTCATCTCCAGCCATCCCGCATCGGTTGCGCCCGCAACGATCCATGCGGCGGGGACGAGTACGACGGGTCCGTTTTCGAGGGCTGTCTCAGTATCCATACGCGGAAGAGGCGGGGCTTTTCCGTGAGGCTTTCGGAGACGGAAAACGTGTTCTGTACATGGAGATAGGCGTGATAGGCGCTGGCGGTGGCGGTGCGGCGGCGACGTACGTGGTCGACAACACGACGGAGGCGGAAGTGACCGTCTTCGAAAAGTCGCGCGGTGTCTGCGGGCGCGCGGCGGCGCGGAGGCGCGACGGACGTGTCTACGAGTACGGCGCGAACTACCTCAAGGGCGACGACGAACGTGTCAACGAACTCGTGACGGAGGAGTTCAACGAGGGTCTCGCCGAGGTCGAGGGGGATATATGGACGTTCGACGCGGAGGGTAACGTCTCGGAGGGACGCGGAGACGACGAACGTAGATGGACGTACGAAGACGGTATCACGCGTCTTGCGAAGCATCTGTTCGGCGCGACCGATGCGACGGTGCGGCGCGAGACACGTATCGAAGACGTGAGTTACGACGACGGCTGGTGGCTTACAGACGCCGAAGGTCGTGAACACGGCTCCTTCGAGGCTCTCGTCGTCAACCCGCCCGCGCCACAGACGGCGGAGCTTCTGACCGGCACGGGTGTTGAGAAGGTCGACCGTCTCGGCGACTCCGCGTCCGATGTTCCGTACAGGACGGTCTGGACGGCGGTTCTCGGCTACGGCTTCGAGATCGACGTACCTTACTACGCCCTGATCAACACCGACGACCGACACGAAATCGGATGGGTCGGGCGCGAGGAATGCAAGCCCGGACACGTACCTGACGGCGAGTCGGTGCTCGTCGTACAGGCGTCGCCCGACTGGTCGGCGGAAAGGTACGACGCGCCGCCGGAGGAGAACGTAGCCGAACTCACGGAGAAGACGGCGCGTCTGATCGGCGACGAACGTCTCGCGGAACCCGACTGGACAGACCATCAGGGATGGCGGTACGCCCTCGCCGACGACGGTGTGGCGGCGGGTGCTGTTGGGGACGCCGCAGACGAGGGCGTCTACGTGACCGGCGACTGGGTAGCGGGTGAGGCGCGTCTACACGCCGCGGTGCGCCACGGTTTAGAGACGGGCGAACGCGTCGCGTACGGTCTAACTACCTGACACGCGTCGCGTTAAGAGCTTTCTGAGGTACTTCGACGGTCGGCACGTCGCCGTACCGGAACGTGTCGGAGAAGGTGAGGTCGACGTTCAGATCCGTCCGTCCGGTTGCCGTCGTCCGGTTCCGGAGAACCATACCGGCGCGCGTCTCTGCGCGTAGGAGGCGTCCGTCGTCGGTTATCCAGACGGTGGTACGGAACGTTTCGGTCTCGCCCTCCTCAAAGAAACCGACACCGTCCCTGAACTTGCCTGCGAGTAGTTCGGCTCTACGGTCGCCGAGTTCTACGTCGATACGGTTTGCGTCGGTACCGCGTACGGCTTCGGTTCGGTTGTGCTCGACGGAGGCGTTTCTCAGGAGGTGTTCGTACAGACGGAGTTCGTCCCTCGCGCTCCACGTGTTCTCAACCTCGGCGTCGGTACCGAAAGCCGTCCATCCCGTCGTGTCCCCTTCCCTAACGCTCCTGGTGTAGACGGTTCGGTTTACGAGGTACGTCGTCGTACCGCTCACGGCGCTCCGACCCGCACCCTCTGTTACCGAACTGATGTTAGCGCGCAGGCTCCGCGCCGTCCGGTTAACCACAGCACGGAAGTCGATCGTCGTCGTCCGTGTCGGTCCTCCGGGGGCGTTGAGCGAGTACGACGTCTCGCCGTCGTAGACGTACGAAGATGTGTTTTGGTGTACGAACTCGTCACGTACACCGTCGGCTTGGACACCCGCGCCGAGGCATCCCGACACGACGACGAGCACGAGCAGGAGGAGTCTTTTCATGGACTGACGGTGTCCGCGCCGCTACGTCACGTTTACGGTGGCGACGGACACGGACGAAGGCGGTAGCACCGTCGTGACGACACCGGAAGGTTCCGCGGTGCGTGTAGACAGGAACGGTTACGACGTTCGGTGTTTTGATACGTCCGGGCGGTGAAAACGGTACGATGAACGAACACGTCTCTGTCGTCGGCGGCGGCGTCATAGGTCTGACGACGGGTATCTTCCTCAACCTACAAGGGTACGAGACGCGTATCTATACGCGCGATATCCCTTACGACGGCGTTCCGTCGCCGCAGGTGGCTACGAACTACGCCGCGGCGTCGGTAAAGCCCGTTATCGTCGACGAGGACGGTATAGGCGAGCTTACGCGCGTATCCGAACGTTTCTTCGAGAGGCTGGGCGACGCAACCGATACGGTGAGGCGTCAGAGGAACTACGAGGTGTACGAGAACCGGGATGGGGGCGAGCCTGACCACTCCGACGAACTTCAGGGATACCGAAGCCTCGAAGCGTACGACGGTAAGGTGCCGACGCGCGAGGGCGTCAGCGCATCGGATGTCGAAGGCTACGTACACGAGGTTCTCTTTGTCGAGATGCCAAGGTACGCTCCCAAGCTCGTGGAGTGGTACCGTGCGACGGGAGGGGAGATCGAACGCCGTGAGATCGAACGCGACGGTGTAGGCTCCCTCGACGGCGACACGGTCGTCAACGCGACAGGGGGCGGGGGGTTTTTCGAAGACGGCTCTCTAACAGCCGTGAGAGGGGATCTCGTCTACGTCGACACGGACGGACGTGTAACCGACGACGGAGAAGGATTCTCGTACAGCTACTACACCGACGACGACCGTTTCGTCTACGCCTACCCGCGCGACGACAGCCTCGTGCTCGGCGGGAGCGCACGCGAAGGTGAGTTCGTCGACGGCGAATGGAAGCCCGTTTCCGACGACGCGATCCCGGAAGGTACCGTGAGCATTGACGGTGTCGAGGTTCCGCGACGTATCGTCGACGTTAACACGGAGATCCTGAAGGGCTTCGGCGTCGGTATCGACGGCTGTGAGATGACGGCGCGTTTCGGCTACCGACCGTACAGAGACGGCGGCGTCAGAACCGAGAAGGAGACGGTGGACGGCAAGGAGGTAGTCCACTGTTACGGACACGGGGGAGCGGGTGTTACGCTGTCTTGGCTCTCGGCGAACCGTGTCTACAACCTAATATCGGGTTCGTCGGGGTACGACTACGAGGCTATAGACGAAGTAGCCTCAGTCGACGTCTAAACGCAGAAGGAACGGGAGGGCTAAGACGGCGATTACGACCTCCGCGCCGCCTACGACGCCGAACGCGACGGTGTAGCCGTACGCCTCGACGAGGGCGGTGCCGCCGACGACGCCCGCGAGAAACCCAAGGCTCCCCGCGACGTTGAACCCCGCCATAGCCGCGCCGCGTCCGTCGTCGGGAGACAGGTCGGTGACGAGAGCCATGGTTGCGGGTGCGACGAGAGCGCCGAGGACACCGACGGCGAGCATAGCGGCGCGTGCTTCCGTGAGGGTCGGGGTGAGGACGACGAGGAAGACGGCGACACCGTAGACGAGGGAGCCAACGACGACGGGCGGAACGCGTCCGACGCGGTCGGATAGACGTCCGAGAGGGTACTGGAGGAGCGCGAAGGGTGCGAAGAAGAAGGCGAGGGTGACGCCCGTCTCCGCGGGACCGAGAACGAACGTCTCGCGGAAGTAGAACGTCCCTACAAGAGCGAAGAAGCCGGCGGTGAGACGGTCGACGAAGCCGAAGGCGTAAGGAACGGCGACGGCAGGTGTATCGGAGAGACGGCGGACGGCGCGCCGTATACCTCTTTCCCCCGTGGGTACGCGGTCTTCGACAGTGAAGGCGAGGACGGCGGCAATGCCGAGGAGCGCAGAGGCGAGGTACAGAGGTGTGAGCGCACCCGTTTCGTATACGAAGCCGCCGACGGGCGCGCCGAACCCGACACCCGCACCTATCGCAACCCCTGCGGCACCCATGTTACGTCCGTGCCCGCCTCCGAGATCCATGAGCGTCGTGAGGGCGAGCGAGAAGGAGCCGACCGTCGCCGCGCCCTGTACGAAACGGATCCCGAGGACGGCACCGAAAGGGAGGTTCGCGAGCGACGATAGAGCGATTGCGACGTACGCAGTGCAGGCGACGGCGGACGCGAGAACCACGAACGGGACGCGTCTTCCGTACGAGTCGCTCACCGCCCCCCAGATAGGAGCGAAGACGACGTACGCGACGAACTCGGTGGCGACGAAGACCGCGCCCGCGTTGAGTGAGGGGGGCGCACCGAGCGCCCCGACGAGGTCGGCGATACCGGGGTACAGAAGTATCTGTGCGAAGAGGACGACGAAGACGGTGGCGGAGAGCGCAAGCCGGTCACGGTCTTCGCCGACGAGCATACCGGCGATAGAAGCGTGGACGGCATAGGGACTTCGGAAAGGTTTAGCGCGCCGACGGACACGGTCGAACGTGGAGCGTATCGCAAGCCTCGACGAACTCCCCGACGAAGGCACCTTCGTCTTCCGTGTCCGTGACGAGGACGGCGTCGACGAGGCGATACTGACACGCACCAACGGCGATATACACGCGTGGATAAACCGGTGCCAGCACTGGACTGATGTCCGTCTCGACGACGGCGACGGTGCGATGTTACGGAACGGCGAAATCGTCTGCGAGAAACACGGCGCTTACTTCGAGACCGACACGGGTTACTGTAACTACGGACCGTGCGAAGGCTCGCGCCTACCGACCGTCGATGTCGAGGTACACGACGGCGAAGCGTATCTGGACGACGAAGGATACGACTTCGTCGGAACCGGATCGATGGACGACGGCGACGATGTGCCGCAAGGGACACGCGGCGGCGACGACTTCGAGCTATGACGATAGGAACCCTTATTCATCGCGTCGGTCTAAGCCCGGCGGGGGCGCGTAGCTCAGTCCGGATAGAGTGCGGGGTTCCGGACCCCGATGTCATGGGTTCAAATCCCATCGCGCTCGCAACGAACGTAGTGAGTGAGAACGCGTGGGATTTGAAGCAGTGAACGAGCGACATCGGAGCGAAGTGACCGTGGTTCAAATCCCATCGCGC
>Ga0207714_1001478_pt1 | contig 15122 bp, 10 predicted proteins | sample PonA232FremontCA_2_FD_187270 | JGI IMG/M metagenome (GOLD analysis project Ga0207714, IMG submission 187270) | Marine sediment microbial community from Fremont, CA, USA - Pond A23 Sediment 2 (SPAdes) | ecosystem: Environmental > Aquatic > Marine > Unclassified | place: USA: Fremont, California... | reverse complement strand
CTACAAGCCGGACGACGACGCCCCGGAGATGCGCTACCTCCACGAGCGGCGCCGGGAGCTCGGCGGCTACCTGCCGGTGCGCCGCGAGCAGGCCCCGGCCCTGGAGGCCCCTGAGCTGTCCGCCTTCGAGGCGCTGCTCAAGGACAGCGGCGAGCGCGAGATCTCCACCACCATGGCCTTCGTCCGGGCCCTGACCGTGCTCACCCGCGACAAGGGGCTCGGCCAGCGGGTGGTGCCCATCGTCCCTGACGAGGCCCGTACCTTCGGCATGGAGGGGCTGTTCCGCCAGCTCGGCATCTACTCCGGCGTCGGCCAGCTCTACGAGCCGGAGGACGCCGATCAGCTGATGTTCTACAAGGAGGCGCAGACCGGGCAGATCCTCGAGGAGGGGCTCAACGAGGCCGGTGCCATGTCCTCGTGGATGGCCGCGGCGACCGCCTACGCCAACCACGGCGTGAACCTGATCCCCTTCTACATCTTCTACTCCATGTTCGGCTTCCAGCGGGTGGGGGACCTGGCCTGGGCCGCCGGCGATATCCAGGCCCGGGGATTCCTGATCGGCGGCACGGCCGGACGGACGACGCTCAACGGCGAGGGGCTGCAGCACCAGGACGGGCACAGCCACGTCCACGCCGCCGCCATCCCCAACTGCCGCGCCTACGACCCGGCCTTCGACTACGAGCTGGCGGTGATCCTGCAGGCAGGGATACGGCGCATGTTCGCTGAGCAGCAGAACTGCTTCTTCTACATCACCGTCTACAACGAGAACTACCACCAGCCGGCCCTGCCGGAGGGGGTCGAGGCGGATATCGAGCGGGGCATGTACCTCTTCCGCGCCGGCCCGGCGGAGGCGGGGCCGCGGGTGCAGCTGATGGGCTCCGGGAGCATCTTCCGGGAGGTCATCGCCGCCGCGGACCTGCTCGCCGAGGACTTCGGCGTCCACGCCGATATCTGGAGCTGCCCCTCGTTCACCGAGCTGGCCCGTGACGGCATGGCCTGCGCCCGCTACAATCGCCTCCACCCTGAGGCGGCGCCCTGCCAGTCCCACCTGGAGGCCTGCCTGGCGGGCTACAGCGGCCCCGCCGTCGCCGCCACCGACTATATCCGCGCCTATCCCAACCAGATCCACCCCTACGTCGGGCGCAGCTTCTGGGCCCTGGGGACCGACGGTTTCGGCCGCTCCGACACCCGCGAGAAGCTGCGCCACTTCTTCGAGATCGACCGCTACCACGTCGCGGCCGCCGCCCTCTACGCGCTGGCGGATGAGGGCGAGATCGACGCCGGGCGGGTCAGCGAGGCCATCGACAGGTATCAACTGGCGGCGGATGCCCCGAACCCGTGGGAGGTGTGAACGTGGCGGAACAGGAGCTCAAGGTACCGGATATCGGCGGCTTCGAGGCGGTGGAGGTCATCGAGGTCCTCGTCGCCCCCGGCGACCGGGTCGAGCCCGAGCAGTCGCTGATCACCCTGGAGTCCGACAAGGCGAGCATGGAGGTGCCCGCCGAGGCCGGCGGCGAGATCCGCGCTGTGCACGTGGCGGTGGGCGATACGGTCTCCGAGGGCAGCAGCGTCGCCACCGTCGAGACCGAGGCGGCGGCGGGCCAGACCGCCGCGGCGGAGGATGAGACGGCGGCGGCAGCGGCGGCCTCCGAGGCGGCGAGCCCTGCCCAGCCGGCCACGGCGGCGCCGGAGCAGCCTGCAACGGCCGCCGCCGAGCCGGCAGCGGCCGAGGGGCCGGCGGCCCATCCGGACCCGGCAGCAGCCGCTGCGCCCGGGGGCAGCGAGGCCCCGGCCATTGACCGCGACGGCCACCGCGCCGCCCACGCCAGCCCGTCGGTGCGCCGCTACGCCCGCGAGCTCGGCGTCGACCTCTCGCGGGTCACCGGCAGCGGACGCAAGGGGCGTATCCGCAAGGGCGACGTCGAGGCCTACGTCAAGCAGGTGATGCAGGGGCAGGCCTCGCCCCCGGCGGGCGGTGCGCAGGCGGCCGGCGCCCCGGCAGGCGGAGGGGCGGGGATCCCGCCCATACCGGAGCAGGACTTCAGCCGCTTCGGCGAGGTGGAGCGGGTGCCGCTCACCCGGATCCAGCGCCTCTCCGGGCCGCACCTGCAGCGCAGCTGGCTCAACGTCCCCCACGTCACCCAGTTCGACGAGGCGGACATCACCGACCTGGAGGCCTTCCGCCAGTCCCTGAAGTCGGAGGCGGAGGCGCGGGGCGTCCGGCTCACCCCGCTGGCCTTCATGGTGCGGGCGGTGGCTGCGGCGCTCGCCGAGTTCCCGCGCTTCAACGCCAGCCTATCCCCGGACGGCGAGGAGCTGATCATCAAGCACTACTGCCACATCGGGGTCGCCGTGGATACGCCGGACGGGCTGGTGGTGCCGGTGCTGCGGGATGCGGACCAGAAGGGCGTGCTACAGATCGCGGAGGACCTGGGTGCCCTCTCGGCGAAGGCCCGGGACGGCAAGCTCGGCCCGGCGGACATGCAGGGCGGCTGCTTCTCCATCTCCAGCCTCGGCGGGATCGGCGGCACGGCCTTCACGCCCATCGTCAATGCGCCGGAGGTGGCCATCCTCGGCGTCTCCAAGTCGCAGACCAAGCCGGTCTGGGATGGGGAGGCCTTCCAGCCGCGGCTGATGCTGCCGCTGTCGCTCTCCTACGACCATCGTGTGATCGACGGCGCCATGGCGGCGCGCTTCACCAGCTACCTGGGCCGGGTCCTGGGCGATATGCGCCGGCTGGTGCTGTAGGCGCGGCGCTGGCTGGGGTGACCCGGAACGGCCGCGGGCGCTGCCCGCGGCGCCGCGAATACCGGCCGCCGGCTGCACGGCGGCCGAGCAGAAGGAACGCAATCACGGCATGGCTGAGCAACAGGTCAAGGTACCGGATATCGGCGGCTTCGAGGCGGTGGAGGTCATCGAGGTCCTCGTCGCCGCCGGCGACCGCATCGAGCCCGAGCAGTCGCTGATCACCCTGGAATCGGACAAGGCGAGCATGGAGGTGCCCGCCGACACCGGCGGCGAGGTCCGCGAGGTGCACGTGGCGGTGGGGGATACCGTCTCCGAGGGCTCGCCCGTCGTTACCGTCGCGACCGAGGCGGAGGAGGCGACGGGCGCTACCGAGGCGGCACCGGCTGACGAGCCCGGGGCGGCGGGTACAGCACCGGCCGAGGCGCCGCCTGCCGGGACGCCCGATACGGCGCCGACGGCCGCCGTATCGGGCGATGCCCCCGAGCGCCCCGACTGCGATCTCGTGGTCCTCGGTGCCGGCCCGGGCGGCTACACGGCCGCCTTCCGTGCCGCTGACCTGGGGCTGCGGGTCATCCTGGTCGACCAGTACCCGGTCCTCGGCGGCGTCTGCCTCAATGTCGGCTGCATCCCCTCCAAGGCGCTGCTCCACGCCACCAAGGTGATGGACGAGGCCGAGCAGTTCGCCGCCCACGGGATCACGTTCGGCAAGCCGCAGATCGACCTCGAGCGGCTCAACGCCTGGAAGCGCGGCGTGGTCGAGCAGCTGACCAGCGGCCTGGCCGGCATCGCCAAGCAGCGCAAGGTCGAGGTGGTCACCGGCGTGGCGGGCTTTACTGATCCCCACCACCTGCGTGTCGAGGGGGAGGCCGGTGCGCGCACGATCAGCTTCCGGCACAGCATTGTCGCCGCCGGCTCGCGTCCGGCCATCCCGCCGGGGCTGGATGTCGGCGACCCGCGGGTGATGGACTCCACGGGCGCCATCAAGCTCGAGGAGATCCCCGAGCGGCTGCTGGTCGTCGGCGGCGGCATCATCGGCCTCGAGATGGCCTCGGTCTACAGCGGCCTGGGCAGCGCGGTCACCGTGGTCGAGCTCTCGGACAGCCTCCTGCCCGGCGTCGATCCGGACCTGGTCAAGGTCCTGCGCAAGCGCCTGGCCAAGCGCTGCGAGGCCATCTATCTCGACACCCAGGTTACCGGCGTGGAGGCCGACGAGACGGGGCTGAGCGTGGCCATGGCGGGTGATAAGGCACCAGCCTCGGAGCGCTTCGATCGCATCCTGGTCGCTGTGGGCCGGCGCCCCAACAGCGACGGCATCGGCCTCGAGGCCGCCGGCCTGGCCCCGGGCGACGACGGCTGCCTGGCCGTGGACGAGCACATGCGTACCGCGGTGCCGCATATCCACGCCATCGGCGATATCGCCGGCCAGCCCATGCTCGCCCACAAGGCTGTCCACGAGGGCAAGATCGCCGCCGAGGTCATCGCCGGCGAGCGGAGTGCCTGGGATGCCCGCGCCATCCCGTCAGTGGCCTACACCGATCCGGAGGTGGCCTGGGTGGGCGTCACCGAGGAGCAGGCCAAGGCCGAGGGGATCGCCTACGAGAAGGGCGTCTTCCCGTGGGCCGCCAACGGCCGGGCCCTGTCGCAGGATGCCGGCGACGGGGTTTCGAAGATCCTCCTCGATGCCGAGAGCGGGCGGGTCATCGGCGGCGGTATCGTCGGCCCGGGCGCGGGCGATCTCATCAGCGAGATCGGCCTGGCCCTGGAGATGGGCGGGGACGCCCACGACATCGGCCTGACGGTGCACCCGCACCCGACGCTGTCGGAGACGGTGGCCATGGCTGCCGAGATGGCCACCGGCAGCATCACGGACCTGATGCCGCCGAAGAAGCGGAAGTAGGGCGGGTGGACCGGACCCGTCGGCAAGGGGCGGCCGGGGCTACCGCTGGAGGGGGGGCCTCAGGCGCGGGCGGAGCGCGGAGGCCCCCGAGGCCCCTTCCCGCCTCCGTCGTCGAGACTCGCCGCGCCGATCTCCGCTCGATAGGCTTCGTGCGGGCCGGCAATCGGTTAGAATGCCCGGGTCAGTCGTTGAGCGACGGAGGACCCCATGGAGCTGCTCTGCCCGGCCGGCAACCTGACCGCCCTGCGCGCCGCTGTCGATAACGGCGCCGATACGGTCTATATCGGCTTCCGGGATGTTACCAACGCCCGCCAATTCCCCGGGCTCAACTTCACCCCCGAGCAGGCCGCACGCGGCGTCACCTACGCCCACGAGCGCGGCGTCCGGGTGCACGTGGCGGTCAACTCCTACGTCCAGGCCGGCGGCTGGGCACAGTGGCAGCAGTCCATCGACCAGGCCGCGCGCATCGGGGCCGACGCCGTCATCGTCGCCGATCTCGGCCTGCTCGAGTACACGGCGGAGCAGTGGCCGCAGCTGGGCTGCCACCTCTCGGTCCAGGCCTCGGCCACGACGCCCGAGGCGCTCGACTTCTACCGGCGCCGCTACGGGGTCACCCGCGCCGTGCTCCCCCGTGTGCTCTCCATCCAGCAGGTCGAGGCCCTCGCCGGCGAGACCGATGTCGAGCTCGAGGTCTTCGGGTTCGGCTCCCTGTGCGTCATGGCCGAGGGGCGCTGCCTGCTCTCCTCCTACGCCACCGGCGAGTCGCCGAATACCGTAGGCGCCTGCTCGCCGGCCTGGGCCGTGCAGTGGCAGGAGCGGCCCGAGGGCCGCGAGGTCCGCCTCGGCGGGCTGCTCATCGACCGCTTCGCCCCTGAGGAGCCGGCCGGCTACCCCACCATCTGCAAGGGCCGCTACGAGGTGGAGGGCGAGCTGGAGCACGCCTTCGAGACGCCCACCAGCCTGGAGACCGCGGAGCTGCTGCCGCGGCTGCAGCGCGCCGGGATCCACGCGGTGAAGATCGAGGGCCGCCAGCGCAGCCCGGCCTACGTGGGCAAGGTGACCCGTATCTGGCGCCAGCTCATGGACCGCTTGCCGGCGACGGAGGCGGCGGAGGGCGGCTATACCCCGGATCCGGCCCAGGTCTCGGCCCTGCAGGCGTTCTCCGAGGGGCGGACCACCACCCTGGGTCCCTACGAGCGGAACTGGCAGTGACCGGCGAGAGGGCGAAGGCGATGAAGATCGCGATCGGGCCGCTCCTCTACCACTGGTCGGGGGAGGAGATCCGGCGCTTCTACGACAGCCTCCGGGGGCAGGTGGATACCTTCTACCTGGGGGAGACGGTCTGCAGCCGGCGCCGCGAGATGCGCGCCGAGGACTGGATCGGCCTGGGCCGGGAGCTGGCCGAGGAGGGCCACGAGGTCGTCCTCTCCACCCTGAGCCTGGTGGTAGCCCGCTCCGAGGCCGCGGTCGTGCGCAGGCTGTGCGACAACGGCGAGCTGCGGGTGGAGGCCAACGACTATACTGCGGTCAGCGAGCTCGAGGCCCGGAAGCTCCCCTTCGTCGCCGGCCCGACGCTCAACATCTACAGCGGCCGCGCCCTGCGCGCCATCCAGCGCGCCGGGGCGGTGCGCTGGGTGCCGCCCATCGAGATGCCCGGGGCCTCGCTGCGTGGGGTGCTCGAGGAGCTGGCCGAGCTCGGCGGCGGCCCCGTGGAGACGGAGGTCTTCGCCTACGGCCGCCAGCCACTGGCCTTCTCGGCACGCTGCTTCACGGCGCGCCACTACGATCGGCCCAAGGACGACTGCGGTCTCGTCTGCGCACACCATCCGGAGGGGATGCCGGTTACCACCCGGGCCGGGGAGCGGTTCCTGGCGATCAACGGCATCCAGACGCAGTCCTGGTGCTGCGCCAACCTGATCCCGGCGATCCCGCAGATGCAGGAGATGGGGGTGGCGGCGGTGCGCCTCTCGCCGCGGCCGTGCGCCATGGACGAGGTGGTGGCGGCCTTCCGCGCCGCGATCGACGGCGAGCCGGTCACCCTGGCGGAGCCCGATCCCGAGCAGCAGTGCGATGGCTACTGGTGGGGGGATGCGGGCTACAAGCGCAAGGCCCTTGGCACGGATACGGCGGAGGCGTCGCGATGAGGAGACCGCAGCTGGAGCGTGCCCTGCCGCTTTTCCTGTATCCGCTGCGCCTCGTGCCGGGACCGGTGAACGCTACCCTGGTCCCGGCGGTCCTGCAGCAGGTCCTCGCCGATGCCCTGGCCGATGGGGAGCTGGAGATCCTGGCCGATCGCACCCTGGCCCTGGAGGTCACGGATGCCCGGCTCGCCTACGGCTTTACGCTGAGAGACGGCCGTCTGGCCACGGCCGATCCCGGCGGCGCGGATGTGACCGTCCGCGGCGACGCGGCGGCCTTCCTGGCCCTGGCCGGCGGCGCCGCGGACCCGGATATGCTCTTCTTCAGGCGGCGGCTGAGCGTCGAGGGCGATGTCGCGCTAGGCCTTTCGGTGAAGAACCTATTGGAGAGCTATGAGCCGCGCCACCGCCTGCCGGCCCCTCTATGCCGGGCCCTGGAGGCCGCGGCGGCCCGCGTGGACGTCTGATCCCCACTGCCCTGCGGCCGCACGCGCCAGGCCCAGGCTGGCTGTGGTCGGCGGCGCCGGTGGCGACTTGCCCCGGCGAGCGCCGCCCGGCCGCCGGGCAGCCTGCGCGAGGCCCCCGGGAGGTGCATAATAGCCGTATACGTGGGATCGTCGCCCTGGGCGCCGCGGCGGGCGGCGCCCAGGGCCCGGGGCGTTCCCGCAGCGGGCGGTGGCGCCCGCCATCCCTCCGTATCCGCAGTCCAAGACGAGGCAGTATGACTGAACCCCTGGAGCTCTCCTACACCACGCGCGGTGAGGGCCCGCCGCTGCTCCTCCTCCACGGTCTCTACGGCAGCAGCGGCAATCTCAACCGCTTGGCCCGGCGCTTCGCGGAGCACTACCGCGTCATCGCGCCGGATCTGCGCAACCACGGGCGCTCGCCGCACCACCCGCAGATGGACTACCCGGCGATGGCCTCCGATGTGGCCGCGCTCCTCGACCGGGAGGGCGTCGAGCGGGCGGCCGTCATGGGCCATTCCATGGGCGGCAAGGCGGCCATGGCCCTGGCCCTGGCCCAGCCGCAGCGCGTGGCCGCGCTGATCGCCGCCGATATCGCCCCTGTGGCCTATCAGCACGGCCACGGCTCGCTGCTCGCCACGATGCAGCGGGTGGAGGTGGCCCGTGCCGGCAGCCGCGGGGAGGTGGATGAGGCGTTGGCCGCCGAGGTGCCCTCGTCGGCGGTGCGGCAGTTCCTGCTGACCAACCTGCAGCCGCGCGACGGCGGCGGCTACGAGTGGCGCATCCCCCTGCAGATCCTCGCCGACGCCGTGCCGGCGATCCAGGGCTTCCCGGATCTGGCTGGCCGCTACGAGGGGCCGGCGCTGTTCCTCTACGGGACCGCCTCGGACTACTTCGTCCCCGAGCGCCACGGCGAGGTGGCCTCGGCGTACTTCCCGGCCGCGGAGCAGGTGGCCCTGGAGGGGGCGGGGCACTGGCTCCACGCCGAGCAGCCCGAGGCCTTCGCCGAGGCTGTAGAGGGCTTCCTCCGTCGCGCCTACACGACAGCGTAGCGGCAGCCTCGTCCTGAGGTGTGGGGCATCCCCCCTGTATTAGGCTGAAGCAACCCGAAGAGACCTTTATGTCCGACGACTTCAAAGAAGCGGCCCTCGAGTACCATCGGCAGCCAACCCCCGGTAAGACGGAGGTTGTCCCTACCAAGCCGCTCGCCAACCAGCGTGATCTGGCCCTCGCCTACTCGCCCGGTGTCGCTGCCGCCTGCGAGGAGATCGTCAGCGACCCCCGCGAGGCGGCCACCGTAACCACCCGCGGCAATCTGGTCGCTGTGATCAGTAACGGCTCCGCCGTCCTCGGCCTCGGCGATATCGGGCCGCTGGCCTCGAAGCCGGTCATGGAGGGCAAGGGCGTCCTGTTCAAGAAGTTCGCCGGGATCGACGTCTTCGACGTCGAGGTGGACGAGCCGGACGCCGAGCGGTTCGTGGACATCGTGGCCGCCCTGGAGCCGACCTTCGGCGGGGTCAATCTCGAGGACATCAAGGCGCCCGAGTGCTTCGAGATCGAGGAGGCGCTCAAGCGCCGGATGGCTATCCCGGTCTTCCACGACGACCAGCACGGCACGGCCATCATCACCGCGTCGGCCATCCGGAATGGCCTGCGCGTGGTGGGCAAGCGCCTCGAGGACGTGACCCTCGTCTGCTCCGGCGCCGGTGCGGCGGCCATCGCCTGCCTGGACCTGCTGGTCGCCATGGGGCTGCCCAAGGAGCACATCACCGTCACCGATCGTCAGGGGGTGGTCTACAAGGGACGCAAGGCGTACATGGACCCGCGCAAGGCGGGGTATGCCCGCGAGACCGCCGCGCGCAGCCTGCGCGAGGTGATCGAGGGGGCGGATATCTTCCTGGGGCTGTCGGCGCCCGGCGTGCTCGACGCCGAGATGGTGGGCATGATGGCGGATCAGCCGCTCATCATGGCGCTGGCCAACCCGGTGCCCGAGATCCTGCCCGAGGAGGCCCAGCAGGCGCGCCCGGATGCGCTGCTCGCCACCGGCCGCTCCGACTACCCCAACCAGGTCAACAATGTCCTCTGCTTCCCCTTCATCTTCCGCGGCGCCCTCGACATCGGCGCCACGGCTATCAACGAGCCGATGAAGCTGGCGGCGGTGGAGGCGATCGCCGATCTGGCCACCGAGGAGTCATCGGCCGAGGTGGTGGCCGCCTACGGCGGGCGGCCGTGGAGCTTCGGCCCGGAGTACCTCATCCCCAAGCCCTTCGACCCGCGCTTGATCACCCGGGTGGCGCCCGCCGTGGCCAAGGCGGCCATGGATAGCGGGGTGGCCTGCCGCCCCATCGAGGACCTCGAGGCCTATCGGCTGCGCCTGCAGCAGTACGTCTTCCAGTCCGGGCTGGCGATGAAGCCGATCTTCGAGCGGGCCCGGGAGCAGCCCAAGCGGGTGGTCTACACCGACGGCGAGGAGGAGCGCATCCTGCGTGCCGTGCAGCTGGCAGTGGACGAGGCGCTCGCCCATCCCATCGTGGTCGGCCGTCGCCGCGTCGTCGAGAGGCGCCTGAGCCAGCTCGGGCTACGGCTGCAGATCGACGAGGACTTCGAGCTCGTGGATCCGGAGGGCGATCCACGCTACCGGGAGTACTCCCAGGCGTACTACAACCTCATGGCCCGCCGCGGGGTCACCCCGGCGCGGGCGCGGACGGTCGTGCGCACCCGCAATACGGTTATCGGTGCGCTGATGGTCCACCTCGGGGCTGCCGATGCCCTGGTGGGCGGCATCGAGGGGCGCTATCAGCGGCAGCTGCAGCACGTCCAGGACGTTATCGGCCGCCGGCGGGGCGTGCGCAATCTGGCCGCCATGAACGTGCTCATCATGCCCAAGGGGACGTTCTTCCTCTGCGACACCTACGTGAACCACGACCCCAATCCCCACGAGATCGCCGAGATGACGCTGCTCGCCGCGGACGAGGTGCGCCGCTTCGGGAATACGCCGAAGGTGGCGCTGCTGTCGCACTCGAACTTCGGGACCTCCGAGGCGCCTAGCGCCGAGAAGATGCGCCAGGCCCTGGAGCTCATCCAGGATCGCGATCCGGGCCTCGAGGTGGAGGGCGAGATGCACGGCGACGCCGCCATCTCCGAGGAGGTGCGCCAGCGCATCTTCCCCGATGCCCAGCTCAGCGGCCAGGCCAACCTGCTGATCATGCCCGGGCTGGACGCTGCCAATATCGCCTTCAACCTGCTCAAGTCGACGACGGACAGCGTCTCGGTGGGGCCGATCCTGCTCGGTACCGCCCAGCCGGCGCACCTGCTCACGCCGTCCTCGACGGTGCGCGCCATCGTCAATATCACGGCGCTGTCCGTGGTAGAGGCGCAGATGGCGGAGCCGGCGGCCGATGGCGAGCCGTAGGCGCAGCGGCCCCGGGCGGGGCCTCGGGGGGCAGGGCGGGCCGCCGGCGGCGCGGCCCGCCCTCGCTCAGCCGCCCCGGCCCTAGCTATCCCGGGCCTGGCTCGTCAGCCGCCGCGATTCGCCCTCGGCGGGGTCCTGGCTCTCGAGCCGGTGGGCCGACGGATCGGGCGGGCCAGGGACACCCGGAGCAGGCGCCTCCCCGGTGGCCGCCACCTCGGCGGCCAGCCGGTAGGAGGCCCGGGCGTCCTCAAGGTGGCCCTGGTACTCCTGGAGGGCCGCGAGGGTACGCAGGTACTCGGGGCGGGTCTCCTGGTCGACCGCCGTCTGCAGGTAGTCCTGGGCGAGATCCCACTGCTCCGCTTGCAGGGCGAGAATCCCGGCCGCGTGGAGGGCCTCAGGCTCGTCGCTGTGGCTCCGCAGCCACTCCTTGGCCTTGGCCAGACGCGCCTCGTAGGTGGCTGTATCCGCGCCCGGCAGGCGCGCGTAGCGCTGCAGGAGCTCCGGATCCCAGCTCCTGTTGAGCTGCTTCTGGATGAGCTCCTCGGCGGCGCTCGGCTGGCCGCTGTGGATCAGGCCGTCGATGTAGGCGCTGATGACCTCGAGGTCCTTGCGCAGGCCGCGGCTGAGGTCCTGCCAGGCCTCCTGCAGCGCCTCGCGATCGTGGTTGGCCGCGTGGATGAGGCGCTCCCGCGCGACCCAGCGGTTGAGCTCGCGCAGCTCCTGCTTGGGCAGGACGCCCTGCCGCTCGACACGCGGCAGGAGGGGCCCCAGCCGCTCCCAGTCGCCGAGGGCCTGGCAGCAGGCCACCATGAGCTCCAGGGCGCCACGGTGCTTGGGCTCGCGGTCGAGCACGGCGGCCGCATTGGCCTGCGCCTCTTCCCACTGGCCGGACTCGGCCTGCAGCTGGGCCTGCATCATGCGGACCGCTAGATTGGCCTCGGGCGCGTTGCGCTCGGCCGTGCTCAGGTAGCCGTCCCGCGTCTCCCGGGCCCCGCGGCGCTGGGCGGCGAGGGCCGCGACCAGGAAGTTCACCAGCGGCGATTCGCTGCGCCGGGCGCTGCGGACGAGCTGCTGCTCCGCGGCGTCGTAGTCGCCCTCGGCGAAGCGCAGCAGGCCGCTGGTGAGCTCCGTACGCGCCGATTCCTGCCGGCGCTGGCCCTGCCAGAGGCGCAGCCTCCGCGGCATGCTCCACAGCTGGACCAGGGTGCTCAGGCCGAGGTAGAGCAGGAGCACGAGGGTCCCGAGCACGACGGCGGAGAAGAGCAGGCTCATCTCCACCCGCCAGGGCCCCACGGAGAGCATGACGTAGCCCTCCTGCTCGTTGAAGAACAGCGCCGCGAATACGGCACCCGCCAGGATCAGCAGATAGACGAACAGGCGGCGCATGTCAGAACGGCTTTACAGGCTCGAGAACAGGCTCGATCTCCGGAGGATCGTGCTTGATCGAGCGCTCCGCGAGCTCCCGCAGCTCTTGGGCGGCCTCCTTGACGCGCTCGTCCTCGCTGTCGAAGCGATCCTCCAGCCAGTCGGCAGCACGCTCCAGGCCCGCCCGGTAGTTCTCCTGATCGCCGTTGCTGAGGGATATGAGGACGCTCTCCAGCTGCAGGCGTAGCCCCTCGCGGAGGAAGTACGCCTGATCCGGCGTCAGGAGCTGCTCGGTCTCCTCCTCGTGCTGGATCCGGACCAGCTTGCCGAGCCCCTCGCGCAGGCGCTGCCAAGCGCGGTTGAAGGCGCGCTGCCAGCCCTGGTCGGTCTCCTCGAGCTCGGGGAGGTCGGGGGCCCGCCCCTTGCCGGGCGCACCGGGCAGGCTCATATCGTCGATCTGCTCGACGCGCGTGCGGATCCGCTCCCGGATACCGCTGATATCCGGTCCCGAGTACTCGACGAGCCGGTCGATGGCCTTGCGGACGGCCTCCCGCTCCGGGATGCCCTCGCCACCGACCTCGGCCAGCAGCTCGTCGGCCTCGCGCAGGGCGGCGAGGGCGGAGTCGGGATGGTGCTGGTAGCGCACCCGGTAGATGGCGATCCGGGCCAGGTGGCCGGCCTCGGCCTTCAGCCAGTCGCTATCCGCGCTCGAGCTGCTACCCTCGACGGCCGCCAGGTCCTTGCGGAGCTGCTCCTGGGCGGCAGCGAGCTCTTCCAGGCGGGTGTTCAGCGTCGACTTGAGGCCGTTGATGCGCTCGTCGAGCTTCTGCTCGAGCTGGCTGATCCGCTCACCGGTATCGCTGCTGCTGAGCTGCTGGACCTGCTCGGCGAGCTTATCGATCCGGGACTGAAGGGCTGCGGTATCGGGGCCGCCGCTGCCGCCGCTGAGGCTATCCACGCGGCTGGCGAGCTCCTCGACCTGGGACTTGAGGGCCGGGAGGCTCGTGCCGTCGCCCCCGCCGCCGGTGCTGAGGTTGTCCACGCGGCTGGCGAGCTCGTCGACCCGGGACTTGAGGGCCGAGGAGGCCGTGCCGTCGCCCCCGCCGCCGGTGCTGAGGCTGTCCACGCGGCTGGCGAGCTCGTCGACCCGGGACTTGAGGGCCGAGGAGGCCGTGCCGTCGCCCCCGCCGCCGGTGCTGAGGTTGTCCACGCGGCTGGCGAGCTCCTCGATCCGGGACTGGAGGGCAGAGAGGTCCGTGCCTTCGCCCGTATCGATCCCCTCGACCTTGCTGGCCAGCTCGTCGATCCGGTTGCTGAGGCTCGCCAGCCCCTCGGCGTTCTCCTCGCTGGAGGTCCGCAGCTCCTCGAGGCGCGTCGAGAGCTCCTCCAGCTGCTGGAGGGAGCCCTCGAGCTCCGAGATGGTCTCTGCCCGCTCCTGCGACTCGGTCAGGGCCTCCTCGATCTGGCCCTGGCGCTCCGCCAGTTGCCCGGCGTCCAGGCTCTCGAGATCCTGCTGCGCCTGCTGCACGCTCTGGCGCAGCTGGTAGCCGAAGTAGCCCAGGGCGCCGATGGCGCCGGCGAGCAGGAGGATGATGAACCACAGCGAGAAGCGGCTGCGCGGCTCCGGCGTGGAGCTCAGCCGCGAGCCACCGCCGCCCTCGCCACCACCGCCGCTGCCGCTGCCGGCGGGCTCACTGGCGCTGCGATCGGTGTCGTCGCCCTGCTTACTCCGGTCAGCGCCCCGATCCGCCTGGCTGTCCTTGCCGGAGCGCCCCTGGCCGCGGTGGTCCGCGCTCTCCTCGGCCTGGCCGTCCGGCGCGTGCCCGCTGGTGGTGTCGCCGCTGGCGCCGGCCTCGCCCTGGGAGGCAGATGGGCGCTGGTGGCCGGGATCGTTGCCCTCGGCGGGATCGTTGCCCTCGGGAGGTCCGGAGGCGCCCTCGGCCTGCCCCGCGTCGCCTTGGCTATCGCTGTCGTCTCGGTGCCCGGGTGCGCTCGCCGCGCTGCTCTTGCCGGGCTCCTCCGGGCGGTTCTGGTCCTCCGGACGATTCGGGTCGCTCATCTTCGCCTACTCCTGGATGCCTTGAACAGCCGCAGCGGCCCGCGCCACGGCTGCGGTCAACTCTGCTTCCGCGGCGGTGCGTGTCGCCTCGACGTGGCCGGCGTAGGGGGCGGCCATGGCCGCCACACGCTCGCCGATGGTCACGACCCCTGCCCGCGCCAGCCAATGCCTGCCACGCTCGCCGATGAGCTCGAGGAGGTTCTGGAAGACCTCGCCGCTGGTGACGATCACCGTCTGCATGCGCCCCTCGGACGCGGCCTCGAGCAGCGGGGCCGGATCGGTGTCGGGCCGGATGCGCCGATAGACTTCCAGAAAATCGACCTCCGCGCCATTGCGGCGTAAGGTCTCGGCAAGCTGCTGCCGGCCGCCGACCCCGCGAACGATCGTGACACGCCCTGAGCGGATACTGCCAAGCGGCGTCTCGGCGAGCAAATCCTCGCTGGTGGCCCCCTGGCGCGGGTAGTGGACGGCCTGGACGCCGTGCTCGTGCAGGGCCTGGGCGGTGCTGTGGCCGACGGCGGCGATGCGGCTATGGGCCGCCGGGCCGCCGGCGGCCCGGATCCGGGGCACGCCGTGGCTGACGGCGTTGGGGCTGACGAAGTAGAGCCAGTCGGCCTCGGCGGCGCGGCGCTGGGCCTTGCGGCGGGGCTCATCGTCGGGCTCGGCGGCGATGGCCAGGGCCGGGAAGCGCAGGACCTCGGCACCGGCCGCCTCGAGCGCCCCGGCCAGCGGCTCGGCCTGGTGGGCGGGGCGGGTGACCACGACCCCGATGCCGTCGAGCCGTACGCTCATCAGGTGTGGGCCAGCTCCCTGAGGATGCGGTCAGCACCCTGGCCGAGCAGGTCGTCGCCGAGCCGGGTCCCGAGCTCGGCCGCCTGCTCCGGGGCGCCGCGGGCCTCGCTGCGCAGGACCTCGCTGCCGTCGCTGGAGCCGACGAGCCCGCGCACGTGCAGCTCTCCCGCCTCGACGGCGGCGTAGCCGGCGATGGGGACCTCGCAGCTGCCCTGGAGGCGGGGGTTCATGGCGCGCTCGGCGGTGG
>Ga0207714_1001477_pt1 | contig 15124 bp, 12 predicted proteins | sample PonA232FremontCA_2_FD_187270 | JGI IMG/M metagenome (GOLD analysis project Ga0207714, IMG submission 187270) | Marine sediment microbial community from Fremont, CA, USA - Pond A23 Sediment 2 (SPAdes) | ecosystem: Environmental > Aquatic > Marine > Unclassified | place: USA: Fremont, California... | reverse complement strand
TATTGCGAGTGTTTACCGCCGGGTGAGGAGAGATTTGCGCTGTCAAAGCCGGAGCAGCCTGGTTTTCGTGGCCGTGCCGAAAATTACCGCAATAATCACTATGACACCGCGGTCGCCTCCGTTCCGGTATTTCCGGCTGTCCAACCGGTCTGCGTGGCGTAATCGAGAGTTTTAGGTGGACTTAAATATCTGGGCCAGCCACCCGTCTGTATGGGCTCGTGGCTCGGATCTGGACGGGCGTTTTTCGGCCAGCGCTGGCTGCGTGTGGTGGCGACAGTGGCCGTCCTCGCCGTCGGCGCCGCCGTTGCGGTGCGGACGCTCGATACCGACCGTGTCTTCGAAGCGATCCGTCTGGCCGACCCCGCCCTGCTGGCTGCCGCCGTCGGTGTGTACGTACTTTCCTGGCCCCTTCGCGGCCGTCGGTACGCCGACATCCTCGCTGCGATGGGGCAGTACTGCACGGTCTGGTTTCTGACTGCGGCCGTCTTCCTGAGCCAACTGGGGAACCTCGTCGTACCGGCCCGTGCGGGTGACGGCGTCCGTGCGTACCTCCTGAAACAGCGGCGAACGGTGCCCTACACGGCCGGAGCAGCGTCGCTGACGATCGAACGCGTCTTCGATTTGCTCGCGCTCGGGGTTCTCGGTTCGGTTGCGGCAGTCCCGCTCACCCTCCGCGGTCGCTCGATCACGGCCAGCGGGGCCGAAACCTTCCTCCTCGGTGCGGGTGGCGTCGCCACGGTCGCGCTCGTTCTGTCCGTGCTCGGAGTTCTCGTCTCACGTGGCCGGTGGCAGTTTGGCGGTCGACTCCGGGACCGTGTCGACCACTCGCGGCTCTCCTGGCTTTTCGAATCCGTGCTCACGTTCGGTGCAGACGTGCGCGTCGTCGCGTCGAACCCGAAGGCACTCGCCCGGATCGGTGCCGTCTCGCTCGCAGTGTGGGCACTCGACGTCCTGACGGCTGTCCTCGTCCTGCTGGCCGTGGCGGGCCCGGGAACGTTTCCGGCAGTAGTGGCCGTCGGCACCCTCGCGGTCACCGTCGGCAATCTGGCGAAGGTGCTCCCGCTCTCGCAGGGCGGGATCGGCCTCTACGAGGCGGCGTTTACCGCTGTCGTGGTCGCTGTTTCCCCGATCGCCGGTGCAACGGCGCTCGCTGCTGCCATCGTCGACCACGCACTGAAAAACGCCGTCACCGTCGTCGGGGGTGCGGCCGCGGGACTGCTGTTGAACGTCTCGCCGGGCACGTTCGACGGGGAGTCAGCCGATCCGGAACCGCCAGGTTTTTAGGCTGGCCTAAAAAATTGTGAGCCATGAGATCTACTACCCCAGCGCCCGAGCAGGACATCTGCGTGATCGTGCCGACAATCCGGGAGTACGAGTGTATCCGGAGCTACGTCGAGAACGCAGAGACGAGCGGGTTCGACACCAGCCGTCTCTTCTTTCTCCTCGTGACGGAGGATTTCTGTGAGACGGCGGAGATGCGGTCGATGCTCTCCGACCTCGGCGTCTCGGGGGCCGTCTTCGACGGTTCGCGCCGGAGCCAGTGGTACGAGAAACAGGGTGTCGAAGCCTACGATCACGTGGTGCCGGCCGCCAGCCACGCCGAGACGAGTTTCGGACTGCTCTACATGTGGGCGAACCCGCAGTTCGAATACGGCATCTTCATCGACGACGACACCCTGCCACACGAGGGATCGGACTTCTTCGGGCGCCACATGGCGAATCTAGATTTCGCAGGTGAGGTCGAGTCGGTCGCATCCGACGAGCAGTGGGTGAACGTCCTCTACCAGAACGCAGAGGAACACGGGCTCTACCCGCGCGGATACCCCTACTCGGCGATGGACGAGACAGTCGAGCGGTCGACAGATCGGATCGAGCGCGGGGAGATCGTCGCTTCGCAGGGGCTGTGGACGAACGTGCCCGACCTCGATGCGGTCCGGATCCTGATGGACGGCGACCTCCAGGGCCAGGCCCAGACACGGACCGCGACGACCGACTTCACGGACGACTTCGTCGCGGCCCCGGGGAACTACCTGACCGTCTGTTCGATGAATCTCGCCTTCCGCCGGGAGGTGATCCCGGCCTTTTACCAGATGCCGATGGACGACAACGAGTGGGCCGTCGGCCGCTTCGACGACATCTGGAGCGGTGTGTTTCTCAAACGGGCCTGTGATATCCTGGGCAAGCAGATCTACAACGGGAAACCGCTGTGTGAGCACAACAAGGCCCCGCGGTCGACGTTCGACGACCTCCACAACGAGGTGGCGGGACTGGAACTGAACGAACACGTCTGGGAACTGGTCGACGACATCGGCGCGGGGGCCGAAAGCTACGCTGAAGCCTACCGCGCGATGGCCGATGCACTGCTGGACGCCGATCCAGAGGCGTACCGCAACGGCGAGTTCCTGCCGTACTGCGGCGAACACATGCACGACTGGCTGGACGCCCTGGAGGTGCTCGACCGAGTGCCGGCACCGGCGGACGACTGAACCGACAGCTATAAAAGTACTTTAGGCAAGCCTAAAACATGGCCAATCCACGCAAACACGACAGCGGACGAACGGGAGAAGAGAGCGATCAAACACCGCGGCGGCGCCGGTTCGGCCGGCGTCAGTTTCTCGCCGGGGCGGCCACGGCGGGTTCAGTGAGCCTGGCCGGCTGTTTCGGTATGTTCGGTGGCGACGGCGACAGCAGCGGCGACGAGTTCAGTGAGAATCTCGCGACCTTCCGTGGGTCGGGACCGCTGGTGTCGGGTCGACCGGCACCCGAGGGGACGTCGATAACCGATTTGCCGCCCCTGGAAGGGAGCCTGAACTTCTATCTCGGCGGCGGCGAGGGCGGACTGTATCTGGATCTGATCGATATCTTCGCCAACATCTATTCGGATTTCTCCTACCAGAATGCACAGGCTTCTTCGAGTCAGCTGTCGAACCGGATCACCGAGGAAGTCGAGGCCGGCGCGAGTCAGGCCGACCTCTTTCTTGCCGTCGACGCCGGTTCACTCGGCAACGTGGCCCAGAACGGCGCCGCGCGGTCACTACCATCAGAGATCACCGAGGAGGTGCCCTCCGAGCTACAGGCGGAGGGATGGATCGGATTCGCCGGGCGTGCCCGTGCCGTTCCGTACAATACGAACCAGCTAAGCGAGTCGGACATCCCCGACACCGTGCAGGATTTCCCCGACGTCTCCCAGTTCCAGAATGCCATGGGGTGGGCTCCAACCTACGGAGCCTTCCAGTCGTTCGTTACGGCTATGCGGTTGATCCGCGGCGAGTCGGAGACGCGGTCGTGGCTCAACGCCATGGCCGACTCGGGTATTGAGCAGTACCCCAACGAGTTCGCAATCTCGGACGACGTGGCAAACGGCGCTCTCACTGCCGGCTTCGCGAACCACTACTACGCGTTGCGTGTTCGTAGCGCACGCCAGAACGCCCCGGTTGAACTCGCGTTCACCAGCGGCGACGCGGGTGCGCTGATCAACGTCTCCGGTGCACAGATCATCCAGGGTACGGACAACGTCGAACTCGCCGAGAACTTGATCCGACACCTGCTCTCGGCGGAAGCACAGGAGTTCTTTGCGACGCGGACGTTCGCGTATCCGACGATCCCCGGCGTCGACCCGGTCGGCGGCCTGCCGACGATCGACGAACTGAACCCCCCGGAGATCGATCTCGCGGCGCTTGCCGACACGGGGCCGACGCTCGAACTGCTGAACGAAACCGGAATCCTCTAAAGGAGAGACCGCCGAACTCCCGATGGATGGACCGCACAGCAAACTCCGGCGACGACCCCTCCTTTCGCCGGCGGCTCCTGTCACAGACGAGCGCGATACCGGAACGGATCTCGGCGTGGTTACGCAACGTTCCGATACTCGCGGTCCTGTCGACGATTATTGCGTTGCTTCTGTTGACGCCGTTTGTGTGGCTCGTTCAGGAGGCCAGACGCGTCGGGGCCGACGAGACGGTTTCTTTCGTTTTCAGCGGGAACACGCTGGATATTATCGTCAACTCGCTCGTTTTGACTGGGGCCGTGACAGCCTGTTCGATCCTTGTCGGTGTGCCACTCGCGATCTTGACCGTCCAGACGGATCTCCCTTTCCGTCGGTTCTGGACGGTCGTCGCGGCGCTACCGCTCGTGATCCCCAGCTACATCGGCGCGTTTACGTTCGTCTCCGCGTTTGGTCCACGCGGCGTCTTACAGGACATACTCGCTCCGCTCGGTGTCGAGGAACTCCCCGAAATCTACGGGCTCTTCGGCGCGACGCTCGTGTTGACGCTTTACACCTACCCGTACGTCTACCTCACGACGCGGGCATCGTTGCTCTCCTTCGATGGCAAGGTCGTCGAGGCTGCGCGGACGCTGAACCACTCCCGGTGGGAGGCCTTCCGGCGGGTAACACTGCCACAGATCAAACCCGGCATCGCTGCGGGGTCGTTGCTCGCCGCGCTGTACACGCTGTCGGATTTCGGGACGCCACAGATCATGCGCTACGACGTGTTCACCCGGATGATATTCGTCTGGTACGACAACTTCTTTCTGGGGCGGGCAGCCGTGATGTCGCTGCTTTTGTTGGCCCTTACGGTCGTGATCCTGGCGATGGAGTCCCGGATCAGCGCGAGCAGCGATGGCGCACACGTCTCGAGTGGCAGTCGCCGTCCGGGACAGATCAGCCTGGGGCGCTGGAAGTGGCCGGCGCTGGTCTTTTGTGTGTCGATCGCGGGGCTTGCGCTGGCCTTGCCGATCGCTATCTTGCTCATGTGGCTCGGTCGTCCCTCGCCGGGCTTTGCCGACGGGGGGTTCACCTTCGAGTTCGGATACGTGTTAAACTCGGTGAGTGTCTCGGTGGCGGCGGCTGTCGCGTCGGTGCTCGTCGGCTTGCCACTCGCCTATCTCGCAGCTCGCGGCAGCTCGCGGCTCGGATCACTCCCCGCGCGGGCCAGCTACATCGGCTACGCGACGCCTGGTGTCGTCGTCGGACTGGCGCTTATCTTTTTCGGACTCCGCTTTGCCAGCGTGCTGTACGGATCCGTGATCATGCTCATTTTCGCGTACATAATCCGGTTTGTTCCACAGGCAGTCGGGACAATGAAGTCGTCGATTCTGCAGGTGGATCCGAAACACGTCGAGGCGGCAAAGACGATGGGCGACAGCTCGCTGCGGTCGTTCCGGCGGGTGGTGTTGCCCCAGATCACGCCGGGTGTGATCGCCGGGGCTGCACTCGTTTTCCTGACGACGATGAAAGAGTTGCCGGCGACGCTACTCCTGAAACCGCTCGGCGGCCAGACGATCGTCACCTACATCTGGCAGGTCCAGGAGGCTGCCTACTACGGCCAGTCGGCTATTCCGGCGCTGATACTGGTCTGTATCTCCGGGCTCTCGATGGTTGTCATCCTCTGGCAGGACGGCTACGACGGGACATGACCGAGCCGGGGGTGAGCCACTGATGGACGCAGACGACCGGGCGGCCAGGTGTCGAAGCTGGCTGACGCGGGACCGCCAGGCAACCCTCCTGCTTGCGGTCCTGACCGGGGTGGCGGTCTATCTGATCGGCGAGGGAGTGTTCCCCTACTACACCTCGAACCACGACGAGGCCGTCTACCTCCAGCAGGCAGCGATGCTTCTGGAAGGACAGGTGACGATGACACCACCGGTCGAGGAGTCGTTTCGCCCGTGGTTTTTCGTCGCGGAAGACGGCCATCTGTATCCGAAGTACACGCCAGTCACCGCCGGACTGTTCGCCGTCGGCGGGCTCGTCGGCTCCTACCGGCTCACGCTCGCGGGCCTCGCCGCGCTCGCAGTGGCGCTGACCGATGGGGTCGTCAGCGAGATTTTCGACGACAGAACCGGCCTGGTCGCGGCCGGACTGCTCGCGGTGTCGCCGCTTTTTGTCGTCCAGGCCGCGGTTTTTCTCCCGTACGTGCCGGCCTTTACGCTGAATCTGCTGTTCGCGTGGGCGTATCTCCGGGCGGATCGGACAGACGACCGGCGGTTCGCGGCGCTTGCCGGCGGGGCTATCGGACTCTCTTTCTGGGCGCGTCCGTACACCGCCGTTCTGTTCGCGACGCCGTTTGTCTGTCACGCGTTGTGGACGCTACGAACGCTCGACCGAGCCGCAGTGTCGCGACAGGTGGTGACTGCCGGGTTCGGTCTCACCGGCGTCGCCCTCGCACTGGGCTACAACGCCGTCATGACTGGTGAGCCGCTACTCTTTCCCTACGAGGCGTTTGCCCCCGAAGACGGACTCGGGTTCGGCCACCGCGAGATCCTGGGCTACGAACGCGAGTACACCCCGTCTCTGGCTCTGGAGGCGAACGCGCGCAACCTCTTCCAGCTTTTCACCCGGTGGACGCCGGCGAACTTCCTCGGAACTGTGGTCGCCGTCCTCGGTGTCGGCGCGCTTCTCGGCCAGCCCGAGCGGCGGAGGGACCCGCGCGTGCTGGCCGTGCTCGGGACGCTCGTCACCATCGTGGTCGGGAATCTTTACTTCTGGGGAACGCTGAACGTCCTCGGCGACCTCTCGGACCCCAACGACGGTCTGATCAGTGATCTGGGGCCGTACTACCACGTCGGCGTGTTGTTGTCGACGGTTACCCTCGGTGCCCTCGGAGTGACGTCGGTTGCGGACATCTGCCGCCGGGATCGGTTCAGGCCGGCGACGAGGCGTCTACTGACCGTCGTCGGGGTCGTCGCTGTGCTGGTTGCGGCCGGCCTCGCAGTCGGCGCTGTCGCTGCCCCCCTCTCGGAGAACTACGAGACGACCCAGCAGTACGGGAAAGCGTACGAGCCCATCGAGGACCACTCCTTCGAGGACGGACTCGTCTTCCTTCCGACGCCGTACGGCGACTGGCTCAACCATCCCTTCCAGACACTTCGAAACGATCCGGACTTCGACGGCGATGTTGTCTACGCCCTCCAGCACCGGGAGTTTGCCGTCGCCGAGTCCTTTCCGGAGCGGACGCTGTACCGGTACACGATGCGCGGCGAGTGGGTGCCCTTCGCCGGGCAGCCGGTGACACCCAGGCTCCACGAGATAGAACATGTAAGCGGGGAATCGATCCGGATGGAGCTCACACTCGGCGTTCCCGAGGCGGTCGAGATACTCGAACTGCGTGCCAGCGTCGACGGCGAGGGTAACAGTACAACGGTGGCGCTGACTGACGAGATCGACGCCACTGTCGTCGCCAGTTCGGGTGACATCTCCGTGCGCTCGCCGTCGTTTGTCAACAATTTGACTATTCCCCACGACGGTGAGAGTCCGCTCCGAATCGTGACCTTCGTCGATTACGGAGCACTGGGCGGTTTCGAGTACGTTGCGCGGTTGCCGCTCGTGCGTGAAAACGGTCAGTACCGTGCGTTGTCACCGTACCTCGAAGTGTGTCGGACACCATCGCGGTGTGGCGGCGCGGCCGCGTACGTTCCCGGTGAACACCGGGCCGGCGTGTCGATGAACGCGACGCTTTCGGCGGTCGATCGGTGAGCTAGCCGAACCGTTCGTCGAGCGCGACCGTCAGGATCGACTTCGCGATTTCGCCGCCGCCCTGGATCGGATCGAGTTTCGTCTCGCCTTTCCGCTGGCCGTACTCGATCGGGTGTTCGCGGACGTCGTACCCCCGCATCAGCGGCCGGATGAGCAACTCTGCGGACAGCCCGGTGTTCTCGGACCACTCAATCGATTCGACGACCTCCCTGCGGTAGGCGCGCATCCCCGTGGTCGTGTCGTGGACACGCGTCCCCATCAGGGCGCTCGCTGTGAGCGCAAACAGGTGGTTCCCGAGCCGGTTGAACGCCGGCATCGCCTCTGCACCGTGGTAGAGACGATCGCCGCTGACCACGTCGTACCCCTCGTTGATGAGATCCAGAAACTCGGGCAACTGTTCCATCGGGTACGTGTCGTCACAGTCCGTCGTAACGACCACGGGCCGGTCCGGTGCGAGGATTGCCTCCCGAACCGCGACGCCGTACCCCTGGGGCTCCTGTTCGATCACTGTCGCGCCGTGTTCGCGTGCAATCTCCGGCGTCCGGTCGTCGGAGCCGTCGACACAGACGACCTCTGCCGCTCCGTCGGTCACCTCGTCGATGTCTGTCAGTACCGTCCTGATCGCCGCCTGCTCGTTGTACGTCCCCATCACGACGCTCAGATCCTCGAACGTGTACGTGCGTTCGGACCCCTCGGCTGCCGCGCCGTTTGTCGACGGCTCTCCAAGTTTCTCGTCTGTCTGGCTCATTACCCGGGATTTTTGCTCACCGGACTTAAGTTTTTAGGTTCGCCTAAACAATCCGCTCGGGACGGCTCCCCGAGAGCGCGGCTGCGACGGCTTCGGCCGTCCGGACAGCGAGCGCCGCGATGGTGAGCGTGGGGTTTACCGCGCCACCCGTGGGGTAGACGCTGCTCGACGCGATCCAGCAGTTGTCGAGGTCGTGGGTCTGCAACGTCGGATCGACGACGCTTTCGGTCGGGTCGGTGCCCATCCGGGTCGTCCCCATGTGGTGGTAGGCCGGACCGGTGCTCTCGGGACCGACAGTCCACTCGATGTCGACGCCGACTCTTTCGAGGATCCGGTGCTGGATCTCGTTTGCCCGCTCGATGGTCCGTAGCGCACGCTCTCCCACCGACCAGTTGATCTCCGGTACCGGGTTGCCGTGGTCGTCCGTTACCGACTCATCCAGTGCGATGTAGCTGTCCTCCCGGGGTAGCTGTTCGACGAGCCCTCCCATCGCGAGGCTGTTGCCGTAGGCCGACCGCAGCTCCGAGACCAGTTCGTCGCCCCACTGCTCACCCGAGAGCGCGAGTTCGACCGGCGAGGGACCGGCGTAGTTGAAAAACTCCAGCTTGAACGGCCCGGTGTGTGCGTCGGCCTCGTCGTAGAACTGGTGGGACTCACTCGTGAGAAAACCGACGTGGTTCTGCCTGGTCCGCTGGTCCAGGATGCCCCCCGCGCCGGCGAAGAGGTGATCCATGAAGTACTTTCCGACGGCCCCACTGGAGTTGGCGAGCCCGTCCGGATAGTCGGCCGACTCCGAGAGCAACAGGAGCCGCGGCGTCTCTACACCGCCACAGGCCAGCACGAACGCGTCGGCTTCCTGGCGGTACTGTTCGCCCTCGGGCGTCGCGTACCGGGCGGCCTCGATCCGGTCCGGACCGTGTTCGAGATACTGGACCGGTGCACGGTCGACGACCGTCGCCCCCCGTGTTTCGGCGCTGTCGGTGTGGACGCTGGCGTCGTATTTCGCCCCTGACGGACAGACCGGCTGGCAGGTGCCGTAGCCGACACACGCGCTGCGACCGTCGTACGGTTCCGAGTTGCGGGCGTTCGGAACCGAGTGCATCGCGATGCCGAGTGACTCACAGGCCTCGGCGAAAAGCGAGTCGCTGTAGGAGGGCGGGAAGGCGGGGTTGGGGAACGGCTCCTCCCGCGGTGGCGCGAAAGGGTTGTCGTCGGCCCCGGAGACGCCCAGTTCCCGCTCGGCTTCGGCGTAGTAAGGACGGAGGTCTTCGTAGGATATCGGCCAGTCCGGGCCGACGCCGCGGGTACTGCCCGACCGGAAATCGTCCGTGTGGAGTCGCATCACCATCCCCTGCCAGTGCAGCGTCGAGCCGCCGATGCCTTTCACACGGGCGTGGTTCAGGGGGTAGAACCGCTCGCCGCTGGCCGAGTAGGCGTCGCGCTCGCCACCGACCCCCCAGACGTCCGGTCGGTCGAAGTGTGGACGGATCGCCATCTCCTGGCGGCGGAGCCGCTCCTCGGGATCGAACCGCGGGCCCGCCTCCAGTACGACGACCTCGTACTCTCCGGCGAGCCGGTCCGCGATCAGCCCCCCTGCCGGGCCGGCACCGACGATACAGACATCCGCGTTCTCGACTGGTGGTTCGGTCATCGGTTCGGGGGGCCCTGCTGGTAGCTTTCGGTGCCGCCGGGGTGGCCCTGTGGGTTCTCGATGCCGACCACTCTCCCACCCGTCGGCGAACTGTACAGCGCGAGCAACAGCTCGTTGACAACGAAGTAACGCACACGTTCAGCGATCGATCCGTCGGGATCCTCCTCGGCGGTATCTGCACCCGTCTCCCGCAGCAGTTGCTCGCGGGTAGCTGGGGACAGTTCAACCACGGCTCCGTCGTGCCAGGTCCGGCCCTGTTCGTCCAGCTCCGCGACGGCCGCCCGGATGCCGTCCCCGTGTGCCCCCTCGAGCCGCGAGTCGAGAACCCTGTGTACGAACTGCTCGGTCCCCGATAGTTCGCTCGGGTAGACAACCTCCGCGACGGCGACCATGGTCTCCCTGACGTGTCCGTCGTCGGGCAACGTCGACTCGGAGGCGTCGGTGTCCCCGAGCCGACGGTATCCGACTGCCGCCCCGCCGGCACCGCCGACGGCCGCAAGCGCCGCGATCGCATCACGACGGGTCAACTCCATGCCCGTTTTAGGGCCACCTAAATAGTTATATCCATCGAAAGGATCTCTCTCGACGTCGTCTGTATCAAAGCGTTTCCATCAGTGTCCGGGTCGTCTGCCGGATCGCCTCGTCGCTGGCGATCGTCGGCTCCCAGCCCAGCGCCGACAGTTTCTCGATCGAGAGGCGCATCTTCGGGACGTCGCCGGTCCAGCCACGCTCACCGCCGGTGTACTCCCGTACCGGGTCGACACCCATCTCCTCGGCCACGATCGTCGCGATCCGGTCCACGGATGTGGTCGTTCTGGTGCCGAGGTTGAACGTGTTGACGGCGTCGTCAGTCCCGGCGACGACATGGCACATGGCGTCGACGCAGTCGGTGATGTGGAGATAGGACTTCTCCTGGCGGCCGTTCCCGAGGATTTCGAGCGTAGACGGATCGGCCCCGAGTTTCTCGATGAAATCCGGGACGACCGCGCCACGGAGTCGGGGGCCGACGACGTTGGCGAACCGGAAGTTCCAGACCGTGAAGCCGTGGCTGTGGCCGTACACCGAGAGGAGCCCTTCCTCGGCGAGTTTGCCCGCCCCGTAGATGCTGATCGGTTCCAGTGGTGCGTAATCTTCCGGCGTCGGGCGCGGAGCTTCGCCGTACACCGTCGAGGAGGAGGTAAAGGCGATCCGGTCGACGCCGACCGACTCCATTCGTTCGAGCAGCACCTCCGTGATCTGTGTGTTCGAGCGAAACTGTGCGATATCGTCTCGGGAGGCGTCCTTGTCGGCTGCGAGATGAAAGACGAGATCGAGATCCGGTGTGACTGCTTCACGCGCGACACTCCCGTCGGTGAGATCGCCGACGATCAGTTCCGCGTCGTCGTCGACCCAGGCCTCCCGTCCGTTCGAGAGGTCGTCGACGACGCGGACCTGGTTCCCGTTTGCGACCAGTGTCTCGACGAGGTGTGAGCCAACGAAACCCGCGCCACCGGTCACGAGGATCCGGCTGTCTGTGAGGTGCATACCGATCCCTGGGGCAGGGGTACATTAATTATACTGTTTGTTACTCGTCAGGGAGCGATCCGAGGAACGTATGCGCCAGGTTATCGAGGAGCGTGGACGCGACAAGTTCCAAACCACCGAATCCGGACACTCGCAGCCAAAAGATCTGGCAGACGGCCGGCTAATCACCCCAGTCGGAGTCCAGACTCTCTGTCGCTGTCGCCGTATCCTTGAGACCGTTGCCGGTGATGACCGCGACGACCGCCTCTCCAGCATGGATTACCTCTGCCGCTCTGGCTCGCTGGACCCCTGCAACTGCGGCTGCGCTGGCTGGCTCGGCGAAGACCCCCTCGTCCGAACCGAGCGACCGGAGGCTCTCGAGAATCGTTTCATCGGAGACGGTCACCGTCGCTCCGCCACTTTCCTCGATCGCCTGGCGTGCGTCACCCCTCCTGTAGGGGTTGTCGACGTCGATACTGTCCGCACAGGTCCCCCCGCTGTCGGAGGGGGCCCCCGGCTCGTGTATCGCGGCGGCGCTCTCGGCCTGGACTCCGAGCAGCCGGGGACTCCCCTCGGTGTACCCGAGCCGATCGAACAGTCGCCACCCCTGCCAGATGTCGGCGATCGTCCCGCCGTTGCCCATCGAGACCGCGATCCAGTCCGGCGTGTCGGTCTGTTCTGCGAGTTCGAAGCCGAGGGTCTGCGATCCGGCCGGAACGTACGGCGATGTCCCGGCACTCCGGTCGACCGTCCCAGGTTCGACACCCCGGCTGCGACACGCATCGTAGGCGTCTCCGTAGCTGCCTTCGACGGTGATCAGATCCGCCCCGTAAACCCGTGGCTGGACAGCCTTCGCTGCCGGTAGCCGTTCGGGGACGAAAAGCGAACACGAGAGTCCACCGCGGGCAGCATAGGCAGCGATGGAGGCGGCTGCGTTCCCCGTCGAGGCACAGACGACGCCATCGCAGCCGCGCTCGGTTGCCAGCGTGGTGAGGACCGCACTCGCTCGATCCTTCGAGGAGCCGGTCGGGTTCCCCCCTTCGAGTTTCAGTGAGAGATCGATACCGAGTTCGCTGCCGGTCGTCGGCGCGGCGACGAGATCAGTCCACCCCTCGCCGAGTGTGACCGGCTCCGCCGTGACCGGGAGGAGCGGTCGGTACCGCCAGATGTCGGGCCGCGAGCGTTCACCCGGCTCGAACCGGTCCCGGATCGCAGCGTGGTCGTAACTCAGCTCTAGTACTACCGGTTGCTCGTGTGCTCGACAGTGCGTCTCCCCCTGCCGGAACTGTTCGCCACAGCAGGGACAGGACAGGCTGATACCGGCGTGCATTACCCAGTTACCGAATGAGACCGCTGGGACGAGTATATAGCTTTCCAACCACGTTTTTGCGAGCGAAACGAGCACATGCTCGTCCCGACCGCGAAGCGTTGCTTGGTCGTTCGTCGACCGTGGAACGTGGCCGCCGTATCGGGTTTGACCCGTTCCCGACGTAGGGTTATTTAAACACCCCTCGCATACCTCTCTCATGCAACGACGACGTGTGCTGCAGGCGATCCTCGCGGGAACGACGCTGGCGGTGGCCGGATGTAGCGGTGCCGGGGGCGGAGACGACAGTTCGAACGGTAACGCCACCACCCGATCGTCGTCGAGCCCGGAGGCTGGGGCGAGCGGAACTGGGAACACTTCGGGCGGGTCGGCGCCTACCGACGGGACGACACCCACCGAGGACGCGGGCGGAGGGTCGGACGGGCCGACGCTCGGGAACCTCGACGTGGCCTTCGAGGACAACTACCGCTTCAGCGTCTCCGTCCCACAGATGGGAGAGCCGGTAACGGGAGCGTTCGACGGAGAGAACTTCTACAGCGTCGTGTCGGCTGAAGGAGACACGGTCACGACGTACGTGATCGAGGGAGAGAACTACATCGTGGCCGACGGTTTCTGTACGCAGGTGCCGAACTCCGGGGGAGCCATGGGCGGGGTCGACGTGGATTCACTGGCCGACGCCGACACTATCGAACAGGAGTTCGGTGACTCGGCGGCCGCATCGATCGTTCCGAGCGGCACCGCGACCATCGACGGGGAGCGGATGTACGTCTACGAACTCGTGGGCCGGGGATCCACCACAACCTACTACCTCGGCGTGGAGAGCCGACGGCTCGGCCGGGTAGAGCCCATCACACCACCCTGCTGAGCTAGACAGGCGAGTTCAGAGACGAGTTCCGGAGAACCTCTCGTCGCGGTCTGCAATCTCCAGTTCGACGGTGATACGATCTGGAACCGGATGGGACAGCCGGAGCAGTAGGGTAGAGATGACGCGGTCGTCCGAGTGTGGTGTTTCGTCTCGAACGGCCACGTCGACGGTCAGGTCGCTACCGCTTTCGTGAAGATCCACGATTTCGAACTGCATGGACGAACTCAGGGGACAAACCTGGACCAACCCGAGGTAGGACGCGCTGAAATCTGTCCCCCTGACAAACGCTGCCTCCAGGTCTGACAGCCGCTCGAAATCGAACAGCTCCACTTCATCTTCGGTGACGACTAGTGCGGCGTAGTAGCCCTGCTCGGTCACGTCCTGAATACCAGGCCCGAAAGTCGGACCGTCGTCGATCTCGATGTGCTCGTAAGGTAACCCGTCCGAGGACTGCTCGGACAGGCAACCGGAGAGAACCGTGATTCCGGCTGTCCCCGTCAGTACCAACAGCGTTCGTCTGTCGATTCCTAACGGGGAGTTGGTGTCGGGGTTCGTCACTGGCACTGTTCCAGCCTCAGTCCAGTACTACTCCGATTGCGGATATATACCTTCGTACGAGGCCGGAGAGTAGGCAGTCGACTGGAAGCGTATCGAGAACGAGTGACACTGGTGGCCATACGTCAGTACAGGGATTCGATCCACCCTGGGGTCGGAATTCCCCGGTTTCGTACAGCTACAAGGATGAGAAATGAACTCACAGGAAGCCAGCATCACACTCAGTCCGAAAGCAACGGCCGCGAGGAGTTGAAGACGACGAGCAGGCTCGAAAAGCCCATCGCGATCGCCGCGAACAGTGGGTTGAGCAGCCCGGTAACCGCGAGCGGGATCGCGACCGCGTTGTAACAGAACGCCCAGCCGATGTTCTGTTTGACGCGGCTGTTCGCCGCCGCCGAGAGATCGAAAACAGTCTCCAGGGAATCCAGCGAGTCCGTGACGATAGCCACATCCGCTGCGTCGGCGGCGATGGCCGTACCGCTACCGAGCGCGATCCCCAGATCTGCCGTCGCGAGCGCCGGCGCGTCGTTGGTTCCGTCCCCGACCATCACCGTCTGCTTGCCGGCGCCGTACCGGCTGACTGTCTCGGCTTTCGCCTCGGGCGGCACCCCGGCGAAGACCTCGTCGACGGCCGGGTGGTCGGCGAACGCTGCCGTCGCCGTCTCGTCGTCCCCGGTGAGGACGGCGATCTCGACGTCCTGTTCGTCGAGCGTCTCGACCGCCTGCTCCCAGCCGCCGCGTGGTTCGTCGCCGACGACCGCGACCCCCTCCGCAGTGCCCTCGGTGCCGACCACAACGGCCACGTCGCCGGCCTCCCGGGCTTGTCTCGCCTCCCGCTCAACCGCCGACGGCACCGTCCACCCCTGCTCGCCGAACAGATCGATTCGGCCGGCGAGGACCGACACCCCGTCGACGGTCCCCGCGACGCCCGTCGGATGGCTCTCGAATCCGGAGACACGCCGCTCCGGGGGTTCGTCTCCCCCGTCCCGGTCGTCGGCCTC
>Ga0207714_1001476_pt1 | contig 15125 bp, 13 predicted proteins | sample PonA232FremontCA_2_FD_187270 | JGI IMG/M metagenome (GOLD analysis project Ga0207714, IMG submission 187270) | Marine sediment microbial community from Fremont, CA, USA - Pond A23 Sediment 2 (SPAdes) | ecosystem: Environmental > Aquatic > Marine > Unclassified | place: USA: Fremont, California... | reverse complement strand
CGCTCCGTTTGCGGCGTTCGCCGACGAGATTCGCCACGAACTCAAACTTCGGTACGGCGGAGCGTTCGTCGCCGACGTCGGCCAAATCATCGAGTATGGCGGACTCTTCGCCTATCCGAGTCTCGACGGGTATCCACAGGGAAAACTTCGCTACCAGTTCGAGGCGGCACCGATGGGTTACCTGCTTGAGGCCGCCGGAGGAGCCGCTTCCGACGGCAATGGGCCGCTGCTTGACCGAGCGCCGGACGAACTGCACGCCCGCTGTCCGGTGTATCTCGGAAACGATACACTCGTTGACCGGCTCGAGTCCGCCCTCAAGTAACGGTCACTTGAGCCGTTCCTGAAGGAACGACGGGTGGGCGGCCGAGATGCCATCGATCGAGAGAATGTCCTCGCGGATGACTGTCCCGAGCGTGTCGCCGTCCTCGGCGCGGACCTCCGCCATCAGCGTGTGGTCGCCACTTGAGGTGTACAGTCGGCGGATCTCATCAAGATCTTTCAGCTGCTTGATCGCCTCGACGTACTGTTCGCTTTCGACATCCATCCCGACGAACGCGATCGACTGTCCCGAGAGCTTCTTTGGATCAACCTCGGCGGAGTACCCCACGATGACGCCCTCCTCCTCAAGTTGATTGATATACTTACGGACCGTCGGTTTCGACACATCGGCCCGTTCTGCGATCTCGGCGTAGCAGGCCTGAGCGTCCTCTTCAAGGACGGACAGGATGCGCTCGGCCGTCGACTCCGTGCTCATTACATGAATATTTGCCCCTGATGGAAAAATACCTTTTGAAACGACAAAGAGTCGTTTCCGGAGTGAAAACGGCCATCGGCCGGCTCAACATCTTTCGAGGCGGAGCCTCCAGTCTCACGGAGCGAGGGGTTCCGACTGGTCGGAAGCACGGGGCGAGTAGGCCGGAGCGGAAGCCGACATGGTGGGAAACAGACAACGATGTTTCTGCTATGTGACTCACTACCCGATGCTCGTTCTACAGGGGCCACATATCAAAAAACAGTGATACCGTCGCACATGTCGGCGGTATCACGGGCCGCAGTAGCCCGGCCTCTTGAATGGTGGAGACGCCGACCCCGACGGTCGGTCGGTACGGGCGAGGAACGATCGTTCTCCCCGGCGACAACTGACGGCGAGTCTCACAGCAACGCCTCTCCCGCAACGAGCGAACCCATCAGGGTGAGCGAAGTAGGGTGGGGTCGGTTACGTGTGACGTCCAAGCAGCTCGTAGGACCGCCGGGATGCCTCTGCATCCCCATCGAACTGCTGGTAGGCAAGCGGGGTCTCGGGAAGCTCGCCGATCTGTTGTTTCTCCTCGGTGGCTGTCAGGCGTCCCTCCTCGGTGTAAAAGCGGCCGGTCAGAACCTCGCCCTCGTGGATGGCGATCTCGGCCTCGCGGGCCATCTCCATGGCCTCGTCGTAATCGGATGGGTCAAAGGCGTACTCATCGGAGTCGTTGATGTCGATGTAGGGGACGTAGGACTTGGCGTCCTTGTTCCAGGTCGGACACTGCGTGAGGAAGTCAATATGGGCGAAGCCGTCGTGTTCAATCGCCTCGGCGATGATCTCCTGGGCCTGCCGCGGGTTGGTCGCCGCGGTCCGGGCAACGTAGGACGCACCGGCCGACAGCGACCACGAAAGTGGTCGAACGGGATCCTTGGCCGACCCGTGAGGCTGGGTCTTGGACTTGTGGCCCTTCGGACTGGTCGGCGAGGTCTGGCCCTTGGTCAGCCCGAAGATCTCGTTGTTGAACACAATGTACGTAAGATCGTGGTTCTCCCGGGCCGTGTGCATAAAGTGGTTGCCGCCAATGCCATAGCCATCACCGTCACCGCCGGCGGCGATGACCTCAAGATCGGGGTTCGAGAGTTTTGCCCCGCGGGCAACCGGGAGCGCGCGGCCGTGGATGGCGTGATAACCGTAGGTGTCGACATAGCTGTTGAGCTTGCCCGAGCAGCCGATTCCGGTGACGACAAGAGTCTCGTCAGGTCCCTTGCTGACATCGGAGAGGGCCCCTTTCAGGGACTTGGCGACGGCAAAGTCGCCACAGCCCGGACACCACGTCGGCTGGGGCTCGCCCTCGGGGGTGTAGTCATCGCGGCTATGCTCGTGTGGGTCGTTGATCGCGCTGAAGTCACTGCTCATGGTCAGTCGTCTGCGGTGTGCTGGAGTTTCGCCGTCGTCGATGCCAGTGCGGCCCGGTCGCCGAGGATTTCGACCTCAAAGCCATCGACAATCTCGCCGGGGGTGAACGGTTCGCCGTCATATTTGAGGAGACTCGCCAGCTGATCGCCGAACCGGCCGAGTTCCCGCTGGATCAGTCCGCGGAACTGCCCGCTGGCGTTCATCTCGACGACAAGGGCCTCGTCAACGGACTCAAGGAAGGCGGTCATCTCCTCGTCGGGGAACGGCAGCAGCTGGCTGACGCCCAGACCCTTGACCGAGACGCCCTGGTCGGTAAGCCGTTCGACCGCCTCGAAAACGGTGTCCTGCTGGGTGCCCCACGTGATGATGCCGTAGGTGGCGTCCTCGGGGCCGACGTGACGCTGGAGGCTTGTCGACTGCTCGGCGAGATCGTCCTCAACCGCATCGAGTTTGGCCATCCGGCGGTCCATCTGTGCGGTCCGGATTTCCGGATCCTCGGTGATATGACCGCTCGGAACGTGCTCGTTGCCCGTCGCGAGGAACCGACCGCCGGACTGACCGGGAACCGACCGTGGAACCGCCGTCTCGGCGTTCACGTCGAAGCGCTCGTACTTGCCGGAGACATCGTGAGCGGCCTCGGCGAGGTCCGCCTCGGTCATGACGTTGCCTGGGTCGGTCGTCGGCTCACGATCAAAGAAGTCCGCCGGGAGCGTCCGGTTTTCGCCCGAGAATTTCTGATCATAGACGATGATCGCCGGGAGATGGTACTCGTAGGCCAACTCGAAGGCCAGGCGGGTCTGATCGTAGGCCTCTCGGAGGGTCCCCGGAGCGAATACGACACGGTTGGAGTCACCCTGGCTGGTATACAGCACATGCTCAAGATCGGCCTGTTCGGGCTTCGTCGGCATCCCCGTTGATGGACCAGCGCGCATAGCCTCAAGCAACACCAGTGGTGTCTCAGTCATCTCGGCGAGGCCAACAGCCTCGGACATCAACGCGAAGCCACCGCCGGAGGAGCCGGACATCGCCCGCACCCCGGCGTGGGAGGCCCCAATCGCCAGGTTGATCGCCGCAATCTCATCTTCAACCTGCTCGGAGACGCCGTCGAATGACGGCAGGTTCTGGGACATGATGGTGAACACGTCCGTCCATGGCGTCATCGGATATCCCGAAATGAACCGACAGCCCGCATCAAGCGCCCCGTAGGCAATGGCGTTCGATCCCGAGAGAAGGGCTGGCTGGCTGTCGTGTTCGCCATCGGGGACGGTGACGTCGTGGTCGGCCTCAAGTTCGGTATCGACGAGTGCAACCGCATCCGAGAGAACATTCAGGTTCTGATCGCGGATATCACCGTCCATTGACTCCGTGATAATCTCCTCAATGTAGGAGACATCGAAGCCGACGAGTTCGGCAACAACGCCGACGCCAGCGGTATTGCGCATGACGTCCCGACCGTATTCGCGAGCAATCGCTTGGAGGTCAACCGGATAGACCTGCCAGTCGTGCTCGTCGGCGCGCTCGTCAAAGTCATCGATGGCGTCGGTGTCGAGAACACCGTCATCGTAGACGATGATCCCGCCATCACGGAGGTCATCAAGGTTCTCCTCAAGCGGTTTGATCTGCTCGTTGTCGTAGTAGGCGTCCTCGTCGGTGCTCCGAGCGAAGGAGTCCCCTAGTGCGAGCAGACAGTCGTACTCATCCGCGCGGGCGCCGACCGGCTCGGGCGCCGCCCGGACCTCAACGTAGGTGTGGCCGCCGCGGATCCGTGAGGGAAAGTGTCTGTGGGTGAAAACGTGCAGTCCAGATCGCATCAGCGCGGTCGCAAAGTTCCGACTCGTGGAGTCGATCCCGTCGCCGGAACCACCTGCGATCCGCCAGATGAATTCGTCCGAATGCATGGGTGACCATCGGCCAGCGGCTGGCCGGGAGTATTGTGACAATTTGTCCAGTAATACTAAAGCGTTTGCTATAGATTACCAAGAATAGATCGTGAAGGTTTGCTGCAAGTCCACCGATACCGGCGAACAACGGGGTGTATCTACAGCTAACAGTAATGCACAATGATGCACAATCACCCGACAAGAGGACGACTCAGTCCTTGCGTCGGGGATTCGATGGGTGATACTCGGTATCGTAGGCGCCCGGCCGGTCATCGAGCCGGTCGGGATTGAGCCGGCCGCCAAGCAGCATGAAATCAAGCACGGTTACATAGAGCATGGCCTCGACAACAGGCACAGCACGTGGGGGCAACGACGGGTCGTGTCGACCGACGACATTAATATCCTCGTGCTCGCCGGTCTCCCAGTCGACCGTCGTCTGCTCTTTCGGGATCGACGTCGGCGCGTGCCAGGTCACCTCTCCGTAGATCGGCTCGCCGGTCGTGATCCCTCCCTGAAGGCCAGCGTGGTCGTTGCCCTCCGGGACCGGATCGCCCTCCTCGGCGACCGTCGCCGGGCGCGTCTCGCCGTCGGCAAACGTCCAGTCCTCGTTGCGATCGGAGCCGGCAACCGCTGCGGCATCACGCCCGAGGCCGAACTCGACGGCAGTCGTCGCCGGGATTGCGAACATCGCCTGACCGAGGCGCGCTGGAATGCTATCAAAGCGCGGGGCTCCTAGTCCACGCGGGACCCCGCGGGCCTCGAAATAGATCGTCCCGCCGACGGAGTCGCCACGCTTCTGGTACTCCTCAAGCAGTTCGCGCATCTCCTCAGCGGTCTCTAGGTCCGCACACCGCACCTCGGTCTCCTCGGTATTCTCAAGCATTTCCTCGAAGGTCACCGGTGACGCCTCAATGTCGTGAAGCTGGTTGACGTGGGCCTTGATCTGGACATCGTACTCAGACTGGTTGAGCACCTGCTTGGCAACGGCGCCGGCGGCAACCCAGTTAACCGTCTCGCGAGCCGACGAGCGGCCTCCGCCACCCCAGTTGCGGGTGCCGAACTTCGCTGAGTAGGTGTAATCACCGTGTGACGGACGCGGAGCCGTCACAAACGGTTCATACTTGCCCGAACGGGCGTCCTTGTTCTGAATGACCATCCCGATCGGCGTGCCGGTCGTGTAGCCATCCTCCAGACCAGAGTTGATCTGCACCCGGTCGGGCTCCCCCCGACTCGTCGTGATCGTCGACTGTCCGGGCTTGCGGCGGTCGAGTTCGCGCTGGATGTCCGCCGAATCGAGTTCAACTCCGGCCGGACACCCCGAGACGGTCACGCCCATCGCCTCGCCGTGGCTCTCACCGTATGTCGTCACTTCAAAGAGCCGACCGAATCGGTTCCCGTTCATATCCGTTGGTGAGAGTCCCCAGCATATGACCGTTTGGCCTTTCCTCCGATCACTCCCGCCGCTTGAGGGTCACTCCGAGCTCCTCGAACAACTCGAAGAAGTCGGGGAAAGAGACATCGACGTGCTCTGCATCGGCGATCGTGACTGGTCCCTCGGCAACCAGCCCAGCAATCGACAGCGCCATGATGATCCGGTGATCGCGGCGGCCATCAACGTGTCCACCGGTGAGGGTGCTTTCGGCGCCATGGACGACTAGCTCGTCCTGTCGCTCCTCAACGTGTGCTCCAAGGGTCTCGAGTGCGTCGGCCATCGCGGACACCCGATCGGTCTCCTTGTACCGGACATGTTCGCACTCGGTGATACGAGTCGTGCCGTCGGCGATCGCACCGAGCACGGCAATCGTCGGCAACAGGTCCGGCGTATTCGCGACATTAACGGTCACGCCGCTTAACGAGGATTGGGTGACCGTGATCTCCCCCGCTTCGCGATCCCACCGGAGATCCGCCCCCATCCGATCAAGCACGTCGACGATCGCAGTATCGCCCTGAGCACTCGGGCGTGCTCCCGCAACGCGCAGTCCTGACGGTGCCGCAACGGCACCGGCCGCCAGCAGATACGACAGCGAGGAGAAGTCGCCAGGGACCTGATAGGTTCCTCCCAGCGGATCATAGGTCTGGCCGCCATCGACAGCAAAGCCGTCGGTCGTGTGACGCGCGTCAACCCCGAAGGCGTCGAGCAGTTCAATCGTGATCTCGACGTACGGCGCTGACTTCAGCTCGGTCTCAAGAGCGACCTCGATACCGTCACGCGTGACAGCACCGGCCATCAGCAGCGCAGTGATGAACTGTGAGGAGACATCACCCGGGATCGACACCCGGCCGCCGTCAATCGGTCCGGTCACAACAAGCGGGGCCTGTCCGTTGTCCCGGGTGCTCCACGCCTGGCCGCCGAGTTGGTCAACCGCCGAGAGCAACGGCCCCTGTGGACGCGAGCGCAACGAGGCGTCGCCGGTCAACACGGTCATGCCATCGACGAGTGCCGCCGCCGCTGTCACGAGCCGAATGGTCGTCCCGCTGTTCGCGCAGTCGATGATATCCGCGGGGACAGCCGGCCGGCCATCGAAGCCTGTCACCCGTAGTCGTTCGTCGGCCATCTCGACACTGCCACCGAAGGCTTCCACCGCGCGCATCGTTGCTCGGGTGTCCGCGCTCACCAGCGGCGCCTCAATCGTCGTCTCTGAGGGGCCGTAACCGGCCGCGAGAATCGCCCGGTGGGTGTAGCTCTTTGACGGGGGGGCACGCGCCCGCCCGGTGACATCACTGGCCCGAATGGTCACATCCATGCCAGAGTCAACGGGGGAGGCCCCTATCATGATTGTGCCCTTCGATGGCGACTAGTCGTCTCTTGGAGAACGGCACCCGGCGTGTTCGTCGCGAACGTCTGTTGAGCGTATCGAGCACGATGATGGGGTCAACGCGCCGCGCACTTTTCACACACGCCCACGCTTCCCGGGGCGACACGGTGACACAGGAGCTGCCGGGGTGACGGCGAGCGACGGGAAGGTTTGAAGGGCTTGGCCGCTGAGTGTCAGAGGATGATCACGAGCGAACGGATGGCGATGGTTGATCGCAATGCCGTCGCTGTCGATGTGTCGCGACAGCAGCTCATGGAGTCAGCCGGGAATGCCGTCGCCCGAGCGGTTCGCGAAATGGGTGCATCGGGCGATGCCGTCACCGTTGTCGCCGGGCGCGGCAATAACGGCGGTGACGCCTTCGCGGCAACGCGGTTTCTCGACGACCGTTCGGTGACTGTCCTCCTGCTTGGCCGGGCCGACCGGATCCGGAGCGATCACGCCCGGACCAACTGGGACGCACTCCAGCAGGGAGCATACGATACGCGGGAGGTACGCGACTCGACGGCCTTGCACGAGGGCGCCGCGGGTGACACCATTGCGTCGGCAGACGTCATCGTCGACGGTATCCTCGGCACCGGTATCACGGGAGAACTCCGCGAGCCCGCTGCATCAGCCGCCGCCCGGATCAACGACGCCCCCGCACGTGTCGTCTCCGTTGACGTCCCATCGGGGGTAAACGCCGACACAGGCGCCGGCGCGGCCAACGCCGTCGCTGCTGACCGCGTTGTTACGTTCCACGACATGAAGCCTGGACTCGTGGATCTCGAAGCCGAGGTGACCGTCGCGGACATCGGCATCCCCCCGGCAGCCGAGCGGTTCGTTGGCCCTGGTGACCTCCAAGCGCTCTCACGACCTGCAGACGCCCACAAAGGAGACAACGGCGAGGTACTGGTTGTCGGTGGCGGACCGTACTCGGGCGCACCGGCGCTCGCCGCCCAAGCTGCCCTCCGTGGTGGAGCCGATCTGGTGCGAGTTGCCTGTCCAGCGGCCGTCGCTGACGCGATCAAGGGATACAGCGAGAACCTGATTGTCCGAGCGCTTCCCGGCGATCACCTCAGACCGGATCACGTCGAGCGGCTTCAGACCCTTGCTGCTGAGCACGACAGTGTCGTCTTGGGCCCCGGACTCGGTCGTGCTGATGCAAGTCTCAAGGCAGCGACCGACCTCCTCGAAACACTCGACGGTCGGGTTGTCGTCGATGCGGATCCACTGCAGGTCATCCCCGGGGTCGATACCGATGCCGAACTACTGTGTACCCCCCACCGCGGAGAGCTGGCACGGATGGGCCAGGAGACGCCGGATGACTGGCGCGAGCGGGCCGATATCGTCGGAGCCTTCGCCGCCGAGCTTGGTCATACACTCCTAGTCAAGGGCCCGAATGACATCATCTCCGATGGGACCGACACGCGCATCAACCGGACGGGGAATCCGGGCATGACCGTCGGGGGGACAGGCGATGTCCTCGCCGGACTCGCCGGCGCACTGCTCGCAACGCACCCGCCACTGCGGGCCGGGGCGATCGCCGCATACGCCAACGGCGCTGCTGGCGACCGCATTGTCGACGAACGGGGGTACGGTTTACTGGCAACCGACCTTCCACCGGTCGTCGCCGAGACGCTATGGAACACGGACCGATGAGCGACGAATTGACCCACACTGACGCAGACGGGACCGCCGAGATGGTTGATGTCGGGGACAAGCCCGATACAGCTCGACGGGCCGTCGCCACCGGAACGATCGATCTCCAACCAGCGACAATCGACGCGATCGAGGCGGACACCATTGAGAAGGGAAACGTCCTCGCGACCGCCCGGATCGGCGCAATCCGCGCGGTCAAACACACCTGGGAGACGGTTCCACTGTGTCACCAGATTCCGATCACGAACATCGAGACGACATTCGATGTCCGTGATGAAGCGGTCACCATTGAGGTAGCCGTCGAGACGACCGGCAAGACCGGCTGTGAGATGGAAGCGATCCAGGGTGTGACGACCGGCCTCGGTGTCCTCTGGGACATGGTGAAGGCCGCCGAGAAGGACGCCGATGGACAGTACCCGGAGACGCGTATCCACGACGTCCGAGTGCTCGAAAAGGAGAAGCACCCCCTCGACACATGACGGGCTCCGCAACGTCGCTCCCGACTGCACTGGCCGCCGAGTCGGGGATCGTCTGTGCCGTCGGCGCCGGCGGCAAGAAGACGACGTTGTACGCGCTCGCCGACGCGCTTGATCGCGCGGTTGTCACTGCCACCGTTCGGATTCCGATCTTCGACGACGCGGTTGCCGATGTCGTCGTAACCGACAATCCAGCGGCGGCTGTGCGGGCGACGGATGACTGGCCAATCGGTGTTGTGCCCGAGCGCGAGCGCGAGGATCGCTACCGGGGGTACGCTCCATCAACGATTGCCACCATCGACGCCGTTCCAAGCGTCCAGACGACACTCGTCAAGGCCGATGGCGCGCGGATGCGCCAGCTCAAGGCACCGAACGAGCATGAACCACAGCTTCCAGTAGGCGCCGACACCGTACTCGTGCTTGCGAGTGTCCACGTCGTCGGTGAAGCACTAACCGACGAGTGCGTCCACCGTCCCAAGCAGGTAGCCACAATCACCGGCCGTGAGTATGGCGATGAACTCACCCCGGTCGATGTCGCGACCGTTCTCGCGAGCGAACAGGGAGGGCAGAAGGCCATCCCGGCGGACGCAACCGCCATTGCGGTGCTTAATATGGTTGATAACGATACCGACAGGGCCGTCGCCGAGCGGATCGCCGACGCGATTGGTGACTCGGCGTTTGATCGCGTTGTTCTCGCACGGATGCAAACCCCCGAAATCGTCGCCGTCCGGGAGTGATCGCTCAGACAAACTGCTTGAGTACGTCTGTGAGGTCGCCCCGCGTGTCGACGCTTTTGAAGCCAACGCCGGCGTTGTGGGCGTTAATGACTGACTCGCCGACAGGAGTCCACGACAACGAGTCAAGCGGGGCCAAGGCCTTGCGATCCCCGCGCTCAAGAGCGCGTTCACAGGCCCGGTAAGTCGGCACCCGCCGGTACACCGCCTGCAGCGGTTCATACCAGCCCTCAGGCGATATCGGCACGACGGCATCGTACGGCGGACTGTCATCGGGGGGTGTTGGACCCGCGGCGGGGACTGAGGGAGAATCAAGGCGCCGGTTGCCCGTCGCGACTGAAAAGAGCGCATCGACGAACGACGGTACGACCGCTGGCATGTCACAGGCGAGCACCGCCACGAGATCCCCATCAGCAGCGGCGAGTCCGGAGTACATACCGGCCACCGGCCCCTCGTCGGGGTGGTCGTCAAGGGCGATCCGCGTCGGTGTCGAACACCCGTCAATGGCGGCGCGGACCGCCTCACGCTGTTCGGTCCGGCAGTTGACGATCACCTCGTCAACAACCGTACCGAGCCGATCGGCAACACGGCGGACCATCGGCGTGCCGGCAATCTCAACGAGCGCCTTGTCGGCCCCTGCGAACCGGGTTGATCGGCCACCGGCCAGGATCACCCCCGAGCGTTTCGTCATCGCGAATGATTACTCGGCGGACAGATTAGGCGTTACGCCGTCGGTGGGCAAGAATTCCCGCCCCGGCCAGCGCCGTAGCTGCCACGCCGATGCCAAACCCGGGCTGTGGGCCTTCCGAGGTGGGTGGCGTTGATGCGTTCACCGTCGTGTCAGCCGTCGGAAGCGTCGCGTTCGGGTGGAAGGCGTGTGCCATCCGGGTGAGTGGAGTGACGACCCGAGGTCCAGGCTGACTCACGCGGTCAGCATCAACTACGAGGACCTGGTCGGACTGGACAGCGGTCGTCTCCACGAAAGGGGTCTCGTTGGTTGGCACGCCAGCGTGACTGGGCGTCACGATCCACTCGGGATCAGACTGCGCGATGATCTCCTCGGAGATCGGTCTGAAGCCGGTGATTCCGGCCTCAGCAGCGACGTTCTCGCCACCTGCAGTCGTGACAAGTTCGCCGATGAAGGTCTCTTCGCCAGCGGCGTACCCGAAGAAGTAGTACAGCACACGAGGCGAGTCGCGATCGGTCACTGCCGTCTCAATGGTCTCGACGTGCTGGCGCATGTCAACGACGGTCTGATCGGCGGCACTGCACGCCCCAAGGAACTGACCGAACAGTCGCGTCTGAGTGTAGATCTCATCGAGCGATGTCGGCTCCGAGCGCTGATAGACGGTGATCCCTGCGGTCCGAAGCTGTCGGATGGTTGCATTCCCGACGTAGTTCGGAGCGATCACCAGGTCCGGCTGCTGGGCGATGACCGTCTCGACATCAATCGACTCAATCGATGATCCCGTCACATCGGTCTTGGTTTCCGAACCATCGAGATACGATGTGTACTCGCCGACGGGCATACCGACGACGCGGTCTTCGGCACCGATTGCCCAGATGATCTGGGCAGCCGCCGGTTCCAAGACGACGACGCGATCGGCCGGTGTTGTCACCTCGACGGTCGTGCCGGTGTGATCCTCAACCGTCACCGGGTAGGTACACTCCGCGGCAGCTCCCGTAGCGAGAGCACCGCCGGCACCGACGAGGAGAACGGTGACCAGCGCGATTCGAATGGCGTTCCGTCGCATAGGAGCGTCTGCGCGTCCAGTACAAAAGAGATTTAATTATTACAACTGAGATTGTGCTGTGGTACTCCATCGGACGCTCCGGTGGTCGGCCGGACTCGGTGTCGTCCTGCTGGGAGTCATCGTCGGTAGCGCCACCATCGGACCGGCAGATATCGGGGTCTTCGAGACGATAGCCGTCCTCCTTGAGATGGTCGTGGTGCCCACCTACGCGGCCGGGAGTCTCGAGTGGATCCACCCATTTGCCGCAGACGTGTCGACGACGACCCGTACCATCGTTGGGTCAATCCGTCTGCCACGGATCCTCCTCGGGGCGGTTGTCGGGTTTGCGCTTGCGACCGCCGGCACGGTGTTCCAGGGATTCTTCCGAAATCCGCTGGCCGATCCATCGATTATCGGAATCTCCGCTGGCGCCGCAACCGGAGCCGTCGGCTACATCGTCGCACCAGTTACCGTCCCATACGGACTCCCAGCGGCGGCGTTCGTCGGCGGGCTGTTTACCGGTGGGCTGGTATACGTCATCGCGACAGAAGGCGGACGAACGCCGGTTGCGACACTCCTGCTGGCGGGAATTGCCGTTCAGACATTCTTCGGTGCCGTCATCTCCTATCTGCTGTTGAACGCCGGGAGGAGCCTCGAACGCGTCGTGTACTGGCTCATGGGTCATCTCCACGCTAGCACGTGGTGGCGACTGAGCATTGCGGTGCCGCCAGTCCTGGTCGTCTTTGCGCTTCTGTTGGCTCACACCCGTGACCTCAACCTGCTGATGATGGGCGAGGAGCACGCCCACGCACTCGGTCTCGACGTCGAGCGCAGCAAACGCAACCTCCTTGCCGGCGCCAGCATCGTGACCGCGGCCGGGGTCGCCGTTTCGGGCGTTATTGGGTTTGTTGGTCTTGTCGTCCCCCACATCATGCGCCTGCTTGTCGGGCCCGATCATCGGGTGCTACTCCCCACGAGTGCGCTTGCTGGCGCGATCTTCCTCGTAGCGACAGATACCGTTGCCCGCGCCGGGGCCGCAGAACTCCCTGTGGGGATCGTTACGGCCGCCCTCGGCGCGCCGTTCTTTCTGTACCTCCTCATCAGTCGTGAGGTGCACTCGGTATGATCGAGGTTAACGATCTTGTCGTCGAACTGGGCGGCCAGCAAATCCTCAAGACAGTGTCGTTGTCGGTGGCGACCGGGACCGTCCTTGGGCTGGTCGGCCCGAACGGTGCCGGCAAGACGACGCTGTTGCGAACCATCGACGGATTCCTTGATCCGACCGCCGGAACGGTGCGGGTCGACGGCGACCGGGTCGAGACACTCGATGCGAGCGATCTCGGACAGCGAGTCGGGGTCGTCCCACAGGAGTCGACGATTGGGTTTGACTTCGATGTCGAGACACTCGTCGAAATGGGGCGATATCCTCACCGCGGACGCTTTGGCACGCCGACTGAGGCCGACCGACGGGCGATTGAGACGGCGCTTAAACGGACGGACACGACCGGTCTACGCGACCGGTCGATAACGACGCTCAGCGGCGGACAGCGGCGGCGGGTGCTCATCGCTCGTGCGCTCGCACAGGACCCTGCCGTCTTGCTACTCGACGAGCCGACGGCCAGTCTCGATATTAACCACCAGACCGCAATTCTGTCGCTTGTACGGTCGATCGCTGCCGACGATCGAACGGTCATCCTCGCGATGCACGACCTTGATCTCGCGGCGCGGTTCTGTGACCGGGTTGCACTCCTCGAAAACGGAACGATCCGCGCACGCGGTCGGCCACAGGACGTACTCACCGCCGATCGACTCAAAGCGGTGTTCGGCGTCGATGTGGCCGTTGAACCGCATCCAGCGACGGGGCACCCATCGGTAACACCACAGCCGGAGGACGGCTAGACCGACTCGACGGTTGCAACGAGGTCGCTGGCCTTCGAGCGCGACTGCGCGACAACGGAAGGGTGGGCCGCAAACTCGATACAGACGCTGTCGTTGTTGTAGCTCACGTCATCGACGCGCGCGTGGTCGTGTACCCACGAAACGACACTCATCGTCTCATCGGTCATCGGCATCACCAGTCGCTCGTGCTCAAGTGCCGGCAGTTCCTCGTGGATCCGATCACGCAACGAGGCAATGTTAGCCCCGGTTGTGGCACTCACCGCGACCGGATCGGTCGCCAGCGCCGAGAGTGCAGCGCGCTTCTCTGCGAGTTCGGTCTCGTCAACGCGGTCGGTCTTGTTGAGGACCGTCACGATCGGCGCCTCATTGCGCTCATAGAGCGTATCGTGGGCGGTCACGAGTTTCTCGCGGATGTCCTCAATCGGCTCGCTCACGTCAACAACGAGCAACACGAGGTCGGCCCGGTAGACCGCATCAAGCGTCGACTTAAACGACTCCACAAGCCAGTGTGGCAGATCGCTGATAAAGCCGACCGTGTCCGTCACCAGCACGTCGCGGCTGTCGATGGCCGCCTCGCGGGTGGTCGTGCCGAGGGTGGTAAACAGCCGGTCCTCGGATTCGGCTGTCGGGTCGAGATCCGGGTGGAGGTCCTCGTTTTCGTCGACATCAAGGTCGGCCGCCAGTCGGCGAAGCAGCGTCGACTTGCCGGCGTTCGTATAGCCCGCTAGCGCCACCAGATCGAAGCCAGACTCGCGGCGCTGGGCGCGACGGTCAGCCTCGGTCTGTTCGATGGCCTCAAGTTCGTCACGAATCCGGCTGATGCGCGCTTTGATGTCCTGTTCGCGGCTCTCGTCGTACTCGCCGAGCCCCATGAACCCAGGATGTTCGTCCCGTTTGGCGAGGCTCGTTTTGGCCTCCGTTCGCGGGAGTTCATAGCGTAACTCCGCGAGTTCGACCTGGAGTTGTGCCTTGCGCGTCTGTGCGCGCTGGCCGAAGATGTCCAAAATGAGCTTGAACCGGTCGAGGACCTCGGTCCCCTCTGGAAGTTCCTGTCCGAGGTTGTACGTCTGGTAGGGGCCAAGACGGTTGTCGAACAGGACCGTTTCTGCGTCGGTCGTGAGGACCGTCCGGGCGAGTTCTTGTACCTTCCCGGCGCCGATGGCCGTCGCCGGATCCTCCGGGCGCGTCTGGGTGATCTCTCCGACAACCGTATAGCCGGCCGACTCCGCGAGGTGTGTGATCTCCTCGGTGTCAGCCGTCCCCTGATCAACCCGCTTGACAATGACTGCACGCTGCTCGCCTGACACGTGTACAGCCATTGGCTACGGGCTCGGGAATAATAAACCCCGCCGCGACTACGCTATACGAGCAGTCCAACGGCAAAGGTGACTGCGTAGGCCAACAGCAGTTTTCCGGTCTGCTCAAGTGCCGGGTTCAACGCGTCACCGTCGGTGTGTGTCCAGACAGTGTTGGTTATCACGAGTCCATACGGGAGCGTCACGAGTGGCAACAACGCGCCAACGCCGGCCGATTCGACCCCGACCCCGAGCCAGAAGACCACCGGAACGAGGTATGACACCACCATCATGAGAAGAAACTCAATGCGGCTGAGGCGGTAGCCGATAAGCACGGCGAGGGTGTGTTTGCCGGCGGCCCGATCTGACTCAAGATCCCGCACGTTGTTCACCACAAGAACGTTTGTCGACAGGGCCGCCATCGGAAGACTCGCAACGAGGGCCTCAAGCGGGACCGTCCCGGCCGGAATGCCGACAGGGGTCATCACGTCAAGTG
>Ga0207714_1001475_pt1 | contig 15125 bp, 18 predicted proteins | sample PonA232FremontCA_2_FD_187270 | JGI IMG/M metagenome (GOLD analysis project Ga0207714, IMG submission 187270) | Marine sediment microbial community from Fremont, CA, USA - Pond A23 Sediment 2 (SPAdes) | ecosystem: Environmental > Aquatic > Marine > Unclassified | place: USA: Fremont, California... | reverse complement strand
ATTCGCAGTCGAGCGAGGAGGAGTCACAACCACACTCCGAGGAGATGATCCCGAAAGCCGACGGCGATGCCTCGCAGATAGAAACGCTCTCGATCACCGTCGGCACACTGCCGGACGGCTTCTACGTCGCCGACGACGGCCCCGGCATCCCGGAGGACGAGCGCGAGGCGATCTTCGATCAGGGGTACACGACCGCCGAGGACGGTGCCGGCCTCGGCCTGGCGATCGTCTCCCGGATCGTCGACGGCCACGGGTGGGCGATCCAGGTGGCCGAGAGCGACGACGGCGGCGCGCGTTTCGAAATCCGGAGTGGCGGATATGCCGGTGGACAGAACGTTTGATAACTCGAAGGGCACCACCGTGCCCGTCTCGTCTGTATCAATGCTTCTGTCCACCGGTATCGTAGTCGTGCGCAGACTCTCGGTCTGTGCCCTGCCTGGCCGCACGAAGGCTGGTCCAGAGGCTGACTGGACGGCCGCAGTCGCCCGGTTGTCGACTGCCGATCGACTGAAGTACAGCGAGATACAGGGGTAACACGATGGGAGTCGGGTCCTGGCCGCTCTGGTCGACGGTCGCGGCGATACTCGTCGAGTCCGGGATGGCGGTGTACTTCTGGCAGAGGCGTGAGCGGTTCCGTGGCGGGGAGTGGTTCACCGTCGCCATCGTCGCCGCACTGCTGGGTGCGGGCTGTTATCTGGGACAGTTGCTGGCTGGCGGCCGGGCGGCGGCGGTGTTCTGGTCGCAGGCCACTGGCATCGTCGGTCTTGGGGCGCTGGTCGGGATCTTCGGGTTCGTCGCCGCCTACACACACCGCGAGTGGGTGCTCCGTTCTCGGTGGTTCGGGGCGCTGGCGGCCGCCCTTAGCGTGGTGTTTCTCGTCCGCTTCACGAACGACCTCCCGGGCTGGCCGGGCGTCCACCGGCTGTGGGCGACCGGGGTGACCACGTCGGTCCAGGGTGGCTACCGGCTCGTCGACGTGGCGCCGGGACCGCTGTGGTACGTCTACACCGCAGTCGTGACCGTGACCCTGCTCACGATCGTGGCGTTTGCCGTCGAGTTCATACTCCGCCCCTCCCAGCGGCTCTCCCGGCGGCGTAACGCCATCGTCGGACTGGGAGTCTCGCTGCCGGCACTGGCGGCCGCCGGCGGCCAGGCTGTCAACGCCGGGTTCGAACTCAGCGTCCCGAGCGTCGCGCTCAGTCTCGTCACCATCGGCGTGGCGCTCGCGCGCTTCGATACGCTGGAGGGCGTACCGATCTCGCGGACCGGCGTCGTCGACGAGATCGACGGCGGGGTCGTGGTGTTCGACGACCGCGAGCGCATCGTCGACTTGACGACGCGCGCCCGGGAGATACTCGACGCGCCAGCGGTGACACCCGGCCGGGAGCTGCCGACCGTGCTCGCCGACCGGTTCGAGGAGTTCGACCCGGCGGGCGGGGACGTGGCCGCCGAACTGGACGACGCCACCTACACTGTCGGGGGCGACCGCTACGTCGAGACGCGCGTCTCGGCGCTCACCGACCGGGCGGGAGCCGAACTCAGCCGTGCGCTGTTGCTGTACGACGTGACAGAGCGGGTCGAACGCGAGCGCGAACTCCGTCGGAAGAACGAACTGCTCGACGAGTTCGCGAGTGTCGTCTCCCACGACGTCGCGACCCCACTCGGCGTCATCGAGAACAAGGCCAGACTGATAGAAGTGACCGGTGAGACCAACCACGCCGAGGACATCTACGACGCCAGCGAACGCGTCCAGAAACTGGTCGACGAACTCCGACGGCTCGCACAGGCAGGCGAGGAAGTCGGCAAAACGGAACCCGTCGAACTCGAGGAGGTGACCAGAGAAGCCTGGGAGTCGGTCGCGGCCTCGCGGACGGATCTGACAGTCGCCGATTCGAAACCGATCGATGCCGACCCAGTCCGGCTCCGACAGCTGCTCGAAAACCTCCTCGAAAACGCCGTCGAGCATGGCTCGACGAGCCCTCGGTCACAGGCTCCCGAGGACGCCGTGGAACATGGTTCCACGAGCCCTGACTCGCAGGCTCGCCAGGACGCCGCCGAGCATGGTTCCGCGGAGTCTGATTCGCAGTCGCCGGCGGACGCGTTGCCGGCCCAGTCCGAGGAGATGACCCCGAGAACCGACGGCGATTCCGCGCAGATAAAAACGCTCTCGATCACCGTCGGCACACTCCCGAATGGGTTCTACGTCGCGGACGACGGCCCCGGCATCCCGGAAGACGAGCGCGAAGCGATCTTCGAGCAGGGGTACACGACCGCCGACGACGGCGCCGGCCTCGGGCTGGCGATCGTCTCCCGGATCTGCGACGGCCATGGGTGGACCATCCAGGTGACCGAGAGCGACGACGGCGGCGCGCGCTTCGAGATCCACACGGAGTCACAGCGAGTCGGAAGCTGAACAGCTACCGGCGCTCGCGGACGGTGCCACCACTTAGCCCCTCCCACTCGACACGGTAGCCGATCGCAGCGAGGGCGGCACTCGAATCCTCGATACCCTCCGTCGACAGTATCTCCTCGGCCGCCGACAGCTCCATACCCGGCTCGACCGCGTCTGAGAGGCGATCGAGAACCGCCGGCCGGACGAGCGTCCGCCCGACACGCTCGTGGTCCGGGTACGTCTTGCCTTCGAGGGCAGACTCGCTGACACTGTGGCGCTCGGCGAGTTCCGACAGCGTCACCACCGCCGCGTCGGGGGTGAGTTCCCCGGGCAACTGTGATGCCGCGTCGGCCACGAGGTCGTCCTCGTACCGGCGGAGGGCGTTGCGGACCGCTATCAGATCGACGGCTCCCGAGTAGGGGATCGCCCGGTGGTCGCGGGCCTCGATCTCCTCACTGACACCGAGGCTCTCGTCGACGGCGACAAGCAGTTCGGCCTCGACGTCGGAGAGCCGGTCGAGTTTCTTCTCGACGTACTCGGGCGTCCAGAACCCCATGATCTCGAAGTAGATCCGGAAGTCGCTGTGTTTCCAGTCGAACGCGAAATCCGGGATGACGACGTACTCGCCGGCCTCGACCGGATCCGGCTCCCGGACGAGTTCCCAGTCGAGATCCAGCGACTCGAAACGAGTCGCAAACGCCGCCTCGACACCGCTGTCGTAGCTGACCTCGGCGATCGGTTCGGTCCCGGGAACCGAGAGGTCCGTGTCGGTCAGGACGAGTTCCCGCTCGGTGCCCCGGTCGTCGATCGTCGCCTCGAGTCGCCAGTCTGCGGTTTCGGCGACCGAGCGGAGCAGTCGGGCGAACCGCGTCCCGTAGCGGCGCGTCTGCCGGAAGAGCGCATCGGGGCCGGTGACGACGATCTCGCGGTCGGCGTCGGCGACTGTGCGCCGTTCGTCGGCCGGGAGGGTCCTGATCTCGTACAGCAACCGGAGCCGTTTCACTGCCGAGATGATACGCTTCGGGTCGTCGGTCCGGATCCGGACCACAGAGGCGTCGAAAAGCGCCGTCTGGGCGAGTGAGAGATTGTACCGCTCGACGAGTTCGGCGGGACTCCAGCGGACGGAAAGCTCCGTGAGAATCTCGCGGATCTCCCGGTCGGCGTACAGCGACCGCTCGACGGCGTCGGGAGTGGTGTCGAGCTGTGCGGCTGCGCGTTCGAGTGCGCGTTCGCGATCCGCGGGCGTGACGACGCCGACTGCCTCGCCAGCGGCGAAGGCCGCGTCGCGGACGCGGGTCGGCTCGACGTCGAACTCGGCGTCCCAGACGGCTTCCCGGTCGAGCAGTTTCGCGAAGCCACGGACCAGTTTGAAATCGTCGCTGTCGCGTTCGATCGCAGTCAGCGCCTCCTGCAGGTCGCCGCGTGACTCGCCGACGTGGCCCTGGTAACAGCCGATCACCCGGCCGGCGAGGGCCTCGTCGTGCTCGGTGGCGAACTGGGGCTGGTAGCCGCCGCCACGGCGGGAAACCCGGAGGAGGTCCTTGGTCAGCACTGGACGAACGTCAGCACGCGAGGGGCAAAAACGGGGCGGTCACCGCGAGGGCGTAACCCAGTTGGCGTCGTCGAGGACGATCGGTGCGACCGCCCTCGCGACCCGCCGGGCGCTCTCCTCGCTGTCGAAAAGCGAGACGCTGCCGAGCGAGTCGTTGACCGACTTGCTCACCTCGGCGGTCGAAAGCGAGCTGTCGCCGACGATCTGTTCGACCTCGTGGGTGAGCCGTGTCTGGACCTCCTTGCGGGCGGTGGGTGCGAGCTGCTGGCCGGCGGGTAACAGATCGAACGTCACCGCGTACCCCTCCTCGTACCGTTCGACCGCGAAGAAGGGCTCGCGCTCGCGTTCCGCCAGCTGGTAGGCCTCCTCTATCGCTTGCTGTCCCTCGTACAGCGGAATCCGTGGCTCTGACACACCCCGTTCTAGGACGGCAGTCTGTATGTACCTGTTCCCACGGCTGCCCGGTGGCCGATCCGCACGGCCGTGTCGTTCCCGGAAACTGGAAATTTCCCGAACCATTTATTACCATTCAATGCCAATCTATGGTATGAGCGTGAACTGGTACGGGGGACCACTGCTGGACAGTTGGGCGGAGACATCGACACAGCTCGTCGAGAATGCGATGACAGTCAACCAGGCGGCAGTCGAGGCGTGGAACCTCCCACAGTCGGGCATCGGGGAGAAACGAACGGACCGCGCAGAAGACCGGGTCGAACCGGCCGCGGAGTTGCCGGAGTGGCAGGCGGAGACGGACGCGGACGATCCCGAAGCGCTGTCGGCCGGCGACGAGTTCGAGTTTACGAAGACGATCACGGAGGCGGACGTCGAGCGGTTCGCAGCCGCGAGCGGTGACACGAACCCGTTGCATCTCGACGACGAGTACGCAGAACAGACACGGTTCAGCGGTCGGATCGCCCACGGGACGCTCGTCGGCGGGCTGATCAGCGCCGCGCTGGCCCGGATTCCGGGGCTCGTCATCTACCTCTCGCAGGAGCTGGAGTTTCACGGCCCGGTCCGGATCGGTGACCGGGTGACTGCACACTGTGAGATCATCGAGGATCTCGGCAACAACCAGTACCGGCTCCGGACGCAGGTCCTGAACGGCGAGGATACCGCGGTCGACGGGGAAGCGGTCGTCCTCGTCGAGGAATCCCCGGACGACGAGTAGCTACCGCCGCCGCTGTGCGACGCGCTCTTCTGCAGTTTCCTCGGTGACGAGTTCGTACAGCACCGCCCGGTTCCCGGCGTCGGTCGGGCGGAGGATCCGGCCGAGTCGCTGCGTGAACTCCCGTTCGCTGCCCGACCCCGAGAGGACGACGGCCACGTTCGCCGCGGGAACGTCGACACCCTCGTCGAGGACGTTCGCTGTGACGACACGGGAGTACTCGCCCTCGCGGAAGCGGTCGAGGATCCGGCGGCGTTCGCTCGCCCCGGTCTCGTGGGTGATCGCCGGCAGCAGAAACCGTTCGGAGAGTCGGTAGACGAGGTCTGTGTGGGCGGTGAAGACGATGATGCGGTCCTCGCGGTGGCGGTCGAGAATGTCGGCCAGCCGGTCGACTTTCCGGTCCGCGTTCATCATCACCTCGCGGGCGCGCTGTTTCGCCAGCAACGCCTCGCGCGCCCGCGGATCGGTGCCCGACCGCTTGACCAGTTCCTGGTAGTCGCTGCCGGAACGGAGCTGGATGTTCGACGCCGCCAGATAGTCGGTGAACGTCTCCTGGTTCCGTTCGTACCGCTCCCGTTCGTCGGGCGTCAGCGAAACCTCGATCCGTCTGATATCGTACGCTGCGAGGTACTCGCCGGCCAGTTCCTCGGGATCGAGCCGGTAGACCACGTCGCCGATCAGTTCCGCGACCGTCTCGTGGGCGCCGTCGGGCCGTTCGAACGTCGCCGTGAGGCCAAGTCTGGCCGGCGCGGCCAGCAGCCGGGCGATGTCCCGGTACCCCTCGCCGCCGAGGTGGTGGACCTCGTCGAAGACGACCAGCCCGAACCGGTCGCCGAGTTCCCCGGCGCGGAGATACGCCGAGTCGTACGTCGAGACGGTGATCGACTCGACGCGCTGGCTCCCGCCGCCGAGACGGCCGATCGGAGCCTCGAACTCCGCCTGGAGGGTCTCGACCCACTGGTCGAGCAGGTCGATCGTCGGCACGACCACGAGTGTCGGCGTTTCCAGGGCCTCGATCGCCGCGATCCCGATGACGGTCTTGCCGCTGCCGGTCGGGAGTTCGAGGACACCGCGGTCGTCGCTTCGCCGCCAGGCCGCAAGCGCGTCTGCCTGGTACTCCCGCAACTGGTAGGTCGACGCGACGTCGAGGTCGGGCAGGTCGAAGACGCGGTCCTCGACAGCGACGTCCTGGCTCCGGAGTGACTCCCGCAGCTCGTCGTACTGGAAAGCGGGGATCCGGCCGGTTTTCGACCGCGGGTCGTCGGTGACGTCGAACTCGACGGCGGTGGCTCCGTCGACGCGGATCGTTCCATCCTCGAAGACGAGCGTGACGTCGGTCACAGAAGAGAGTGGGCGGGCCAACTGGAAAACCGTTCCCCAGTTACTCGGTGGTGGCGCCGGGCTCGCGGTCGAGGTCACGGAACGCGGCGACGAAGTCGTCGTCGTCGAACTCCGAGATGGTGTCGTTGAGCGCGTCGCGGATCTCCTCGAGTTCGACCTCGAGCCGCTGGAACTGGTCGCTCTCGGCCAGTTCGGATTCGGGTTTGTTCGCCATCAGCGTCGCGTGTTTCGCCGTCAGCGCGTAGTACCGGCGGAGCCGTTCCTCGTACTCGGAGGAGGTGAGCAGTCGGTTGATCGTCTCGAAGAGGTCGTCCCGGGAGACGGGTTTGATCACGTAATCGTCGAACGGCATCTCGATGATGTCGAAATCCGGATCGACGGCCGTGACCATCGCAACGCGGATGCGGAGTTCGCGCTCGCGGATCTTCGCGAGCACCTCGTCACCGGAGATGTCGGGCATCCGCCGGTCGAGCAAGACGACGTCGACGGCGTCGTCGATCTTGTCGAGTGCCTCCTGTCCACCGTACGCAGTCGACACGATGAATTCCTCCTGAAGTTGGGCCGCGTACGCGTCGGCCACGTCTGGTTCGTCGTCGACAACGAGAACCGTCGCTGGCTCAGTGCCACTCATTCTGTTTTATCTAGTGGTGACAGTGTCCAAAAGGTTTCCGGGTATATCAAAAAGTATCCTGTCTGTCACGAAAAGTGCTGGTAGCGGTTGGCTTTATTGTTGGGTGCCCCAACACGGAATATGAGCGATACTGCTGGCGAGTGGCCGTTGAGGCGGCTGATGACCGAGGTTGTCGGCTCCGGGCACAAATCCGCGGAGGACATGAACCGCGAACAGGCCCGAGAGGCGTTTACGCGGATCCTGTCGGGGACGCCACCGGAGACGACGGTCGGAGCGTTCTGGCTCGCGAACCGGTGGAAACGGAATACGCCGACCGAACTCGCTGCCTTCACCGACGTGATGCGCGAAGTGAGCGTCGAGACGGCCACCCCGGAGTGTGACCCCGTCGACTGCGGCGCCAACTACGACGGGAAAGACCGGACGGCACTGTTCGGTGTCGGTGCCGGCCTCGTGTCGGCGGCCGCCGGCGTCCCCGTGGTCACCCACAGCGGCGACCGAATCCCGACCCAGGAACACGACGCCTACAGACACGTTCTGGACGAACTCGGCGTACGGACGGATCTCACGTCCGCGGAGAGCGCGGCGATGACTGACGAGGTCGGCTTTGGTTTCTACTACCAGCCGAACTTCAACCCCGGGATCACCGGGCTGTACGACCGCCGGGCGGAGATGGGCGTCCGCACGTTCGTCAACACCATCGAGACGCTCGCGAACCCCGCGAACGCGGACGTCCATCTGGGCAGTTTCTATCATCTCCCTTTCGCGAAACGGATCGTCGATACCTTCGGCGAGATGGAGTCACAGGACCTCGGGCGAGTGATCATGTTCCAGGGACTCGAGGGGTACGACGACATCCGTCCTGGCTCGACGGTCGTCGCGGAGTACGACGGCACGTTCGACGACTACGAGATCGAAACCGCTGAGTACGGCATGGATTTCGACCGCGAACAGCTGGCCGTCGAGGACGTCGCCGTCGACTCCGCACGGATCACGGAAGACGTGCTCGCGGGTGAGCGGGATGGGGCCTTCGCCGACGCAATCGTGCTGAACGCGGCAGTGCGGATCTACGCGGGCGACGGCGCCGACTCCCTCGATGGCGGCCTGGAGATGGCACGCGAGGCCATCGCCGACGGGAGCGCCGCCGACCGACTCGACACGCTCCGCGCATTTTGAATTACGCTTCGAGCAACTCGACTGCACGCCGCGCGAGCAGTTCGAAGTCGGCCGAGTCGGGGACAACGTCGACGTCGATCCCGTGTCCACGGGCAGCCTCGGCAGTGGGTGGACCGATCGCGCCGACGACGGCGTCGTTCAGCCCGTCGACCGCCTCCGTTCGGATCCCCCGCTCCGTGGCCGCGTCGAGGAAGTGCTCCACAGTGAGCGTCGAACTGAACAGTGCCCCGTCAAGATCCCCGGCCGCCGCTCGTTCGGCGGCGATACCCGCCCCCTCTGGCCGGGTCAGCCGGTAGAGGACCGTCTCGTGGACGTACGCGCCGGCCGCTTCCAGCCCGTCGAGGAGCACGTCGGAGCCGTGATCGCTGCGGGCGACCTCGACGCGTGCGCCGTCGACGTCGGCCGCGAGTTGCTCGACCAGGCCACTCGACGTGTACTCCCCGGGGACGATGTCGACGTCGTAGCCGGCCTCGCGGAGTTTGCCGGCGGTCGTTTCACCGATGGCACAGAGCCGGCCGCCGGGCTGGAAGCGTTCCTCGAGTGACTCGACGCCAGTCTTGCTCGTCAGGATCGTGTACTCGGCGTCCTCCCGGGGCTGGGTGCCTGTCTGATCGACAGCGAGCATCGGATCGGAGAGCGGTTCGACACCGAGTGCTCCGAGCAGCCGTGTCGCACGCGCTGCGCGCTCGTCGTCCGGCCGGAAGAAGGCGACAGTCGGTGTCATTGGAGGAATTCGAGCACCCGTTCGCGCGTCCGGGCCACCTCGCCGATGACGGTCACCGCAGGTGGCTCGATCCCTACCTCGTCGGCGGCCGCCTGGATCGTCTCGAGAGTGCCGGTCGCGACCTGCTGTTCCGGCCAGGTGGCCCGTTCGACCAGCGCGACCGGCGTGTCGGGGGCCATACCGGCGGCCATCAGCGACTCGGTGTACTCCGGCAGCCGTCCGACACCCATCAGGACGGCGATCGTCCCACCGGTCGCGGCGAGTGCCTCCCAGTCGACGGCTGACTCCTCCTTGTCCGGATCCTCGTGACCGGTGACGACGGAGAACGTCGAGGCGTGCTTGCGGTGCGTGACCGGGATCCCCGCGACCTCCGAGGCGGCGATCGCCGAACTGATTCCGGGGACGACCTCGAAGGGGACGCCCGCATCGGCCAGGTAGGCCATCTCCTCGCCACCCCGGCCGAACACCGTCGGATCGCCGCCTTTCAGTCGGACGACGGTCTCCCCCTCGCGGGCGAGTTCGACCATCCGCTCGTTGACATAGGACTGGGGCGTGGTGTCGCCGTGGCCCCGCGTTCCGACATCCTCGAGGCGGCTCTCGTCGATCTGTGCCAGGATGTTCGGTCCGGAGAGTTTGTCGTGGAGGATGCGGTCGGCCTCGTCGAGCAATCGGCGCGCTTTTACAGTCAGCAGTTCCGGATCGCCGGGGCCGGCGCCGACGAGGTAGATCCGTCCCTCGCCGTCCGTGTCGGTGTCCCTGCTCATGCTCGTTTGGCGTCGTCCGGATCGGAGCGGCGTGCCTGCTCGATCAGTTCCGCTGCGCCCTGGTCGGCGAGGTGGGCCGCGAAGTCGCGGGCAGCCCGGACCGGCGTGTCGACCGGGAGTTCCCGCGTCCCGCGGACCTGTTCGGTGCCGTCCTGTGAGAGAACGCGCACGGCCGTGTTGAGGACCTGCCCCTGGAGTTTCGCGTGAATGCCGACGGGAGCGACACAGCCACCGCCGAGTTCGGCGAGGACCGTCCGCTCGACGGTCGTCTCGATCCGCGTCGGCGGGTGGTCGACGATGTCGTTGATCCGTTCGGCCACCTCGCCGTCGACGGCGGTGACCGCGATCGCACCCTGGGCCGGTGCGGGGACGATCCGCGTCGGATCGAGTCGCTCGTATTCGAGGTGGCGGAGCAGGCCGCTGCGTGCGAGGCCGGCCTCGGCCAGACAGATCGCGTCGTACTCCGTCTCCACCTCGCGGCCGAGGGCCTGTCGTTCGATCTCCGAGAGGGCGTCGAACCACTCCCCGGCAGAGCGGTCGAACGCCGACTCCGCACTGCTGTGATCGTTCGCGGCGTCGTACGCCCCTTCCTCGCCTTCCTCGGCTTCGAGACGGCGTTCGTGTTCGCGCTGGAGCGAGGGTGCGAGCAGTTTCTCCACGCGGGTGTCGACGTTGCCCCGGAGCGGTTCGATCTCCAGGTCGGGTCGCTCGGCCAGCAACTGGGCCCCGCGGCGGAGACTGGAGGTGCCGATCATCGCGCCCGCCGGGAGCGCTTCCAGCTCCGTGCCGTCGGGCGTGAGGAGTACGTCGCCGGCCGCCGCACGCTCGGGGACGGCGGCGACGACGAGGTCGTCGGGCTGGTCGGTCGGCATATCCTTCATCGAGTGGACCGCCGCGTCGACGTCGCCGTCGAGGACCTGCTGGTCGAGGCTCCGCACGAAGGCGCCGGTCGTCCCGAGCTGGTGGATGAGTTCGTCCCGGAGCTGGTCACCAGTCGTCTCGACTTCCACGCACTCGACTGACAGCCGGCGCTGTGTGAGTTGTTCCTCGATCAGGGACGCCTGCCAGCGAGCGAGCTCCGAGCCCCGCGTCGCGAGCCGAAGCTGGTTCCCGCGTACACTCATTACTCACTCTCGACGGTGCGTGGTGAAAAGCCCATCTTTATACTGGTGGCTATAAATTCGTAAAGATATTCGACCCCCGGTAGGGTTGAAATTCTTCAGTTTCTTATAGCCACCAGTATTACTCCTCGGCGAGTTCGAGCACGTCGTCGAAGAAAGAAAGCGAGTCGTGCGGCCCGGGGTTGGCCTCGGGGTGGTACTGGCGGGTGATGATCCCAAGCTCCTCGTTGTCCATCCCCTCGGGCGTGTCGTCGTTGACGTTGACCTGTGTCACGTCCAGTTTGTCACCCGGATCAGCGACCGTGTACCCGTGGTTCTGTGTGGTCATGACGACCTGGTCGGTGCGCAGGTCCCGGACCGGCTGGTTGACGCCGCGGTGGCCGAACTCCATTTTCTCGGTGCGGCCGCCGAGTGCGTTCGCGACGACCTGCTGGCCGAGACAGATCCCTGCCAGCGGGAGTTCACCGACGTAGCTCTCGACGATCTCGCCGGCCCGCTCGAAGTTCTCCGGATCGCCGGGCCCGTTCGAGATGAAGAGGATGTCCGGGTCGACAGCGTCGACCTCGGCCTCGGTCGCGTCGTACGGAAGCCGGTGGACGACGGCGTCGCGGTCGATCAGTGACTCGACGATCGACCCTTTCGCGCCGCAGTCTATCAGGGCGACGTCCGGCCCGGAGCCGCCCTCGTTGTGGACCGTCGCCTCGCGTACCGAGACCTGCGAGCCGATGTCGGTGTGTTCTGACATGTGGACACACTGGTCGAGCTGGTCGAGCGCGTCTTCCGCCGTGGCGTCGGGGCCGGCGGCGATCCCACACTTCATCGCGCCCTCGTCGCGGATCTCGGTGACGATCTCGCGGGTGTCGAGGTGGTCGACGGCCGGGACGCCCTCCTCCTGGAGCCACTCGGCGACGTCCGCGGTCAGTTCGCGTGCGAGCACACCGCGTGGGTGGACGCGGTCCGACTCGAACCGTTCCTCTCGCACACCGTAGTTCCCGATCAGCGGGTAGGAGAACGTGAGCAACTGCTCCTCGTAGCTGGGGTCGGTCAGGCTCTCCTCGTAGCCGGTGTAGGCGGTGGTAAATACCAGTTCGCCGCGTGTCTCGCCCGGCGAGCGGGCGCGCGCCTCGATGATGCGTTCGCCTTCGATGGCGACGTAGGCGTCAGTCATTACGAGATGCGTATGAAAGTACCGCAGATAAGCGTTGCTTTCGAAGGTGAGTTACGAAATTCGTAGCGTTCAAGTGCCGGCCACGGGAACGTACAGATCTCGATGGACGACCTCGATCGCGAGATTCTCGACATCCTCCGGCGGGACGCGCGGACACCGTACACGGAGATCGCGGACCAGGTCGGCACCTCCGAGGGGACGATCCGCAACCGCGTGGAGGGGATGGTCGACTCCGGCGTCATCGAGCGGTTCACGATCTCGACACGGACGGGAAACGTCAAGGCGATGATCGAGATCAGTGTCGACGTCGACGTCCACACCGGCGGTCTCACCGAACGGATGGCCGAGTGGGAACGGGTCGACTTCGTCTGGCAGGTCTCCGGCGAGGACGACATCGTGCTGGTCGTCGACGCGGCCGACACGAACGACCTCAACCAGCTCATCTCGCGAGCCCGCGAACTGGAGGAAGTTGTGAACACGAAAACGCGCCTGATTCTCGACGAGTGGCTCGGTTAGTCCGACGGTTCTGTCGACCGCTTCGTCGGCGGTTCTATCGACCCCTGCTCTGTAGCTTCGATCGCCGCCGGCTGGCCGGCAGTCGTCTCGCGCCGCGCGTGCGCGTTGAGCCGGTAGATGAGACCGAACGTCGCGAGGAAGACGATCACCGCGAACACCGGCCCGTACCGGTCGAAGGCACCGCTCCCGCGGAGGATGGCCCCGAAACCGATCGTCGCGAGTCCGACTAGCAGTGCAAACCGGCCGACCATGTCCGTGACGACTTCCCGGGGAATACCGGAGCTGTCGTCGTAGCCAGCGACGAGAAACGCCCACTCGTGGACCGCAAGCAAGTACCCGAAGACGACGAACACACTCCCCAGATACGTCGTTTCAGGCGAACCGAACGGCGCTATCATTGTGACAGTGTTTCTTTAATTTCCTTATATGCTTTTCCATTGTGGTATATAGAAGTATGTGTTGGACTGTCTCACGCTCGGAAACAGCGGGCTGTCAGCGAAGGGGACATACCAGGTCGCCGAACTACTGGTTGTGTCGGCGTCGTACATGGGACAAAAACGCTTATCAGATTCCGAAGGCTACTCTCCGGGGAAGCCATGAGCGTTACACTGAAAGATTTCTACGCAGACTGGTGTGGGCCGTGCAAGACCCAGGACCCGATCCTCGAAGAACTCGAAGAAGAGTGGGACGACGTCTCCTTCGAGAAGATCAACGTCGACGAAGAACAGGAGGTCGCAAACGAGTATCAGGTCCGGTCGCTCCCGACGCTGATCATCGAGAACGAGGACGGCATCGTCGAACGGTTCGTCGGTGTCACGCAGGCTGGCGATCTCGAAGACGCACTCGAATCGGCCGGCGCGTAGGCCGCCGTTTTCGCCGAATCGTCCGTTCTGCCCGGGTCGCTCCGCGTTCGCAACGCCTCCAGCGCGAGGACAGTTACCCCGGGAGACATCCCGGGGGACTAATACTCCCTCACCCGATACCACAGCTATGTATCTCGCCGACCGAAGCTGGCCGGAGCTGGGTTCGTACTTCGACGCCGAATCACTCGCACTCGTCCCCGTGGGCTCGACAGAGCAACACGGTCCCCACCTGCCCGAGGCGACGGACCACCTGATCGCCGAGTCGCTGGCGCGGGAAGCGGCCGACCGCAGCGGCTATCTCTGCACGCCGACTGTCAACGTCGGTGTGAGCCCACACCACCGGCAGTTCCACGGGACCATGTGGGTCGACGCGCCAGTGTTCCGGGAGTACATGGAGAGTCTGACCCGCAATCTGTCCTACCACGGGATCGACCGCGTCATCTACGTCAACGCCCACGGCGGCAACGTCGACCACCTCCGCGAGGTCGGGCGCCGGCTCCGCGATTCGGAGTCGATGTACGCCGTGGAGTGGATGTGGAACGAGAGCATCCCGGAGCTGGTCGACGACCTCTTCGAGGTCAACGGCCCCCACGGCGGGCCGAAGGAGACGGCGATGATCCAGCACATCGCCCCGGAACTCGTCCACGAGGACAGACTCGACGCAGCACGGGACGGCGGCCTGGTCGACTGGGAGAGTGGTGTCGGCCGCCAGCACGGTGCACGGACCTTCTACGATGCGATCGACAACACCGGGAACGGTGTCCTGGGTGACCAGACCGACGCGACAGCCGAGAAAGGCGAGCGGATGTTCGAGGCAGCCACAGAACAGTTGATCAAACTCGCAGAGTGGCTGTCGGATCGGGAGTTTTCCGCACTGATGCCGAGAGACCACGTCGACTGAAAGAAATTTCAGTAGAAGCGATTACAGAAATGTTCTTCAGATTATATTTATGATCGACCAGCACCAGCTAGTAGGTATGAGACGACACGAACACAGTGATAGTGATTATTGCAGGTCTTTCCCGCCGGATGGGGAGAGATCTGCGCTGTCAAAGCCGGATCAGCCTGGGTTTCGTGGCCGTGCCGAAAAGTACCGCAATAATCAATATGAGAGGTCAGGGACGTCCGTCGTGGGGAGTTTCGCCGCCGCGTTCCTCCTCGTGGCGGTGCTCGTCGTGGCAAGTCACCCGTTCACCATCGCGGCTTTCGGGCTCGTTGCCGTCGGCATCGGCGTTACGCTGCGCGCGCTCTGGCGGCGGATGACATCCGATGGGGTCGCTCTCCCCGGGACGACAGCCAGGCTGTGCGTCGACAGCAGACAGGGGGACGACACCCGGTGGTCGCTGACAGTTGCGCTCGTGGATTGAGACCGGGTTTCCAGTCGGTCCCGAACGGACGGGGCCAGCAGGGCACTCAGCACAAAATACGTGTCACAGTGTGAGAAAGCAAGAACTATGCTCTCGCTAGGCCAGAAACTCATCGCGTACACCACGTTGGTGGCGATGAACACGATGTTCGTCTTCTTTTTCGGCCTGGCGTCGCTCATACCGATCGGATTCTCGCTTATTGCTGGCACCTACATTTATAACCTGTAGGCCGACGGTGTAATCGTAATTCTTTTTTTGTACCTCGCAAGAGAGGTGAGTGCAGGCCGCCTTAGCTCAGACTGGGAGAGCACTCGACTGAAGATCGAGCTGTCCCCGGTTCAAATCCGG
>Ga0207714_1001473_pt1 | contig 15137 bp, 15 predicted proteins | sample PonA232FremontCA_2_FD_187270 | JGI IMG/M metagenome (GOLD analysis project Ga0207714, IMG submission 187270) | Marine sediment microbial community from Fremont, CA, USA - Pond A23 Sediment 2 (SPAdes) | ecosystem: Environmental > Aquatic > Marine > Unclassified | place: USA: Fremont, California... | reverse complement strand
TGTCGGTCGGTTCTCCGGTACGAGTGTCGACGAGTCTCTGTGGAGTGGACAACGGAGACCTCGAGCGTCGCAAGCTTTCGGCACTGCTGGGCGACCCGGCGTCGCCAGGTACCGTCGGGGGAGTCGTCCAGGACGGAGCCGGGGAGCATCCCGTGCAGTGGCGGGGGCTCTCTGGCAAGCGCGCGGGAAGCGATACCCCCGTGAGAAGCGCCCCCGAACGCGCAGTACAGCTCCTGTGTTCGTCGAGACACGTCAAGGTTATGAACGTGGACATCAATATACCGGTAGCCATGCCCGACAGCGGGTCCCCGTCCGCGTCCTTCGACAGCACCGGCTACAGCAGGCAACAGCTGGTGTTCGTCGTCTGCTGTCTGATTGCGGTGATTACGGGTGGTGTTCTCGTCGCGTCGGTCGGTTCTGGTAGCCTCGCCGGCAGTCCAATCGACAGTGTGTTGCCCGGCGAGGACGTCTCCCCCGACCAGGTGAGCGGTGACGGGCCGCTGAGCGGCGGTCTCGGCGAGGTTCCACAGGGGCTCGGGTCGCTCCGACCCGGTAGCGAAACCGGTGCCGGCGGGGAGATTCGACTGGACAACGGCACCTTCGCCTCTACCGACACGGCGATTCACTTCACGGCCCGGAGTTCACAGCCGACCTACTGGCGGACCGCCGCGTTCGGCAACTACACCGGGGCCGGGTGGGGCCGCACCACGGAGAGCCGGTCGTACGACCCGCCGCTGTACGACGACGGCGTCAGTCGGGTGGAGTACAACGTCACGCTCAACCAGACAGCGACGGCACTGCCGACGCCCTGGCGGCCGACAGCGGTCGACGGCATCGACGAGGACAGCCTCGTTGTGCGCGGTGACGGAAGCGTCGAACCGGGTGGCCCCCTCTCCAATGGGACGACGTTTACGGGTGTCAGCCAGAAACCGCCGGGCAGTCCTGCCGTGCTTCGGGCCGCCGACGACACCACGCCGGCAGAACTGGAGCGCTACACCGAGTTGCCGGCGGACACGGCACCGCGACTGGCCGCCCAGACCGGGAATATCGTTGCCGACGCCGAGGGCCGCTACGAGACGGCCGAGGCGGTGAAAGACTGGCTGCGCGGTGACAAGCGCTACTCGCTCGAGGCCTACCGGGAAACCGACAGCGTCGCCGAGACGTTCGTCTTCGAGATGGAGGCTGGTTACTGCGAGTACTACGCGACGGCGATGGCGGCGATGTTACGCACGCAGGACATCCCGACGCGGTACGCTCTCGGGTACACCAGCGGCCAGCGGGTGGCCGACGACACCTACCAGGTGCGCGGGATGAACGCTCACGCCTGGGTGGAGGTGTACTTCGAGGGGGTGGGGTGGGTGCAGTTCGACCCGACGCCCGGTGGCCCCCGTCTCGAACGCCAGGAGCAGGCCCTGAGTGCAATCGGCCAGGAGTACAACGTCACCGACCCGGCGAGCCCCGGCGAGCGGTTCGACCTCGACGACGACCGGGACCCCAACGATACGGACACCGGCCTGTCGATTGCACTCAACCGGACTGCCGTCCCGGGCGCGCCCATCGAGGTGACGGTGACCAGAAACGAGACGCCGGTCGAGGGGGTGACCGTCGCGTTCGACGGCCGTCCGGTCGGCGAGACCGATTTCGTCGGAACCGTGACCGGAACCGTGCCCGACACCGACGAGTTCGTGATATCGGTGCTCCAGTCGGTGACCGTCACCGCCGGGAACGACTCGGGGGGGCTGTCCCTCGGCGGGGTGACACTGCCCGGCCGACTCGCCGCCGGGGGCGGGACTGTCGCGCAAGAACAGGACAACCAGACCGGAGCAAACAGCACTAACCTGCAGCGGTACAACGAAACCGTCGGCGTGACCACCGACGCCGATGTCGAACTCGTGGGTAACACGATTCCGGGCAACGAGGTTGGCGTGAACGTGTTCGTGGGGGACGACCCGCTCGGGAACGCGAGGGTGTCCGTGGACGGCGAGGTGCGCGCCCGGACCGACGACTTTGGCTACGCAACCGTCTCGCTGCCGTCTACGCCGGGGCCGACGACAGTCGCCGTCGAGGGGACGCTGGTCGACGGCCAGTCGGTGCCACTCACCGGCGAGCAGAGCGTCGACCTGCCGGCGCTGACCGTCGAGACCGACATCGACTGGCCGGTTGCCGTGCCGCTCGCACCGACGACTGTCGAGGCGAGTTACGGCGAGGAACCGGCGGTCGGTGTCCCCGTCGAGGTAAACGGCGAACAGGTCGCCACCACCGGCGCGGACGGTCGGGCGACGGTTAGACTCCCGTTCGCCCAGTCGGCCGAGATAACTGTCGGCCAGTACGGCGTGAGCGACGGCACGACGACCGAGGGACAGTTGACCAGGCTGTTGCTCGTTGCCGGGGCGCTCGCGCTGACTGGTGTGGTTGCTCTCCTGCTGTCCAGTGCAAACGTTCTCTCTCGGGTGGCCGCGTCCGTCCGGAACCGGTTCGGGGTGGTTGGCGGGCTGGCGACACGGCTGCTCGTCGCGGTTGCCGGCCGGGGTGACTCGTTGCTCGCCAGGGTGGGCGACACGGCGCGGCTGGTGCTGGTCGCGCTGGGACTGGCCGAGCCGGCGGCCGACGCCGACGACCCGGACTGGCCGGGCGAACGGGACGGGCCAGTCGCTGTCGCCACCGCGGACGACCGGGTCACCGACGAGCGCGCCCGGGTGCGGGCGGCGTGGGGGCAGTTTCTCTCGCACGTCAGCGCGCCGGCGGCAACACACACGCCGGGGGAACTGGCCGCACACGCAATCGAACAGGACGGACTGCCCGCCGGACCCGTGCGGACGCTCCGCGACGCGTTCCGCGCCGTCGAGTACGGCGCTCGACCGGCACAGGCCGACCGGGTCCGGGCGGCAATCGAGGCGATCGAGGCGGCGACGAACCAGTCAGTGGAGGGCCGGGGACACCGGTCGAGCGGAGGGGACAATTGATGAGCCGGGCCGAGACTGTGCTGGGTGGGTTCGGCGTGCTGGTGACGGTTCTGGGCGTTGGCCTGTTGTTCGCGCCCGAACTCCTCGGGACCGGCCCCGTCACGAATCTGACCGGGACTGTCGCCGAAACCGGTTCGACGCAACTCCTGCTCGTGCTCGGGTTCCTGACGGCGGTGCTGGTTGGTGTGGCGGCCTGGCCGGGTTCGAAATCCGCCGGCCCCACCAAGACCGAGCGGTTCGCCGAGGCCGGCAACCGCCAGACAGCACCCGACCGCGGCGCTGAGCGTCTCGTCGGTGCGGACGTCGAGACAGCCATCCGCGAGGGTGGGGGTGACTGGCGACGGCTCCGGGCGACCCTCGCCGACACCGCGATGTCAGCGTACGCCCAGCACGAGGGCGTCTCACGGAGCAAAGCAGCAGCGGCAATCGAGCAGGGCCGGTGGACAGACGACGCGCTCGCGGCCGGTGTGGTCGGGGGAGAGCCTCCGCGCCGGGCGCGACTGCGGATGTGGCTGGCCCCCGGGCGCGAGCGGCGACGACGCATCGAGCGAGCAACAACCGCAATCGAGCGACTCCAGACGCAATGACAGTGGGCAGATGGCGCATCGGGCTGGCGGCGACACTCGCCCTGGTCGGGGTCGGACTGCTGTTTGCCGAACCGACACTGCTCGGTGCTGCGGTGGTCCCGCTCGCGTACGTCTGCTACGGGGTGGTCTCCGGGCTCTCGACTGCCCCCCGACTCCGGGCGACCCGCTCGTTCGAGCCCGAAGAACCCGGCCCGGGCGAGCAGGTCACCGTCCGGCTACACCTCGAGAACGCCGGTGACAGCGTTGTTCCGGACCTCCGTATCGTCGACGGGGTGCCCGACCTGGCGGTGGTCGACGGCTCACCCCGGACCGCGACCGCACTCGCACCCGGCGAAACTGTAACCGTCTCCTACAGCGTCGTCGCACGCCGGGGTGAGCACGAGTTCGACGGGCCGCTGGTCCGGGCGCGGTCGGTGTCGGCCTCGACGGTCCACACAGAGCGGGTCGACGTGGCCACCGGCACGACACTGACCTGCGTGACACCGGCACGCGACCGCCTGTCAGAGACGGTGCTCCGCCGGGTTGGACAGCTCTCGGCCGGCGGACACGGCGAGGGCACCGAGTTCTACGCGACCCGGGCGTACCGCCGTGGGGACCCGATGCGGCGCATCGACTGGCGACACGTCGCAAAGACCGGCGAGTTCGTGACAGTCGAGTACCGCGACCAGCAGGCAACAGAGACAGCAGTCGTGGTGGACATCCGCGAACCGGGACTGGGTCGACCGGCCGCCGGCCACCCGTCGGGCGCGTCACTCTCCGCGGAGGCCGCCGACCGTCTTCTGACGGCGCTCGACCGGGCGAACGTGCTCGCGGGCCTGGGCGCGGCGGGGGTCGACCCTGGGGGACCACTCGCGACTGTTGGCAACGTCGCCTGGGCCGGGACCGCCGGCCGACAGAGCGACCCGTCGGTGCTCCTGGACGATGTCCGCAGGCGAATCGAAACCGGAGTGGACCCGGAGGGAAGCAACGCTGACGGAACCGGTGGCGCCACAGAACCCGGGGTTTCGACTGACGCGAGCGCCGGCGATGACCGGCAGTTGACCGCACGGGTTGACGGCGGTTCCGCCGCCTCTCCCGGAGCCAGGGCAGTCGCCGAGGACACCGATGCAGCGTCGAACAGAGAGACGAACGACGCGAACCCGGGGTCGGCCGCGGACGCGGATGGTGCGGCGGCAGGTCCGTCCGGCACAGTCGAGGGAGACGGGTCCGACGAGTCAATCGAACAGTTGCTCGGACAGATGCCGGCACAGGCACAGGTCGTCCTGTGTACGCCGGCACTGGACAACTGGGCCGTTGCGTTCGGCCGGGCGGTGACCGCCCGGGGCCACGACCTGGTCGTTGTCAGCCCGGACATTACCGCCACCGGCGATGTCGGTCTGCAACTCGCCGGACTCCGCCGCCAACTGCGACTGCGGACACTCGACCAGGTCGGTGAGGTGGTCGACTGGACGCCGGGCCGGAGTGTGAGCTTCGACCCTGGGGGGGTGAGCTGAGTGGCCCACAGCCCAGAGCCCGCAACCGGACGCTCACTCGCTCGCGTGACGCGTATCGCGGGTGCGCTGGTCGTGCTCGTCACCGTCGCCGCGGTTGCCCTGTTTCTCCGGGAGTTCCCGGAGATGGTGGGTCCGGCCGCCCTGGGTAGCGCCGGGTCGGTGCTGCTCGCGGTGGTGCTCGGTCTGTCGCGGGGGTCAGACCGGTCGCTGACCGGACTCGGTGCCGGCCTGCTCGTTGTGCCGGCGGCGGTTACTGTCGCCGGTGGCGTGCTGGTCGCGATTGTCCTGCTGGTGGAGGACATCTTCCCCGTCGAGGAGGAGGCGCTGCTCTCTGTTGGCTGGCTGCTCATCGCCGGGAACGTCGGTGTCGTGGTCGGCTGTGTGCTCGCGGTGTTCGGACTGGCGCTCTCGCGCCGCAACGTCGTCGCCGGTAACGGTCTGGCACAGGGGATGCGCACCACCATCACCTCGGGTGCAGTGCCCATCCTGACCGCGCTCCTGTTTTTCCTGATAGCGGGCACCACCGACACGACGGCCGACGACGCCGTCGTCGCGCCGGTGGCCGGCCTCGTCAGGTCTCTGGTCACGCCGGTGACAGCGGTCGTGCCGGCCCAGTTCGAGGTGCCCGTGTTGCTCGCGGCGCTCGTGGTCGCAGCGGCACTGCTCGTCGGTCGCCTGGGCCGGTGGCTGACGGCGACGCGGTTCGCCCCCGGGCCACGCACCGCGGGCGCTCTCGCCGGTGGCACCATCACCACCGTTGCGGTCATTGCTGTCGCCGGGTGGGTCTACGAGCGGGTCACGACAGCGCTCATCCAGCGGTTCCCCGAGGAGATCGAAGAACAGATGCGGGACGCGACGACCACGACTGCGAGTTCGTTCGGCGAGTCGACGGCGGTGTTGCTGGCCGTGGTGCTGTGTCTTGGCGTGCTCGCGGGGTTGCTCGTGGCTGTCTACGCCGCACTCTGGACTGGTCTGCTCGCCCGCGGGAGCGCGGGTTCCTCGCTGGCGGGTGTCGGGGTGTTCCTCGCGGCCGTGTTCGGTGGGACCGTCGGTGCGCCGGCGTGGCTGGTCCTCGCGGGCGTGGCCGCAAGCCTGCTGGTCTGGGACGCCGGCCGGTTCGGGGTGACACTCGCCCGCGAGGCCGGCACCGGCCAGACCCGGCGCGTCGAGTTTGTCCACCTCGGGGCTGCTCTCCTGGTCGGTTTCGCGGCCGTCGTGGTTGCGATGCTGGTCGTCGGCCGACTCCCGGACCCGAACAGCGCTGCCGCGCCTGACGGACCGGAGCTGCTCGCGCTGGCCAGCGTCGTCGTCGGGTTGCTCTCGCTCGTGCTGTCGCTGCGGTAGCTCTCCACAGACGCCAGGCAGACGTGTTACCGCTGGTTGCTCTGACCGGCAGGCGTTCGGTCCCCGGACCCGGGGTTGACCGCCGGCACCTCAACGCGCTCTACAACGTCACCGACCACCGTCTCGGGGGTTGCGCCGCGGACCTCGGCGTCGGCCGTCAGCACGAGCCGGTGAGCGAACACGGGCACCGCGAGCTGTTTGATATCGTCGGGCACAACGTAGTCCCGGCCGGCGAGTGTCGCGGCTGCGCGGGCGGCCTCGAACAGGCGCTGTGTGCCCCGCGGCGAGACACCCACCTCCACGCGGTCGTCGACGCGGGTCTGTCTGCCGAGTCCGACGATGTAGTTGCGGAGACCCGGCACGACGCTGACCCGTTCCGACACCTGCTGCCACTCGGGGACCCGCTCGCCCGCGAGAACCGCGTCGACGGTGGGCATCCGGGCCGTCCGGTCGGCCCGCCGGTCCAGTAACAGGCGCTCGCCCTCCTCGTCGGGGTAGCCGATGGAGGTTTTCACGATGAACCGGTCGCGCTGGGCCTCCGGCAGACCGAAGGTCCCCTCCTGTTCGACCGGATTCTGTGTTGCGATGACGATAAACGGCTCCGGCAGGTCGTGAGTTCCGCCGTCGACGGTGACCTGCCGTTCGCCCATCGCCTCGAGCAGTGCGGCCTGTGTCTTTGGCGGCGCACGGTTTATCTCGTCGGCCAGTACCACGTTCGCAAACACCGGTCCGGGTGCGAACTCGAACTCGCCGCGGGCCTCGTTGTAGACGTTCGAGCCGGTGATGTCGGCGGGCAACAGGTCGGGGGTGAACTGGACCCGCGAGAACTCGAGGTCGAGCACGCGCGCGAACGAGCGGGCTGTCAGCGTCTTGCCGGTGCCGGGGACATCCTCCAGGAGGACGTGTCCGCGCGCGAGCATCCCGGCGAGTGCCGTCTCCAGAAAGGTGCGGTCGGCGACGACTGCCTCGCTCAGCGCATCGAGCACGTCCGTCGCCAACTCGCCGGCCGTCTCTTTGTTCATAGGCCCGCTTGGACGGCCCGTAATTAACGGTTTTGTGTTGGTCTCCGGAACAGTTCCGCCCCGGTCGCCAACCAGATACAGGTAAGAACTTTACGGGTGCTGGACGCAAAGAAAGGTATATGCGTCCAATCAACGACACGCCACTCGTCCGAGACGGCAAGATGCTCATCCTCGCGTACGACCACGGACTGGAGCACGGTCCGGTCGACTTCGAGGACGTCCCCAAGAGCGCGAACCCGGAGCACGTCTTCGACGTCGCGACCCACCCGGCGGTGACAAGTCTCGCCGTCCAGAAGGGGCTCGCCGAGGCGTACTACCCGTCCTACGAGGACGACGTGAGCCTGCTGGCGAAACTCAACGGCTCGACGAACCTCTGGATGGGCGAACACGACACCGCGGTGAACTGGTCGGTCGACTACGCCGCCGACGTGGGGGCCGACGCCATCGGCTTCACCATGTACGCGGGGTCGAACCACGAGGTGGAGATCGCCGAGGAGTTCCGACAGGCCCAGGAGCGGGCCCGCCAACACGACATGCCGGTCGTGATGTGGTCGTACCCGCGCGGACAGGGAGTAAAAAGCGACAGGAAACCGGGTGTCATCGCGTACGCGGCCCGGCAGGCGCTGGAACTCGGGGCCGACGTGACCAAGATAAAGTACCCCGGCAGCAAGGAGGCGATGGCCCACGCCGTTGACGTGACCGGCCGGACGAAGGTGGTCATGTCCGGCGGTTCGAAGCGCAGTGACCGGGAGTTTCTCACACAGGTAAAGGAGGTCATCGACGTCGGTGGCGATGGGCTCGCGGTCGGGCGCAACGTCTTCCAGCGCGACCATCCCGAGCGCATCCTCGATGCCCTCGAACAGGTCATCTTCGAGGAGTCCTCCGTCGACACAGCGCTCGCGGCAATGGAACGATGACTGTCGACACAATCTTCGAGACCGTCGCCGCGGTCGGCAGCGATGTCCAGAGCGTGCTCGGCGACCGCCGCTCCTACGAGGGGGGCCACAACCCCAGCGGCGAGCGCCAACTCGCCGCCGACGTCTACGCTGACGACCTGCTCGCCGAGCGCCTGCTCGCGCTCGACAGCGTTGCCTCCTACGCCAGCGAGGAACGCGAGACGGTCCAGACCAGCGCCGACAGCGGTGACGGTCCGGCGGTCGAGGATGCCACGGGTACGTACCACATCTCCTGTGACCCGCTGGATGGCTCCTCGAATCTCACCTCGAACAACGCGATGGGAACAATCGTCGGTGTGTACGACGAGACCCTGCCCGCGCCGGGGTCTGCCCTCGTCGGCGCGACGTACGTGCTGTACGGACCCATCACGACGATGGTGACCGCCCGTGACGGCACTGTCCGCGAGTATCTCGTCGAGAACGGTGAGCGCGACCTGCTCGAGGACGACCTGACAATCGCCGAAGAGCCCGTGACCTACGGCTTCGGCGGCCGCATCCCCGACTGGCCGTCGGCCTTTGTCGAGTACGTCGAGGACATCGAGGCCGACCGACTGAAACTCCGGTACGCCGGCGCGATGGTCGCCGACGTGAACCAGGTGCTGACCTACGGCGGCGTCTTTGGCTACCCGATGGTCAAGGACCGCCCCGAGGGGAAACTCCGCCTCCAGTTCGAGGGGGTGCCGATGGCGGCCATCGTCACCGCGGCCGGCGGCGCGTCGACCGACGGCACGCGCTCACTGCTCGAGAAACCGGCCGAGAGTCTCCACGAGCGGTCGCCGGTGTTTGTCGGCAACGAGTCGCTGATCGGCCGTCTCGAGGATGCGATGACCGACTGGGACCCCTGAACGTCGGTGTTCAACCGCGCACTGAAACCGCTGGCCCCCCGGTATCTGCTATCTCTGGCCCGTCTGACCAGCGCCGCGGCGGGTCGGCCGTCGCTACGCGGACGACACCGTGCTCGCTGCCAGCGCCGCCACCGGGCGCGGGCCTCGGTGGGACCACCTCTCTCCGCGGTAGGCCCGCGGCGGTGACTTACTTGACCGTGTACGCCAGCAACACGCCGTCGTCGATGCGGTCGACCGTCTCCAGCGCGAGGTCCGGGAACTCCGCGGTGAACCCGTCGCCATCCGCGAGCGTCGGTGCGTCGCGCCCGCCGATGACCAGCGACCCGACGAACACCGAGAGTCGGTCGACCAGTCCGTCCTCGAACAGCGAGTAGATGAGTTCGCCCCCGCCCTCGACCATCACCTGCCCGATACCGCGTTCGTCGAGTGCATCGAGCGCGGTCGGCAGGTCCACCCGGCGCTCGCCCGCCCGCACCACCGCCGCTCCTGCCGACTCCAGTTGTGTGGCCCGCTCGGCCGGCGCGTCCGCGCTCGCGAGCAGGACCGTCTCGGCGTCGCCGGCGAGCACCCGCGCGTCGGTCGGCGTCCTGAGTCGCGAGTCGGCAACGACACGGGCCGGGTCAGCCGGGTCACCCCGCTCTTGCCGCTCGGTCCGGTGCTGTTCGCCGTCGAGCGTGAGCGAGGGGTCGTCGGCCAGCACCGTGCCGACGCCGACCATCACCGCATCGCTGCCGGCACGCAGCGCGTCCACACGGTCGAAATCACCGGGACCGCTTATCGCTATCTGCTCGCGCTCGCGCGAGGAGAGCTTCCCGTCTGCGCTCATTGCGGCGTTCACGACGATTTCCATACCGCTGCTACAGTGTCGACCCATTACTCGGTTCGGATTTCGAACGTCCGTGGAAACAGCAGATTCAAACCCGACGGGTGTCAAACAATCTCATGTTCATCGGCATCATCGGCTTCCTCTGGGAACTGCTCAAACTTCCGGTCAGACTCCTCGTGCTCCCGTTCGAGATTCTCTCGTTCATTCTCAGTGTTCTCTTCTACGGGGCTATCCTGCTCATCCTCGGCGCAATCGTGTTTCTGTTCGTGCTGTGAGTTGGCCAGATGCTACCGCCCCCGGCACGAGGGCATCGAATCGTCTGCGGACACTGGGGTGTGGGGGTTCGGCCTCCCACGAGCGCCGGATAGCCTCGCTGTGTCGCGGTTGAGTCTCTCACGGGGCGTGTCAGGCAGTCACACCACAGTCACAAAGCGGGTACTTTTTAATGCTGGCTGAGTGAATTTCGGCACAGTCTAGTGGCGCGACGCGGAAGCGTTCGGCATGACAGTCAGCGTGCTCGTGCCGTCGTCGCTCGCCCGGGAAGCCGCCAAGCGTGAGGCAACCCGGAAACTGGGATACGTGGCCAGGGCGGCCACAGTGTTCGGCGTGGACCGCCTCACGGTCTACCCGGACCCCGGTGGCGAGAGCCGACACGACGACGGGTTCGTCGAAACCGTGCTGCGGTACGCCGCAACGCCACCCTACCTCCGAAAGGAGGTGTGGGGCGAACGGGGCGAACTGGAGTACGCCGGCGTGATGCCACCGCTCCGCGTGCGTTCACAGACCGGCTCCGGACCAAAGCGTTCGGGGTCGTCAAGACAGGGAATCGTGACCGAGGTCGGAGCTGATGGCCGCGTTCGGGTCAATTGCGGACTGCAACACCCGGTCTCACTCCCGGTGCCGCCCGCGATGGCGACGCCGTCGGAGAGAGAGCGTGTTACCGTCAGCATCTCTTCGCGAGAACCGGTCCGGGCGAAGCTTATCGACGGAGCCCCACCGGGCTACGCCGTCGACGCCGCGGACCTCGACGAAGCGCTCGCGCGCGAGGACGCAGGGCTGACCATCGCGTCCTCGCGACACGGCGAGTGCCTGCGGCCGGGTCGCCTCGACGACCTCGCGGCGGCGTGCCGCGAAGCCGTCGACAGCGACGGCCGACTGTCGTACACGGTCGCGTTCGGAGCCCCCGAGCGTGGCCTGCCGGCAATCCGCGGACTCGACCCGGAGGCCGTCCGGGCGGACTCGTGCGGAGCGTTCGACCGCTGGGTCAACACGGTTCCACAGCAGGGCAGCGAGGTGGTGCGAACGGAGGAGGCGATGTTCGCGACGCTCGCCTGCCTGAACCTGATGGAGTGAAACAATGCCACAACCAGAAAGACCACGCAAAGGCTCGATGGGCTTCAGCCCGCGGAGCCGCGCGTCCGACGAGACGCCACGATTCGGCAGCTGGCCAGATGACGGCGGCCAGCCCGCCCCACAGGGGTCGGCCGGCTACAAAGCCGGAATGACCCACGTGACGATGATAAACGACCAGCCGGAGTCGCCCCGCGAGGGGATGGAGGAGACTGTGCCGGTCACTGTCGTCGAGACGCCACCGGTCCGCGTGGTTGCGATTCGAGCCTACGAGGAGACGCCGTACGGGAAGCGACCGCTGACGGAGGTCTGGACCGACGAGTTCCAGCCGGAGCTCGAACGGGTGCTCGACCTGCCCGCGGAGCCCGACGGGGTCCCAGAGGAACAGCTACACAGCGCACTCGAGTCGGGTGACCTGGCGGACGTGCACGCAATCACGCACACCGTCCCGGGTGAACTCGACGGGGTGCCGAAGAAACGGCCGGACGTGATGGAGAACCGCATCGGCGGCGGTTCACTGGGCGACCGTGTCGAGCGCGGCATCGCGCTGCTGGACGCCGGCGAGTACAGCATGAACGAGGTGTTCCGTGCTGGCGAGTACGCCGACGTCGCGGGAATCACGACAGGAAAGGGAACCCAGGGCCCCGTGAAGCGCTGGGGCGTTCAAAAGCGGAAGGGCAAACACGCCCGCCAGGGCTGGCGGCGTCGTATCGGCAATCTCGGCCCGTGGAACCCCTCGCGCGTGCGCTCGACAGTGCCCCAGCAGGGACAGACGGGCTACCACCAGCGAACCGAACTCAACAAGCGTCTGCTCGATATCGCCGACGACGGACTCACCGTCGACGGTGGTCTCATCGAGTACGGCGACGTGTCGGGGTCGTACACGCTGGTGAAGGGGTCGGTGCCCGGGCCGAAACAGCGGCTCGTGCGCCTGCGCCCCGCGGTGCGTCCAAACGACCAGCCGCGTCTCGACCCCGAGGTGCGGTACGTCTCGACGGAGTCGAGTCAGGGGTAAACAATGCAGGCCACAGTACACACACTCGACGGCGAGGACGACGGGGAGCAGACGCTGCCCGACGTGTTCGAGACACCGTTCCGGCCGGACCTCATCCGGCGGGCGGTTGTCGCGGCACAGGCAAACAGGAAACAGGACTACGGTGCCGACGAGTACGCCGGGTTGCGAACGCCGGCGGAGTCGTTCGGGAGCGGCCGCGGGCAGGCCCACGTCCCCCGCGAGGGTGGACAGGCACGGCGCGTCCCTCAGACGGTTGGGGGTCGCCCGGCACACCCGCCAAAAACCGAGAAGGACCGCTCGGTGGATATAAACGACAAGGAGCGTCGCAAGGCAATCCGGTCGGCTATCGCGGCGACTGCCGATGCCGAACTGGTCGCCGAGCGCGGCCACGAGTTCGACGATGACCTGGAACTCCCGCTGGTGGTCACAGACGAGTTCGAGGAGCTGAACAAGACACAGGCGGTCGTGGAGACGCTGTCGGCGCTGGGTGTCCACGCGGACATCGAGCGGGCAGACGACCCAACGGTGCGGGCCGGCCAGGGAACGACCCGCGGCCGGAAGTACCGGCGACCGACCTCGATTCTGTTCGTGACGAGCGAGGAACCGTCGCGGGCCGCGCGCAATCTCGCGGGCGCGGACGTGACAACAGCACAGGAGATAAACGCGGAGGCGCTCGCGCCGGGGACCCACCCCGGTCGACTGACCGTCTGGACGGAGTCAGCACTCGCGGAGATGAGCGACCAATGACCGAACACATAAAATACCCACGCGTCACCGAGAAGACAGTCGACAAGATGGACTTCCAGAACAAGCTGGTGTTCATCTGTCACTCCGACTCCAAAAAGGGTGACATCGCCGGGGAGATCGAGCAGCGCTACGACGTGACAGTCGAGGGTGTCACGGCGATGGTGACCCCGCGGGGCGAGAAAAAGGCGGAGGTACAGCTCTCTGAGGACCACGACGCACAGGAGATCGCCTCCCGAATCGGGGTGTTCTGACGATGGGACGACGCATTCGCGGCCAGCGGCGTGGCCGGGGCGGGTCGACGTTTCGTGCGCCCTCACACCGCTACAAGGTCGAACTGTCCCACCGGAACGTCGAGGACGGCGATGTGGTCCGCGGCGAGGTTGTCGGTATCGAGCACGACCCCGCCCGGAGTTCGCCGGTCGCGGCCGTCGAGTTCGAGGACGGCGAGGGACACGGTCCCTCGGAGAACCGGACCGCGTCCGGTGGCGGCGACCAGCGCCTCGTGCTCGCGCCGGAGGGCATCGCGGTCGGTGACGAGATTCAGGTTGGTGTCTCGGCGAGCATCGAGCAGGGCAACACGCTCCCGCTGGCGGAGATTCCGGAGGGTGTGCCGGTCTGTAACGTCGAGGCAAACGCGGGCGACGGCGGCAAGTTCGCCCGCGCGTCGGGCGTGAGCGCGACGCTACTGGCCCACGAGCGGACGGCAACAGTCGTCCAGTTGCCCTCGGGCGAGATGAAGCGACTCTCCCCGGACTGCCGGGCAACAATCGGAGTCGTCGCCGGCGGTGGGCGGACGGACAAGCCGATGGTGAAGGCAGGAAACAAACATCACAAGGCAAAGGCACGCGGGATGGTCTGGCCCCGGGTGCGTGGCGTTGCGATGAACGCCGTCGACCACCCGTTCGGTGGTGGCGGCCGTCAGCACCCCGGCCGGCCAAAGAGTATCTCCCGGGACGCGGCCCCGGGTCGCAAGGTTGGTGATATCGCATCACGCCGGACCGGCAGAGGTGGCGAACAATGAGTTCTGACGAGTACCAGATCGGCCACGAGGGTGAGTTTACCTACCGTGGTCACACGCTCGAGGAGTTGCAGGCAATGGAGCGAGACGAGGTTGCGGAACTGCTTCCCGCGCGACAGCGGCGAACAATCAAACGCGGTCTGTCCGTTCAACAGGAGAAACTGCTCTCCGAGGCCCGCGAGGCCGGCGAGGAGGAGACGGCAAACGACCCCATCCGGACACATCTCCGGGATATGCCGATTCTGCCGGCGATGGTCGGGGTCACCTTCGCGGTCCACAACGGACAGGGCTTCGAGCGCGTGAACGTCGAACCGGAGATGCTGGGCCACTACCTCGGCGAGTTCCAGTTGACACGCCAGTCGGTCGAGCACGGACAGGCCGGCATCGGCGCAACACGCTCCTCGAAGTTCGTACCACTAAAGTAACAATGGGAATCAGCTACTCAGTCGACGCCGACCCGGAGACGAGCGCGCGAGCGATGCTCCGGGAGCGGCGTATCAGTCTCAAGCACAGCAAGGCCATCGCCCGCGAGATAAAGGGCGAGCGCGCCGGCGACGCCGTCGAGTACCTCGAGCGGGTCCGCGAGGAGGAACAGTCGGTTCCGATGCGCCAGCACAACGCTGGGGCGGGCCACCGCGACGATATCGACGGCTGGGACGCCGGTGGCTACCCCGAGAAGGCCGCCGGTGAGTTTCTCGACCTGCTCGAGAACGTCATCGGTAACGCCGACCACCAGGGGTTCGAGGGCCGACAGATGGAGATTATGCACGTCGCGCCCCACAAGGTCGGCGAGCGTCCCGGGCGCAAGCCCCGCGCGATGGGGCGTGCCTCGGAGTGGAACACCCCCGAGGTGGACGTGGAGATAATCCTGGAGGAGAGAACAGATGGCTGACGAACAGCAGTTCATCGAGAATGGCCTCCAGCGCACCCAGATCGACGAGTTCTTTCAGGACGAACTCGGGCGCGCCGGC
>Ga0207714_1001472_pt1 | contig 15140 bp, 11 predicted proteins | sample PonA232FremontCA_2_FD_187270 | JGI IMG/M metagenome (GOLD analysis project Ga0207714, IMG submission 187270) | Marine sediment microbial community from Fremont, CA, USA - Pond A23 Sediment 2 (SPAdes) | ecosystem: Environmental > Aquatic > Marine > Unclassified | place: USA: Fremont, California... | reverse complement strand
GATTTGCAGGCCAGTAGCTCGAATTGGCAGAGCATCGGACTCCAAATCCGAGGGCTGGGGGTTCGAGTCCCTCCTGGCCTGCCATAAGATATTATGAATAAGAGAAAGAATTCGCAGCAAGCCAAGAAGCAAGGGAACGAGCAGTCAAAGCAGAGCTCCTCCAATAAGCAGGGCTCTGCTCTTGACTTGCGCGGCAAGGTCAATGAATTCAGGACGTTTTTGGAACAATCCAAATATGAAATGAAGAAGGTGACCTACCCGAGCCAAAAACAAACTCTGACCACCTGCGGCTCGGTCCTTTTCGTCGTCACTGTGATCGCTCTCTTCCTTGGCATCGTGGATGTGATTTTCGCCCAGATTTTGGAAATTCTCCTGCCTTAAGGTCCTGTAATGCAATCGGAACAAAGCCGGTGGTACATTATCCACACGCTATCCGGATATGAACAGCGTGTGGAGAAGATGATCAATGAAATGATCAACAAGGATAAGGCCGAAGGGCTTATCGAGGATGTCCTCGTTCCCACGGAAAAAGTCGTGGAGATGGTCAAGGGGCAGAAAAAGACCACGACACGAAAGTTTTATCCGGGGTATGTCCTGATCAAGATGATTTTGAACGACAGATCCTGGCACATGGTCCAGAACATTCCCAAAGTCACCGGATTTATCGGTCATACCGAACGGCCCATACCCTTGAAGGATTCTGAAGCCGAGCAGCTGCTTCAAATGATTGAGAATCGCAAGGAGCAGCCCAGGCCGAAATACGATTTCCAGCAGGGCGACAAAGTGCAGGTTATCGACGGCCCCTTTTCCAATTTTGACGGGTATGTCGAGGAAGTGAACCACGACAAGGGCACTCTCAAGGTGTCCGTATCCATATTTGGTCGAAACACCCCGGTTGAGCTTGATTTTGTTCAAGTGAGCAAGTCCCAGTAAATTCCCTGCGAGGATACATCTATGGCCAAAAAAGTACTGGCAAAGATTAAACTACAGATACCAGCGGGCTCGGCGAATCCATCGCCTCCCGTTGGTCCGGCTCTCGGACAGCACGGCGTCAATATCATGGAATTCTGCAAGTCCTTCAATGCCGCCACAAGCGAACAGAAGGGAACCATTATTCCTGTCGAGATCACGGTGTATCAGGATCGGTCCTTCTCCTTTATCACCAAGACGCCTCCTGCGTCCATATTGCTCAAGAAGTCGGCCAAAATTGAAAAGGGTTCCGGCGACGCGAAGCAGGACAAAGTGGGCAAGGTAACCATGGATCAAGTCCGAGAAATCGCCGAAACCAAGCTTCCAGACTTTAATACGAAGGATATGGATGCCGCCATCCGTTCCGTACTTGGAACAGCTCACAGCATGGGCATAGAAGTCGAGTCGTAAAGAACGCGGAGTAAACACCATGGCAAAGACGAGTAAAAATCTCCTTCTGGCCCAGCAGAAATTCGATAAAACGAAAAAGTATCCCCTTGAGGACGGAATTGCCTGTGCCCTGGATACGGCTTTTGCCTCCTTTGACGAAAGCGTGGACATCGCCATACGTCTCGGGGTCAATCCCAAGTATCCCGATCAGATGGTGCGTGGATCGGTTACTCTCCCCAACGGATTGGGGAAGGAAGTACGGGTCGCCGCCTTCTGCAAGGGAGAGAAGGAAGAGGAGGCCTTGAATGCCGGTGCCGATGTCGTCGGAGCCGAGGATTTGATCCAGAGCATTCAGCAGGGTTGGCTCGAGTTCGACAAGGCTGTTGCCACTCCGGATATGATGGCTCAAGTGGGAAAGATCGGAAAGATCCTCGGTCCACGGGGCATGATGCCCAACGCCAAAACCGGAACGGTCACCTTCGAGCTGGGCAAGACCATTGAGGAGCTCAAGGCAGGAAAGGTCGAGTTCAAGGTGGACAAGGGCGGTGTGGTTCACGCGCCCATAGGCAAGGTCTCCTTTGGCACCTCCAAGTTGCTGGATAACTCCAAGATGCTTCTGGACAGCCTGTATAAGGCCAAGCCCAGCGGTGCCAAGGGAGCCTATTTTCGTTCCCTGAGTGTTTCCACGACCATGGGTCCCGGAGTCAAAATCGACGTGAAAAACGCAAGCACGTTCATTGAAGCGTAGCTGCTCAAAATGAGTCAAAGACAGCAGGTGGCCCAGCGCCTTAATTGCCTGCCGAGACGGGCTTTGGCTCAGAATCAGGGAGGTTTGGCACGTGAGCAAGTCAAGAGAGGAAAAAGCCGAATCAATCGAGCGGCTGCAAAGTGCGGCCCAAAAGGCGAGCATCGCCCTCGTGAGCGATTTTCGCGGCTTGAAGGTCGAGGATCTGGAAAAGATCCGCAATGACCTCAAGGAGAGCAATCTCCACTATCAGGTCGTGAAGAACACTCTGGCACGGATAGCTTTCAAGGGGACGGCCCACGAGGTCCTCAATGATCAGCTTTCCGAGTGCTGCGCGGTGGCCTTCGGGTACGACGACCCGGTGATAGCCGCGAAAGTCCTTGTCAAGAACGAGAAGGATTTCAAGAAGTTTGGTGTGAAGTACGGCAGCTATAACGGCAAGTTCCTGGATAGCGAACAGATCAGGGAGCTGGCCAAGCTCCCCGGAAGGGAGCAACTTTTGTCCCAAATGCTGTGCACCATGAACGCCGTGCCCACCAACTGCGTCAGCGTGTTCGCCAATCTGTTGAGGTACCTGCTCAATGCCCTGAACGGTGTCAAGGACCAGAAAGAGGCCTAAGCCAAAGCCATTGAATGAATGAAGGAGGAATGCATGTCCGAGATCACAAAAGAACAAGTTATTGATTTCATCTCCAATATGACCGTCCTGGAACTGTCCGAGTTCATCAAGGAGCTGGAGGAGAAGTTCGGTGTCAGCGCCGCGCCCGCGGCTCCGGTAGCAGCCGCTGCTGGAGGCGGGGGCGAGGAGGAAGCCACCGAAGAAGAGGAACAGACCGAGTTCGACGTTGTCCTGAAGGAAGTGGGCGAGAACAAGATCGGGGTCATCAAGGCCCTTCGCGCTTTGACCGGTCTCGGGCTCAAGGAAGCCAAGGCCACTGTCGACGAGCTCCCCGCCACTCTCAAGGAAGCGGTCACCAAGGAGGACGCCGACGAGGCCAAGAAGCAATTGGAAGAAGCCGGCGCCAAGGTCGAGGTCAAATAGGGCGACTTAGCCGGGTGGCACAAGGGAAAGCCCCTTTGTCATCCGGCTTCCTCTCCTCCGATAATGATGCGTGTCAAATCAATTCCCTGATGCGCAACTGGATTATACTCAGCGCATCCCGCCTCGTAGACTACTCACTCCCGTGTTAGCCGTGATTTTTTGGAGATAGCTCCGTCGTGCTCCAGTACTCTTGGCTTTCGATGCAAACCGGATCGGGCTTTCGCTTAAGCCCCTCACGTCTTTTCCAAGAAATACATTTTTAAATATCAGATTGCAAGGGTGATGAGAATGACTCAATTAGTCAAAAAGTTCGGGAAGATTCAGGAAGTACTCAAAAAACCCCATCTCCTCGATTTGCAGCGGAAATCCTACAGAGATTTCCTGCAACTCGATGTGCCTCCTACGAGCCGTGAGGAAAAGGGTCTCGAGGGTGCCTTCCGCTCTGTTTTTCCCATAGAGGATTTTTATCACTCCTCGACTCTGGAATATGTAAGCTATGATATCGGCGAGCCCAAGTATGATGTCAATGAGTGTATAACCAAGGGGCTCACCTACGAGGCACCCTTGCGCCTCAAAGTTCGTCTCATTGTTTACGATTTGGACACGGAAACCGAGAACCGAAGCATTCGCGACATCAAGGAACAGGACATATATTTTGGCACCATCCCGCTCATGACGGATAAGGCCACTTTTATCGTCAATGGAACGGAAAGGGTGGTGGTCAATCAGCTGCAACGCTCTCCCGGAATCCTCTTCGACCACGATTGGGGCAAATCCCACGTAAGCCGAAAGGTGCTCTACAGCGCTCGTGTGATTCCCATGCGCGGCTCCTGGCTGGACTTCGACTTCGATCACAAGGATCTGCTCTATGTCCGGATCGACCGGCGGCGAAAGATGCCGGTCACCGTGCTGCTCAAGGCAATGGGCCTGAGCGAGGAGGAGATTCTGAATTATTTCTATCAGCAGGAAACCTATTCCATCCACAACGGCTCCTTTTATCTGCAGGTGAATCCCAAGCTTTTCCGCAGGGAAAAGCTCGCCTCCGATGTCCATGACAAGGAGGGGAATCTCCTTATCAGCGGGGGCAAGGAGATCAGCCGTCCGGACTGGACCAAGATCACTAAGCGCGGCGTGGACTGGATTCCTGTGGACCGCAGCGCGCTGGAGCAGGAGTATCTTGCCGAGGACATTGTCGATTCTACAACAGGGGAGGTCCTGGCCAAACTGGGCCAGCGGGTGACCCCCGAACTCATCGATCTGTTGGAGAAGGAGACCGAGCGGCAGGTAAAGGTCTTTCACACCAAGGGCTTGGAGGTCTCGACGAGTATTCTGGAAACCCTGGAGATGGACAAGACCGAGGATATCCAGAGCGCCCAGATCGAAATCTATCGCAGACTTCGGCCCAGCTCTCCCCCCACACCGGAGGTGGCTCAATCCTTTTTCGAAAATATATTCCGCAATTCCGAGTACTACGATTTGTCCGTGGTGGGGCGCTACAAGCTGAACAAGCGCCTGGAGCTGGATCAGCCCCTGGACAAGCGGACCCTGACCAACGAGGACATCCTGCGCACCATCAAGAAGCTGGTCGAGCTCAAGGAGACGCACGGACCTGCGGACGATATCGATCATCTGGGCAACAGGCGAGTGCGCCCCGTGGGCGAGTTGGTGGAAAACCAGTACCGCATCGGGCTGGTGCGCATGGAGCGTGCTATCAAGGAGCGGATGACCCAGCAGGACGTGGGCACACTTATGCCCCACGACCTGATCAATCCCAAGCCAGTCACCGCCGCTGTGAAGGAATTCTTCGGCACGTCCCAGCTGTCCCAATTCATGGACCAGACCAATCCCCTGTCCGAGGTGACCCACAAACGGAGGCTCTCCGCGCTGGGACCGGGCGGCTTGACCCGTGAGCGGGCCGGATTCGAGGTCCGCGACGTGCATCCCAGCCACTACGGACGAATCTGTCCCATCGAGACGCCCGAGGGACCCAACATCGGCCTGATCGTGTCCCTGACCACCTATGCCCAGGTCAACGACTACGGGTTCGTCGAGACGCCCTATCGCGTGGTCCGAAACGGATGCGCCACGAATGAGATCGTGTACATGGACGCGTCCCAGGAGCACGGGGAGATCATCGCCCAGGCCAACGCGCCCCTGGACGACGACGGATACTTCGTGAACGAACAGGTCATGGCCCGGGAAAAAGGGGAGTTCTCCATGGTGAGCCGGGATATGGTGACCTATATGGACATCGCCCCGAGCCAGATCGTCTCCGTCTCCTCCTCCATGATTCCCTTCCTGGAACACGACGACGCGAATCGCGCCCTTATGGGCTCCAACATGCAGCGGCAGGCGGTCCCCCTTTTGCGGAGCGACCCTCCTGTCGTGGGCACGGATATGGAGGGCCTGGTGGCCCAGAATTCGGGCAACTGTCTTCTGGCGGAAGGGAATGGAGTCGTGGATTTCGTCGACTCCACCCGGATCGCGGTGCGCTACCAGGATCCCAATCTCTATGCCCAGAGCGGTGGAGTGGTGATCTACGACCTCCAGAAGTACCACAAGTCCAATCAGAACAGCAGCTTCACCCAACAGCCCACAGCTCAGCCGGGCCAGGTCGTGGAACCGGGCGATATTCTCGCCGACGGACCGAGCACCTATCAGGGAGAGGTTGCCCTGGGCAAAAATCTGCTCACCGCGTTCATGCCCTGGGGCGGATACAACTTCGAGGACGCGATCCTCGTCTCCGAGCGCTGTGTCAAGGAGGACGTCTTCACCTCGGTGCACATCGAGGAGTTTGAGGCCCTGGCCAGGGACACCAAGCTCGGGCCCGAGGAGATCACCCGGGACATCCCCAATGTCAGCGAGGACATGCTGCGCAATCTGGACGAGAGCGGAATTATTCGCGAGGGAGCCAAGATCAAGCCGGATGATATCCTCGTGGGCAAGATCACGCCCAAGGGCGAGACCCAGCTGACCCCGGAAGAGCGACTCCTGCGCGCTATTTTCGGGGACAAGGCTCGCGACGTGAAAAACACCTCCCTTAAGGTCCCGCCGGGCATCGAGGGCACCGTCCTGGACGTGAAGGTGTTCAACCGTCGTTCCACGGAGAAGGACGAGCGCACCAAGCAGATCGAGGATCGGGAGCTGGAGCTTCTGGATCAGAAGGAACAGATGTACATGGACGGTCTGGTCCAGTCCACTCGGGAGCGGCTGTGGTCAGTGATCCAGGGAAGGAATCTGGCCAAGTCCCTCAAGGCGAAGGACAAGGGCAAGGTTCTCGCGGAGGCGAACAAGCCGCTGCAATGGGAGACGTTGTGTGAAGTCCCCCTCAAGAGGCTGCAGGACGCCTTCTCCAACAAGGAGACCAATGCTCAGGTGCGCGAGATCCTGGATCACTACGAGCAGGAGGTGGAGTTCATCAGCTCAGTGCAGCAGAAGAAGCGGGACAAGGTCACCGAGGGAGACGATCTTCCCCCTGGGGTGATCAAGATGGTCAAGGTCTATGTGGCCATCAAGCGAAAGCTCGGCGTGGGGGACAAGATGGCCGGCCGCCACGGGAACAAGGGGGTTATCTCCTGCATTCTGCCGGAGGAGGACATGCCCTTCTTCCAGGACGGCACACCAGTGGATCTCGTGCTCAATCCCCTGGGCGTGCCCTCCCGGATGAATATCGGCCAGGTCATGGAGACCCATCTGGGCTACGCCGCCAAGGAGCTGGGCAGCCAGCTTGCGGCCATGAGCGAGAGCAACGCGCCCATGCAGGCCTTGCGCAAGGAGGTCAAGGAGGTCTTCAACGCGCCGGAGATCAATGAGCTCGTGGACAGCTTGAATGACGAGGAGCTCAAGGAGGAGGTGAAGAAGCTGCGCCACGGCATCCGGACCAAGACCCCGGTCTTTGACGGGGCCACGGAGCAGGAGATCGTGGACTGGCTGCAGCGGGCCGGCCTGGCTCAGGACGCCAAGGCCGAGCTCTACGACGGCCGGACCGGAGAGGCTTTCCACTATCGGGTCGCCGTGGGGTACATGTACATGCTCAAGCTGCACCACCTTGTGGATGAGAAGATCCACGCCCGCTCCACCGGTCCCTATTCCCTGGTGACCCAGCAGCCCCTGGGCGGCAAGGCTCAGTTCGGGGGGCAGCGCCTGGGCGAGATGGAGGTCTGGGCCCTGGAGGCCTACGGAGCCTCCTATCTGCTTCAGGAGTTCCTCACGGTGAAGTCCGATGATGTGCAAGGCCGAATCAAGATGTACGAGAACATTGTCAAAGGGGAGAACTATCTGACCTCCGCCATGCCCGAATCGTTCAGCGTATTGATCAAGGAGCTCATGGCTCTGGGCCTTGATGTGAGCTTGCTCAGGGAAAAGGAATAACCCGTCGGCGTCCCGGTTCGTGTGGGCCGTGACAACGACTTCCGCCATACGCCTGCCCCGAGGGGCAAAAAGATAAATGCTTAGGCGTTAAGGAGATTGACTGCCTATGACACTCGATGACTTGTATAGCGTCCAGTCAGGCGATGCCTCGATAAAGAGCCAGGATCTGAAGGGAATTCAGGTTTCTATGGCTTCTCCGGAGAAGATTCGGGAGTGGTCCTTCGGCGAGGTCAAGAAGCCGGAGACGATCAATTATCGTACCTTCAAGCCGGAAAGGGACGGCCTTTTCTGCGCCAAGATCTTCGGTCCGGTCAAGGACTACGAATGCAATTGCGGCAAATATAAGCGCATGAAGCACCGCGGTATCGTATGCGAGAAGTGCGGTGTCGAGGTCATCGCCTCCAAGGTGCGCCGGGACCGGATGGCCCATATCGAGCTGGCCGCTCCCGTGGCCCATATCTGGTACTTGAAGAGCATGCCCTCAAAGATCGCTTTGCTTTTGAACATGACCATGGCCGAAGTGGAAAAGGTGCTCTACTTCGACTCCTACATCGTGATCGATCCGGGGGATACGAATTTCAAGCGCCATCAGCTGCTCAACGAGGACCAGTATCTTCAGGTGGTGGAGACCTACGGAGAGGGCGCTATTCGCGTGGGCATGGGCGCCGAGGCGATCAAGGAGCTCCTGCAGGCCCTGGACTTGGATCAGCTTCGCACTCAGCTCATGGAGGAATCCATGGCCACCAAGTCCCAGGCCAAGAAGCGCAAGCTATCCAAGCGGCTCAAGGTGGTGGATTCCTTTTTGGCCTCGGGAAACAATCCCGATTACATGATCCTGGAGGTGATCCCTGTCATTCCCCCGGAGCTCCGGCCGCTGGTGCCGCTTGACGGCGGCCGTTTCGCCACCTCGGATCTCAACGACCTCTATAGGCGGGTGATCAATCGGAACAACCGCCTCAAGCGCCTGTTGGAGCTCGGGGCGCCGGATATCATTATTCGCAACGAGAAGCGCATGCTGCAGGAGGCGGTGGATGCGCTCCTGGACAACGGCCGTAGGGGCAAGGCCATCAATGGCACGAACGGGCGCCCCTTGAAGTCCCTGAGCGACATGATCAAGGGCAAGCAGGGCCGCTTCCGGCAGAATCTGCTGGGCAAGCGCGTGGACTATTCCGGGCGCTCGGTGATCGTGGTGGGCCCCAAGCTCAAGCTGCACCAGTGCGGGCTGCCCAAGAAGATGGCCCTGGAGCTGTTTAAGCCCTTCATCTACGCCAAGCTGGAGGAACAGGGCTACGCCAGCACCATCAAGAGCGCCAAGCGCATGGTGGAACGCGAAGAGGTCGTGGTCTGGGACATCCTGGAAGAAGTGGTCAAGGAATACCCTGTCATGCTCAACAGGGCTCCCACCCTGCACCGTCTGGGATTTCAGGCCTTCGAGCCAGTCCTGGTGGAGGGCAAGGCCATTCAATTGCATCCCCTGGTTTGCACTCCGTACAACGCGGACTTCGACGGGGACCAGATGGCGGTGCATGTCCCCCTATCCATCGAGGCGCGCGTGGAGTGCCGGGTGCTCATGATGTCCACGAATAACATTCTCTCCCCAGCGGATGGGAATCCCATTATCCTCCCCAGTCAGGACATCGTTCTGGGGTTGTACTATCTGACGCAGATTTCCCTCCGTGAGCCCGGGGAAGGCAAGATCTTCGTCACCCCCGAGGAAGCCCTGTCCGCGTACGAGGCCGGAGTCATCACCCTGCACGCCAAGATCAAGGTCCGCATCTGGGGGCGGCTTGTGGAGACGAGCGCCGGCCGGCTGATGGTCGGGGATATCCTGCCTCCGGAGGTGCCCTTCGACCTGGTCAACACCACTCTGGACAAGAAGGCCCTGGCCGGACTGGTGGCGCAGACCTACCAATTGGCCGGCACCAAGGCCACTGTGATCCTTTCCGACCAGCTCAAGGATTTGGGGTTTGAATCCGCCACACGGGCAGGAATTACTATTTCCGTGCAGGATCTCAAATTGCCGGAGCAGAAAAAATCCATTCTGGGCAAGGCGCAATCCGAGACAGAAGAGGTCTACTCCCAGCACCGGGAAGGCATCATCACCATGACCGAGCGCTACAACAAGGTGGTGGATGTCTGGACCAAAGCCACGAACGACGTGGCCAAGGCCATGATGAACGAGATCTCCGTGGATACGGTCTACGATCGAGAGAGCGATCAACAGATCGCCAATCCGAGCTTCAACCCGGTCTATATGATGAGCAGCTCCGGCTCGCGGGGCAACGAGGATCAGATGCGTCAGCTCGCAGGTATGCGGGGCCTGATGGCCAAGCCATCCGGAGAGATCCTGGAGACGCCCATCACGTCGTCCTTCAGGGAGGGGCTGACCGTTCTGGAATACTTTACCTCGACCCACGGCGCACGGAAGGGCTTGGCGGATACCGCGCTCAAAACGGCGAATTCGGGGTATCTCACCCGCAGGCTCGTGGATGTGGTGCAGGATGTGATCGTCTCCGAAATGGACTGCGGCACCGTGGACGGAATCGAGATCACCAAGCAGAGCAAGCCTGGCGAGGCCCAGGTTGGACTTTACGACCGGATCCTGGGCAGACTTCTCCTGTTCGACGTCTATCACCCGGAAACCCAGGAACTGATTGCCCCGGCGAACACTCTGGTTGATGACGAGAAGGCGCGCGAAATCGAGAGCGCTGGAATCCATTCCGTGACCATCCGTTCCGTGCTGACCTGTCAGTGCGAGCGGGGAGTCTGCGCCTGTTGCTACGGTCGAGACCTGGCCCGGGGCCACATGGTCAACGTGGGCGAGGCCGTGGGAATCATCGCGGCCCAGTCCATCGGCGAGCCCGGCACGCAGCTCACCATGAGGACGTTCCACATCGGTGGAACCGCCTCCAAGGAGATTGAGCAGTCGGCGATCAATGCCAACTATTCCGGACGGGTCATCTTCAACGGGGTCTCCCTGGTGGAGAGCAAGCACGGCGAGCTCATGGTCATGGGCAAGAACGGCCAAGTCGGGGTGGTCGATGAACAGGGCCAGGAGCGTGAGCGCTATACCCTGCCCGTGGGGGCCAAGCTCTACGTGAATCAGGATTCGGAGGTGAAGCAGGGTGATCTCATAGCGGAATGGGACCCTTTTCAGGAGCCTTTCATCGCCGATGTGTCCGGCGTGGTCAAGTATACAGACATCGTGGAGGGCAAGACCTACCAGGAGAAGATGGATGATACGACACAGATGGCCACGAAGACGATCATCGAGTACCGTTCCACGAACTTTCGGCCCAGCATATCCATCAGGGACGAGAACGGGGAGGTCAAGACCCATCCCAATACCAAGAGCGAGGCAGTGTACTACCTTCCCGTGGGGGCCATCCTCATGGTGCGCGACGGCGACCGGATCGAGGCCGGGGATGTCATCGCACGCAAGCCCAGGGAGAGCGCCAAGATCAAGGACATCGTGGGGGGGCTCCCCCGCGTGGCCGAGCTCTTCGAGGTGCGCAAGCCCAAGGAGATGGCGGTGGTCTCCGAGACCGAGGGCACGGTGAGTTACGGCCCGGATGTGAAGGGCAAGCGGAAGATCTACGTGACCCCGGAGACCGGTGACTCCAAGGAATACCTTATCCCCAAGGGCAAGCACATCACGGTGCAGGAAGGCGATTTTGTGGAGGCGGGCGAGTTCCTCACCGAGGGCGCTCCGGAGCTGCACGACATGCTCCGTATCAAGGGCGAAAAGTATCTGGCCAATTATCTGGTGGAAGAGATCCAGGATGTGTACAGGTATCAGGGCGTGCACATCAACGACAAGCACGTGGAGATCATCGTGCGCCAGATGCTGAAAAAGGTGCGCATCACCGAGCCGGGCGAAACCCAGTTCCTTATCGGGGAGCAGGTGGAGAAGCAGGAGTTTTTGAAAGAAAACTCCAAGGCGATCCAGCAGGGATACAAGCCCGCGAAAGCCGAACCCATCGCCCTTGGGATCACTCAGGCCTCGCTTTCAACGGATTCCTTCATTTCCGCGGCCTCCTTCCAGGAGACGACCAAGGTGCTCACCGACGCGGCGATGCAGGCCCGCATCGACTACCTGCAGGGGCTCAAGGAGAACGTGATCGTGGGGCGAATCATTCCCGCTGGAACGGGATTCAGACCCTACATGAATCTTGAGGCCGAAGTACCCGAGCAGCCTGAGCAGGAAAGTCCTCTCTGGGACGCCCTGGAAGGGGTTGACGAGGAAGAGGATCACGAATAGGAATGCCTTCCGGTCGGGCGCAATCGAACATGGAGCGCCCGGCCCCCCATTAGGGGCGGGCTTTTGGAGTTGACAAGTATACCACATTATATTAACAATCTTATCTTTTCGAGCCCTAAACACGGAGACAACTATGCCCACGCTCAACCAGCTGATCAATAAGAAGCGGAAAAAGATGGTGAGCAGCAACAAACGGGCCGCGCTGCAGGAATGTCCGCAGCGGCGCGGGGTATGCGTGCGGGTGTTTACCACCACCCCGAAAAAGCCCAACTCTGCCCTGCGGAAAGTGGCCAGGGTGCGCCTGACCAATGGAGTCGAGGTGACGTCCTATATTCCCGGCGAAGGGCATAACCTTCAGGAACACTCCGTGGTGCTCGTTCGAGGGGGCCGCGTCAAGGATCTGCCGGGAGTGCGCTATACTGTGATCCGTGGCGCCCTGGATACGGCCGGGGTGCAGAACAGACAGCAGAGCCGCTCCAAATACGGAGCGAAACGGCCCAAGTAATTTCAAAGGAGTCGGAAGATGTCGCGGAAAGGTCGTGTTGCCAAGAGGGATATACTCCCGGATCCCAGATATAATAGCAAGCTCGTCGCCAAGATGATCAACAGGATTATGCGCGACGGCAAGAAGAGCCTTGCGGAGGGCATCCTGTACAATGCCATGGATGAGCTGGGCCGCCGCACTTCCGAGGAGGCGCTCAAGGCTTTCGAGACGTCCGTGGAAAACGTCAAGCCGCAGAAAGAAGTCAAGCCGCGTCGCGTGGGTGGCGCTACCTATCAGGTTCCGGTGGAGGTTGATCCCCGGAGGCAGCAGATTCTCGCCACGAGATGGTTGATCCGTGCGGCAAGGTCGCGTTCGGAAAAGGGGATGGTCCAGAAGCTGAGCGCCGAACTGACGGATGCCTTCAACAACAGGGGCGGAGCCATTCGGAAAAGGGAAGAGACCCACCGTATGGCCCAGGCGAACAAGGCCTTCGCCCACTACCGTTGGTAAGCCCTGCCCGGTGGTCTCCCCAAACGGTGAGACCCTTCAGCGCGAACGTCGGGTTGAGCCGGAGATTCTCCCGTCCGGGACGTGAGGCTCATGGAATATCAGCTTCCCAGGCAGGCCCCGCAGTTGTGCTGGCAGCAAGCTTGCCTCTGTCTGGGCAGAATCGGCATAACGGAATAGAACGATAATCGAGGTTCGGCTTTGGCACGACAAAAACCCATTGAGAAACAACGCAATATCGGCTTCATGGCCCATATTGACGCCGGCAAGACGACGACCACGGAAAGAATCCTTTTTTATACGGGTGTGTCGCATAAAATCGGCGAGGTGCACGACGGCAAGGCGGTGATGGACTTCATGTCCCAGGAACAGGACCGGGGCATCACCATCACCTCCGCAACCACAACCTGCTTTTGGAAGGATTGCCGCATCAATATCATCGACACACCGGGTCACGTGGATTTCACCGTCGAGGTGGAGCGATCCCTGCGTGTTCTTGACGGGGCTGTGGGCGTTTTCTGCGCCGTCGGCGGCGTCGAGCCCCAGTCTGAAACTGTGTGGCGCCAAGCTGATAGATATCAAGTACCGCGCATGGCCTTCGTGAACAAGATGGATCGGGTGGGGGCCGATTTCTTTCATGTGGTGGACCAGTTGCGCAGCCGCCTCAACGCCAAGCCCGTGCCCATGCAGATTCCCATCGGAAGAGAGGCTGACTTTCAGGGAGTTATCGACCTCGTCGAGGGCAAGGCACTGTATTTCGACGAGCGCACCCTGGGAATGAATACCTATTCCGACGAGATTCCCGAGGATCTGCAGGATGAGGCCAAGAAGTGGAGAAGCACCCTTCTCGAGGCTATCGCCGAAGAGGATGAAGAGCTGCTGGACAAGTATCTCGCCGGAGAAGAGCTTTCCCCGGACGAGATACGGCGCGGCGTGCGAGCGGCTACGATCAATATCGATATATGCCCCGTGTTCTGCGGCTCCGCTTTCAAGAACAAGGGCGTGCAACCCCTGATGGACGCGATTGTGGACTTTTTGCCCTCTCCGATTGATCTTCCTCCAGTGCAGGGCGTTGATCCCGATACCCGAGAGCCCAAGGAGTTCTCCGCCCGCGACGACGAAAGCCTGAGCGCCTTGTCCTTCAAGCTGATGACCGATCCCTATGTGGGGCATCTTACCTTTTTGCGCGTCTATTCGGGATACATCGAGAGCGGCATGACCGTGATGAACTCCACCACGAAGAAGAAGGAGCGCATCGGCCGATTGCTCAAGATGCACTCCAACAAGCGCGAGGAGATCAAGGAGGCCTATGCCGGGGATATTGTTGCCGCTGTCGGGTTGAAGAATGTCGGAACCGGAGACACCCTCTGCGACAGCAAGCATCCCGTGGTTCTGGAGACCATGCAGATCCCGGAGCCGGTCATTGACGTGGCGATCGAGCCCAAAACCAAGGCGGACCGCGATGCGCTGAGCCAGGCTCTGGCCAAGCTGGCCAAAGAGGATCCCTCCTTCAGGGTGGCAACGGACGAGGAGACCGGCCAGACGATTATATCCGGCATGGGCGAGCTGCATATCGAGATCATTGTCGATCGCCTCGTACGCGAATTCAAGGTCGACGCCAATATTGGCCAGCCCCAGGTTGCCTACCGCGAGAGCATTACCAAGCCGGCCACCGCGGAGAAGAAATTCGTCAAGCAGACCGGCGGCAGGGGGCAGTTCGCCCACGTTATTCTCGATGTCGAGCCCGGCGAGCCGGGAACCGGATATGAGTTTAAGAACACCATTGTGGGAGGCGTCATTCCCAAGGAATATATTCCCGCCGTGGACAACGGCGTGCGGGAGACGCTCCAGAACGGGATCATCTCCGGACACCCCATGATCGACGTCAAAGTGAAACTGCGGGATGGATCCTATCACGAGGTGGATTCCTCGGAGCAGGCCTTCCATATCGCCGGATCCATGGGGATCAAGGAGGCCTGCAACAAGGCCAATCCCGTCTTGCTCGAACCGATTATGTATGTGGAAATCCTCACCCCTGAGGACTACATGGGTGACGTGTTCGGGGACTTGAACAGCCGAAGGGGCCGGGTGCAGGGCATGGAACCGCGGCACGGCACGCAGATCATACGGGCCCATGTGCCTTTGAAGGAAATGTTTGGTTATTCCACGGATTTGCGTACGATGACCCAGGGCAGGGCGACGTTCAGCATGCAGTTTGATCACTACGACAGGGTGCCTTCGAGCGTTGCCGAAGAAATCGTGAAGAGCACCAGGGGGTAAGTATGGCCAAGGAGAAGTTCGAGCGGTCCAAGCCGCACGTAAACATCGGCACCATAGGTCACATCGACCACGGCAAGACGACGTTGACCGC
>Ga0207714_1001471_pt1 | contig 15141 bp, 16 predicted proteins | sample PonA232FremontCA_2_FD_187270 | JGI IMG/M metagenome (GOLD analysis project Ga0207714, IMG submission 187270) | Marine sediment microbial community from Fremont, CA, USA - Pond A23 Sediment 2 (SPAdes) | ecosystem: Environmental > Aquatic > Marine > Unclassified | place: USA: Fremont, California... | reverse complement strand
CACCGTGCGCAGAGGCGACAATCTGTGGTCCATTGCCCGGAAATTCGGCGTCAGCACCAGCCAGATCCTTTCCTGGAACGACATGAGCGGAGACAAAATCCACCCCGGGGATGAGCTTCGGATCAGGCGCCAGGGCGAATAGCTCTTCCCGGAGTCAGTGTGTTATGGAGGTTCCCCGTTCCCCGTTCCCCGTTCCCGGTTATAGGTTTCCGGTTATAGAGAGTCATGTTTAAAGGGATTGAGGGCTTGAACCATTGAGAGGCGTGCACGTTCTCAAGTTCGGGTTCGTCGTTCTCCGTTCAGCGTGGCAGCCTCAGGATAAGACTAGAGGTTGCGGACTATCGGCGACGGATCAGTGAGTCGGTAAATCGGTGAGTCGATGGTATCAGTCAGTGACTCAGTGCGTTGGTGACTCGTTGTGCTCAACATCCAATCTCCGACCCCTGTCCTCCTCAAAGCGGCAGTCACCAGCCACGATCCGCACGTTTCATATGAAACATGCCCCGCCCCTTCAGCCGATTCATCGGAGCGGGGCATTCACTTGCCTTCCAGCTGTTCCCGAACCAGCTCCGCCAATGAGCTTTCCTCCAGATCCAGCCCGGTCCAGATCCGGAACTGTTCCCTCGCCTGATTCACGAACATGGAAAGACCGCTGATCGTGCGGCATCCGGCATTTTCGGAGGCGCGCAGCAGCCTGGTTTGCACCGGGTTGTATACGAGATCGTAGACAAGGGGAAAGCGTTCCGGAGTGGGACTGAGCGGGAGCGTCTCCTCGGCCTTGCCTTTCATGCCCAAGGGTGTCGCATTCACCAGGAGGTCCGCGGACCGGGAATCCATTTGGTCCCAGGATATCGCCGCGACGCCCTGGGACTTTGCCAGGTCCCTTGCCTTGCCTGCATTCCTTGCGGCCACCTCTACATCAGTGACTCCCAGTTGCCGCAGCCCCCGGATGCAGGCCAAAGTCCCCCCTCCCGCTCCCAGAATAAGCGCGGAACGGATAGTCTCCTCGCGTTCGAGCAGGGGAGCGAGGAAACCGGCTACGTCCGTGTTTTCACCCCATAGATCCCCGTCTTGCCACAATAGGGTGTTCACCGAGCCCACATTCAGCGCGGTGTCGCTCAGCCGGTCCACATAGGGCACAATATTTTGCTTGTGGGGAATGGTAACGCTCGCACCGGAAATGGGGAGCGTTCTGAGGGCGACCACGAAGTGGGGCAGATGGTCGGGGTCGATCTCCCAGGCCATATAGGTCCCGGGAAGATCGTTGCGGGCGAATCCCCAGTTGTGGATGAGGGGGCTCAGGGATTGGCTCAGGGGATGACCCACGACGCCGAAGAGGCGTCTTTCTCCTGCGCTACCGGACATGATCCTGTCTCCGTTCAGGCCAGTTCGCGCACCTGCTCGGCTCCGGCGTCCATAGCCCGGTGGTTGGCCTGGATGATCCCTGGATCCGACTTTCCGAGCACGTCGGCAAGTCCCTGTTTCACCCGGTCCAGATTCAGGATACCCGTAGCCTCGACCCAGGCGCCCAGGACCACCATGTTCGCCATTTTGGGATTGCCCAGATCATTGGCCAGATCGTTTGCCGGCACGGGAAAGATTCCACTCTCGGCCTCCTGGAGAAGGGAGCGGGGGACGATGGATGTATTCACGATCTGGACACCGCCCTGCTTGAGTCTGGGCTGGAACTTCTCCAGGGAGGGCTGGTTCATGATGATCAGGCTTTCGGGGTAGGTGACCAGGGGTGAGCCGATTTCCTCCTCGGAGATCACTACGGTGCAGTTGGCGGTGCCCCCGCGCATTTCCACGCCGTAAACCGGCATGTAGGTCACCTGGAGCCCGTCCTGCATAGCCGCGTAGGCGAGCATGTTGCCCACGAGGAGAACCCCCTGGCCTCCGAATCCCGCAATGATCACGTCCGTGTACAGTGTCATGTATGTTCTCGCTGCGCGTGTTTTCGAGCTTGGTCCTGATTTCCGGACTTGCTCGTTCTGTTCGATGAACCAATGTCTGGACGCTAGCTCACCTCGTCCTTGAATACGCCCAGGGGAAAGCGCTGGACCAGGGTTGTGCCCACATGCTCGTTGGCCTGGAGGGGATTCATTTTCCAGTTCGTGGGGCAGGCGGAGAGGAACTCGATGAAGCTGAAGCCCTGTTGTCGGCTCTGGGCTTCATAGGCCTTTTGCAGGGCCTTCTTCCCCTTCTTGATGTTCTTGACGGTGTTCACCGCGACCCTGGCGGAGTAGACAGTCCCTTCCAGCGAGGCGATAAGCTCGCTCATGTTCAGCGGGGCCCCGTCCGTGTTCATGCTCCTGCCCCCCGGGCTCGTGGTGGTGGTCTGGCCCACAAGCGTGGTCGGGGCCATCTGGCCGCCGGTCATCCCGAACACCGTGTTATTCACGAAGATGATGGTTACGTTCTCGCCCCTGTTGGCACAGTGCATGATTTCCGAGAACCCGATGGCCGCGAGGTCACCGTCGCCCTGGTACCCGAAGACGAAACAGTCCGGCCTGGCCCGCTTGACCCCAGTTGCCACCGCGGGGGCCCTGCCGTGCGGGGCTTCCACAGCGTCGACATCGATGTAGTTGTATATGAACACGGAACACCCCACTGCGCCCACGCAGATCGTCGACTCGCCGACCCCGTTCTTGTCCAGGCACTCGCCCATCAGACGGTGAATGATCCCGTGATGGCATCCCGGACAGAAATGCAGGCTCGCTTCGTTCATGGTTTGGGGCAGAGAAAACGCCACGCGTTCATCGTCTTGTGGCTGAGTGGACATGGTCTGCTCCCTGAGTGCTGTTTTGGCTCAGTTGATGGTTTGATCCCACAGGTCTAGAATGGGCTGGATAAAGTCCTCGGGATTGGGCAGCTTGCCGGCACGGACCCCGTAAAATGCTGAGTCCGCCACATTGCGCGTGGCCAGCCGCACATCGTCCACCATCTGGCCATTGTTGTTTTCGATGGTGATCAGCCTGTTGCTCACCGCCAGCTCCCGCAGCCTCTCTTCGGGAAAGGGGAAGAGGGTAACGGGCCGGAACAGGCCCACGCGATACCCCTTGGCCCTGAGCTCGCGAACGGTGCTCTTGGCGATGCGGCCCACAGAGCCGTAGGCCACCACCAGCACCTCGCTGTCCTCAGTGGCGAATTCCTCCCAGTCCAGATCCCTTTTCATACCTTCGTACTTATCCTGCAGACGCTGGTTGTGATCAGCCAGAGCCCCTTCACCCAGATACAGGGACTTGATAAGCCGGCTGGGACGGCCCTTCGCTCCGCCCAAGGCCCATTCCTGGCCCTCCTGGTCCGTGTTCGTCCCGGGGAACCATTCCCGCAGGGGCTCCTTCATCTGTCCCAGAATGGCATCACCCAGGATGACCACGGGATTGCGGTAGGAAAATGCGAGATCGAAAGCCCGTATGGTCAGGTCATAGGCTTCCTGACAGGTGGACGGGGCCAGGACCAGGGTCCGGTAGTCGCCGTGGCCGCCTCCGCGCGTGGCCTGATAGTAATCCCCCTGTGAGGGGTCGATGCTTCCCAGTCCAGGTCCTCCGCGAACCATATTCACGATGACCGCAGGGAGCTCGCTCCCGGCCATGTAGGAGATCCCTTCCTGCTTGAGCGAGATCCCCGGGCTGGAGGAGGAGGTCATGGCCCGCTTGCCGCAGGCGGCAGCTCCCAGGAGCATGTTCACTGCGGCGATTTCGCTTTCAGCCTGGATAAATTCGCCCCCCTGCTCCACGAGGTGCTTGGACAGATACTCCGGGATGTCGCTCTGGGGTGTGATGGGATAGGCGAAGTAGCATTGGCACCCCGCCGCCAGAGCGCCCTTGGCAATGGCCTCGTTGCCCTTGATCAACGATACGTTTTCCTGTCGCGAGCTCATGTGGAGGGCTCCTTGGCGCCTTTTCTGCTTCTGAAGACGGTGATTGCGTAGTCGGGACAAATTTCCGCGCAAAAGGCGCACCCCGTACACCCATCCTCCTGGATGGATTCAACCACCTTGAATCCGCTGGCATTGAGCCGATTTGACTGCTGCAGCAGCTCTTCCGGACACACGGTGGTGCACAGAAGGCACCCCTTGCACCGATCCTCGTGCAGAACAATTCGGGACATAGTATCACCTCGAAATATATGCTGTGCCGTCATGGGCTGGCACAACAAGGATTGTCTTTTTCCTGGCGGTGGTCCCGCAGGAAACACGCGATACCTGTATCGCTTCGGCTCGTCTGGGCGGGCCCGTGGAGGTGGCGGCCCGAGACGCGGGTCCGGACTGAGCAACAGGTCCGGACTGAGTGAAGGGGAGCTGGCTCAAAGGATGAGCATTGCGTCACCGTAGGAGTAAAACCTATAGCCTTCTTGTATAGCATTTTTGTAGGCCCGGAGCAATTGTTCTCTTCCCGCGAAGGCGCTCACGAGGAGTATCAGGGAAGAGTCCGGCAGGTGAAAGTTGGTGATCATGTGATCCACGCACCGGAAGCGGTATCCGGGATAGATGTAGAGATCGCTCCACCCGTCCCATGGAGAGACGGTCCCGTCGGAATGAGCCGCCGTCTCCAGGGCTCGGGTGCTGGTCGTTCCCAGTGCGGCCACCGGCCGTCCCTCACTCCTGGCCCTGTTGACACGTTCCGCCGTCTCCTCGGGAACCTCCATGTATTCGGCGTGTATGCGGTGCTCCCTGATGTCCCTCTCCCGCAGCGGGCTGAAAGTCCCGTAGCCCACGTGGAGGCTGATCTCCGCCCACAGGATGTTTTTGCGCCTCATGCTCTGGAAGGTTTCGCCGGAAAAGTGGAGCCCGGCAGTGGGGGAGGCCGCCGATCCCTTCTTCGCTTCTTGGGCGAACACCGTCTGGTAGCGATCGCGATCCACGGGCTCTCCGGAACGATTGATGTAGGGAGGCAGGGGGATATCCCCCACACGCTCCAGGATTTGGGACAGATCTCCGCTCCAGAAGAGATACCCCTCCACGTGGCCATATTCTCCCCTGTCCCGCACTCGGAACTCAAGATCCCCGCCGAATCGGAGACGTTCGTTGTGCCTCACCCGTTTGCTGGGCCGCAGCACGCCAGTCGCGTAAGCCCCTTTCCAGCCCTGTTCAAGCTGTTCCGACTGCAAGAGGGGCAGGGGTGTGGTGAGCAAGAGCTCCACCCTGCCCCCGGTCCGGGGTTTGTGACCGTAAAGCCTGGCCGGGAAGACCTTGCTGTTGTTGGCCACCAGGCAGGTCCCTTCCGGAAGGAAGTCCGCGATATGGCGGAATCGGGTATGGGTGATCCCACCGCTTTCGCGCCGCAGGACCAGAAGCCTCGAATCCGCCCGCGCCTGCGCGGGATACTGGGCGATCTGAGACTGGGGCACATCCAGGTGGTAGCTCCGTATGTCGAAGTCCGGGGAATAATCCGCCATTGTTCCGTCCGTTGCGTGTTTTCTGCCCCTCAACCTGCCTGTTCCTCGAGGGAGAAATATTCCTCGGATGCCGCAGTGATCCGAAAAAGCTCCCTTTCTCATCCCTTTGAGGTTTTGTAAACTGTCCCGTCATTGTTTACAAACGGCCCCGCCTGGATATATACTTAGCTCGCTCTTTTCCGTTCGGAAAGGGGACTGGTTTTTTTTCGATCACTACGAGAGCCAATCAAACCGACACGGAACCACGCGTGCTTCATTTCAGCCAATTTGCCGGGACCAGGATCCATTTGGGGCTTACCGGAAGTGTGGCCGCGTACCGGATGCTGGACCTGTGCCGGGACCTCCTGGGCGCGGATATCTGGATCAGCGCGGCCCTGACCGATGCAGGGAGCAGGTTTGTGACTTCCGAATCCCTGCGGGCCCTGGGAGTAAACCCCGTCTTCAGCAGCTTGTTCCTGGAGCCACATCAACCCTATCCCCATCTGGAACCCGGCCAGCAGGCGGACGGTCTCCTTATAGCCCCTGCGACGGCGAACTTTCTGGCCAAAATGGCCTGCGGGCTGGCTGATGACCTGCTTTCCAGCCAGGTCCTTGCCTTTTCCGGACCGACTGTTGCCGCTCCGGCAATGAATCCCGCCATGTGGAATGCCCCTGCAACCAAGGCCAATGTGGACCTGTTGCGGGGACGCGGCGTCACGGTGATGGAGCCGGAATCTGGCGATGTCGCCTGCGGGGATGTGGGCCGGGGCAAGCTCCCTGCAGTTTCGGACATCGGGTACACCATGCTCCGGGCCCTTGGGCCCGGTGACATGCAGGGCCTGAAGGTCTTGGTCAATATGGGACCCACTCGGGAGCCCCTGGATCCCGTCCGCTACTGGTCCAATCCCTCCTCGGGCAAGATGGGTGCTGCCGTAGCCACTGCCGCGTGGCTCCGGGGAGCCGAGGTCCACTGTGTTTCGGGCCCGTGCGACCCGCAGCTTCCGTCGGGAATATCTCTCACCCGCGTCCAGACGGCGAGACAGATGCACGACGCCTGCCTCGAGATGTGGCCCGAAATGGATCTCGCCTGCCTATGTGCGGCTGTCTGCGATCTCCGCCCCTCCCGTCCCCGGAAGGAAAAGCTTAAGAAAAAGGATCTGGCGTCCGAGGAAACGTCTATCAGCTTTACCGCCAATCCGGATATCCTCCACGCACTGGGGAGCAGGAAATCGTCTGTCCAGAAACTCGTCGGCTTTGCTGCGGAAACAGAGCAGAACATCGAAGCAGAAGCCCGCGCCAAGCTTGACCGAAAGAATCTGGACCTGATTGTGGCCAACAGGGTGGACCATAGAGACACCGGCTTCGCTAGCGACTACAACTCCGTTCTCCTTCTGGACGCGTCCGGCCGGTCCGTTTCCAGCGGAAGCCGAACCAAAGCGGATATCGCCTGGTATATATGGGACTGGATCCTGCACAGCTAAAGCTTAATCCGCAACTGCTCGTTTTCTACCGAAGTGGTTTGCGATATCTGTACCAGCCCCATGGCTCTCCTGCACAAACCCGGCAGGAGCGGAAGAAGTCCGCCTCGTGCTCCCGTGATGCGTGGCTTCAATGGTTACAGTCCCTCAACCCCCCATACAAGGCCGTTCTTACCTATTACCAGCTCTGTCTCGACCGCGGGCCTGATTCGGGCGAGGAAAGCCGCAAGCGTCGGGAGCTCTTTGCGAATATGCTTTCCGGCCTTGCCTGGCCCGAGACAGTCCATGCCTTCTGGCCCCACAGTCTTTGCCAGGATGAGGATATCGTTGCCCATTCCGGGCTCTTCTGGCAAGGCATACAGGTCCTGAAGCCGGAATACGTTCTTGTCTTCGGGGAGCGGGCTGCGGATACCCTTTTTCCCGATCGAGAAGCCGGAACCGAAGAGCTCAATCTTGAAGGCATCAGGTATTTGATCCTCCCGGATCCTGATGAAATGCTCCCGGACAATCGCAGGATGAAAAATTTGGTTTGGCAGAAGCTTAAAGCCCTTCCCCTTATCACCTAGAGCGGAGAAAGCAACCATACACCCAAGGACATTCCAGGTATGCGCGTGCTGATCACCGGAGCCGCAGGATTCATCGGATTCCATCTCTGTCGCTTCTTCCTTGGTCTCGGCCACGAGGTGGTCGGTCTGGACAATCTCAACCCCTATTATTCCCCTTCCCTGAAACAGGATCGCCTCGCGCTCCTCGAGCAATGGGGCAACTTTGAGTTTTGCCGCGTTGATCTGGAGGATCAGGAGGCCATGGAGCGGGTCTTTGGGGAAAACACCTTTTCCCACGTTCTGCATATGGCGGCCCAGGCCGGTGTGCGCTACAGCCTGAGCCATCCCCGGACCTATGTGAACAGCAATCTTGTCGGATTCGGGAACATCCTGGAGTGCTGTCGGCATCACAGGAGCCTGGAGCATCTGGTTTTCGCTTCCTCGTCTTCAGTCTATGGACTGAATACGAAGATGCCCTTCAGCGAGCACCACAATGCGGACCATCCGGTGAGCCTGTATGCGGCCACCAAGAAGGCCAACGAGCTCATGGCCCACAGTTACAGCTATTTGTATTCCATTCCGTGTACAGGGCTGCGCTTTTTCACGGTATACGGCCCCTGGGGAAGGCCGGACATGGCTTATTTTCGGTTTACTGAGGCCATTTTGAATGGTAATCCCATTTCAGTCTACAACTACGGCCGCATGCGCCGCGATTTTACCTACATTGACGATGTTGTGGAGGGGGTCTCCAACGTGACCTTCGCGCCCCCCCAATTCGATCCCGAATGGAGTGGAGAAAGCCTCGATCCGGCAACAAGCTGGCCCCCATACAGGATCTATAATATCGGAAACAATCAAAGCGTAGAGCTCGAGCATTTCATCGAGGTTTTGGAGCAAAGTCTGGGCAAGCGAGCCACCAAGGAGTACTATGCCCTTCAGCCCGGAGATGTGCCCAACACCTACGCGGATGTTGACGATTTGGTCCGCGATGCGGGATACAATCCCAAAACCACCATTGAGGAAGGGATCCCCATTTTTGTGGAGTGGTACAAAGCCTACTATGAAACTGGAGGCCCCTGAATGCAATTCAGCGAGTTAAAGCAGGAAGTGGAGCGATTGTTCGGCAAGATCCAGGAGCAGTCCAGCGAGGGCGATATGCCGGATCTCGAAGATGTCAAACTCTTCGCGCGCTACTGTTCCCGAATGCAGACCATGGCTGATGAGGAGTGGGCCGAGGAAGCGGACGACTTCATGCAGCTCGTGGATCAACTCCTGCAGGACGTGAAGAATGAAGATTCTGAAGAGATCGTTCAATTGATCGCATCCCTGGAGGATACGAAGAATTTTTGCCACAGGACCTTCGCCAGTGGACTCTAAAAGCAATGTCGAACCGGAGCAAAAGGGCGCGCCATGACTCAAGTGATTGCCTTGGCCAATCAAAAGGGCGGTGTGGGCAAAACCACTACCGCAATCAACCTGGCCGCATCCTTGGCGGTTATGGAAAAGAACGTACTGATCGTTGATTGCGACCCCCAGGCCAACGCTAGCAGCGGGTTGAGCATCACACCCGGATCTTCTCATGGAACCGTGTATCAGCTTCTTTTTCAGCCCGAGCAAAAGGAGGCTGTCATTCATGACAGCGCTCTGGAATATCTCAAGGTTATTCCCTCCTGCCAGGATCTTGTGGCCTCCGAGCTCGAGCTTGTGGAAAAGATCGGGCGCGAATACTACCTCCGGGAAGCCCTGCGTGACGTGATCAAACGCTTCGATTACGTCTTCTTGGACTGCCCTCCGTCTCTGGGACTTTTGACCATCAATTCCCTTTGTGCCGCGGACGCACTGCTTATTCCCCTTCAATGCGAGTACTATGCCCTGGAGGGAATCGCCCATCTGCTCCAGACCTATGAGCTGGTCCAGAAGCGTTTGAATGCCTCACTGCAACTTGGTGGTGTGGTGCTCACCATGTACGATCGACGGAACAAGCTGTCCGGCCAGATCGAGCAGGAGGCCAAGCGCCATTTTTCGAACAAGGTCTTCAACTCCCTCATTCCTCGCAATGTACGCCTTTCGGAAGCCCCGAGTCACGGCCTTCCCGTCATCTGTTACGACTATCGCTCCAAGGGGAGTCAGGCCTACCTCGACCTGGCCCGCGAGCTCATCGGTTGATTCCGATGTAAAAGAGCTCAAAGCCTCGTCTGATCGTGCTTCAGACGAGCCTCTCCTGGGTTGCTATCCCTTTCGGGCCCGTACCATTGCCTCGTCACACATCATCCCGCTTTTCACTCGCATCTATCTGGATTTCCTCAATAAACCATGCGACTGCTCGACTCTCTGACACAAAACAATTTGTTTTGTGGTAACGGTCAGTAACTATTCACCACCACTCTGGCCTCGGGATAATCTTCAACTGGGCCTTTTTGAATCAATCTCTCCGAAGACGCAGAGTCGGAGGAGCAAGATGCAAAAAGGTTCAGTTGAAGATTACGGTTCGTAAGGAGCTGAATAGTTACGTTTTGTGAAGCTTTAGGGCATGGCTGCTCCAAGGTCAACCTCACGGAAGATATGTTCCTGCAGGAATACCATTGTATCGGATTATATGTCCTGAATGGTTGGCAATCGATACCATATCCCCAGTACAGGGCCCCTCGCTTTCCGGTTCTAAACCCGTGCTGTCTCTAGCAGAAAGCTGATATGGCGAGATTGTGTCGGCGGGAATAGTGGATGGTGGCTCTGCACCCATAGTGATGAAAATGGGCACAGAACCGCTGTTTGATCGTAACAATTCTCGATCTGTGTAAATCCGCAGTTCCCTTTTATTCGACGCTGGCGAATTCGTCACACGGAGGCGACCTTCGGCCACTCGCGGTGAAGAGTTTGGAACCGCCCGCTCCCTCTAGTCGCTCCACATGCAGGACATCCCCGCGGTGGGCCATTGCCTCGGGGATAGGCTCAGGCAAGCTTCGCTTGCCAATCACGTCCCTCTGGATCCCCCATATCGAGTGAGCGGGGCGAACGGGAAGTTACCCTCTGAATAGTTCCATTTGAGCTTTCCATTCAGTGGAATCGGAGTGTTTCGCCACGTATCAGGTGAAGAGATTGTCACATGCCAAAAACGCGGAAAGGAACTTTTGTTCTCTGGTATGAGGCCGTCCCCAACCGCTCCCATCATTTGGGAGCCTGTGTCTCCACGATGATAGAGTCCTTGAAGTGTTTCTTGGTTATCCTTGCTCCGCACTCTTTGCACATAAATGAGACAAGGCCGCTCAGGCTGGCCGCCTTGAGCAAGAACTTTCGCGGATCATCCTCCTGCCAGTTCGAGGTGTCCGCCCCACAGTTTCCGCAGTGTACATCATAGTCCACCGGATAATTGAATCCCCACAACTGCTTGAGATTTTCCCAGTCCTTGAGCGGCTCTTTATCCTCGGGCTTTCCCTTGCCTTCCATCTTATCCAGTTCCCGCTGCAGAATGGGAGCCACTTCACTCTCCACCCTGTCCCACATCCTGGGCCCGATTATGAGGCCCAGAAATTCGCCGTCATCCCCGTAAAGGGCCTGTATGGGTCGAATTTCCTCCAGCATTGCTCCTTTCTCCTTGATCGTGTGCCACCACCTCAATCCGAAGTGATGATTCTTTCCGAGTCTGATTGCTGGTCACATCCTCTTTGCAATTCGTTCGCCCGGCACGGTTTATCCAAATGGGTTGAACGAGTTTCGTGCAAAAGCTTGTTCCCGAGGGGCAGGAACGGCTTCGAGGGGTTTCTCTCGAGAAAGGGACTTGCCAAAGTGCACATCAAGCGGTTACATACACATGGAGTCATCATTTGAGCCGCGTTTAGTGGTCGAATGGAAACCCGGGAAGGGGGAGGCGTCAAAGCCCCGCTGAATCGTCTCCCTTGCACAGTTCGTAAAAACTCAATGGGTTTTTCTGGGAAAGGAGAGAGTCATGCCACCGAGCAGCAAAGGATTGGGCAGGGGGCTGGACGCCCTGTTCCAGCAGAGCGCTTCCTCGGTCTCCAATGAGACGGACAGCGGTTATCAGTTCCTGGATCTGGACAACTTGGATCCGAACCCCAACCAGCCAAGGAAAACATTCTCCGAAGAATCCCTTCAGGAGCTTGCACAATCTATCAAGAAGCAGGGTCTCCTGCAACCGCTCCTGGTTCGGCCTTCTCAACGTACTTCTGGCAGATACGAGATTATTGCTGGTGAACGTCGGTGGCGCGCCTCCTATCGTGCAGAGCTGCACCAAGTGCCAGTTATCGTATCCGAGATTTCCGATTCCGATGCCATGATTCTGGGGCTCATGGAGAATCTTCAGCGCGAGGACCTCAATCCCGTGGAGGAAGCCGAAGGTTTGCGAAGACTTCAGGAACTTTCCGGAATTTCTCAAGATGAGCTAGCTCAACATGTAGGCAAGAGCCGATCCAGCACCGCGAACAGCCTCCGCTTGCTCAAGCTGGAGCCGGAAATCCTTGAGGCAGTTCGTGAGCATCGTATTGGTGCAAGCCAGGCTCGGAACTTGCTGGCGCTTAATGATTCAGGCATTCGATACCACGTCTTCGAGCTCTTGCTGCAAAACCGCTTGACCATCAGAGATTTGGAAAACCTCATATCCCATTACAAAGAACACGGTACGCTTCCGAGCTATCTCTCCCCAAAAGCCCACAAGCCCGCCAAGGAAGAACTCGATGTCAATTTCCGGGCTCTCAGGAAAGAGCTGCAACAGACCATGAGCCAATATTTTCAAATGCCGGTCCGCATCCGTGGTTCCCAGGAGAAGGGATCCATCTCCTTTTCCTATAATTCCAGGGAAGAACTGGACGAGTTTTTGGACAAGCTCGGTCTTGAAGGTGGCGAGGATGTTTCACGTGAAACAGGGGAGCGCGAGTAGCCCATGCGCCGAGAAATGTCTCGAGAGAAGCTCTTGCAGGGGTTGGATACGTTAGCGTGGATGCGAGTTTGTGTTGCAGGGGATGTGATGCTGGATCACTATCAGTATGGAAAGGTGGAACGGATTTCTCCGGAGGCACCTGTTCCGGTGGTGGCTGTCGAGGAGGAGGAGTACCGTCTCGGCGGTGCCGCGAATGTGGCCCGCAATACACGGAGTCTTGGAGCGGGAACGGGGCTTATCGGGTGCTGCGGAGACAACGCGGGTCGTTCCAGAATTGTGGACCTGTTGCGGGATGAGGACATAGGGGACGGACTTGTCGCCGTGGATGGGATGGCCACAATTCAAAAAACACGGGTTATCGCTCAGGGCCAGCAGGTGGTTCGCATCGACAAGGAAGATGCCGATCCCGATGTGGATTCCGGGCACGTACTGGAGGCGCTGCTTCGGCAGATGAATCACTCGGCACAGGCGGTCATCCTTTCAGATTACGGCAAGGGATTTCTCTCCGGGGAAGTGCTTGGCGGACTTCGAGACTCGGAGTTTGCGAACTGCCGCTATTTCATCGACCCCAAGCCAGGCAATTTCCGGGGTTATCCCTCCCCGGAGCTGATTACCCCCAACCGCAGGGAGGCGGAGCTTATCTGGGGGCAGAGGATAAAAACCGAGTCGGACATCCTTTCAGCCGGCGAGTCGATCCTGAAGGGGTGCGGTGCGGAAAACGTCCTGATTACGTTGGGTGAGGAGGGGATGGTCCTGCTCGAAGCCTCCGGCTCTGTGTACAAGATTTCCACGCAAGCCAGGCACGTGTATGATGTGACAGGTGCCGGGGACACGGTTGTGGCCGTGGTTGCCACGGCCATGGCCGCCGGGCTGGATGCGCTCCACGCAAGCGCATTGGCCAACATCGCTGCGGGTATCGTTGTGGAGGAGGTCGGGGCGTGTACCGTGAGTGCGGATCAGCTCAGGGACCATATTCAGAACAAGGGCGCGGTTTTCGTTCACAAATGGCGCTGAAGCGCGAACAGTGCGAGGGGTCATGCTCAAGCTCCGCCATGTTTCCTATTCCTTTGGCACAAACTGGGTGCTCAAGAACCTTTCCTTCGAAGTGGAGCCCGGTGAATTCACCTTTCTTTTCGGTCCTTCGGGCGCGGGGAAAACGACTCTCTTGCGACTTCTGCACGGCTCGCTGTCCCTGCAAAGGGGTGCTGTGAGTGTAGCGGGGTTCGATCTGGCCCGCCTGAACAGAAGCATGCTTCCCAGGCTTCGCAGGACTGTGAGTGTAGTTTTCCAGGAATTCAAGGTCCTGCCTCACAGGACGGTCAGGGAAAATATCGCCCTGCCCATGCTCGTCCGGGGTATCCCCAAAACCCAGATCGAGCGCCGCACAAACGCCATCTGTCGCGTGCTGCGGCTTGATAAAAGGATGGACCTGGCCTGTCGGGGGCTTTCCGGCGGTGAGCAGCAGCGGGTCGCCATCGCCAGGGCCGTTGTCACGAACCCACAGCTGCTGTTGTCCGACGAGCCTACGGGGAATCTGGATGAAGAGCTCTCAACGAGGCTCATGGAGATATTCAGGCAGTTCAATCAATTCGGCACCACAATCTTTTTGGCCACGCACAATCGCCGCCTGATGGACCTGGTTCCCGGGGCCAGGGTGCTGGTGCTTGAGGACGGCAAACTGGAGCAGGAGTGCGGCTGATTCAGCGAGGCTTCAAAACGGCTTTCCTGGGGATGCCCGGGGGGGTTCCAAGTTGAAGCCAATGCTGCTTTATCACATGGAAACGGGAACGTACTCCATGAAATACCAAACAGGCGCGAGTGACTGGTGCCAACGCCTCAGGCGGCAGAATAATCGGGCAGAGAGAGGGTGGAGCTCGTGAACAGGATAGCGTTTCTACTGGGCAAGGGAGTGCGCGACCTGGGGATCAACAAGTGGGAGCAGACGGTCACTCTGGTGGCCCTCACGCTTCTTTTGTTTCTGGGTCTCATGTTCATTCTGGTCGTGTTCAATGTACGCCAGCAAGTAATGAGCAAGCAGGGTGCTATAAGTTTTGAGATCTATTGGGAGAGCTCCGAGAATCTGGATCAGGTGCGCAAACAGTGGGATTGGCTCGAGAAAAGGAAGTTCGTGCAGTCCCTGGCGAAATATACGCCCGGAAAGGCCCTGGAAACACTTGAAGAGGGACTGGGGGGACACAATCTCGGCTGGCTGGAGTCGAACAATCCCCTTCCCCCCACTGTCGTTGTCACCATGGAAGTGCCCAAGGAGTCCCCCAAGGAGGCGGTGAGGGATTTGGTCCGCCGGATCGAGGGTAAGCCGGGTGTGGAAAGGGTGAGCCTCGATGCGGAGAAGCTGCGCAAAGCGAGCAAGTGGACCAGCTTGAGTGAGAAGGTTTTCTATCCCTCCTTGGCGGGGATCATTTTTCTGGTTGCCATTATTATGGGGAATACCTTCAAGCTTACGCTCTATTCGAAACAGGAGGAAGTGGAGGTCCTTCGCCTTGTAGGGGCTGGGAGATGGTTCATTCAGCTTCCCCTTTTCGTGGGGGCTGTCGTGCAGGCGCTTATAGGCGGTGTATTGGCACTGGGGCTGCTCAGGGTCGCTCAGAACGGACTGAACCGGATTCTGGATACGCCGCCCCTATGGCTCGAGCTGAGCTTTCTGTCCCTGCAGCATGTTGCCGCATTCTTCGCGGTGCTCGTGGTAGTGGCCGTAGTGAGCAGTTGGGTGGCCATTCGGGACTACTAGTTGTTGAGGATTTTTTGTATGAAAATGTGTACAACCTGTTGAATTGTTACGTTCAATTGTCGGGCGCGGGGAGACGGGGATTGCGCTGAAGCCGTGTTT
>Ga0207714_1001470_pt1 | contig 15141 bp, 16 predicted proteins | sample PonA232FremontCA_2_FD_187270 | JGI IMG/M metagenome (GOLD analysis project Ga0207714, IMG submission 187270) | Marine sediment microbial community from Fremont, CA, USA - Pond A23 Sediment 2 (SPAdes) | ecosystem: Environmental > Aquatic > Marine > Unclassified | place: USA: Fremont, California... | reverse complement strand
GACGCGAACATCCTTCGACCGCAGCGATGATAGAACGTTCCGCACATATCGGCGGCGCGGACGGTGTCTCGAACGTCGCAGGCGCGGACGCAGTAGGTTTAGAAGCCACCGGAACGATGCCACACGCGCTCGTCATCTGCATGCGCGACCAGACGCGTGCTTGGAAGGCGTACGACGAACATGTCGCTGAAGACGTGCCGCGTATCATGCTCTGCGATACGTACGAGGACGAGAAGAAGGAGGCTATCGAAGCCGCAGAAGCACTTGACGACTCTCTCGACTCTGTACGTCTCGACACGACGGGAAGCAGACGCGGCGATATGCGCGAGATAGTAGAGGAGGTGCGCTGGGAACTCGACGTACGCGGATACGACGATGTCGGTATCTTCGTAAGCGGCGGAATAGGCGTCGAAGAAATACTTGAACTACGTGACGTAGCCGACGGATTCGGAGTCGGCGGTTCGATAGCTTCTGTTCCACCTATCGATTTCTCGCTCGACATCGTCGAGGTCGAAGGCGAGTTTGCGGGCAAACGCGGCGAGAAAAGCGGTAAAAAGGAAGTATACAGGGACGGCGAAGGAGAACACGTCGTGCCCGCGAAAGAAGCCGAAAAGTCGGATTACGTACAGATACTCGAAGACGGAGAACTCATACACGACTTCTCGCTCGAAGACGCACGCGAACGCGTCCTTTCGAACCTCGATGTGATAGAAGAGACCGTCTTAGACGCTGGCGACTAACTCGACTTCCTCAACTTCGCCGCCGGGCTGTCGCTCGCTGAAGACCTGTCCCTCGAAAAGGTAAACGTTCGAATTCGACGACGAGTCCCGCCAACATCCTTGGTCAATTCCCGACTTACAACACGTCCTGTCGAGAAGTTCGGTCGCAGTCCAGCCGCGTTCTACGGGTACGGTAGGTAGCATCCAGCCTGTCGAACGTCCGCTTTCGACTATCGCGCCGTGTTTTCCGACCTCACATTTCTCGGCTGCGTCTTTTCCGACCTCTTCGACGGACGAAAGAACACAGAGCGTGACCGTGACAGAGCCGAGTTCGCATTTATTAACCTCAGAGGTTCCTTCGCACTCGTCCGAAGCCTCAATGACAGCGTCAACGATAGCCTGAGAAAGATGTTTGTCGCGTTTGTAGGATACACCGCTTCCACGCACACGCCTTCGCCCTCGTGTCGAGTTCAGCCGTACCGCAGCACCCACCCTTTCGTAAAAAACGTCCTTCATACATCCCGGTCGTTCGCGTTTTCCGTCTGCGACATACGAACGCATCGAGTCGCGTGCCAACTGTACCGCCCTTTCGCCCTTCTCTCTGCTCAGTACTGTCCCCATCTGTTCACCCTCCTTGAAACCATATTGGAGTTTATTAGAGTTCAACAGGTATATTCTTTCCGCAATTTACTCCGCTATTACGTGTATAATAGCACAAGTTCTGTTTTCGCATACGGAAGAAGGGTTGTGTTATTGCGAATTTATGTTCCGCTCACACTCCGCAAACGGTATACTGCGTCGGGACGTATACCAGAATGTGGAGGAAGGACGGCTCCCGTGTAAAACGAGGAAAGTCCCCCCACCGCGGGACAGGTGACTCGGCTTAGGTCGAGGCTCCGAAAGGGGCGGCTCTGGAACAGAAACGTTTCCGGTTATCCGGAAGCGACCGATTTCGGTCGCGCACTTCCTTTCCCGACCTATGAGGCTTGCGAACCGAGCCGTGAGGCGAGGGAGTTAACCAGCCGAGGGAGGACGGAAAGGGAAAGATGGAACGGCGAAACCTCACCGGTGCAAGCCGACGCGACGGTAGTCCCGCATCGGCGTCGGTGCTTCGTGTCCGCGCAAGCGGCGCGAGGTTCGCGGAGAACCGCGAATCTAGCTAAATGCCGTCGAGAACAGAAGGGGGCTTACTCTCCTCCGCCGTTTTCTAAACTCACAAAGCTTACGAAGTCGTCGGGTGAACGACGAGTCTTGCGTTCGCGTTTCCATTCGTCGCTTTCCTCGTCGGGATAGCCGAGTGTCATCATGAGAACAGGATGCCATGTATCGGGAACTTCCAACGTCTCGCAGAGTGCTTCGCCGTCCCAGCCACCCATCGGACACGACGCTATGCCGCGGTTCCATGCGGCGTACATCAAAGTCGTCGCGGCTATCATCGAAGACTGAACGACCCATTCCTCGTTTCCTTCGGGTGGTTCGTCCTCGAAACGCTCGATTAGGTCGTCGGCGCGTCCTTCGGGAGTATAGCCTTTTTCGGCTTGGTCACGGAAGACGCGTTCTGCGTGCGCTCCTCTGTCAAGGTTTCCGAAGACAACAACGACTGCTGCGGCGTCGGTGACATGTTCCTGCCCGTAGGCGTCCTCGCGCAACGCCTCCTGCCCTTCTTCGTCATCGACCACGACGAACTCCCAAGGCTGTAGGTTGTAGCTTGAAGGAGACCAACGGACGGTTTCGAAGATATCTCGTATTTCGTCGCGTGTCAGTTCTTCGTCGGTGTATCCGTGGACGGTTCTGCGCGTCTCTATGTTTTCGTCTGTATCCATCCAACACAGACTTGCCGCGCCCCTCTGTTCAATACACCGTTTTTCGTGCGGGAACCAAGCAAGACTTATCCGTCGCGTCTGGCAAGTTCGTACATGTTGACCGTCGCAGACATCGCAGCAACGGGTACGGTAGGCGTCTGGCTCGGCACCATCGTCTTTTTTTCGCTAATCGTCGCTCCGCGCGCGTTCGGTGTGCTCGAAGAAGACGCAGCAGGAAAACTCGTCAACGCCGTCTTTCCGATATACTACAGCTTCGGTGCGATTTTAGGCGTCATAGGCGTCGCAGCGGGCGTCGGAAACAGTATCATCGACGACTTCAGTCTCTATCTTGGTCTGTACTTAGGAACTGTAATCCTCTCGGTCTTCATCGCTGTCGTTTCCCGCGTCTACCTCGTGCCGCGTATCAAAAACGCCGGTTCGGAAGACGAAGGAGAAGGAGGGTTTGAGAAGTACCACGATGTGTCTGTAAAGCTGAACTCCGTCATGTTAGTCTCCGTCGCGGCGGCACTCGTCTTCTGGCACGTCTGACGCGCGGCTTGGAAATACATAAGTATCCTTACGACATTTTCGGAAAGCAGAAGACAATAATGTCGGACGAGGAATACAAGCTTATAAACACGACGGTCGGTCTGTACAGTGCTATCGCGTTACTCGTTGGTACAGCGGTAGGTATGGCTATCTTCATAGTACCTACACAGATGGCTGCGGAGGCGGGTCCGAGCATCACACTCGCCGTGCTCGTGGCGATAGTACCGATGATTCTCAACGTCCTGCTTCTTCTCCAGTTGGGCGGCGCGATACCCGTCGCGGGCGGGATATACGTCTACTGTTCGCGTCTAGTTGGTCCTTTCTGGGGGCTCATCGGTATCGCAGTTCCTGTAATCGCAATATGGGCATTCCTGCTTTTCGCCGCGCTCGGATTCGACCAGTATCTGCCTGTACTCATAGAGATACTCCCGTACAGCTTCGAGATACCACAGCTTGCTGTCGTCTGGTTCCTTCTCGTCACTTTCCTCATAGTCAACTACCTTGGGATACAGATAGCCGCCAAGATACAGCTCGTACTCGTATCCGTTCTCGTTGGTGGGCTTCTCACCTTCATCGGTTTCGGTGTCGCAAACACAGACCCGTCGAACTTTACTCCGTTCTTCCCGAGCGGTTCGGGCGAGCCTTTCGAGGACGGTTTCGCGCCGTTCCTGCTCGCGGTCGTTCTGCTTTACGTTCCGTTCCAAGGATTCAGCATGATAATCGAGATAGGCGAGGAACTCGAAAAGCCAGTAAAGAACATACCGAGGACGCTCGCAATCGGTATGACGATAGTCTCATTACTTTCGGTGGGCATCGTCATCGCGCTAATCGGTGCGGTTCCGTGGCAGGAGCTTTCGACCGCCGACGGCGAGGCTATCGAAGGTGGTCTCGCAGGTGCCTTACAGGGAATCGCACCTACGTGGGCTATATTCTTTATAGCTATCTCCGCGCTCATCGGTGCTGTCACGACGGTCAACACCCTCTTTACGTCGTATTCAAGGACGGTGATGCGTGCTGCGCGTGACAGCGTAGTTCCGGAGTTTTTCGCAGGTATACACGAAAGGTTCCAGACGCCTTACAGGGCGATACTCCTGATAGGCGCGCCACCTATCTTCATGGCACCTTTCGTTAACCAACTCGACGCTCTCCTTACGGTCGATATACTCGACTGGCTCGTCGTCGTGATAGTCTCGGGTATATTCATCGCTGTGATGGTCGGCGGTGTCGCACTCTGGAACCTTCCCAAGATATTCCCCAAGAGGTACGAACATTCGTTCTACAGGCTCCCGATGCCCGTTCTCAAGTTCGTCGCAGTCGGAAACGTCGTCGCTTCTTTCGTCTTCATGCTGATGGTGGTTTCAAGCGCGCCGTCCGCAATCGCAGTCGTCGTCGTCTGGATAGCCTTGGTCGCTTTCGGCTACTTCTACCGCGTCCGTAGGTACAAGAAACGCGGCGTCGATATACGTGAAAAGATGGCACTTCTCCACGAACACGAGAAGATAGGCGGTTCGAACACCGACTGAGGCGAGGTTTTCCGGTACCGACACCGTGAACACGGGTGCGTCACAACTGCGTGTATGGGCGAGTTTCAGAACACAGGACAGCCCGACTGGGACTGGTGGGGGAGGCTCTGGGTCGCGCCCGGCGAAACCTTGCGTAGCCTCGGTGTTTCGGACGGAGATACAGTCGTAGAGGTTGGTTCGGGCAACGGCTACTTCGCTCTGCCTGCCGCACGTATCGCAGAACCCGCACCGGTCTATGCCGTTGAGTTAGACCGCGAACTCTTAGAGGAAGCCGCGAAACTCGCCGATATGAAAAGAATCGAGAACCTTGTGACGGTACACGCCGACGCATCTTCGCTTTCGGAACACATTCCCGGCGATGCAGATGTCGCTGTGGTTGCTAACGTACTCCACGGTGTCGGCGACAAGGTGGGTTTGGCGCGCGAAGTAAACGACGTTCTCACGTCCGACGGAAGACTCGTCGTCGTAAACTGGCGCGACGTGCCGATGGAAGAAACTACCGTAGGAGACGAGCGACGAGGACCGCCAACGGAGTTACGTATGTCACCCACAGAGACGGAAAACGTCGTAACTGAAGGTGGGTTCGAGGTTCTGCGTTCGGTCGAACTTCCACCCTACCATTACGGTACCGTCTTTGTCCCGGAGTGAGAGTCCCCACCGTCACCGCCGTCTATCATTACGGTACCGTCTTCGTCCCGGAGTGAAAGGGTTCGTCTCAGTGTCAACAGTGCCGGAAGTACTTTGTCGGACCAAGACTAATCCGATGACATGAAAGAGACAGAAGATATCGAGGAGGACGAGGATGTTCTGGAGATGGAAGACACAGGGATGAATGAACTCTCCGAGGACGAGGCAAGGGAGGTTCTAAGGAACCGTCCGGGCGGAATACTCAGCATGTGCGACGAAGGTGAGCCTTACGCGGTACCGATGTCGTACGGCTACCACGAAGGCGACCTTTACTTCGAGTTCGGAACGACCGAGGAAGGACGCAAGTTCGACGTTCTCAAAAAGAACCCCGTAGCTTCGCTCACAGTCTACGCTTTCGACAGGAGCAGGTGGGGTGACTCGACAGCGAACGTGCTTTCTTCGGGATTCGCGTGGGTGAGCGTAATCGCGACAGGTAAGGTCGAAAAGGTTGAGGAGCCTTCGGAAGAAGCCGTCGAATCGATAATGGAAGCAAGACGACCGTCGCCAGCGAACCCGTGGGGCGGTTCGATAGCCGAAACCGATCTTACCGTTTACAAGATGGACATCGAGAAGCTTTCGGGGAGGATGGCTGGCGGCAAGAACCCCGCCGTTGAGGACTGAGCCTTAGCTCTCTATTCTACTCAAGAGGTCTTCGGAGCCGTCTACGTCTTCGAGATCTTCTACCTCCACAAGTGCTGTGTCCTCTATGGAGTCACGTGCGGGCTTGTCCTCAACGACGTAGACGCTCGGGGTACGCGCGACGTCCGAGATACTGCTCATCAGACGTGCGCGTTTCACTATATCTGTGCCACGTGCTTCAGTGCCGGTCAACACGGTCTCGTCACTCTCGCGTGAGAGGGCACGGAAAGGCGCGCGCGATGTGGTCACAACATCGAATCCTACGTTCCGAAGTATTGCGAAAACACGTCTCTCTGTCTCATCCTCGGGTTCGCTGGCTGTTGCCGCGTTCTCGTCGCCCTTTTCATCACTTTCGGATTCACCTTCGTCGAAAACTTCGACGGGCGATATAAGACCTTCTCCGAATATCTCTTCGAGACGCAGACCTACTTCGAGAGTCGCATCCATTCCGTCCTCGTACTTCGAGACTGCCCGACGCGAAACACCGAGTTCATCGGCGACACGTCCGAGACTCATATCTTCGTCGTCGCGTGCGTCTTCAAGAAAGTCACCGTCAATGCTGACATAGAGACCACCGCTTCCCATATAGACGAGGGGTGGGACTCCTTCGACGAAGTAATCGCGTGCCGTACCGTGGCTCATCGCAGGGACGCCACGGCGCAGGTACAGGACGCCGTCTTCGAGTTCGTGGTCACGTGTCTTGATACCGACGACGAGGGATTCGGCACCGAGATGCGACGAAAGTGCCTTCATCTCCGTCGCTGTCTCAGCGTCAAGTCCGTCGATGTTGACAAGAACCTTTAATAGGAGAACTATCTCCCCGCGACGCGCCACAACATCGAAGCTCTTGGGACGGATGTTACAGGTGTCGCTGACGACGAATCCGCTCTGCCTCAGCGTCCTTGTCGCGTCTTCGAGGAGTTGTTTTCTCATCGGTTCTGTGGGATATTAGAATCGGTGCTACTTATTCGTTTCTGCGTAACGCCTCTCGGTCTCGCGGTACTCCTCAGCACCTATTATTTCGTCGTACTCGTCAAAAGAGACTTTTTTAACAGACGACGTTTCGCCCTCGTCCGCAAGCGCGGTATAGGTGTCGCGGACGACGCGTGTGTACGCGAGAAGCGACGAAAGCGGGTAGACGACGACATCGAAGCCGAGAGTTTCGAGTTCGTCGTACGACATGTACGGTGTCTTTCCGCCTTCTATCATGTTTGCGAACGTCGGCGCGTCGAAGGTTATGGCGGCACGTTCGAGTTCCTCGCGCGACTCCGGAGCCTCAACGAAGATTACGTCGGCACCTGCTTCTTCAAGTGCGCGTCCGCGTTCCACAGCGGCTTCCATGCCTTGCGGTTCGCGTGCGTCTGTGCGTCCTATGATGACGAGGTCGCTTCCGGCTTCGTCGCGTGCGTCAGCGGCGGCGCGTATCCGTGTTCGTGCTTCTTCCTCGTCCACGACACGTTTTTCGTCCATATGTCCGCATCTTTTGGGCCACTGTTGGTCCTCGATTATCACGCCACCCGCGCCCGCGTCGATTGCGTCACTCACTGTCTTACGGACGTTGAGCGCGCTTCCGTAGCCCGTGTCCATGTCGGCGACGACGGGTGCGTCGCAAGCGCGGACGACATCGCGCACACGGTCGATGTTCGCCGTTCTGTCGAGAAAGCCTAGGTCGGGCAGACCGAGTGTGCTGGCTGAAAGACCGAAGCCCGACGTGAATACAGCGTCGAACTGTTCGGCTGCGAGACGTGCCGAAAGCGCGTCGAACGCGCCCGGAAGGACGGTTATTTCGTCGGACTCTATGTTCTCACGTAACTCGGTTCCAGCGTCTGTATCAGACATGTTGGTGGGGACGGGTGCGTGTCGCATCAAACTGACGACTCTAACTTCGTCGCTGGTCGGCTTGTTTCTCGATAAGTTCGTAAGCCTTCTCGCGTAACTCGGCGGTCATATGAAGACCGTTTCCGTCGATGCGTCGCACCGTCTCTTTCGCCGCCTCCTCTGACATACCCTCGCTGACACCTCTCACGATGACGCCGACAGTGCCCGTGACCGTCGCGCCGAAGCCTTCGGATACGGTTCTGACACGTCTGTCGTCCGAAACGACTGCGAATTCTTCGCGCGCCAACACCGACGCGACTATCTGGACATCACCGTTCTCGTCGGACTTATCAAGAATATCGCACGCATCTTCGACGTAGTCCTCAAACCCGTCGTTTTCCTCTACGTCTTCCGATTCGACGAACTGTTCGACGTTCGTACGTGCTGGTTCCGTCGTCACCTCGTCGCGTACCTCAGGTAGAACGACTACTTCGCCGTCGAAGTTGCGCAGAAGGTCGAGTTCCCCGACGGTTCCGAGAGCGATAAGCGTCGTCGCGTCAACGTATATTTTCATATATCAAGAGCCGAGTCGGTATCGTCTTCGAGGTCTTCGGGTTTCAACTGCGTCGTCAGGTTGCGCTCACGTGCGACTTCGAGCCACTCGGCGACGCTAAGACCAGCAATACGCGCCGCTTGGTTAACCGAAACTTCACCTGACTGATACCGCTCGACAGCGAGACGGACACGTATCTCTCCGAGACCTTCTCGTAGTGCCTTACGTATCGTCGAACTCTTGTCTTCGCCAAGGAGTTCTGCGACCTCTCGAAGCTCCTCCTCCTCTTCGTCGGGTATACGCGCGCTTATCGAGGTCATTGTATTACGTTGTGCTACAACGTAGACAGATATAAGCTCTTCTCCTCCAACATCACATTTGTTACCGAAGATGCACGCAGTCACCCGCGGTTACGACACGCTCGCCTTCGTCGGTCGATACGACAAGCGCGCCCGTGGCGTCGATACTTTCGGCGACACCTTCGACCGTCTCGTTCGGCGTTTCGACACGTACCTCGCGTCCGAGCGTCGAGGAGCGTTCGCGCCACTCGTCGAGTATACCGTCACCGGACTCGTACGCGTCTTCGAGTTCCGCAAGGAGGTTCGCTGTGAGCACGGCGCGGTCAACCTTGCCGACGTGTTCTGCGAGCGAAGTGGGCGACGCATCGGGAACTCTGGGCTTCGCATTCGCGTTCAGACCGATACCGACGACTGCGTGTGAGATGCTTTCTGCGTCCGCTTCCATCTCGACGAGTATCCCACAGAGCTTTTCGCCGTCGATGAGAACGTCGTTGGGCCACTTTATCGTCGGTTCGACATCCGTTTCCTCGACTGCGCGTGCGACTGCGACGGACGCGGCAAGGGTGACAAGTGAGGCATCGCGCGGCGCGAAATCGGGACGCAGAACCACGCTAGTCCAGATTCCGCCCGAGGGACTCTCCCAGACGCGTTCGCGCCGACCGCGACCGCCTGTCTGTTCGTCCGCAAGTACGACGTAGCCTTCTTCGACACCCTCGCGTGCCCTCTCGACGGCGATGTCGTTTGTGGATTCGACGAAGTCATGATACTCTGTTTCGTTTCCGATGTACTTCGTACCGCCGCGTTCGCGTAGACGGTATTTGACCGCGAAACCCCCGTACTTAGGTACGGAACTGAGTCTGTAGCCGTCGGAGGTGCTCTCTACGATGAAACCTGCGTCTCGGAGGGTCTCGACGTGTTTCCAGACAGCGTTACGAGAGACTTCGAAACGTTCGGCGAGTTCTTCGCCCGAAACGACACCTTTGTCCGCGAGCGCGTTGAGGACGTTGTTTGCGTCCATTCTCAGAGGTCGTCGTTTCCGAACATCTGTTTTAACATAGTCGGTGCCTTCGTCGCACGTCTCACGACGCTGTTTGCATAGAGAAACTCGACGGCATCGCCCATCTTGCCTGTGTAGTCGTCGGGATACGGGAACCACCACGAACTCTTCGGACGTGTCGAACGCGGGAGAGTGTCCGCGCTACCTTTGTTGATATGTTTCATACGTGTCACCTCCTCTATACCCCAGACACCGTGTGTCCTGCCGTGTCCGCTATCCTTGTAGCCTCCCCACGGCATCTCGTTTATTCCGTAGGTGTACGCATGGTCGTTGACGACGACGGTACCCGCGTCGATACGCCGCGCAACCTTCTCGCCGCGGTCTGTGTCGCGCGTCCAGACGCTCGCTGTCAGACCGTAGCGGGTATCGTTCGCCTTCTCGATAGCCTCGGGAACGTCTGAGAAACTCATTACGGGAAGGACAGGTCCGAATGTCTCCTTGCGCACGACGGGCATCTCATGTGTCACGTTTCCGAGTACGGTGGGTGCGTAGAAGTTGCCTTCGCGGTCGAGCCTTTCGCCGCCGACGAGAACCTCCGCCCCCATCTCGACCGACTCATCAACCTGTCGCTCGATTTCGTCCACCGCCTCAGCGGAGATTAGCGGTCCCACATCGACGTTCGTGCTCTCGTCGTAGCCGTCACCGACACGGAGTTCGCCTACCTTGCGGATGACCTCGTCACGGAACTCGTCGAAGATACCTTCGTGGACATAAGCGCGTTTGACTGCGGCGCATGTCTGACCACAGTTGACGAAACGCGACCAGACTATGCCGCTCGTCGCGTTGTCGATATTTGCGTCTTCAAGGACGACGGCTGGGTCGCTTCCACCGAGTTCCATCGTCGTCGGCACGCCGCGTTCGCTGCACTGTCCTGCGACTATCTCGCCTACCTCGTTGCTTCCGGTGAACGTCATCTGGTCTATATCGCTCTCGACGAGTGCTTGACCGACCTCTGTACCACCCGGTACAGTATGGAGAATATCTTCGGGTAGACCCGCGCTTTCAAGAAGTTCCTGTATACGTAATGCCGTCAGAGTCGTCTCGGGTGCGGGCTTGAGAACGACTGCGTTTCCGGCAAAGAGGGCGTAGACGACCTGTGAACCCGGTATGCCGAACGGGTAGTTCCAAGGCGTTATCATGCCTATGACGCCTATCGGCTCCCGGACTATCTTGCTCTTCCTGTCCATAACCATGAGGTTGTCGAGGTCGAGTTCGGACTCCATAATCTCGGATCCGCGTTTCTTCAAGAAACGGACGGCATCGAGAACGGGTATGAGGTCGGTGACGAGACTCTCGCCGACGGGCTTTCCCGTCTCCGACGAAACGGTACGTGCAACCTCCTCGCGCTGTCGTACGAGACGGTTCTGAAAGACATCGAGAACTTCAAGACGTTCCTCAACGGTACGTTCCGCCCAGTCGTGTTGGGCGTCGCGTGCCGTCTCGACAGCGTTGTCCACCCCCTCCGTCGTCTCGGCATCGACATCGCCGACGGCTTCACCGGTCGCCGGGTTACGTGACGTTATCCGTTCTCTTTGCTCTGTCTCAGACATGGGTATGAGTGGCGGCGAAGAGAAGTAAGGGTTGGGGTTGTGTGCCTCAGAGAGTCAGATTCATTTCGGGCATTTCGAGGAAAGCAGTTTCGTAGCCCTCATGACGTGCGGTCTGTGGCGGTGCATCGACCGTGATAGTGAGTTCATCGCCCGACTGAACGTCCGAGACTACGGCACCGTAGTGGTAGTTGAGTTCGGGGTCGATGGTTGCCTGAAGTATGTCGTCGAAGACGGTGCTACCGTTTCTTTCGACGGTGCCCGAAAGCGACATGAGCGGAAGCATGTATTGGTTGTACGGCGTCCGTGGCGACACAGCCAAGTACGTCTCGTTCTCCGTGCCACCGAAACGCGTGACATCGTCGAGTGTCGTAACGACGAAGACGGCGTCGCCGCTTTTCGCTGTACCGCGAACTGTACCCGGAAGCGAGTCTTCGCTCGGAACCTGTGTCGTCGGCATCATCTCCATATCCATCGGCGACACCGCACCCACCGTACCCTCCTGCTCCGCCGGGATGTCTGTGTACGATATATCTTCAAGGCTCTCTTCGCTGAACTCCATCTCGAATGAGAAAGTCACGACACCACGGTCGTTCTCTGCGAATGACCCTGTCCGTTTCGTCGTCGGTTCACCGACCCGTATCTCCACTTGGTACGTGCCGTCACCCGAAAGCTGTACATTGTCACCGAAATGGAAACCCATAGGCTGTGATATCATCGCCCAAGGCGAAAGCTGTGTCACCTGCTCGCCTTCCTGTGTAACCGTTATCTGTGGGTTCGCGTCGGGCGGCACGATGCCAGTCTCTTGGTTCCATACGACAGGCATCACGTGTGCGGAGTCGCCGGTGTTTATTTCGACCATCTCTCTGTTCCGCCCTGTGACCAGCCAGAACCTGTGTGGGAATGTGTAGGTGAGAGCACATCTGAGGTTTCCTTGGCTCTTCATTCCGGACATCTTCATGCCTTCGTGGTGTGTAGGGTAGTAGACCGCTTCGGGACGGTTTTCGACAAGAGGCGGCGCGGACGAACCTCCGCCAGAACCCGGAAGTCCTGTACAGCCGCTGAGTGAACCGACACTGAGGGCACCGGCTGCAGCGAGGAAGCTTCGTCGCCGCATCATCCGTCCTCCTCAGGACGCGCGACGGGAAGCGAACGGTGCCTGCGCGGCGGAACGAGGTAGTTTCCACGGCGATCCACGTTCATGTACTGTAGTATGCCGTTGTTGTTGCGCTGACCGAGCGCGGACCTCTCCACCAAGTCGGTTCCGTTCATCGCCTCACGTGTGTCCTCAAAGTCGGTGATGGCGCGCTGGAGCGAGAGGAAATGTACACCTGCCTTTCCTTCGTCCGTCGAATCGAAGTCACGGCGCAGTATGATAGGACTGTCGTCCTCACGGACATCCACCATCTTCTGAGAGTGTCCGACTACACCTTTCGTCCGAGCAGCCTCCTGTGCTTCAGGACAGTCGTCCATGCCTGAGTCGGTTCCGAGGTTCTCCCCCACACCTTCGACGGAGTCGTTTTCTGCGTGGAAAGGACAGAACATCTTTGAGACACGCTGACTCCTACTGTCCTGCTCGTACCACTGGTTCAGATTGAGCGTTATCTTCGAGAGGTGCTGTGTCGCCCCGTCTGCGAACGCGCCGGTCTGGATAGTTACGCGGTCTTCGGTCGCCTGATTCTTCTCGAACCCTGACTTGAAACCCATGTACAGAGGAGCTTCTTCGTCCACAGGTTTCGAGTCGGGGATGCCTTCGATATCTTGGTTTTCGGCGGGAAGACCCTCGCCTATGAAGCCGGTTCTGCGTTCGGCGACTTCAAAGGCGTCGGTCAGTGGCTTCGACGGCTGTTCGACGCCGTTCAGCGTCTCTTTGTTTCCACGGAGAGCCTCATCGGCACCAAGGACGGCTTGTGCGTGATCGCTCGCCAGATGTACGAGAGCGTCGGGTGTGTCGAACTCCGGGTCTTCGAAAGGTGCGAGCTGTTTCGGGGGTGGCAGATCGACGCTCTCAGGGAGGCTTCGGTCAAACCTATCGAAGTACGCCGACGAGTAGCTGACCGTGAGAAGCAGCCCGTCGTTACTTCGCTCGTATGCGTGTTCGAGACCACGCAACGCCCCCTCCACCGTGTTGCGATCCGACTCCGTCGGTGTTTCTTCTGTGTAGTCAAGGAGAAGCAAGACGTGATGCCGCGGCTGGAGCGTGTTCCCCGCTTCATCCGTCTCAAGCACGTTGTTCCAGCTGTGCTGCCGCTGAGGATACGACGAAAGATCCGACGGTCCAGTTGGGATATCTGCGTCCTCCCTTCCGAGACATGCGGAAAGGGCTGCCGTTCCGCCGATTGCGACAGCCGACTTCAGAAAATCCCTGCGCGGAATGGTTTCCGGGTCTTTCATTCTGCAGCCGACAAAACGTCTGTGACTATCATAAGTATTCTGACGCTTACGTTTATCCGAACCTCTACATCCATATTCGGCGCGTTTCCTCTTCGCTCAGGGAGAAAGAAGATCCACACCTTCGACGAAACCGAGTTCAGATATCCTCTTAATAAGGTCACCCGAGACCTCACCGTTCGTGATAACCGTAAAACGCGGTTCGTCGGTGAAGTACGGGTCGTCGGTGACAGCCTGACGTATAGAGACGCCTTCGTCGGCGATGACACGCGATATCTCGGCGACTACACCCGTTGAGGCGGCGTCGTCAACGGAGATGACAAGTACAGAAAGACCGAGAACCGGCGCAACATCACGGAGCGAGGGTATCGACGATATATTCTGAAATATGTCACGCAGTTCGTTGTCCTCCAGAATCGTCTCGGTCGTCGAATCGACGACGCGCCTGTCAACGCCCGCCTCGCGCGCGACCTCCGTGTACGGAATCTCGATACCGCCCGAGACGACGCGCCCTTCGTCGCTGACCGAGAAGCCGCGTTCAAGAACGAGTTCGACGACAGCGCGCTGTCCCGGCGAGTCCTCGAACTTGCTCATTATGCGTCGTCGGACGTTTTCGGTTTCGGCTTCGTCGGTCGGCATCGTCTGCGTTATACATCACGACGGCGGGTTAAAAACGTCCCCGTTCGGTAACCGCCGCAAGCGATAAAAGTAGAGATATGGATATTGGAGCGTAACGGAACCGGGAAATAAGTTAGTGGATAATAACATCAACGGACGAGAAACCGATGGACAAAGAGGAAAGAAAGAAACTCGCAATATACGGCACGTTGCTCATACTCGTGCTCCTCGTCGCAATACCGATACTCGCGTCACTCGTAGTTGGTCAGTTCGCCGGATACATTTACCTGATAGGTATATCCATAACAGAACCGGATGAACCCCAGTTTGACTGTGCTCCCATGGTGGAAATAAATGAAGAGTACATTCCGTACGTAAATGAGACATGGATAGAGTCAGATAAAATCAGAGAGTACGAGGATATACCGGAGGGAGAAAAACGAAATCTCTCGGAGGACGCGAAGAGGTTCTTGCGTGACAGTGCACGGGTAGACTACACCCCTCGAGAATACGAGAACCTAACCAAAAAAGAAAAATCGATATTCATGAGCGCAATCGAAACGGACGATACGATAGATTATGAGACGGTACCAGACAGAGAGGTCATCTCACCGGAGTACGTCAATCTGTCTACCCATGACACAAGATACAATGGAACGACGTATGAGTGTTTGATAATCCGAGACGAAGATGCTTGATGGATGTATATATCCCCCTTGATGATCTCATTATCCATCGCAACTTCCTTAGTCTCAGCAACGCAGGCGTCTTAATACTCAGAGGCGATCACCTACACTACCTGCCGTCGAGCAAAAACTGTTATACACGACGGAGACGTACGTCTGTCGTGGACTGGCTCGACGAACTCGAAGAGCGCGGAAGGCTAACCGGTAAGATTACCGACATGATACTCAAGGAGCACGGCGCGCGCGGAAAGCG
>Ga0207714_1001469_pt1 | contig 15150 bp, 17 predicted proteins | sample PonA232FremontCA_2_FD_187270 | JGI IMG/M metagenome (GOLD analysis project Ga0207714, IMG submission 187270) | Marine sediment microbial community from Fremont, CA, USA - Pond A23 Sediment 2 (SPAdes) | ecosystem: Environmental > Aquatic > Marine > Unclassified | place: USA: Fremont, California... | reverse complement strand
CCGGCCGCCCCGCTGTTCCCAGCGGTCGCGCCACGTCCGGACGGTGTAGGTCACCCCGTTGACCGTCGGGAGGTACGTGTCGGTGAACGCAGCCACCCGGGGGAGCGTCATCGGCGCGGAATCGTCGGGGAAGAGACTAAGTAGTTGTTATTCGCCGGAGTCCGGGCGAGTCCGGCAGTGAGCCCAGCGAGAAGGGCTCAGACCGCCGAGAGCCGCTGGCCGAGCCCCGCCAGCCGTGGCGTGATGTACCTGTACCCCAGGAACGTGAGCGCGGCCAGCGAGCCACCCCACGCGAGGTGGCTGACCAGCAGCCGCACGGAGAGATTGGGCACCGTGGCCGGGACGCCGACCAGCTGGAGCCAGACCGGGGCAACGAAACCGGCAGCGACGACCCAGACGGCAGTCCCCCAGGCGAGGCCGGTGAGGGCGTAGACTCCGGCCGTGTTCCGGAACCGGTCGAGCGCGAGTGAGAGGAGGCCGACGTACATGAACCCGAAGACGACGCTGTGGAACTCGTGTGTGAGCCACCCGACGACGGGGCCGACAGTGCCGTAGAAGACCCCGATGCCGGCGATGGACCCACCCAGTAACTCGGAGGCGATCCCGTAGGGGACGCCGGCAGCGATGGCTGCGAGACACGTCACGGCGAGGTGTGGGGCCGCAGGGCGCACGCCGGTCAGGTCAGACCGGTTCGGCTGGCGAGTCGCGTCCGTGGTCACTCGCGGCAGCCTCACGGTGACCGTCGTTCCGCGGTCGCCGACGTCGGTCTCGATCCAACCGCCGTAGCTCTCGACCAGCAGCCGGACGATATTCAGTCCGAAGCCGACTCTGGGGTCGTCGAACTCCGCGATGTCGCCGCTCTCCAGGAGGGATTGTTGGCTCTCAGGGAGGCCCGGCCCCTCGTCGGTGACACTGACGCTGACCGTCGTCGGGGTCGCGTCGACGCCGACCGTGGGCGTGTCGTCGGTTCCGTGGACGACGGCGTTCTCCAGCAGCTGGGTGAAGACGACCGGGAGCCGGTCGTTGGCGTGTACGTAGAGGGTATCGGAGGGCGACTCGACGGAGACACTCGCGTCCGGATGTCTGTCGGCGACCGTCTCGACGCTCTCGCGGAGCGCCTCACCGAGGTCGCGTGGCGCGCCGGACGAGCCGTCAGCGCCGGTCCGTTCGGTGAGGTATTTCACCTCCTCGATGGTTTGCTGGATGTGCGCTGCGCGCTCGTCGATGACCGTCATCCCGTCTTCGGTTTCCCTCGACCCGATGCTGGCGTAGCCGCGGATCGCGGTCACGGCGTTGAGTATTTCGTGACGGAGCAGACGGTTGAGTGTCACGAGGCGGTTCGCCTGTTGTCTGAGTTCGCCTCGCTGTCGGCGGTTGCGCGAGGCGTACAGCCCGGTGAGCGTACCCCCGACGCTCCCGCCGATGAGGAAGTTGGAGAGGTACGTTTGCGACCGGACCGTCGACGGGTCGACTGTACCCCCGGGGGACGAACCGAGAAGCGTGAGCACGACCAGCGCGAGCATCGTCCCGAAGCCGATGACACACCAGACCGCCGTCGTCCGGACCATCCCCGGGTCGACGTCAGCGACGGTCAGCGCCACGCCGAAGGCGGCGAGCCCGAGTCCGACTGCAAGCGGGACGACGCCCGCGAGATAGAACTGTACCGTATCCTCGAGCGCGAGCGTGACCGTGAACCGCGTGAGGAAGAACGCAAGCCCGGCGACGACGACGCCGCTGTAGTTGAGACGGCTCCCCATCTCTCGTGTGTGTCACACCACGGCGACCGTCTTGAAGATACCGGGAGAGTCACTCCCCTACGACACGACATCAGACCGGGCGACCCTCGTGGACGGGAGTCCTCCCCTCACTCGGACGGGACGACCCGCCCGGGCTCGCCGGCGAGCGCCGCCTCGTAGGCCCCCACGAGCCCCTCGCCGACCCGGTCGAGGCCGTGCTCGCTGGCGGTCTGGCGCGCGTTCGCACCGAGACGTTCGCGCAGGCCCGGGTCGGCGGCCAGCCGGTCCAGGGCCTCGCGGTACTCCGCCCGCGTCGAGCACAGCAGGCAGTCGTGGCCGTCATCGTAGAACTCCCGGAAGACGGGGATATCGGAGAGGACGACCGCCTTCCCGCAGGCCATCGCCTCCAGGACGGCGATCCCCTGGTTCTCCGCCTTCGTGGGAAAGAGGTAGACATCGCCGGCGCCGTAGGCTCCCCGGATGTCGTCGACCCAGCCGGTGAAGGTGACGTTCTCGGGCGGGTCGCGGGTCCACTTTCTGACTGTGCGGGAGGCCTGCGGGCCGTCGTCGTAGGGGCCGAACCACGCGAAGTCGTAGTCGGTCTCACGGGCCAGCCGGCAGAACGTGCTCAACCCCTTGCGCTCGAAGACGTTGCCGACCGCGAACACCACCATCCCCGAGAGGTCGAAGCGGTCGCGGTACGCCCCGCGCAGGCCCTCGTGGCCCGCGAGTGCGTCGACGTCGACCCCGTTGCTCAGCGGCTGAATGGGGGCGTCGACGGGGTAGTCCTGGAGGGTGTGCTTGGTGTACTGGCTCGGACACAGCACCAGGTCCGCCTGCGAGTAGTACCAGCGCAGATAGCGTCGCAGCGCGGGCGCGACAGCGTTCGAGCCCCGGAAACTCCCCCGGAAATCCTCGCTGGTGACGTGGGTGTGGAGGACGACGGGCCGGTCGTGCCGGCGGGCGTGGGCGACCAGGGCGGCGCTGGCCGGCCCCATCATGTTGCAGTGCAGCAGGTCGTACTCACGCAGCGGGGCGGCCCCGCCGGCGAGACTGGCCAGCGCTCGTGTCGGACTCGCGCCCTGCCAGGGCGAGGTGAAGAACTCGACGCCGGCGTCGGCGAGCGCCCGCCGCTGGTGGTCGACGGAGGTGCCGATCCCGCTGCGCTCCAGCTGCGCGGCCAGCTCCAGATAGTGTAACACCCGCACGGGCGAGGCGAAGCGAGGCGGGGGCAAAACGGTACCGGAACCGCGAGGATTCGGTGGGAACCGGCGCGAGGGTACCGGAGCCGCGGTGGGGCGATGGGAGAGCACAACGCATACGCCTTCGGGCGGTGAAGGGAGCGTGTGAGTATCGCCGCAGAGCGGATCGAGCGGCTACACGTGCTGGCCCGCGAGGCCGCGAGCGAGGGCCACGACGAGCGGGCGCGCCGGTACGTCCGCCGCGCCCGGCGGGTCGCCGAGCGCAACCGCCTATCGCTTCCACGGCAGTTTCTCCGCTTCACCTGCGACCGGTGTGACGCCTACCTCCGCCCAGGGCACAACGCCCGGGTCCGCCTGCAGGACGGCCACGTCGTCGTCACCTGCGACTGCGGCGAGCACGCCCGCTATCCCTACCGCGAGGGCGGGTGAGGCGGAAGCTGTCATGATCGTACGCCGGCGACCGGTGTAATCACTTTTAAATCCCGTGACCCGTTCTTCCCGGGATAGATATGACCACGGAGCGCAGTCGGGCTATCCACGAACTCGACGCGACGGTGCGGGTCGGCAAGCGGGGTGTGGAGGCGGTCGCCGACGAGCTGGCCAGCCAGCTGGAACACGAGCGGTTCGTGAAGGCGAAGTTCCTCAGGGCGGCGCGGGGGACGACCGAGACCGAGGAGCTGGCCGCCGACCTGGCCGAGCGCGCCGGGGCAGAGGTCGTCGACGTCCGGGGCCACACGGCGGTTTTCGAGCGATGATCCCGCTGCAGTCGGCGGTGTTCGCGGACATCCTGCAGGACGTTGGGGTCCCCTACGCCCAGCCCATCGGGTCGGCGATCACGTTCGTCGTCGCCTTTCTCGTCCTCTACATCGTCGGGCGGGCCGTCATCGGCGGCGTCATTTCGCGGATGCTCGACAGGCGCGGGCTCGACGTCCACGCCAGGCGCCCGCTCCAGAAGCTGACCCGCATCGTCATCATCTTCGGGGCCATCGCCATCGCGTTCGGGCTGGCGGGCTACGGGAACTTTCTGGGTGCGCTCGCGACGATCGCCGCCGCCGCCACGCTCGCAATCGGCTTCGCCATGCAGGACGTCATCGCCAACTTCGTCGCCGGCGTGTTCATCTACACCGACAGACCCTTTCGGATCGGCGACTGGATCGAGTGGGACGGCAACTCCGGCGTGGTGGAGGACATCTCCTTGCGCGTGACCCGGGTCCGCACTTTCGACAACGAGCTGCTGACGGTGCCCAACTCCCAGCTCACCGACGGCGTCATCAAGAATCCGGTCGCGAAGGAGCAGCTCCGGCTGAAGTTCCTCTTCGGCATCGGCTACGACGACGACATCGACCGTGCGACGGAGATCATCATCGAGGAGGCCGAAAAACACGAGGAGATCCTCGACGACCCCGCCCCCTCGGTCCGGCTCACCGAACTCGGCGACTCTTCGGTCGGGCTGCAATCCCGCATCTGGATCGACGACCCCTCGCGGGCCGACTTCGTGAAGACCCGCGGCGAGTACGTCACCGCCGTCAAGGAGCGGTTCGACGAGGAGGGGATCAACATCCCCTACCCGAACCGCACCATCGGCGGCGACCTCGCCATCGAGAACGCGGTCCTAGAGCCCGCCGACGACTGACCGGAGCCTGTGGCGGCGAGCTGACCCTCTCCCAGAACTCGACGGCCCCGACCGCAAGCTCCTCCGCGCAATCCTCGCACTCTTCGGAGGTGTGGTACTCCAGACAGGATCCGTGGTACTGCTCCCCGAAGGACTTTCAGGCAACGAACTCCGCCTCGCGGAACCGGCCGTTGCGAGTTAGGCACATGTTAGCGTGGGTCACGATAGCGTGAAACTCACGCAGTCGTGGACGGCGCGTTTGCGGCCCGGGTGGGTACGCCGTACGCAGGCGGAGACCACCCCTCACGGGCCGGGAGACGACCAGGTGAGCGAGGTGTACGGACAGGTGTCTATCAGATATGGAAACGGACAGCCGGGGTTGCCCGGCGTTCGGGCGCGGGTAGTCCCGCGCGCCTCCTCCACCCCGCGGCCCTGCGAGCGAGGGCTGTCCGGGGGTCCGCTGCTCGCTTCCGCGCCTGGCGGGGTGCCCCCGGTCAACCGCACGCCTGCGCCCCTGCAGGCACAGCCGTACGGACCGCCGTCCCCGCAGGACGAGGCTTCGACGTTGGCTTGCGGGGCCCGCGTCCGTCTGACCGGACGCGTCCGGTGTTCGGTCCCCACTTGAGGCCACGTGTGGGAGTATGAGCGGGGCCTAACCGCCCGACCTAGTCCATCTGTGAGTACCGCGGGTCGGCATAAGGGCCTTTCGGGTACGGGCTCAGAGCAGCGAGAGCGCCCGGGCGTACCACAGGGCCGCCAGCGGCGCGACCAGCCCGAGCGCGGCGGTGGCCCACCGGTGTGCGTTGGGCAGTTCGACCGCGTCGACGCGGACGGTCAGCGCCCACCCGAGGAGGATCAGGAAGGCGAAGACGGCGAACACGAGCGCCGCGCCGGCCGCGAACTGCGGGTCCGAGCGCTCTTCACGACCGGCGGCAAAGACGATGACGGCCACGAGCGCGAGGACGGCACCCACCAGCGGGTTCACCACGCCGGTCCCGTAGTATGTCCCGACGGCGTCGGCCGCCAGGTAGGGGTAGACGAGCGCCGCGAGGACGGCCAGACAGCCGGCGATCCCGACCAGCGGCGCGGCGCGGCGGTGGTCCATGTGCCCGATTCCGGCCGGCCGGCTCTTAAGCCGGACGGTCCCGGACGGCGCTGGCGGGTGACTTGGGGGTGGATTCGTCACGGGCGGGTCGAGGCCACCTGTGTCGCCGCTCACCTGGGGACGGGAGCGCCGCCGTGTCGTTGGCCATACCCCCTCGCGGTCGTAGCAGTGCCCGGGCGCGGTGCCGTCGACCCTCATCTTCCCCCCCGCCCCCCAGCCGGCGAGCCCGCGTCCGTCGTCGGCCGGCCCGCGACGGGTCCGGTCGACTTATGATGGGTCGGCAACACGACATGGTATGACAGCCGTCGAGGATGAACTCGGGTTCCTGTTACGGTCGGGTAACCGGACGGAGCTGCTGGTCTCCCTGGCCGAGAGCCAACCGCTGGACCGGTACGACCTTGAACGGCGGCTCGACGCCTCCCGGCGGACGGTCACCAGGGCGCTCGACGCGCTGACCGAACGGGGCTACATCCGGGAGGTCGAAGGAGAGTACGTGCTGAGCGCGTTCGGTGCGTCGCTCGCGGAGGCCTACCGCGACTGTCGCCGGGACGTGGAGCTCGCTTCGGAGTACCGCCCGTTCCTCGAGCGGGTCGATACCCGAACCCTCGACCTCGACCCGTCGCTGCTCGATGGGGCCGACCTGCTGCTCGCGAGCGAGCGGAGCCCCTTCGTTTTGCTCACCCGGACCCTCGAACTCCGGGCTGAGGCGAGCCGCATCCGGGAAATCGCCCCGGGGGTCGAGAAGCGCAGCGTCGAACAGCTCGCCGAGCGGCTCCGGAACGGGGAGGACCTCGAGGTGGAAGTGGTCCTCCCGGCCACGGCCCTCGAGGCCGCCGAGGGGACCGACGCCTTCAGCGCCGGCCACGCTGTCGCACGCGAGGCCGACGCTGTCGACTTCTACGTCGCCGACGACGAGTTCTCCGTGTTCGTCGGCGTGATGGACGAGACTGTCACGGTGGGGGCCGGCACCGGCGGCGAGCCGGAAGTGATGGTCGAGAGCGACCGGCCCGCACTCCGGGAGTGGGCCGAAACACACCTCGACGGGGTCCGCGACGCCGCCACCCCGCTTTCGGAGTACTGAGCCTGCAGTCTCCGCCCGGCCGCCCCGGCGGCTCGTCACGCCGTGTCGTCTCGACAGTAGATGTCATTATTTTCCCTCCGCGCGTTCCGATTCGTGGGGGGAGAGATGGGGCCACGACGGCCTCGTGTCGGGTCAGAGGACGGACCCGAGGGGCGGATCTGGTATCTCACCACCGGCTGGAGCTGGCGGCCTGCCAGTGGATCGTCGACCGCCACGGCAGAGACATCCGGGTCGAGTCCGACTCCGGCGAGGGAACGACGGGTCACCCGGTCCGGCCACCACAACACACAGGTGGGCGGCCCCGCTACTCCCGGCCATGGCACTCGGTGGGACGGCAAAGAAACTCCAGAAGGTCATCGACGCCGCCGAACAGCTCTACAGCAAGATGAACGAGGTGATCGAGCGGGTCGGAAAAGTCGAGGAGGACCTCGAGAAGACGAGCGGACAGGTCGACAGCATCGAGCGCGAACTCGCCGAGCAGCGCGCGCTCGTCGAGGCGCTCGCCGAACGGCAGGGCGTCGACGTCGAGGAAACGCTCGCGGCTGCCGACCTCCCGGAGACCGCGGCAGACGAGGGCGGAGACGGGGACGAGGCGAGCGCGGACAGCGAGGACGACGGAGCCGGGACGACCGAAGCAGCTGCCGAGTAACCCACCGACAGGATTCCCGGCGGGCCGCCGACCGAAGCCCGTCGGGTCCTACATCAGCCGCTGGTGTTCGACCTTGATGCACAGGTCCTGGACGACGCGTTTGCCGGCCGCCTCCGCACGGGCGGCAGCCTCGTCGTCTCTGATCCCCAACTGCGTCCAGATGACCCCCGCGTCCTCGCGACCGAGGGCCTCGTCGACGATCCCGGAGACCTCCTCGCTGGGCCGGAACACGTCGACGATGTCGACTTCGTCGGGGACCTCGGACAGCGAGTCGTAGGCGGTCCGGCCGAACACCTCGTCAGCGAAGGGGTTGACCGGGACCACGTCGTAGCCGTGGTCGAGCAGGTACCGGGGGATGTCGTGGGCGTCCTTCCCGGGGGTCGCCGAACAGCCCACGACCGCGACGCTCTCGAGTGCGAGTATCTCGCGGAGTTCCTCGTCGGAGTCGGCTGGCATATGGGGGGCGAGGCCGCCGCCGGGCAAAAGCCTGCCGTCGGACGCGGGTCCCCCCGGCGTAGAGAGCCTCCGACGGTGCTCGCGCCCGGCCTGCTCACCCCTCGGCCGTGCTCGCGCCCGGGCCGGGGAGCCTGACGCTGACCTCGCGGTCCTCGTCGACTTCGACGACGCCGTCGAACAGCTGCGTGAGCGTGTTCATCGTCTCCGGGCCGTGGGCCGTCGAGTCGACGACGTAGAGCCCCAGGGCGCCGGCGTCCTCGACCCGGTTCGTGAACACGTGCATGAACTGGAAGACCGTCTGGAGGTCGGTGTACATCAGAAGCGTCGACAGCGAGTCGAGCAGGACGCGGTTGCGCCGGTGCCCGCGCTCGTAAAGCTCCTCGAGAAACTCCGAGAAGCCGATCCCGATCCCCGTCATGTCCGTCGGGGAGGAGACGTAACTCACGGACTCGGAGTCCGCTGGCGAGGCCCCCTGGTTCCGGGTCACGCAGTCGACGACACCGACGGCGGCGCTCCCGGGGTCGGCCACCAGCGACCGGTACTCGGAGAGCACGCGCTCGGCGGAGTCGCGGGTGGTGACGACAACTCCCCCCTCGCCGGCGGCCGCCCCCGCCGCCAGCAGCTCCATCGCCAGGCGCCGCTTGCCGGTGAGCGGCGGCCCGGCGACCAGGAGATTCGTTCCCGGGTCGACGGTGGCGTCGTCGAGTTCCGGTCCGAGGTCGTACATTGGCGGTCGGGGTGGCGGAGACAGCCCGCTGCATCGCGGGTCGTCCGGCCGTGCCTGCAGTCTCCGTGGCCGAACACAAATGATTTGCTGTTCGCCACCCGTTCTGCCACCCCAAACGCCAAGCTGCCCCCGGGTCACAGAGTGTGGTATGGCGACACCAGAGCCAGACCACGGAAGTTACGAGAACTTCGAGACGAGCTTCGAGGACGGCGTGCTCCGGGCGGAGATCCACAGCACCGCCGACATGAACGCGCTGAGCGACACGATGTCCGACGAGCTGCTCGACCTCGCGGTCCGACTCCACGAGGAACACGTCCGGTGTTTCGTCCTCACCGGCTCCGACGGCGTGTTCTGTGCCGGCGGCGACGTCACCAGCTTCACCAGCGAGAGTCCCGCTGCCGGGATGCGAAAGGGTGCCTCGGTGCTGCACGACGCCATCGTCCAGTTCCACGAGGCCGAGGTCCCCATCGTCACCGGGATCAACGGCCCCGCGGTGGGTGCGGGGTTCAGCCTCGCCATCTTCGGCGACTACGTGCTCGCGAGCGAGAACGCCTACTTCCAGTTCGGCTACCCCGGCATCGGCGCGACCGGCGACGGCTCGGCGACGTACTACCTGCCCCGGGTGGTCGGGCTCCGGCAGGCCAAGCGGCTCGCGCTGACCAACGACAAGGTCCAGCCCGAGGAGGCCGTCGACCTCGGGCTCGCGACCGAGGCCGTCGACCACGAGGAGTTCGACGACCGGCTGACGGAGCTCGCCGGCGAGATAGCCCGGGGTCCAACGGTCGCACTCGGGCGGACACAGCGGCTGCTCGACCACAGCACCTCCGCGAGCCTGGAGGAACAGCTGGCTGCCGAGACCGACACCATCGCCCGGACGGCCAATACCGAGGACTTCCGGGAAGGGGTCCGCGCGTTCACCCAGGGCGAGCGCCCCGAGTTCGAGGGGAAGTGACGGCTCAGGCCGGCGCGGCGACCACGTAGGGGCGGCGCTCGACCCGTATCTCCCCGCGCTCTCCCAGGTGGACTGCGTAGGCCGAGGCGACGTTCGCGAGGAAGGAGACGGTGGCCTCGGTCGCGTTCAGCGCCTCAACCGCGAGTTCGTGGGACGCGAGCTCACCGTGCTCCTCGACGGCCGCGAGTATCGCCTCTTCGGCCCGGCGGGCCTTCTTCAGGGCGTCGTCCACGCGTGCGGCAGGGTCGTCCATCCGGTCGCCGTGGCCCGGCAACAGGAGGTCGGGGTCGGCGTCGCGAAGCCGCCGGAGTCCGGTCTTGTACTCGCCGATGTCCCAGTGGACCGGGCCGTACATGAAGTGGCCGTTGGTCGAGACGATGTCGCCTGACAGCGCCACCCCCGAGGGCTCGTGGTGAAGCGTCATGTGCTGGTGGGAATGCCCGGGCGTGTGGACGACCTCGCAGTCGTAGGGGCCCACGCGGACCGTGTCCCCGTGGCCGACGACCCGCTCGAAGGTCACCTCGTCGGTGGCGTAGTCGAGGTCGACCGGGAAGTAGACGTCGTCGGGCTCGGGGTCGCCCTCGTACAGCCCCGAGGAGAGGGCGGCCATCTCCTCGCGGGCCTCGACGAGGTAGTCGTCGTACTGCCGGACTACGTCGTCGGCGCCCTCGTAAACGACGTGGGGCAACTCGGTCACCGCGTCGACGGTCAGCGAGCCGCCGACGTGGTCGATGTGGGGGTGTGTCAGGACGACCCGCTCGACCCCCGCGAGGCGGTCCTCGAGTGCCGCCCGGAGGCGCTCGACGGACTCCTCGCAGACGTGGCCGGTGTCGACCAGCGTGTCCCCGACCCGGTAGGCGTTGGCCCCGCCGTAGTGGGGCTGGACGAGTTCGATGCGCTCGTAGTCCATACGCCCACCACCAGGGGCGGGGACAAGAATGGTGGCGTCGGCAGTCAGTCCCCGGTCAGGTCGCGCGGGGACGCGGCCGCGGGAGCGCCCGGTGTTGTCGCGGGGGCACGAGGAAGTAGCCCCGCCGGCGGGTGAAGATGTACTCGAGGATGCCGTTGTTGACGCGCTGGCGGACCGCGGGCGTGGCCTCGGTGACGTCCTCACCGTTCATCGCCCGCCGGACGGCCTCGAACTCGCCGATGTGTCGCTGGAGGGAAGGGAAGTGGAGGCTCGCGACTGCCTGGTCTGAGCCGATGTCGTCGGTCGACTCGAAGTGCCGACGGAGGAGCCGGACGTTGCCCTCCCCGTCACGGTTCGCGCGGGCGGCCTTCTGGGCGTGGCCCACGCGGCCGTGCTCGCGGGCGTCCGCCATGAGGTCGTCGACGAAGCGGTCGACCCCGCTGTCGTCGCCCAAATTGGAGCCGACCCCCTCGACGAGTCCCTCCTCGGCGTGGCCCGGGCTGAACAGCTCGGCCACCCGCTGGTCGTAGGTCTGCTCGCCGTACCAGTCCTCGAGGCGCTGGCGGATGTTCGAAATCACCTTGGTTGTGCCGCCGGCCATCGGCCCGTCCTCGATGGTGACGTACTCCTCGGTCGCCTGGTTTCCCTTGAAGCCCGCCTCGAAGCCCATGAACAGCGGTGATGCCTCGGGCACGGGGTCGCCGTCGGGGATCCCCGCGGCCTCCTGGTGCTCGGCGGGCAGGCCCGCGCCGACGAAGCCGGTCCGTCGGGAGCCCACAGTGAAAGCGTCGGTGAGCCGTGCGGTGACCTCCTCGCCGTTGGCCGTCTCGCGGTCGCCGGTCAGCGCCTCCTCGGCCTCGAGGACGACGTCCGTGCGGTCGCTGGCGAGGTGAACGACGGCGTCCTGGGTGTCGAAGGTCGGGGTCTCGAAGGAGGAGAGGGCGCGCGGCTGTGGCAGGTCGACGTTGTCGGGGAGGGTGGCGTCGAACCGGTCGAAATAGGAGCGAGAGTAAGCCACCGAGTGGACCAGCCCCTCGTTGCTCCACTCGTAGGCCCGGTCGAGCGTCGACAGCGCCTCCTCGACGGCCCGGCGGTCCTCGGTCGTCGGCGGGCCGTCGCTGTCGAGACTCACGTAGAGCAGGACCTGGTGGTTCGGGAGCAGCGTGTTGCCGTGCTCGTCGGTCCGGAGGGAGGCGTTCCAGGCGTGCTGGCGGGACGGCTTCGCGTCGGGGTCACCCGTCGGGACCGGGTCGCGTTCGCGGTCGGCCTCGCCGAGGCAGGCCGCGAGCGCGCTCGCGCCGCCGAGGGCGACCGCCGCCTTCAGCACGTCCCGGCGGGAAACGCCCCCGTCGGTGAGGTCCATACCCGCGATTCGGGCCCGACCAGCAAGTGGGTTGTGTCCTGCGGTCGGGTCGGAAGCACCCGCCCGCTCCATCGAGGTCCCCGCACGTTTCTGGTCCGTATCCCGGGACTAGCTCACCCCATCCAGTGGCCAGACCTGCTCAAAAAGACAACAATAACGATAATGACACCTGCCTACCGCGACACATGGGATTGCCAACCAGGCGACAGGTAGTGCTCGCGTGCGCGAGCGGGGCGGCGGCCGCGCTCGCCGGCTGCAGCGGTGACCAGAGCACTCCGGGCGGCACGGACGGCGGGGCGCCGACGGACGGCTCCGGCGACGGCCCCACCGCGACGGAGGACGCCGGCGGAGGGACCGACGGCTCCGGAAGCGGGACCGAGACGACGGGTGGCAGCGAAACAGACAGCGGGGCGCCAGAGCTCGGCGACACGGTCGTCTTCCCCGACTCCTTCGCCATGACGGCGACGGTGTCGACGGGCGGACAGACCTTCGAAATGTCGGGGCGGTTCGACGGGGAGGACCTCTACTGGGAGTTCGAGCAGGGAGGGCAGGTGATAGAGTGGTATCTCGTCGGCGAGAGCAGCTACGTCGTCACGGGAGGGCAGTGTTTCAGCGGGTCGCTCCAGCAGGGCATCAGCCGGGAGGACGTCGACCCGGGCACGTTCGCCGAGGGAGCGTCGGCGAACCCCGCCGTCGAGCCGGTCGGCACGGACACCATCGACGGGGAAGAGGTGCTGGTCTACGAGGTGTCGGGGAGCGGCGCAGCGGGCGGGGAGACACTGACCTACTACGTCCTCGCTGACTCGGGCTATCCCAGGCGGATCGAGTCGGAGTCGATGCAGTGGGACTTCCACTCCTGGGGTGAGGCCGAGCCGGTCGAGGCACCCGAGATGGACTGCCGGACGATGCCGGGCTCGACCCCCGCATAACCCGGTGGGCAGGCCCCCCACGAGTCCAGTCCCGCCGCGGACCGGGCATCCACCTGCGGAGCGGGCGGTCCCGGGCGCGCACGACCGCGCTCGGGGTCCGGACAACACCTATACCCCGTGCCGTCGAATCACGCAGTCGTGAACTCACACACCATCTCCGGCGGCGGGGACATCGACCTCCGCGTCGACGAGGCCGGGAACCCGGACGGTCGAGCGGTCTTCTTCGTCCACGGGTACTCCCAGTCCCGGCTGTGCTGGAGCCGTCAACTGGAGTCGGACCTCGCGGATGACTTCCGGTTGGTCGCCATGGACAACCGCGGTCACGGCCGGTCGGACAAGCCCGAGGAAGCGTACGCCGACTCGGCGCTGTGGGCCGAGGACGTCCACTCGGTCATCGAGGGGCTCGACCTGGACCGACCCGTGCTGGTCGGCTGGTCCTACGGCGGGCTCATCATCTCCGATTACCTGGGGGAGTACGGCGACGGGCACGTCGCCGGCATCAACCTCGTGGGGGCGATCAGTAAAAACGGGACCGGAGACGCGATGGCCGTCATCGGTGAGGACTTCACCGACCGGGTGCCGGGCTTCGAGAGTACCGACATCGAGGAGAGCGTCGCGACGCTGGAACGGTTCCTGCGGGACTGCATGCACGAGGAGCCGTCGCCGGGAGACCTGTCGTTCATGCTCGGCTACAACGTTCTCGTGCCGCCACGCGTCCGGACGGCCCTGCACTCCCGGACGGTGACCCACGACGACGACCTCCGGGCGGTCGAGGTACCGGTGCTGGTCACCCACGGGAAGGCAGACGGGGTCGTCCTCCCCGCGGCCGCCGAGGAACACGCCGACCTCGTCGAGACCGCGGAAACGTCGCTCTTCCCGGAGGTCGGTCACTCACCGTTCTGGGAGAGCCCGGAGCGGTTCAACCGGGAACTGCGCGAATTCGTCGAGTCTGTCTAAGCCGCCCCGCAGGAGAAGTCGGCGACAGTGCGGACTGCCAGGGGGGTCCTCGTGCCAGCCCGTCAGGAGGAGCTGAGTGTTACGGAGAATTTCCGATGTGGCCGACAGGTCCGGAGTGGACCAGCCGTCCAGATGATGATTCCCCGGGAGGAAGCCTCGCCACGGTAGCCGGTCTCACGTGCGGTCTCCGCGGCGGGACTATCGATGGCAGGCCCCCGACGGGGTCGACCCCGACACCCCCCCAGGAGGCCGCCCTCGACCCCTCCGTGGTGGTTCACAGCGACCCCAGAGCACGTGTACAGGACCCCTGGAGAGAGCCCGGAACCGAGGTGACTGCCGGTGCACAACGACGGTCGCTGTCCCCGGTGGGGTGACGGTGGGCGGGTACCGGGGCGTGGTCGTGGGTGACCGGGGGCTGCTGGACCACCGGGAGCTCGAACTGTCCGACGGTGCGGCCCGGGACCAACGCTACCGCGCTGCCGTCACAGCGCGTGGCTCACCGGAGCAAGAGCAGCCCCACCCCGACGACCGTTGCTGGTGTGAGCAGCAGGGTCGCCGTGACAGTCGCCTGGGTGGGCGGTGCGAGGAACTCGCCGGCCTCGCGTGCGACCTCTGGGGTGGCGGCTACCGCGAGGTCACCCTGTGAAAGCCCCGCCCAGAACGAGAGGGCCACGAGCAGCGGGACCGTTACCGCCGGGTCCGGGGGAGTCACCACCCCCACGGCACCCGCGACCGCGAGATAGGTCAGGAGGGGCCCCACCGCGACCAGCCGGACCACCCACAGCGGGGTTGTCTGTTCGAGCGGCGCGTTGAACCGGGCCAGTGGGACTGCCTGTCCCTCCCAGTCCGGCAGGACAGTGATCCGGGCGTCGAGCCCGGCCAGGCGGGCCGGGACCGCGTGGCCGAGTTCGTGTGGCAGGACGCAGACTGCCACGAGCAGGCGAACGAGTGACCGGTCGGCACTCGGCATACCTCACCCGAGGGACCGCACGCACATCGGTCGTTCGCAACCAGCCCGGGTGCCGGGAGGGCGTCCGGTCCGGTATCGCCGCCCGGTGTCGAGTCCGTGATAAAGCCAGTCAGTCCGGCCGGGGGGACAGTGACTGTGAGCGTCCAGTGCAGGGCCGGTTCGCCCGGCGGGTTGCGGACGCGCTGTACGACCGGAATCAGACAGAGCCCGGTCTCCGCGACCGCTGCACTGCCTGTCTCGGCCAGACCACGCCGGCGCCGACCGGTCGCCAGCCCGTGGGACTGTCCCGCGCTCACCCCTTTCGCGTCCTCTTCCAGGCCGGATAGAACTCCAGTACCGCGATCAGACTGAGCACGATGCCGGCGGCGACCATCATCGTGTCCGAGTCGATATCGTCCATGTCGGGGTGTGGTGCCGAAGACGTGAAACAGTTTGCACTCCCTCAATGAGCCTGTGGTTTCGGACGCGCTCGGCCCGCCACGGAGCGAGTAGCGTGACGAC
>Ga0207714_1001468_pt1 | contig 15151 bp, 11 predicted proteins | sample PonA232FremontCA_2_FD_187270 | JGI IMG/M metagenome (GOLD analysis project Ga0207714, IMG submission 187270) | Marine sediment microbial community from Fremont, CA, USA - Pond A23 Sediment 2 (SPAdes) | ecosystem: Environmental > Aquatic > Marine > Unclassified | place: USA: Fremont, California... | reverse complement strand
CATTAATTGCAGCTGCGGTTAATCCACCGTCAACGACTAAAGCATCATCTACTTCATCCTTGGTTGCAAGGTTGCCAGTCGCTGTCCCGTTTATGTAAACTGTACCATCAAAAACGGCATTTCCGCTATCGTCCCAACTTATATTACCCTGGGCTAGTTCTCCAGCTCCATCCGAGGCTATATAAGCCTGCCAGCTTGCCCCATCATGATACCCCATTCTGTTAGAACCAAGGTATAAACCAGCTTCTGATGGGGATATTGAGACAGATGGTGCAGAAGGAACAGTCACAGACCCAGCGGTTATATCGCCAGCATTTATCTCTTTTAAATATGTTCCTGATATCAAGCCCTCACTTGCTGGCGCTGTAGAACTGTTGAAAATTAAATCCCCATTTGAGTCCATTACTTCTAGACCGTAGGAACCAGATAATTCACCAATATTCACCCTTGGATTGCCACTACCATCGGTTACTTGTATGCCACTCTGCCCTGATCCAAGCACATCCTTTCCTATTTTAACTTGATCACTAACAGTAAGGAGATTTTCTATATCCGCCAAATCTGTTACATACAAGTTAGGGGCTCTTACCTCCTCCTCTGCTACTATTAAATTAGCTAGTACGGTATTATTGATCAGATTTTGATTATCAGTTTCATCTGGTTTATAACCAACACCGCCATTGTCATCTATAGTGGTATCCTGTATGTCATCGTTAGTATCTATTACTTCTAATTTATATTTATATAAATATCCACTATATAAATTAGAGTGTTTATACGCTACACTTCTGTCTTCTAGCAGTTCTATCCAGGACCCATTCCATCCAGATCCGTCATCATACTGATAGCTTAATTTATACCTGTCAAATCCAATCCAAGCTCCATGATCAAATATAATACCTATGACTCTATCCCCAGTAAGTATTTGATCTATGTAATCTCCGCTTGGTATATCAACTCCCCTGTCAACCGATGGAGAGGCCGAATAGCTTAGATCAGTCACTAGATTGCTATCTTTTCCAGTTAGGTCTACTGTGAAGAAGCCAAAGTAGAATGTAGTTTCTTTATCTGTTGTGTTTAGCGTATAGCTATTAATGTTTCCATTAGCTAAATAATCAAAATCACCCCTTACCTCTCTATTATCGTCATCATAGCTTTCTTTAGTTGGAGGGGCCCCCTCTTTTATTAATACGTATACTTCTCTGAATCCACGATTGGTTGAATTATCCCATGTTGCCTCCACGCCCTGCGGAACAGATGCAACTGATATATTAGTTGGGGCAGTCGGTGCACTGGTTGAGACAGCTGGCGATTTCACATCAGCCCATCTTTCTGAAGATAGTCCTTCTATGTCCTCAGCACGAATTCGTATATAATATTCAGTGCCTTGTTCGAGCGGCTCAAATGTATATTCGTTTGCATTCCTTCCTAGGTTAATCTCGTCAAAGTAATGTCCCCCCCCTTCCCAAGTCCCTTCTTTGCTCGTAATTTGCAGAGTGTATCCTTTTAGGTCTAATACATTCACGCTTGGCCACGATACTTTAACCTTTACATAGGGTTGCCCAGTGTCACTGTATTCGATCATTGGGAAGTTGTTGGCTATATTTATTGATCTAACATTAGGTGGGTTTTCTCCATCCCAAAATCCTAATGCTCCACCTATATCAACCCATTTATCCTTTTCTTTATTCCATGATCTCCACCCCATAGTATCTGTTTTGGTATTTGTTCCGTCGTCAAGGTATACGTCCTCATCTTCTGGGTCTTCTGGTGGTGTAGACTGTGCTGAATCTCTTATATTATTTAGACCTATAATATTCTTCCCTAGTAAGTATAGATCGGTTAAGGATTCAGCACGAATGTCATCCTCTTCTACCCTATTTAGGTTATCTTTTACTTGATCTGGCAAACTGTCTAGCGCCTGCTGTAATTCCGTTATGTCAGTTTGCTTTTGTGTGTCATCTTGGCATTCTACCATTATTTTACTCCTTCCAATGAGCTTTTTGGTAGGTATAAATTATGGTTAGGGGTAAAAAACTATGGTTAACTAACTTAATCTAAGGACATTCGATGTTGAACATTCAAAGTAGTGTCTTCGCTAATTAGCTCACTTGGTGGAGTATCCTTCAATGGCGCTGATGCCAGCATAATTTCATCCCCACCTTCCCACTTTGCTGTAATTATAATCGTGTTAACTGGCCCCATAGCAGAGCCTGATGCAGTGAATGTCACTGTCTTTGAAAGCATATAGTAATTTCCAGATATATCTGTTTGTTTAGTAGGCCAAGTCGTTTCACTAACTGATGTAACTACTGGATCATAGCCACCGCTTGTGGGCTCCCCTATAATGTCTGATGTGGTATCATCTTTAAACAATCCAGGGACACCAGCGTAAATACTATCCATAGTAGCCTCAGCCCCAGTTGTCTGCCCTACTATTGTTTCGTCGGCGGTGAATGTACCAGTAATATCGGTCACGGATACCATCTGACCATAGACCCCTTCAATCTTGGCAGTTGCACCAGAGCTTGACCCTTCGATAGTTTCGTTTCTCTGTAGGTATGACACTGACACGTTAGATAGGTTCATAACACCATTAATTATTGTGCCAGCCCCTGACCTTGTTTGGTTTGTAATACCCTCGCCAACTTCAAACACCTCTGCCTCCCCAATTCCAGATAGTTTTAATACTGTATCCCCTTGTATAGTTTTAACCTTTTCAACTACACCATCGTCCGTGCTGGAATCCCCTTGGATAACGTCACCAACTTCAAAACTACCGCTGGTGCTACCTAACCTCATTAAAAGAGAGTTTCCAAGCCTAAATCTAAACTCATCTGGTTGAGAGTCGCCCCTTAATAATATATCTAGACCATTATCCTGACCTTCTGTGTGTAATCCTTGGAACATGTTATTCCACCTCTTTGGTTATATCTTCTGGCTCTATATCTTCGTGTGTACATATCCAATAATAGGCAAAAGCAGCATAAGGAACTGATGACACTACTGTGGAGCCAGTTTCTTGCACTATATCGTACCAACCGTAGACACCATAATTGGATGTAGCAACGCTCTCAGCGTTCACTATTCCCACATCGCCTATATTTGATGTTGTACCTGAGTTAGTCTCAACATATGTAGATACAATTTTACTTATAATTGCCGATTGTTGTGCTCCTTGAATGACAAGAGACTGTGTTCTGTTCCAACCTATGTCTTGTTGTACGCCCTCAGATTTAATGATCGGTTTAGAGCCTGTCTGCTTAGTTACCCTTGTTATATCACTGTATGGAAGCCTACATGCAAATCTTGATGTGCCAAAATATGACATTTATAACTCCCGCAAATTAGCTTCTATGTTCAATGAAAATTCTAACATCTCATTTGCTTTATAATCCATTACATAAAACTTACTACCAGTATCGCCCCAAACTATTGAATACGGGTCCTGCACAGATGATGATAAGTCTATGCTATCATTTACACTAACGGTGCTTGCATCCCAAGGTGTGCTGACACCATATTGGGTGATTTGATATGGTGTGTTATCTCCGCCATGAACAGTCTCTAATCTACTACCATCTGATTTCCAGCTCAATCCGCTTATATATTGATCAGAATCTCCTAATGATTCAGATAAGTCTAGCGAGGCTGTGCTTATATCCCAAGATGTACCAAGAGTAAACTGGAAAATTGTGCTCAAGGCTCTGTCTAGTATATACATATAGTCGCCGTTTGATTCAAACGATATACTGCTCGGATGGATTATTTGATCATCGCTTAGATTATATACGTCTAAAGACTGGGAGAAACTAGCACTTGTAATGTTCCACCCTGAGGACAATGAATATTCATACACGTAATTACCAGATGACCCATCTGCTTTCTCTATACCAGTAATATACATGGAAGTGCCGTCTCCATTAAATGCAATAGCACGTGGGGATTCATCTTCCGTTGAAATATCCAGAGAATCATAATAACTAGCAGTTGTAACATCCCAACTAGTTCCAAGTTGATACTGATGCACGACTATGTTGGCCTCATCAATCACGTACACGTTATTTCCACTAGCACCCCATGCTATTCCTCTAGGCGTACCTACATTTGACTGCGTATCAAGAGATTTTTCTGTATAATGATAATCAGTTATATTTGCCCAATCGGTTGATGATTTTGTAAAACTAACTTCCCAGCTATCAGTTAGTGTAAGGTACGCTCTACCAGGTTCTAGAGAATTCAAATTGACTGTACTGTCAACCGTTAAGAGGTCTGTTCTACCTTCAAAGTGAAGTAAACCTAACCTGTTATAACCAAAGTCAAAGTCACTTTGATCAAATGGAGATGTTAAACTGTGTATACTATGACTATCGTATTCATCGGTTTTAAGTAATTTATTGTCTATTTTGCTCTCTAACCTGTCTATTTCGTCTCTAATTGACTTGATATACTCGGCGCTAACCCCAAGCCCGACATCAACTCCACTCTCCCAATCTTTAGCTTGAGAGTTATTTTCCCCTCTTGTTAGTCCGATAAATTTAGTTCTTTGTTGCCCATCTCGCTCCATGACTGATCTATTTTCATATCTTACAATCTCATAAGTTGGAGGGGAGCCATCGGCCATAGGAGCCATGTCGTCTGGATTACCTATTATCAAATAACTTGATTCTGGTACATTTTTTCCATCAAACGGACTCATTAACCATAATGTGTCATCCCCAGCCTTCACATCATCAAGTAGCTTTGACACAATTAAATCTTCTGTATCTCTAATGTTACTCATATTACCACCTAAGAAATTGGATCATGGTCTATCCCAACATATGCCTGATCCTCGCTATCATCTGATATAATCTTATCAAGACCTGACGTTGGCGATAAATCTAACTCTACTACCGCTAAGTAAACATCACTTGACTTGTCCCTTGATACGTCCCCCTGTGTTATAGCTTGATTTACTCTTCGTGCAGAACTGCCAGTAGATAGAGAGTATAGATTGTCTTCCTCCCCTGTGAAACTCCAATACCCACCGTCAGACTCCCCAACTGATCCATCGTCCCATTGAAATATTAGTCCAGCCTGTGATAGATCACTGTGTATTATTTCCGTACTAGACCCCACCGCCGAGTATGTTACGTTGTAATTATCTATACTTGTTGTGTCGCCTAACCCTGTGTGTACAACATCTACATCACTACTAGAGTCAACGCTTAATGTTCCACTTTCATCGGCTATATATAATTCTATATCCTGATCTAAAATCTTTGTGAGGCTTACACCAGTAGGGGCAGGGGTAGAGAAGATAGCTACTATATCTCCAGTGGATACATGTCGATCTTCAGTAAATGTATCAATTCGTGTATTAACGTCAGACATCTCTACCTGAGTTGATAAGACTCTATAATTATAATTAAATCCAGTTGTCACCTCGGAGTCAGTATAAGTTCTGTCGGTCCCAGGTATATTTATAGTATGTTCATTCCCTCCTCTGCTTCTCTTAAGGAAGAAAGCATCTGGGTTCTGATCGCAACTCCATGATAGATCAACGGTATCATCTGGTTTTGCATTGGCAGATAATCCAACTGGGGGGGCAAAAACTTCAAACACTAATTTAATTAATTCACCTTCTATACAGCACGTTCTGTCCCTCTTAATTGTAGTGTTGTCATATTTTGCTTGAAGTATATTATGGTAAATAGAGCTTGAATACCCATATAACTCCAATAAGTCTTTATCTGCACTTAAATCATTGTAGAAATCGTCTCCATGTGAATCTTCATCCCAGCCTATCACTACATCTCCTTTATCTGCTACACCGATAGTTCCCATTTGGCTAGACCCTTGCGGAGATTTATAAGTTGTTGCGTTTACACCAATCGCCTTCTGCCTACCAGTATGTATTATATATCCGTTTTGAGATAAACTTATACTGCCATTTTCTGTTGCAACATAAACTATGACTGCCCCCTCATCATATCCTGATCGCTCAATAATCTTATTTGTCGCTACCCCAGATGTAGATAGTCCCGTGTCAAAACCAACTATGAGATCACCCACATCTACACTGGCAGACGATACATCTATCTCATACGATGCTGGAATTCTAGGTTTTTGAGTAGCCATAATTATGCTCCAATTTCTGTTTTAACTATAAGATATACACCAAAGTTTTGCCCAGTTGAGTTATTATCATCTAAAGAAAAATCTATTATTGACCCTGAATATAACTGTGTACCCTGATTAGCTGTGCTCTCCTGGTAGGTATTACCAGATTGCAGAGTAATTACTTCTTGAAAGTCACCCTCTACATCATGCGATACAGTTACGGTCGAGGATACGTCTGCATCTGGTGCTTGCTTGGCAACTGCTATTACTTTAACTACTGTAGCATCTACATCTAATGGAATAGGGTATATTAAACTCTCCTGTTTTGTTATATCTCCCATCTGACCAGAACCAAATCGTATTCTCTCTTCTGCTGATGTTATATAGGTCTCACTGTGACTAGTATTATCGTGTGGGGCATAAGCATAATCTTCTGAGTGAGCGGCATCACCGTGTGGGTCTGATGCCAGAGAAGGTGCGTCTACAGAGGCCCAGTCAAGCGAACCTGTATGTTTTGCATCAAGATCGTGTGTTTCTGGAGTGAACGTACTTGGAACGTCTGAGAGCTCATCCCAGGGGAGATTACCAGTGTGTGCGCCTAAATCTGGGTCTAGTGAGTGATCTGGTATGGTGACAACTTTGCTGTCCGTACCATCGTGTGTATGACCATTCGATGTATCAAAACTAACAGATGATTCTGGTAGGGAGCCAGAGTGTGCTTCGGTAGTATTTTCATATGGTATTTCACTGCCAAGTCCGCTATCGGCGAGGTCATCTGTAAAGGAGGTTGTGGTGTTGTCCTCTATCGTATCTACAAGATAATACGTATCTCCATCTGCCTCTGTTCTGTATATGTTTCTATTTTCAGTACCCGCTGGTCCAGTTGGAATATCAGTAAGGTCTACTGCACTATCAGCATCAACGGTAACTATACCTGATGCTGGGCTACCTTCGGTCTCTCCCCAAGCTGCTACAAATGTTACCTTCCATTGGTAATCACCAGCGCTTAGACTTCCACTGTCACCATTATCCGTGGCAGTCGGTGCACCCGATGGATTAGAGACCTGTTCTACGCCTGGGTCTAGATGGTGAGTCCTGGTTGGAGATACTTGTGTGTCAAGCGAAGCTATTAGCCTCCATGCCCCATTAATGTATGCATAAATATCATTTCTATCAACATCAAGCCCTAATTGTCTTTCCTTAGCACCAGTTTCGCTAGGGTCTGGCCCACTTACCTGTACCACTTGAGGAACATCGCCGTTAGTTGGCTCAATACCAGATATTGACCTAACATATTGCCCAAGCAGTGAGGTCCAGTCATCCCCGCTTGCATCATATCGCTCTACATCAACCACTTCTCCATCGCTATTTTTTAATATCCATACTTGCTGGTCTCTTGGAGTGGTCTCAGATAACCTATTCTGCTTGTCACTTTCTGTTCCATCTCCTAATACTAACTTATATGGATCGACACTTGGTTGTCTAGTCATTCTTATCTAACCTCCACGCTGTGTAAGTGCCAGTTTCCTACAGCACTTCCCCCAGGGGACCTCTCTACGAATACAGATATCCCCTTTCCTCGCACATCATCCCACCCACTATCATTATTATCTCCCTCTGATATATCCCCTAGTGAAAATAATGTTGCGTATATTGTATCGGAAGAATTAGGGGTATCTAGGGTGATAGTCTGCGCTATTGTATCCTCGCCTATACCGTCACCCTCCCCAGCTATATCTACATCAATATTAATTACTGGATCAGTAACATCCCCAGAAACATCTGGCATAGACCAAAGGAGAGCAATTGTAGGCTCTGTATACAATACGTTTGTGCTTCCCCCTACTTCTACATCTCTACTATCAGGAAAGCTATATACCTTTTTATGATTATCTAAATAAATTATATCTGCCTCTTTACCTGCTATCTGGTTTAGTTCCGCTAATGGAGTTAATTTACGTGTACTTTCATATAATGACAGGTAATCAATAATCTTATCTAAATCTTCTGTGGTTTTTCTCCCTATCCAATTAAAGAGCTCTGGTGAGGCTGATCTACCTGGGTAAGCCCACTTTAACTCTGGTGGCTTATCATCTACCCCCAAGCCCTCTTGATACTTATTGTCTGGATAATCTAATTGTTGTGTAACTACATCAGCCATATTATCACTTCCTGTAAGTTATGTTTTTTTCGGCTGTGTCCTTATTTTTTTTATTACCGCCATCTACTGTAAAACCAGCACGTTCTATAGAACCCTCTCTCACTTATGCCACTTCTTCTTCAAAATACTCTCTTTCTTCAACATCCCCATCCCACTTAGCTCCCCATCCATGTAGTTCATCTTCTGGGGGACTACTATCTTCCCAGTCATCCTCTGATCGCCATATCATTCCACCATATCCATATATGCCCACCTGAGTGGCTGCTGGCCTAGTCAAATCGGATAATTCACGCAATGGTTCGACAACCAAATCCTGCTCAACTGCCCCCCAAACACCTTTATCCCAGCCGTGTGGGTCTGATGTTGGTGGTATAACTCCATCTGCTGTAATTTGTATATTCCACTCACCAGTAACAATTCCTTCGCTGGCAAATTTTACATATGTAGTATCATTATTTATATGCTTGATTAGCATAGGATCATATAGTTTATCATTATTGTCAAATATCTGTACATTCAGGGATGGCACGGATAGGTTATGTGGGAAAGCTATCTCTCTAACAGTAGTATCTTCAGAGCTAAATGATTTATGATAATTACGTGAGCTAGTACCACCAGCTAACGTGGCATGCCATGTATTATTAACTGTAAAACTTGATAAGTCTATTTCTACTGTGCTTGAATCTATATATTTGATATAGTCTGGATCAACCAAATTACCGCTATCATCATATACCGCCACAAGGGGATATTCAAAATCTAAATTATGATTAATTGTAAGTACACCAGTATCAAGTTCACTACTAGTAAACTTCCTCCTATGGCCATCGTCACCAGATATTCTTATATTCCAGCCATCCTCTACTGTAAACGAGCTTAAATCTATTTGTATATTACCACTTGTCGATGTTACGCTATCAGGTGTAACTTTTTCCCCACTGTTATTGTACACACTTACTACTGGGTATTGGGCTTTTTCTAATTCATTTGTGAACTCAAATACATTACCACTTAAATCGCTGCTTGTAAATGACTCTAACTGTGGTCTTTCCCAATCATCCTCTGATACCCACCTAAAGTCGTTCTCACCTTCCGCCCAAGGCATTGCTTTCCACGGAATTGCAATCTGATAGAAATTTGTAAGATTTCCAAACTTTCCATGCTCGTAATCAGTGGCTGCCCCCCCAACCATAGTTTCTCTATTTTGAAATACAAATATATCTGATGACTCTATGTCTCTTACCTCCCTGTTTAAATCGTCTCCAGGGAGTTCGTATTTTGGCCCTCGTGGATGCGTAAAATCACTGGCGGTTAGGTCATATTCTCGTACAGTCCCCCCAAACCCAGTCCTTACACGAAACATGACTAGACCCTGTGCAAATAATTTTTTTATTTGGTTAGAGATAGCATCAGATTGCTGAAGGTCAATATTCCACACTGCTCTATTTCGCAACATTTCATCGTTTTCAGCCTGAACATCTATATCTAGGTCAGAGTCGATAAAAGAAAGAACATCTCTGACTACTCCTACATTAAACGTTAGGTTGTCTAAATTCTTTCCAGAAGATATCTCCTCGCCATCTATTAGTTCAGTCAGTCTACGAGTTGCTCTGAGTCTATCTATCGCATCACTAGATTCATCTAGTGGGCTTGCCAGCACGCTTAAAAGAGATTCGATGTTCTCTCCGTCCCAATAATATGGTAGTCGATCTTTAAAACTGTCTTTAGTATTCATACTTATGCCCCGCCACGACTTAAGAATATATTATCTGGCTTAACTATTGGTGTTTCACGGCTACCCATTGATAGGTCTTGGTCTTCAGTTTCTCCTTCCTCAAGACCAAATTCAGTCTGTATTGACCTTATGCCACTAATTTGTGAGTGTAGCTCTGATTCAACTTCAGATTGGTAAACAGTATCCCCCACACCAACTCTTCCTGGGTGGAATGAGCCTCCCAAGTCCTCTCCCCCTATAACGTCAGCACAGATATTTTTGATCATATTACCACCGTTAGCTGGAAAACTTTCAGTGGTCACAACATTTACATTTATGTAAACATTTATTTCACTTGCACGTGAAAATTGGAATTGGTGTGTCTGTCCAAACTCATCGGCTATAGTACCGATATTCTCCCCATAGGTGTTGACACCTGCTGGCTTTGCATTTAATAACGCCTGTAATATATCTTCGTTACTACCACCCCATACAATAACTTCTATGGAATTGGGTGGGAGTCCGTCTGGTCTAAAATCAATGGCCTTTGTATTCTCTAATATTTGAACATGCTTGATGGAATCAATTTTATATAGCTCCGCCTTGATTGCTGATAACCTTGTAGAACCACCACGGCTTAAGCTATTAAGATACCTATTCTTTAGTTCTACGTCACTTTCCTCGTCTCGTCCACCAGTAAAAGCCCCATTTACTTTAGAAACTATTTTAGCTGCCAGTGCAGATGGCTGGGCGGCAGTGCCATGATACCAATTTGAATCGCCAACATCCCCTTCAAGACCTATGTCTATATCATCAGTAGAGTATGACATGTTCATGGGGACTATTCTTATGGTATCGCTTATTGGTGGTGATAGGAGATCAAACCCTTCGCCAACGAAGGTAGCTTCCCACTCCTCATTGTCTCCTAGCTCTTTCTCTTGTACTTCTGTTTTATATATTATATCGCCAGTCTCATGATCCTTTATTGCAAGCTGAACAGCATAAAGTCCACTAGTTTTACTTCTAAAAGTAACAGTAAACTCGTCTACATTAGTGCCATATTTTACCAATCCAACTGGCATAACATGATATTTATTTGTGTCCTCATCTTTAGGGATCGTAGACCATTCATCAACAATACTACCTAAGTATAGGGTATGAGTATCGTTGGTGTTTTCTACATCCACATCTCCCTCAGTAATAAATCCAGCAATTACGTTACCTTCCTCCCCCTCATTAATTGCTTGTGCTGGAACCGCTCCGACACCATATCTATTTATTACAACTGGCCTAGTAGTTTCAAATTCTATACCAGACTGTGTGCTAACAACTGTGCCAGCATCTACAGTCTGACCTGGGTCCCCTTTAACTACTACGGTACCAGTAGAAGATTTTGCCCCCTTGCGAGACAAGCCTCTCAGCGTTGCCACATGATTGAGAGATGAACCAGAAGCGGTAGACAAAAAACTTGCATTGTATACATCCTCTATGCCATCCCATATAGATGTAACGTCGCTCCAAGGCAAACCTTTATTCGATATACTTTCCGCAATGACCCTAAGGAACTGTCCTTCGGGTGATCTACTAGATAAATCAGCGTCAGTCCCAAATTCTTCTTCCCACCGTTTACCAAAATAATCTAGTATCTCCGAATAAGATGGTGTCGTAATACCCTGTTCGTCTACTCCCCAATCTGACATATTAACCTACACCTCCACGAGTATAAGGTCTCCATCAATCGACTTTATTTCAGCCTCTGCTTTTACACTTCTAGCAGACTTATCATCCCATTCCACTTTTACACTCTCTATATTTTGATTTCTAGGCTCCCTGCTTAATTGCTGATGTATATATACCTCAACCAAATCGTGATCAATATTTGTGCCCATGATATTTAACCTTCCAGGTGGTAGAGTGCCATTATCGACCCACGGTAGTCCTTCTGAGGGATCAAAGTTCCAATCTCCTTCTTGACCTATCAGCCCAAGTTTATTAGCTTGTATCCATTCGCCCTTCCCTTCTGATAAATCTATGTGTCCGTCTGACATGGACAGATCAACGTGGTCATCATCAGAAAAATTAACCTTAAAGGCCTTTCTTGGTACTCTAGACATAATATAATCTCCTAATGGTCAACTTTTACACGTTTTGAGCCTTCCTCCATAGTCCACATTCCTGAAACAGGAGACGTTGATGGGCCCATTGGTGTCATATGAGTATGCGATAAATATTTAGATAGTATTAATTCAAATAGTGGCACAGAGTATTTGGGGTCCTCTGTAAGCTCTACTTTATTGCCCTGTCCTGGCTCTATCACCACATTACCATTCTGCCTTATATAAACACGAGTATCCTCGTCTCTGTTAAGGCCCAATAGCCAATCATCTGGTTGCATGCTACCTAGTGTCTTAGGTATCCCCTCATCATCTGGGCTCCACTCACCGACAAGGAAACAATCATTTAATGACAGAACACGGTCATGTTCTGGTGTTGTATGCTCGCTATTTTCCAGAGCCTTGTCAATGGCCCTGTTCATAAATACTACCCATGCCACGTCCCCCGATTCTGGTAATTGACGTGCGGAGAAAGTTTTACTCTCCTTGTGACTGATTGGAACATCAAAAATCTGTGGTGTATCTTTCCCCTTATATTCGTTTTTCAACTTAACCTCTGCCCGCTGATCTTCGTAGTCGCTTATCCTTTGCACAATTACGGGCGCTGCCACAAATAAACTTTCCTTAAATTCTCGCAATTTTTGCTTTAAATCATCCATATTAATCAAACCTCAATACACTATAAAGCTTGGTTCCATCCCTGCTGGTGTGTCTTCCAGAATATATTGAAAATTTACCCTTTTTGTCTTCCGTTGATAATTTTATTTCATGGGCTGGCTTAACCCTAGTCTCCATTTGTACTATAGCTTCATTGTTTGTTCCAGCTTTACTGTAAGAGCCCTGAACTACATTCCCATCTCGTATCTCTATTCCAGTTGGTATGGAATCAGAGGTGTCTAATACATAGGCTTCTTTATTATAAAAGAATACCTTGCAATTTATATCACTAGACACTTGTCTTATTGCATTATATACTGGAGTATAGAAGCTCTTTCCTCGCCTGTATTTCTTTTTATCAGACACCCTATATTCACCAATAGTTGCTCCGATTTCATCCTTAAGTAGACTTCTCAGAACTTGCTTAACTGGAGTACCTGGCGACCACTGATTAGAGACAACATGCTTATGATACGCCTTAGGTGTATCTCTGAATACTATATCTGTATCAGTGGTAGTTCCTCCCTCTCGTACATAAGTATTTGTATTGATAATATCTGGCTTTGATATAAACTTACTATTTTCCGCCTCTGGCAACCACCCTACTCGTAGCTTAAAGGATTCTCCCTCTGCAAAGTCCCTCCTCTGCTTATCAGATATATTACGTAGCGTTACTCTACCAAAATTAGGGCGCATAGTCTCGTCGAATTCAAACTTAAATGGAATTGCCTGCTGAATATTTCTATCCCGACTGGGTATTTTGTCCATACTTTTTCGTCTATATTCCTCACCATTAGGCGAGATGACTACTATATCAAATCCTTTTCGCATTAGAGGACCTCATTTATGGCTGAGTTATTTGTATGAATTATCATAAAGTATATTGATTCATTTATATTGTCCTTCTTTATCTTACTCTCGTTAGATATTGAAAATGGTACTATATGGACTCCATTGAGGTTTGGTATGTGTTGTGCAGAGCTTAGTAAGTCAGACCCTAAAAACGCTCTTGATTGAGTAATGATTTCCGATCCATCGGTTTGACTTACGGAACATACTGGGAAATCATGCTTATTCCAATATGTTTCAAACTCATACTCTTCTCCGTTTATTGTAATATATTGAGTAGACCATCTGTTAAAGTTTAGCTGTACTATACCCTCAAATGATATAGTTGGCTGTCCATAATAATTATAATAAGTTAACGATTCTTCGGCACTCCGCTTGGGTAATGTTGTGATGAAGCTACCAAGGCTACTATACTCCCTAGACCTCATCATAAGTTCATTTATTCCTTCGTTAAAAGTCCTTTTTAGTATTCTATTTTCATTGTCAGAGAGTATTGTATCATTTTTAATCGTATCTGACATGCCATTAGATAAATTACCGCCTATATCTATGATATAGCTTCTTAGTTTTCTCATCACTGCCGAATTCATTGTGAATAATACAGTTGATTGTTGGTTTCTATTTGCTTCTAACAAATATTCACTTTGTTTAGGCACGCCTTTTATCGAATTAAGTACATTTCCAATATTGGGGATATTTGATATGATATTCTTATTGCTAAGTTCCTTATTGGTAATCTTGGAAGTAGACGGGAATGATATTCCGCCAAGCTCTTGGTTTAATGCTATACCTAAATCCCCACTCACTTCGTCATATTCAAAGTGCTCTCCTATGCTCAGGTTTGGATACCCTACAAGCGATAATACGGTAGACCTTTGCTCTAATTCCTCCTCAGAGCCAATTAATCGGCTTATAAGTTCCATCTTAGATGACCCCTTAGGGATAACCTGGGATTCTTTATTTTCTACCCTTTCTTCCAGGTTCTCTACCGTCAAAGCATCGTTTAATGGACTAATTGAGGGAGCACCACGCTCAACCTGCCCCCCACCGTCTTCTGTTGAGGAAGCTATACTTGTATGGAATCTAGAATTGGTCGAGTCGTGCCATTCTTTTTTTCCTCTTAAGGCATTTGACCCTCCCCCACCAGCATTCACACCTCTACCAAGCTCTCTAAACATCCCTATTTCTTCAAGAGTAAGATTGAACGTAACAGCATTACTAGACCCTTCATTGCTATAGGTAAAGTTAGTTATATAATAATCAAGATAAGTTTTGAACGGCAATGATGGAGCGTGAAAGTTAAAAGATGTTTCTGGCTTAGCATCGTTGGCGAACCTGATCAACGTCTTCATCTTATCTAGTGGCTGGCCGCTTAGATCATCACCTGAACTCATTTTGCTACCCCCAGACCTATCATACTTTGATGGTAGTAGTTTTCCATCTATGGTAATCTCGGCAGGATACATTTCTACATGCTCATCTATGCGAGAAATATCTATATTACCATCACCAGATATTTTATTCTGTATAGATACTTCTTCATGGTTCACA
>Ga0207714_1001467_pt1 | contig 15154 bp, 15 predicted proteins | sample PonA232FremontCA_2_FD_187270 | JGI IMG/M metagenome (GOLD analysis project Ga0207714, IMG submission 187270) | Marine sediment microbial community from Fremont, CA, USA - Pond A23 Sediment 2 (SPAdes) | ecosystem: Environmental > Aquatic > Marine > Unclassified | place: USA: Fremont, California... | reverse complement strand
GAGCCAGTCCCAAAACCAGCCGGCCGTCGCCGCATCCAGGCCGCCCTCGGCACCGGTGGCGAGGCCATGGATCACCGCCGGCATGAGTTCGTGCAAACTAAGCGCGTCGCCGCCCGTGCTGTCATCGGTGCTCGGTTGAACGACGCCGACCACCGTATAGCCGGCGTGCATGGATGGTGCCGTTGATGCCGCGAGGTAATAGGGCGCCTCGCCGTCGCGGCCATGGTGGAAGGCATGCTCATCCGATCTCGGTTCTGTCTTCGTGGCAATTGGCAGACCAAGAGGCTGAGCCTTGCCGTCGTCGCCGAGCTCGATACCGCCGCTGTGGCCAGCGCCGAGCCGCTCCGCGAGGCTGAGGGCCATCGCCGTGTCGCCATCGCGGCTAACGGGCAGCACCCATAGGGCCTGGTCGCTGATCCCGATCGGCACCAGGGCGCCTAGCAACACGCTACCGCAACGGATGCGTGCCAGTTCGGTGCCGAGTTGCCCTTGCAGCGTCGGTAGGACAGCCGCCACGGATAGGCCGCTTGCCGTGAGCTCGCCCGAGCAGGCGAGGGCGTAGCCGCCCCCCATCGTCAGGACCTGTAGCTCACGCTCGGGTGAGGTTGTCACGTTACTGGCGAGCAGCGGTGCGAAGGCCTGCTGCAGCCGCTCGTCGAGCCCCCAGTCCGGCATCGTGACGGCCATGATAGCGTCGCCGAGGACCAGGTAGCGCGTCGGTGGTGCGCTGGCAGCGGCATGGGCCGTTGTCGGGGGCGTTGCCTCACGCGTCGCCTCGCCCGTTGCCTGGACGAGGAGCCCCGTTGCCGCCCAGTCGGCCAGAAGATCCCATACCTCCTGACGCGTGCTCCAGCTCGTCTCCTCCCCGGCCTCGCCGCGGGCCGTCGCCAGCGCCTCGGCGATACGGTCGGCATCGGCGCCATCGACGGCCTGCAGCCATATCCATGCCGCTGACGGGTTGGGGGTGTAGAGGGTCTGCGTGAGCTCGTTGTAGAGGCTCAGCCGGTCGTCGGCGATTAGCTCCTGGGTGGCACGCGGTTGCATGACCGGCCGGGTCAGGCTCCGGCCACTGGCGTGCTCGGCGAGCACCATATCGGCCAGGCGCGGCATGGGGAGGAAGGGCAGATAGTCGGCGGCGTCGGCGTTCGGGAAGACGCGCTTAAAGCCGCCGGCTCGCAGGCGCTCCGCCTCGGCGTGGTCGATCAGGCGCTCGGGCTCCGCCTGCCCTGTGCGCTCGGGTGGCGCCTCATTGAGGCCGAGCAGGCGCACCATGTCTTCGATCATCTGGCGCTTGTTGCGGGTCTCGGTGTCGCCACCGTCCTCAGGGGCGGCACAGGTCTCCAGCGATGGGCTGAGGTTGCACTCGAGCAGCCACGGGTTGAGGTCGGCATCGACCAGGCAGTCGAGCCCAAGCAGCTCGTAGCAGCCCGAGGTGTCCGCGCTTACCGCCTGCAGGCGCTGGTGCATCTTCTCGCGCGCACTCAGCACGGTCAGCGTCACCATCTCGCGCAGCCGCTCGAAGAGGACGCCGTCGTCGTGGCCCTGTTGCTGGAGCCATTCGCGGTACTGATCCAGATTCACGAACACCACCGGCGAGGCGTTGGCCTGGTTGGTGGCGTTGACGTCGGGGTTGGTCAGATGGGCGTAGAGGTTGTCGCTGTCATCGGGGTCGTAGGCGGCGGAGGCCAGCTTCGCCGAGCCCTCGTGATAGAGGTAGACGCGCAACGGATCGACGGATGTGATGAGGACGTAGAGGCGAAGGACATACTTGCGCCCGAACATGGTGTGGGGCCGATCCAGGTATTCCTGGACCATCCAGCGGTCGCCCGCGGGTACCGCGGCTGGATCCGTGATCAGCCGGATAGACTTGCCGCGTGAGCCGTTCTTAGGCTTGAGGATCCAGCGCTTGTCGGGTGCGGCCCAAGCAGCCGCCAGGAAGGCGTGATAATCCTGCGGCATGCTGTAAACCGTCGGGAAGAAACGCAGGCGGCGAGGGCGCTCGCCGTCGGTGCCTTCCTGGGCGATGAGGCGCTCGTGCGCGGCGGCCAGGGTGGCGTAGAGGTTGCTTTTGACCGTCAGGCTGTTGTTGCCCGGGATGTGATTTACCGTCTTGGTGGCGTCGAGCTGCTCGAAGACGGCCGGCTTGGGCATGCCCGTAAACCAGCAGGTCTGCCAGTCCTCGGCATCGCCTTCACGCCAGTGGTTCGGATCGAGGGCATCACGGAAGTACCGATCCTGGATGGGCTCACGCTTACCACCAAACCATGCTCGCTTCATCGGCCGCTCCCCTTACTCTGTGACCGCTTCTACCGAATGGCCCGCAGGCCCGCGCGAATCGTTCAGCGTTGCGCTAGCCTTGCCATTGGCCGCCGCTCGGCGAGCTGAGACTAACACCGTGTTGTCGGCGCGCGCCTACGTTTTTTCGCGTATAAAGCACGGGCCTGAATGACTGCTACTTTAATAATGTCACGCCTGTGAGCGTTGACGAGTGATCAAACATAAAGGAGGTCTCATGTCCGAGACGAATGCCAGCCGTCAAGCACTCAAGACGGCCCTCTCGCGGAGCCTGTTGGTATCGGCCCCGCTCATGGTGGCGGCCGTTTCCGGCAGTGCCTTTGCCGGGGCGGATGCCAGTGCCGGCAGCCATGCTGCCCCTGAGGCGACCGCCAGCCTCGATCTCGCTGAAGCCGAGGGTGAGAGTGAAGGTGAGGGCGAGGGCGAAGGCGAGGGTGAAGGCGAGGGCGAAGCCAGCCTAAACACCCCCGACAGCCTTGATCTCGCCGAGGCCGAAGGTGAGAGCGAAGGCGAAGGCGAAGGTGAAGGCGAAGGTGAGGCCGAGGCCGAGGGCGAAGCCGAGGGCTGAATCCTGAGCCGGGGCTCGAGACGCCCATGGTCCCATGTTGGGCCCATGGGCGGGACACGGCAGTGGGGTAGGCGATGCGTCGCTGCCGGTGACGACTACGCAAGCGCGCGTCACGCCATACGACTCGGCCATGGTGGTGGCTTTTGGCACATCAGGGCGCGTCGCTTGATCGCGGCCAGGCGCACGCACGTGCGCTGAACGACTACGTAAGGGCGGCTTATGGATCACGACCTGACACTGTTAACCGGTGAGAATCGTAATCTGATCCTCCAGACGGCGGAGCTCATCGCCGAGCTCACGGCGGAGCAGTACCAACGCCAGCACTCGGCGCTCGGCAGCAATAGCCTCGGCGAACATGTGCGTCATCTCATCGAGCACTACGAGGCGCTGCTCGGCAATGGCTCGGGCGTCGATTACGACCGCCGGCAACGTAATCCGGACCCGCAGCGCTCGATCGCGGCGGCTCGCCGCCGCCTCGACGGGCTGTGTGACGAGCTGGAGGCCTTGGCGGAGACAGCGCGCGCCGACGCCCCCATGGCCCTCCACTACCACCCGGATGACGGCGCTAGCGAGGCCGAGTTGCGGCTGGCGACGACGGTGGCCAGGGAGCTTGCATTCGTGGCCAGTCATACCCTCCATCACATGGCGCTCATCCGGATGCTGGCGGTTCATATGGGCGTCGAGCCCTCGGCGGAGTTCGGCGTCGCGAGGGCCACGCGGGTGCAGGGTTCGGGCCGGATGCCGACGGCGCAGGCGGGCTGAGGGCTCCCGTTGCGTCGATGGAGCGATATGTTCAATACAGGCGTGGGTTGAGGCGCCGCTAACAAGAAAGGAGGAGGTAATCATGGGTGCACCGATTCATACGGGTGATCAAGTCCTCGATGACCTGGGGCGGCATAGCCACTGGGTCCTGCGTGTCGGCCTGGCGGCCGTTTTCCTCTACATGGGCATCGATAAGTTCATGGGCGGCGGTATCGCGGGTTTTGCGACGGTCTTCGGCCTGCCCGTCTTCCTGGCCACCCTGGTGGCGCTCGGCGAGATCACGGGCGGCGTGCTGATCCTGGTTGGTGGCGTAACCAACGGCTGGGTCACGCGGCTCGGTGCCGCGGCCATGATAGGCATCCTGCTGGGGGCGATCTTCATGGCGAAGTGGGGTCAATGGCATTTCATGCCGTCGCCGGGCTATCCCATGGGCGGCATGATGTTCGAGGTCACACTGCTGGTAGTGGCCATCTATTTCCTCGTGCGCGGCAACGAGGTTTGAGCGCCGCGGTGACCTGACTGCCGGATGCGACCGAACAACTAGTGATCACAGGAGGTTGAGATGCCCACTGACGATAAGCGCCAACAGTTGATTAAGACCGTCTCGCGAACGGTGGCCTATGCGGCGCCGGTACTCGTTGCCGTGGCCGGCTATGCGGCCGCTGACGCCATCTACTCGGATGCGGCGCGCCCGCAACAGGGCTACAGCATGGCGGCGGCCGGTGAGGCCGAGGGCGAAGGTGCGGGTGAGGCCGAGGGGGAGGCTCACGCCGAAGGCGAGGCGGAGGCCGAGGGTGAATCCGAGGCCAAGCCGGAAGGGGAGGCCGAGGCTGAGGCTGAGTCCGGAGCCGAGGGCGAGTCCGAAGCCAAGCCTGAGGCGGAAGCGGAGTCCGAAGCCGAGGCGGAAGGAGAGGCCGAGGCGGAAGGCGAGGCCGAGGGTCAGTGATCAAGCCCGCGGCGAGCACGCCGTTTGCCGCGGCGGCCAAATAGCCGAGTGCCGGCGGCTAATCGCCTGACACCGTACAGCTACTGAGGAGATGCCGATGCACCGATTGCAGCGTTTCGCCCTGGCGCTCGCCTTGCTCTTGGTTGCCGGGACGGCTACGGCGGCCAAGGGACTGGTGCGCCTGGCGAGTCCCTACCCCTTGGCAAAGACCGCCGAGCGTTTCGTGGCTCAGGCCAACGAGCGCGGGCTCACGATCTTTAACCGCATCGATCACGCCGCGGGTGCGGCGGATGTTGATATGGAGCTGCGCCCGACCCGGGTGGTGATCTTTGGCAACCCCAAGGGCGGGACGCCGTTGATGCAGTGTGCCCAGACGGCGGGCATCGACCTGCCGATGAAGGCCCTGGTCTGGGAAGACGCCGAGGGTCAGGTCTGGCTGGGCTACAACGACCCGGCCTATCTCGCCGAGCGGCATGGTATGTCGGATTGCCCGCCGCTGGCTAAGGTCGAGAAGATCCTGGCCAGGGTGGCCCAGGACACCGTCGCGCCAGACGAGTGACCGCCGTATCCGTCAGGCCGTACGTAGCGGGACCATGAGGGCGGTCATGCCGATCGCTGGGGCGCCCGCTGAGGGGTCGGCGGCGAGCGGCCCTAGCGATCGCCCGGTCGTGTTAACGGCCTGCCTGGGAGCGCTCGGCCTGCTCGCTGTGCTGGCATGGCGGGCGCCAGCGGATAGGTTGTTGCTCTTTATCCTCGGCATGGGCCTCGGCATGAGCCTATGCCACGCCGGCTTCGGTTTTAGCGGCGGCTGGCGCCGCTGCGTGCTCGAAAGGCGCACCCTGGGCCTGCGCGCTCAGCTCCTTGTGCTGGCGCTGACCAGCATCGCGTTCGTTCCTCTGCTGACCTGGCATGGAGGTCTAGCGGGCGCCGTTGCACCCGTGGGCGTCGCCCTCGTGGTCGGGGCGTTCCTGTTTGGGGTCGGCATGGCGTTGGCCGGTGGCTGTGGCTCCGGGACATTGTTCCTGACGGGCGCTGGCAAGCCGCGCATGTTCATCGTCCTGGTCGCATTCATCGTGGGCTCCGTTATCGGCAGCCTCCATCTGCCGTGGTGGCTCCAGACCCCGGGTCTACCGGCGATCAGCCTGGCCCGCGAGTTCGGTAGCCAGCCCGCGCTTGCCCTACAGCTCGCCGTCCTCGCGGGACTAGGGGCCGCCTTGAGCGCCCTCGAACGGCGGCGACACGGCGAGGCCCATGCGCTTTTTGGAGTTGGCCCGAGCCGCCCCCGGCTGACGGCGGCGGTCACCGGGCCGTGGCCGCTGCTCTGGGGTGCCGTCGCCCTGGCTGGGCTTGGGGCCGCAGTACTCTGGGTCGCCGGCGCGCCCTGGGGGATTACCTTCGGCTTTAGCCTCTGGGGCGCGGAGGCCCTAACGGCGCTCGGCGTGGATATGACGCAATTCGAGTACTGGCGCTGGGCCTATCCCCGCCAGGGTTTGGCGCAAGGAGTCTGGGTCAACGCCACCTCCGTGACCGATCTCGGCCTCCTGTTGGGGGCCTTCCTGGCGGCTGGGTTGGGGGGCCAGTTCCGCGCGAATGCCGCTCAACGTCCCGGTCTGGCGGCGAGCGCTTCGGCCATCGCCGCCGGGCTGGCCATGGGCTACGGCGCTCGGCTGGCGTTCGGCTGCAACATTGGTGCTATGCTCGGCGGCATTGCCTCGGCAAGTTTGCACGGCTGGATCTGGTTCGCGATGGCCTTCCTCGGTTTCTGGGTGACCTTGTGGGTGCGCCGTACACTGCTCGCCGCATCCGCTGGAATGGGCTGATTCCCATGGGTGCAACGCCAGCGGCCGATCGCTGTCCGAAGATGGTGAGCTGTTGGCCGCATATGGATCGCATCGCCATCCATGGCGTCCTCGGGACTAGGCGATAACGGCGCCGGGAAACCATTGTTTGGTACAGATGGTTGCGACGCGATCCTTATTAGGGCTGGGGACGGATCATGCGCACGATCTTAGGATGGCTTGTTACGCCGCTCCTTGCGTTGGTCCTGGCCCAGCCGGTGGCTGCGGAGAGCAGCCTGCGCTGCAGCGGTGGCCTGGTTCGGCTCGGGGACGGCACCTGGCAGGTCAAGCGCGCCTGTGGCGAGCCCGATTACCGCCATCAGCAAGAGGCGGTCGATATACCGGGGGTTGGCGTCATCGGCTCGGTGACGGAGTGGTATTATAATCTGGGGGGCCAGCGCCTGATTCGGGTCTTGTATTTTCGCGAGGGTGACCTGGATCGCATCGCGAAGGCTGGCTATGGGTCGAGTCGGGTGGTCGCCGAGCGCTGCAGCCCGTACGGCTTCGAGATCGGCCTGAGTAAATACGCGGTCCGGCGCGTCTGCGGTGAGCCGCAGTTTCGTCAGACCCGCTGGCGACTCTACGAGCGCGGTGTTCAGCGTGTTGATGAGTGGGTCTACGAGTTCGGTTCGCGCCACTATCCTCGCGAGTTAGAGTTCATCGACGGGCGCCTCGATAACGTCGATAGGGTCGAATAATGAGCAGTGCTGAATCGCCAACGCCAGGACTGACCGGCGATACGGCCGACCAGGCCTTGGCGAGGTTCATCGCCGACCACCCGCGCCTCTACGTGCTCACTGGCGCCGGCTGCAGCACCGACTCGGGGATACCCGATTACCGCGACGGCGCGGGCGCCTGGAAGCGCAGCCGGCCCATGCAGTGGGCCGAATTCGCTGGTAGCGAGCAGGCACGCAAGCGCTACTGGGCCCGAAGCATGGTGGGGTGGTCGCGCATGGCGGCCGCGCGCCCCAACGCGGCGCATCATGCCCTTGCCCGGCTCGAACGGGGCGGCCACATCGCGCGTATCGTCACTCAGAATGTCGATGGCCTCCATCAACAGGCCGGCAGCGGCCGCGTGATCGATCTGCATGGCCGCTTGGGTCGGGTACAGTGCCTCGATTGCGCCGGGGTTATGGGGCGCGACGCGTTGCAGACCGAGCTCGTGGCAGCCAATCCGGATTGGGCCGAGCTCGACAGCGGCGCCGCGCCGGACGGCGACGCCGATCTCGAGCGCAGCGACTACAGTGCGTTCCGGGTTCCGGGGTGCCATAGCTGCGGTGGCACGCTGCGCCCGAGCGTGGTCTTCTTTGGCGAGTCGGTGCCCATGGCCCGAGTGAACACCGCGATGGCGGCCCTGGATGATTGCGATGGGGTCTTGGTCGTGGGGTCGTCGTTAATGGTCTGGTCCGGATTGCGGTTCATTCGCGCCGCCCGCGAGCGCGGCCTGCCATGCGCCGCCATCAACCTGGGCCGAACCCGCGCCGACGCCGAGCTCGCGTTCCGCGCGGCCGTCCCCTGTGATCACGGCCTCGGTCAGCTCGAAGGCCGCCGCGCGCCGACCTCGGCGTAACTCCACCGCGGTTGCGACCGCAGCCCGTTTGAGGGGATTTCTTTAGCGGCCATCGATGACGCTAGCCTCGATCCGCAGCAGGAGCGTTCCCGCCTAGCGGCTGCCCTCGTCAACGGCACCGAGGATCTGGAAGATCAGTTCGACGCCGCCGTGTTGCTGCAGAGCTTTGCCGATCTGTTGGCAGCGGCGACGCCGCATTTCCCCCTGGCCTGGTTCTACATCGGTGACCCGCTCGCGCCCCTTATTACCCCCCCAATACTGTGCCGGCGTCGAGCGGGCCTACGGCGAAAGCCTGGTGATTGATCGCTCGGCGCTCATGATGCGCGGACCGGTGCGCCGTGCGCTGGAGACCGGCGAGAGCGTTGTTCAGGATATCCCGGAGACCTTGGGAAGCATCGCCCGGTTAATGCCCGGCGTGCGGCGCTGGCATCGCCGTGCCCTACAAGCGGGTGTGCGCTCGGTGCTCGCGCTGCCGTTCGCGCTCAGTGATGGCGATCGTTGGGGTGTGACCGTGGTCTATGCGGATACGCCGGGCTATTTCGATGCCGTTGGCCTGAATCCCGTCCACGCCTTGAGTCGGATGGCGCGCGTCGGCCTTGATCGGGTAGCACTGCGTGAGGCGGAGCAGCGTACGCGCGCCGATCTGGAGCATGTCCGACGCCAGGATCCGGTGACCGGCCTGCTCAACCAGGCTGGCTTCGAGCAACACTGGTCACAGCACGTCGTGGCCGCGAATAAGGCGGCCATCCTCATCCAGCTCGATATCGACGACTTCGCGGCGCTGAATGAGGGTCTGGGCCAAACGGCCGGTGATGAGGTCCTGTGCGCCGTCGCGCAGCGGCTGGTTGAGTGGGTTGGTGGGCATGGCCTCGTCGCGCGAAGCACCGCCGATACATTCCTGGTCGGGCTCGCGACGGCCGACCCCGATCAAGCGCCGTCGCTGGTGGAGGCGGTTCAGGCTTGCGTCAGCGAGACTATGCCGGCCGCCGGGCGCGAGCTGGCCTTGAGTGTCACCGCGGGCTACGTTGTGGTCGAGGCGGGCGGGCGGCCCAGTACTCAAGCCGCGGCTGCCGCCCAGCACGAGGCGCAGCGGCTGGGCCCGGGCGCGCGCTATTGCTACCAGGGCGATGGCACGCCGCTCGTCGAAGCCCCCCAGGACCTATTGGCGCAGTTGCGGCGGGCCATGGACGGCGATGAGTTGGCCTTGTTCTATCAGCCTCAGGTGAGCCTGTCCGATCCGACCAAGCTCGTTGGTGCGGAGGCACTCATACGCTGGTATCGCGCCGACGGCACATTGGTCCCGCCGGGCGAGTTCATCCCGGCAGCCGAGGATTCCGCCATGATCCGTGAGATCGGCTGCTGGGTGATGACGCAGGCGGCGCGCTGCCTCGCCGACTACGGCCCCGACGAGCTCCCGGTCGTGGGCGTGAATATTGGGGCTCGGCATCTGCTGCATCCGCGGTTTCTGGACGACGTTGACGCCGTCCTCACCCAACAGCCCGAGATAGCACAGCGGCTGATGGTAGAGATCACGGAATCTGCGGCCCTCACCGACGCGGCCGGCACCCATGATGCCCTGGCTGGACTGCGGGCGCGTGGCATCGGCGTGGCCCTGGACGATTTCGGCACCGGGTTCGCCTCCTATAGCCAGCTCATCTCACTGCCGGTGGATCAGATTAAGATCGACCGGCAGTTCATCGATGGTCTGGACTACTCGCCGCGCCCGTTCGCGCTGGTCGAGAGCCTGCTCGTGGCCGCCGAGGGCCTTGGTCTGGAGGTCGTCGCCGAGGGTATCGAACGCGGCGCGGAGGCCGAGGTGTTGGGCGGCATTGGCTGCCGGGTGGGCCAGGGCTTCGCCTACGCGCGACCCCTGGACGGCGCGGCGTTCGCCGACTGGCTTGGCGCGCGAGGCAGTACCCGCGATACCCGTGTGCCGAGCTACCATCCCTTGTTGGGCCTGGTGTGGCGTTGGCTCGCGAGCCTGCACGCCGTCGAGCCCGGCACGGGGCCGCTCTGGGTCGAGCCCGTGCCCGCGTGGTTCCGCGGTCTGCTCGGCGACGATCCCGCAGGCGCCGAGGCCATGCAGGCGATGACGGTCTACCATGATCAATGTCGTCGTCAGCGCCCTCCACCCGAGGATGTTACGGCGGCGACTAAAGCCGCCCTGCAGGCACTGGCGGCACAGCTCGCTCGCTAGGGTCGCCACGAAAACGATCCAACCACCCCGATGGAGCCTACTGCATGAGCCAGGATGATCCCCTTTTCCACCCCTTCCAGCTGGGCCCCCTGACGCTCCCCAATCGCGTCGTCATGGCCCCTCTAACGCGAGCGCGTGCCGGCGAGCCGGGCGACTTCCCGCATGCCATGAACGCGGCGTACTACCGTCAGCGCGCTGGCATGGGGCTAATCATTAGCGAGGCGACCCAGGTATCGCCGCAGGGTAAGGGGTACGCCTTCACGCCCGGCATCCATAGCGATGAGCAGGTTGCGGGCTGGCGCGAGGTCACCGATGCCGTCCACCAGGCCGGCGGGCGCATGCATCTCCAGCTCTGGCACGTCGGGCGTATCTCGCGCCCCGAGCTCCAGCCCCACGGCGACACGCCTGTCGCCCCATCGGCGATCAAACCCAATGCCCAGACATTCATTAGCGCCGAATCCGGCATGGTCGATGTCCTAGAGCCGCGTGCCCTGGCGGCCGACGAGCTGCCGGGCGTGGTCGAGCAGTTCCGCGCCGGCGCCGAGAACGCCAAGCGCGCGGGCTTCGACGGCGTGGAGATCCACGCCGCCAACGGCTATCTACTCGACCAGTTCCTTCGCAGCGGCAGCAACCAGCGCACCGACGCGTACGGTGGCTCGCCCGAGAATCGGGTGCGGTTGACCATGATGGTGGTCGAGGCGGTTAAGGAGGTCTGGGAGACCGAGCGGGTCGGTATCCGCATCAGCCCCACGGGCAGCTTTAACGACATGGGCGATGACGACCCCATGACCACCTACCGGGTCCTCGCGGAACAGCTCCAGGCCACCGGCATCGGCTACGTGGAGATGGTGGAGGACTCCTTCCAGTGCAATCACGCGAAGGGGCGCCCGGAGTCCGTTATCGACGCCGTGCGCGGTGCCTACACGGGGCCGTATATAGCGAACGGGGGCTACACCCCGGAGGAGGCGCGTCAACGCATCGATGCCGGGCGCTGTGATCTCGTCAGCTTCGGCCGCCCCGCCATCGCCAATCCCGATCTCCCGGAGCGGCTGCGCCACGGTTGGCCGCTCAACGACTGGGATTCGAGCACCTTCTACGACGGCGACGAGGGCGGCACACCGACTACCCCTTCTATCAGTAACCGCCTCGCGGGAAGACCTCAGACGAGCGTGCTGTCCTCGCTGGCCAGGAAGTCTGACTCCGCCGGCGTGGACACGCGCCCTACAAGCGCGTTGCGGTGAGGGAAGCGGTCGAACCTGAGGATTACCTCGCGGCGATGGCGCGCCGTGTCGAGCAGGCGCTCGAAAACGGGTCGATCAGCGCTAGCCACTTGGTCCAGCAACGCCTGGAATCGCAGGACGCACTCATCCTGCACCATCAGTGACTCCGCATGGAGCATGGGCGTGTAGATGAAGACCCGCTCGACCGGCCGTAGCTCGTGATCCTGGCCCTGCCCTTGGGCCTGCAGGCTATGGGCGAGGGCGCTGTGGTCCTGGGTATAGGCCTCCGCCTCGCCGCGGTAGATCGCGCGCGGGAACTGATCCAGTAACAGGATTAGCGCTAGCCGCCCGTGGGCGGTCTCGGCCCATTCGTCGAGGTGCCCCTCGACCGCATGGCGGGCCAGGTCGCCGAAGTTGTTGCCGATGGTCTGGTCGTCTTCGGGCCGGGCGTGCCACCACAGCGGCGCCTGCCGCTCGGCGATGGCGCTGTCGCTCGCCTCTCGGTCGCCGAACCAGAAGTCCAGGATGCCTTGGATATGCTCGTCACTCATGCTGAATATGCTAACAGGGTGGCGAACCCGGCGCGCCTGGACGCGTCCAATTGCGCACTAATGTCTGGCGCGAGCGAGGTTGCCATTAGCCACAAGCCGTTGCCCGAGAAGACCTGCCCCGTATGCGGACGGCCCTTCAAATGGCGCCGTAAGTGGGCCCGCGATTGGCCCAATGTGCGTTACTGCAGCGAGCGCTGCCGGCGCCATCGGCATCAGGTGGGGCCCTGAATGGCGCAGATCGTCTGGTTTAAGCGCGATCTGCGCGTCCAAGATCACCAACCGCTGGCGGCGGCCGCTGAGGCTGGGGCGGTTTTGGCCCTCTACATCATCGAGCCGGATTACTGGGCCCAGCCGGATGCGGCCCAGCGCCACTGGGATTTCATTCGGGAATCGCTCGTCGAGCTCGACGGGGCGCTACGCGAGCGCGGCATCGGCCTGATGGTGCGCACGGGCGAGGCCACGGAAGTCCTCGCCGCCGTGCACGCCGAGCACGGCATCGATACGCTCTACGCCCACGAGGAGACGGGTAACCACTGGAGCTATCAACGCGACGAGGCGGTACGGGCCTGGTGTCGGGACCGTGGCGTGGTGGTTCGCGAGCACCCCAACTTCGGCGTTGTTCGCGGCCTGCGCGACCGCGATGCCTGGCATGCGCGTTGGGAGGCCCGGATGCGTGAATCGGTGCTCGAGCCGCCGCAGCGGATCCGCCCCGCCGCGCCGCCGGGGGCGCTGGTCGCAGAGGGGCTGCCCATGGTACTGGGGTACGAGCACCGGCCCTGCCCGGAACGCCAGCGTGGCGGCCGGCAGGCCGGGCAGGGATTGCTGGCGAGCTTCCTCATGGAGCGCGGCCAGGGCTACCGCTCGGCGATGTCGTCACCGCTTACCGGGGAGTGGGCCTGCAGTCGCCTGTCGCCGCACATCGCCTACGGGACCCTGTCCCTGCGGGAGATCGTGCAGACCCATCGCCGCCGTTGGGCCGAGGCCAAGCGTGGCTCGGGCTGGCCGCAGTCGTTGCAGAGCCTCGAGTCCCGCCTGCACTGGCACTGCCACTTCATCCAAAAGCTCGAGGATCAGCCCGATATCGAGTTCCGCAACCTTCATCGCGGCTACGATGGCATGCGCGAGCACGAGTTCGACGCGGGTCTATTCCGGGCCTGGGCAGAGGCCGAGACCGGTATTCCCTTCGTCGATGCCTGCATGCGCATGCTGCACCAGACCGGCTGGTTGAACTTCCGCATGCGAGCCATGCTCATGGCGTTCGCGGGGTATCATCTGTGGTTGCACTGGCGCGAGCCCGCGCTCCACCTGGCCCGCGTTTTCACCGACTACGAGCCCGGTATCCACTATTCGCAGTCGCAGATGCAAACGGGCACGACCGGCATTAACGCGATCCGCATCTACAACCCGGTCAAGCAGTCCCATGATCAGGATCCGGATGGTGCCTTCCTGCGGCGTTTCCTGCCCCAGCTCGCCGAGGTGCCGGCGCCGTGGATCCATGAGCCGTGGCGCTTGCCGCCGGAATGGCAGCGCCACTACGGCGTGCGGATCGGTACCGACTATCCGGCCCCGGTAATCGATCACCAGGCCGCCGCCCGCGAGGCTCGGCGGCGGATCAAGGCGCACCGCGCCGGCAACGATATGCACGCGGAGGCCGATCGCATCCGCCAGCGGCATGCTAGCCGCAAACGCCCGGCCGAGAGCCGGCGCTCGCGTGGTAGTAGCAACCCCTCCCAGGGCGAGCTCGATCTGTGATGGCCCTGAGCGCTGCCTCAGCCGAACAGCAGTAGGTAGCCGAAGCCCAGCACGATGGCGACACCGAGGCCGCCGCCGACACCGATAATGAGCCGCGTGAGCCGCGCCTCGATCTGCCGAGCGCTTTGGGCCATGTCCCGGTTGACCACCTTGTGCAGCTCGTTGGTGCGCTCCTTGACCATCTGCTTGGCCTGGCGGGTTGCCTCATCGACCGGGCGGCCACCATCGGCGGCCGTGGCCTGGCGGGCGATGTGGCGGACCTCGTCACGTAATAGCTCCGTGACCTCACCGGTGATCTGCGCCCGCACGCTCGGCCAGGCCGTCCTGACGAATACGTCGGTGACCCGTTGTGAGAAGGTTTCGGACTCCAGGAGCTCCTTGATCTGGCCCTTAACGTCCTCGCGGATCTTGCCCATGGCCTCGCGGGCGGCGTTTGTACCCGCTTCCCGAGCAATCGGCTCCGCTGCCTCGCGTGCCACCGAGTCGGCGATCTCGCGCGCCTTCTGTTCGGCGGCGCTGATGGCCACCGCTTCGGCCGCAACCAGGGCCGCTTCACGAGCGGTGGTAAGGGCCTCGTCCGTGGTTTCGCGGCCATCCTCGGATGCCTCGGGGTTGGACGGCGGTTCCGGCTCGGTGATCGGTGTCACGGTCTCGGTATCGCCAGGGCGCTCGTCGCTCGCCGCGACTTCGCCCATGGTTGCATCCGGGGGTGGGGCAACGGTGCTTGCCGTTACGGCGCTGTGCTCTGGCGCTGTTAATCCATCCTGTGGCCCCGCGGCTGGCGGCAAGGTCTCGGCATCGGCTGTCGTCGTGCTTGGCGTCGCCGCGTCAGCGGCGGCTGCCTCAGCAAATCCCTCCAGGATCTCGCCGAGGAGTTCGTCGCTAGCGGGCTTGGTGAGGAAGGCATCGATGCCGAGCTGGTGTGCTCGCTCACGATCCTCGGCCTCATCATGGCCGGTATACATCGCCATTGGGGCCACGTCACCGTGGCGTTCGCGGATGCGTCTCACGGTCTCTAGGCCGTCGAAATCCGGCATCGTGTAATCCATGAACACAACGTCGGGCGCGGCGTTGGCATCCATGTACGCCAGGGCGTCGGTCCCCGACGCGGCCGTATCGACATCGATACCGCGTTTGTTCAGCAGCTTTGTTAGCGTTGCGCGGGCCATGCGCGAGTCGTCCACGACGAGCGCCTTGCTGAATGGCTGCGTCATAAATCCCGTCCCGTATCCCGCCTACCCGTGTAGCGCGTTGGCCTAGTAACGTCCCGCCACGAGCGCCGTGCAACTTGTGACCAGCGCCGAGCAGCGCCTTGTCGCGGTTTCCCCTACGTCCGGCGGCGCTGGCGCGCCCTCCCTGATTCGGCAGGCGCCCTGGTTGTCGTTCGAGGTCGCTCGATACCAGGTCCAGCCGCTAATAGCCTATCACCATGACACCTAACAGCCTCGTAGCGCC
>Ga0207714_1001466_pt1 | contig 15156 bp, 20 predicted proteins | sample PonA232FremontCA_2_FD_187270 | JGI IMG/M metagenome (GOLD analysis project Ga0207714, IMG submission 187270) | Marine sediment microbial community from Fremont, CA, USA - Pond A23 Sediment 2 (SPAdes) | ecosystem: Environmental > Aquatic > Marine > Unclassified | place: USA: Fremont, California... | reverse complement strand
AAGACGGGGTCTTGCGGCAGCCGGGACTCGAACCCGGGTTATGGCCTTGGCAAGGCCATGTGATACCACTACACCACTGCCGCGCGTTGTCTTGTTGCCGCGACCCTAAAATAAGCCTGTCGGTACCTCTTCGTACGGTTCGTCGGGGTTGCGGGAGCGAGAGCGACCGCGCCGTGTGGGCGTAAACCGTTTGTGGCGCGGGCACGACATTCGTCCGTGTTCCATATCTCACGCGTTCGGAACGCCGTCTACTGCGGCAGACAGGCGTACTACGAGTCACGGCGCGAGGCGTGCCACATTCCTTCGCCGGAGACACGCCTACTACGTGAGGTTGCGTACCTGTACCCGACCGTCGTGGGGTCGCCCGACGACGCGGTGCGACGTGCGCGTGAAACAGCGGGCGTCGACGTGTCTCTCGACCTAACCGACGTCAGTGACGCGCTCCGCGAGGTACGTGACGGAAGACCGTCGGTCTGGAACGCCGTCGCACGACCCGACAGGGAGGAGAGGTACGTCGAAGGCGAGCGGTTACGCGGCACGGTCGACAAGCTGTCTTTCGGTGAGGAAGGCGTCACGGTCTCGTTGGTCAAGACGGGCGAACCGCCCGCGCGCGGCGTCTGGTCGTCGGAACGCGTTGAGGCGACGGCGGTAAACCGTCTCGCCTCTACCGTCGGTGAGGTGGACCGCGTCGTCGTCGAGTACCCGCGCGTCGGCGCTCTACGCGAGGTAGAGATCGGCAGGGACGACGAACGCGCCCTCGGAAGGGCGTTAGAGACGCTCGAAGATATAGAGGACGGCGTACCTCCGGCGCGTACCGACGACAGATCGAAGTGCGAACCGTGTGACTTCACCGAGGAGTGCGGCGTAGAGACGCGTTCGCTCCTGACGCGTCTCAGAGACCGTTTCGGCTGATGTAGCCGCGTACGCGTTCCGCACCTGCGCCCTCACGGACGACCTCCCACGTCGTCGTGTCTACGACGGTGCTTCCGACGCCACCGGTCGCGTCGCGCGATCCGTCGTCGATAACCCCGTCGACACGGTCACCGAAGACGCCGAGTTCCTGTGGACTTGTCACCGACGGTTCGCCGCTGACGTTCGCGCTCGTGCTCGTGAGAGGACCCGTCCGGCGTAGGAGACGGCGCGCCGTACCGTCGTCGGGGACACGTACACCGACGAGCTTTCCGCCCGCTGTGACGACCTCAGGTACACGGTTACGTACGGGCACGAGGGGCGTGACGGGTCCGGGAAGGAGTTCGTCGACCAAACGCCGTGCTCCGTCGTCGAGGCGCGCGACCTTTTCGATATCGTCGGTATCCGCGACGGCGACGCTGACGGGACGTTCGCGCGGTCTTCCCTTGACCTCGTAGACGCGTCTAACCGCGTCCTCGTTGAACGCGTCACCACCGACGCCGTAGACCGTCTCCGTCGGGTAGACGACGACGCCTCCGTGGTCGACGAGTTCCACCGCCTCCTCGACCGTGACACGTCTCATAGATCGACGTCGACCTCTGCGTCCTCGGTCGCGCCTTCGAGACCGTCGCGTTTTGCGTCGGGCGTGAAAGTCTCCGTTATCTCGCGGTCTTCGAGTACCGCCTCAAGCCTCTCGGCGTACTCGCCGTCGACATCTTCGGATTCGCGTTTTGCCTCGACGGCTTGTCTGTACGCACGGACTGTCGACGCGCTAACGCCGAGTTCCTCCGCCGCCTCGGCGTTCGTCACGCCTTCGTCGACGAGTTCACGTAGGCGGTCGATACCGAACGGTGCGTCGAAGTCGGGGTCACGGAACAGATGGAGACCTATACGTGCGCGTTTTACGGTCTTGTCGAGGCTGTCGTCGCCGAGCTTCCGCGCGATCTCGGTGTCGGACGCCCCTTCGTGGTAGAGACGTACGACACGGACGGTCTGGTCGTCGTCGAGCGAGGTCTCGAAGCCGTACTCGTCACGCATCTCGTCGACCGTCTCACGTATCTCCTCGTCAACCTCCTCCTTGTCGGGAAGCTTTCCACGTTCCTCTTGGCGCTCCTCTGTCACCGTCGACTCGTCGGTAACGTCGACGAACAGGTCGCGTAGTTCCTCGGCTTTCTCCTCCTTTTCCTTTTCATCTGACATCTTTCTTCACCATACGGCGTTAAAACCGGCGTATATTACTTCCGGAACCGCATAAAGCCAACGACACGTCGGTACGAAGCGGCGTATGGATTGATATTTAACGGACCGCCGCAAGCCTACATCTATGACAGTAGCGGTACTGACAGGCGTTCCGGGCGTCGGAGCCACGACGGTGGCGGAGAAGGCGAACGAGGCTCTCGAAGAGAGAGGTGCGGGGTATGAGGTCGTCTCCTTCGGTACTGAGATGCTCGAAACCGCCCGCGACGAAGGGCTTGTGGAGGAGCGCGACGAGATGCGTAAGCTACCGAGCGACGAGCAGAAACGCGTACAGGAGAAGGCTGGCGAACGTATCGCCGAACGCGCCGAGGATACGAACATCATGGTCGACACCCACTGTACGATAAAGACGCCTGAGGGCTACCTGCCGGGTCTTCCCGAATGGGTGCTCGACGCGCTCCAGCCCGACACCGTGGTACTCGTCGAAGCTACGCCCGACGAGATCCTTTTCCGTAGACTCGACGACGAGACACGGACGCGGGATATGGAGAACACTGAGGAGCTTGCGACGCATCAGGATATGAACCGTAACGCCGCGATGAGCTACGCGACGCTCACGGGTGCGACGGTTAAGATAGTCGAGAACCCCGACGGCGGTGTGGGGGAGGCGGCTGAGGAACTCGTCGACGCGCTCGCGTAGACGACGGGTAACGAAAGCCCTTTGAGGAGAGACCGATAATCCACGACGATGACCAAGACGAGGAGGAAGGCGGAGACGCTCATAGACGAGGACGCCGAGATGGAGGGCGTTCTCAAACGCGTCCTTGAGGTACAGGACGAGGAAGGCGTCGTCGAATGGAGCGACCTGAGCGACGACGCTTCGAGCGGTCAGTGGGGTCGTCTCATCGAGAAGGGCGTCCTCGTCGACTCGGACACGGACGACGGCTTCGTGGCTAAGGACGAGGACGACCTGCGCGACCTGCTCGGTCTGTCGGGAGAGTCGGAGGTCTCGTCGATAGCCGAAACGGACGTTGAAGTCGAGGACATAGACACGAGCTGGTCTATATACGACAAAGGTGCGGCTCTCGTCGGTCTCTTCCTCATAATTTTCGGTTACAGGAACGCGGATATACAGGAAGCCATAGGCGGCGTCATAGGAACCGCCGTGTCGCCGATCCACGACGGTCTGGGCGTACCCTACTACCTCGTAATACTCATCTTCGCAGTCCTGACGGGCGTCTATTCGAGCTACCTACAGCTATACCTCATGGACTGGGACTGGGTGAGCGCACAGCAGGAGAAGGTGAAGGATATACAGTCACAGCTAAAGGAGGCGCAGATGAGCGACGATGACGAGCGCGAGGAGGAGCTACGTGAGGAGCAGATGGGCGTCATGTCGGAGCAGATGAAGATGTTCAAGATGCAGTTCCGTCCTTCGGTATGGATACTCGTCTTCACCATACCTATATTCCTCTGGCTCTTCTGGACTTTCTCGACGCGTTTCGGCGGCGAGCCACATCTCGCGGGCGAGGCGATGCCTACTATAGTCATGCCGTTCCGCGGGAGCATCGAGTTCAGCGAGTCCGTCTTCGACTTCCCTGCGTTCCTCGAAGGCTGGCTGTTCTGGTACATACTCTGTTCGTTCGGCTTCGGTCAGGTAATGCGTAAGGTACTCGGTGTAAACCCGACGACATGAGACGGACAGGGGAGAGAGCATGACGGGGTTCACCAAGGCGCACGGAAACGGCAACGACTTCGTGATAGTCGACGAATGGAACGCCAACCGTGTCGACGAGGACGAGAAGGCGTCCTTCGCCGAACGTTACTGCGACAGGCGGCGCGGTGTGGGAGGCGACGGCGTCGTATTCGTGTCAGAAGGCGACGACGCCGACGCGCGTATGCGTCTCTACCAGCCCGACGGCGACACCGTCGAGATGTGCGGCAACGCGTTACGTTGCATCGCGCGTTTCTGCGTCGAACGCGGCTACTTCGAGGACGGGGAGGCTTTCGACGTCGAGACGGGCGCAGGAAGACGTGAGGTGGTCTGGAACGCCGACGACGAAACCGCACGCGTCGAGATGGGCGTGCCGTCGTTCGATGCGGAGGACGTTCCCGCACACAGTGAGGTGATCGAGGAAGAAGTCGCCGGACGTACGGTCACTGCGGTGAACACGGGGGTGCCGCACGCCGTCATCTTCGCCGATAACGTCGGTACGGTGAACGTCGAGGACGAGGCACCGCGTCTGCGCCACGCCGACGTCTTTCCCGACGGCGCGAACGTCAACTTCGCAGAGGAGGCTGACGACGGATACACAGTAAGGACGTTCGAGCGCGGCGTCGAGGGCGAGACGTTGGCGTGCGGTACAGGGGCGGTCGGTGTCGCGGCGGTCGCACGGCGTCTACACGGCGCGGGCGACGAGGTGAAAGTTGAGACGCGCGGCGGCGAACTCGTCGTGGGTTTCGACGACGGCGTCGCGTATCTGCGCGGTGACGCCGAGCTCGTCTACGAAGGCGAGACGTTATAGATCGAGCACATCGTCCATGCCGTACGTCCCCGGTTCGGCGTCGATCGCGAACCTTGCGGCGTCAAGCGCACCCTCGGCGAACGCCTTTCTGTCGCTCGCGCGGTGTGTGAGCGTCAGCGACTCGTCGCCCTCCGCGACAAGCACCTCGTGTTCTCCGACGACGTCGCCCGCCCTACGCGCGTGAACGCCTATCTCGTCACCGCGCGGCGCTTCGCCCTTTCTTCCATGTACGTGTTCGCGCTCGCCGACGGCGTCCTCTATACGTTCGACGGTCGTGAGCGCCGTGCCCGACGGCGCGTCACGTTTCCCGCGGTGGTGCGTCTCCGTCACCTCAAAGTCGGCGTCTGGGAGGAGTTCGGCGGCGCGTTCGACGACCTCCCAGAAGACGTTGACGCCGCGCGCGAAGTTACTCGCGCGTACGACGGCGACGTGGTGCGTTGCCTCGCCGAGCGCGTCCTCTGCACCGTCGTCGAGCGCCGTCGTTCCCGTCACGAGAGGTGTTCCCGTCTCGCGCGCCGTCTCGGCAGAGAGGCGCGTCGCTTCGGGAGTCGAGAAGTCGACGGCGACCTCCGCCGTCTCGAAAAGGTCGCGCGCGCCGTCGGGTCCGACGACATCCTCGTCCGGTTCGCTCGCCATACCGCCGACGTACTCGAACCTTCGGTCGTCGCGCGCCGCCTCTACGACGAGCGTGCCGGTTCGTCCCGTCGCACCGACGACCGCGACACGCGTCATTCGCGGTACCCCCGTACGGCACCGAGTATCTCGTCGACGCTCTCTTCGGGAACGTCGTCGCTGAGGGGTAGACGGGGTTCAGAGGAACAGAGACCGAGTTCCTCGACGGCTATCTTGACCGGAACCGGGTTCGACTCGACGAACATCGCATCAAAGACGGGGAGGAGTTCGGCGTGCAGACTCCGCGCCGTCTCGTAGTCGCCGTCGCGCGCCGCACCGACGAGTTCGCACATACGCCGCGGGAACAGGTTGGCTGTAACGCTGATAACCCCCGTACCTCCGACCGACAGAAGCGGTAGTGTCATAGAGTCATCACCGGATACGACTTCGAAATCCTCGTCGCGCGTCCGTGCGCACAGCCTGCTTATCTTGTTTATATCGCCGCTCGCCTCCTTGACACCGACGATGTTCGGATGGCGCGCGAGTTCGACGATAACGTCGTCGGGGACGTTCTGCCCCGTCCTTCCGGGGACGTTGTAGACCAGGACAGGTAGGTCTACCTCATCCGCAACCGTCTCGTAATGTTCGACGAGTCCCGAGTCGTTGGGTATGTTGTAGTACGGCGATATGAGAAGCGCACCGTCAGCACCCGCTTCGCGCGCGTGCTTCGTGAGTTCGAGAGCCTCGTGTGTCGAGTTCGAACCCGTGCCTGCGACGACGCGCGTATCCGCTCCCGCCTCCTCGACGACGTACTCGACGACCTTCTTGTGCTCCTCGTGTGTCAACGTCGCGCTCTCGCCCGTCGAACCGCACGGTACGACCCCGTCGACACCGGCTTCCTCGACGTGGTCGATGACGTTACCGAGACCGTCGTAGTCGACCTCTCCGTCTGTACCGAAAGGCGTGACTATCGCGGGATAGACGCCCTCTGTTATACTCATACCCGAAACACGGAAGGCTGTCTAAAGACCGTTACGGGTCGCGCGTTACGAGAGGCGCGCGACATCCGCGGCGCGCGGTCCGTCCTCCCCCTCCTCAACACGGAACTTGACCTTCTCGCCTTCCTCGATTACCGCGCCGCGCACCTGTGATATATGGAAGAAGACATCGTCGTCGTCGTCCTGCATCTCTATGAATCCGTACTTCTTGTCCTCGTGATAGAACTTGACAGTTCCTTCTGGCATCTGAACCACTGTTTGGTTCGGGTTGTGGACGGAGCTAAAAAGCCCTTTCTATACAAAAGCCGGTGTACGACTTGTTCAGACGGACGAACGAGACGGTCAGTCCTCGCCACGGTACCGTTCGGAGACGTCTTCGCGCATGGATCTTTCGTGCTGTTCAGACACCGTCCGGAGTCTGTTTTCGATTTCGTCTACGGTTGACCGGATCCTCCGGTTCTCCTCGCTGATCTCGTTCACCGTCGACGACTGGCTTTCGAGTTTCTTCTCTAACCTGTCCACCTTATGAACCAGCTGTTTTACGCGCCTGTCGGGGTTCGAGCGGTGGAAACCTTCCGTCCAGACGCGTACGAGCGCGGGCAGGACAAGAAAGATGATTCCTAAGAAGTATACAGCCGAAACCCAGCCTGAGCTATCCGGAGAGGGTGACCGAGAAAGGACGTTCCAGTTGGTTGGGTAGTAGAAGACAAACAGCACGACAGCGACGGAACACAGAAACGCACCGGTCGCCAGAGCACCCCTGTGAACGTGTCTTACAGGTAGCTCACGAACCGTTGCGTAAAGCACAGCAGGCGCACCGGACGCGGCGAGAACCGCCGCCGTCTGACGCGCCACCCAGAGGTTCGTGTCACCTTTTCCGAGAACAGAGCTGAGTATAAATATTAGAAAGCCTATAATTACAAGCGAGGTGCCGATGGCGAAGATCCAGTAGCCGTAGACCTCCTCGGAGTAGACTGAAGACCCGAAACGACTCCTGTGCCACCTTTCTACGGTCTCCGGCAAGAGGTTTGGTTCGGATCCGGCGGTGTCGTCTTTGGTCATACATCTTGTTGTATCTCATGGAGATATAAAATACGTATGCCTCAGTTAGAAACCCTACACATCGTTAACGGATCGGAGGTAACAGTCGTTAGGTCTGGTTCTATGTCAAACACGCCTGTATTATCTTATCTATGTTTAGCTATTAGGCTATTTGCTACTACTTTACGCTCCAGTAGCGGGATTAGAGCTATGCATATGGTAGAATATGACAGATACTTGGACATACAGTAAAGTATAAGTGCCCGTGGCTTTTTTGATATACTGTAATGAGCGTAAAACGAAACGCGAGCGAGACAGTACCGGGTTCGACGTACAGAACAGCGAGCTACACGCCCTGCGAAAACTGCGGCGAAGGCGCTATGGTCTGGGACGAAGACGCGGGCGCAAGCAGATGTAACTGCTGTGGAAACGTCTACGAGGGTCGTCCATGACGCCGGAGAGATGTCCGGTCTGTGGAGGACTCGTCGCCGTGCGCGAGGCTCTTAGCGCCGTAGGAGGCGGACGCTCCGTGCCCGAACGTAAACGGAGAACACTGGAGTACAGGTTCAGCGCGGTCGACGCGGGATACGGAGAGATCTGCTCCGACTGCGAATCGGCTCTGCGGGGGGCGGTGGAGCCGCCTTCCGGGGAGGTATCCGACGAGGGGGTGGTCGTTAAGACTTAGCTGTCGCCTCTGTGTCAGCGACATCCGTTCACCTGCGCCTTTCGAGCCGGGGCTTGCCCCGCCCCGCTCAGCCTTCCTGTTTTTTACGACCGTCGAGTTCGTCGCGCAGAACCTCGTTTACGGTCGCCGGGTCGGCGCTTCCGCCCGTCTTCTGCATCACCTGACCGACGAGGAAGTTTATAGCCCCATCGTCACCTCCGAGGTAGTCGTCAACGGCATCGGGATTCTCGTCGATAGCCTCGCGCGTCGCCTCTACGGTCTCGTCCTCGGTCGCGGCGCGTAGGTCGCGTTCGTCGACGATATCGGCAGGGGCGCGGTCTTCGTCGAGCGCGGCGCGCAGAGCCTCGACACCGTTTGCGTCGGTGAGTTCGTCGTCGGAAACGAGGGAGACGAGCGCCGCGAACTCCTGCGCGTCGACGGTGTCGACGTCGGCGTCGCGGTAGTTTAGCTCACGTAGGAGTTCGTCGGCGACCCATGTAGCCGCGAGTTGGGGGTCTACGCTCTCGGAGACATCCTCATACATGTCGGCGACCGTCTTACGTGACGTGAGCTTCTCGGCGACCTCGTCGGAGACGCCGTACTCGTCACGGAACCGGTCGCGGCGCTCGCGCGGGAGTTCGGGTACGCCCACGTCGTCCTTGAACTCCGTCGTGCGCAGGACGGGTATATCCGCCTCCTCGAAGTACCTGTAGTCCTTCTCCTCCTCCTTCTCTCGTAGTGTGACGGTCACGCCACGGTCGTCGTCGTAATGGCGCGTCTCCTGTGTAACGTCGCCGCCTCGTTTGAGACGGTTCTTCTGACGCGTGACCTCGTAACGGAGTGCGCGGACAACGCCCTTCGTGGAGCCTATGTTCTTGACCTCCGTACGGTTGCCCGTTTCGCCGTCCTGCGATATAGAGACGTTGGCGTCGACACGGAGAGCGCCCGCGCGCGACGCGTCGAAGACATCGAGGTACTCCAGAATCTCGCGGAGCGTATCGACGACTGCGCGCGCCTCCTCAGGCGAACGTATGTCGGGTTCGGTCACGGTTTCGAGTAACGGCGTACCGCTCCGGTTGTAGTCGACGAGCGTGTAGTTCGAACGTTCTATGGAGCCACCCTTGTGGACGAGGGAGCCGGGATCCTCCTCCATATGCGCGCGGCGTATACGTATCTCGTGATCCTCGTCCTCTACGCTCACGACGAGGCTACCGTCCTCGTTTATGGGTGCGTCGTACTGCGAAATCTGGAAGTTCTTGGGCAGGTCGGGGTAGAAGTAGTTCTTCCTATGGAACCTCGTCTCGTCACGTATCTCGCAGTCGAGCGCCTTACCGACGCGTACGGCGTACTCGACGGCGCGTTTGTTGACGACGGGTAACGCACCGGGCAGACCGAGACAGACGGGGCAGGTGTGCGTATTAGGCTCGGCGTCGTCGTAGTCGGTGGAGCACGAACAGAACATCTTGGTCTCCGTATCGAGCTGGACATGTATTTCGAGTCCTATCACGACCTCAAAGTCGTCGGTCATCGGTGAGGATTGCGTCGTGGCGTACAAAAGTATATTGGAGAGCGGGGACTGTGTTACGTATGCCTTGGACAGCCGACGACGTTCCGTCGATGGAAGGAAAGACGGTCGTAGTCACGGGTGCTAACACCGGCATCGGGTACCACGCGGCGCGTGTCTTCGCCGAGAAGGGGGCGGACGTCACGTTGGCGTGTAGGAGCGTCGAACGCGGCGAAGAAGCGGCGGACGGTATACGCGGCGGTGCGCCCGACGGTTCGGTCGATGTACGCGAACTCGACCTTGCATCGCTCGCGTCGGTCGAGGGTTTCGCCGACAGATTCACCGATGACTACGACGCGCTCGACGTCCTGTGCAACAACGCGGGGGTTATGGCGATACCCCGGCGCGAGACGGAGGACGGCTTCGAACAGCAGTTCGGCGTCAACCATCTCGGACATTTCGCGCTGACGGCACGTCTCAGCGACCTACTCGTCTCGACCGACGGCGCGCGCGTGGTGACGACGAGTAGCGGCGCGCACGAGCGCGGAGAGATACGGTTCGACGATCTTCACGGTGAGAAGGAGTACAGTCAGTGGGGCGCGTACGCCCAGAGCAAGCTCGCAAACCTGCTTTTCGCGTTCGAGCTTCAGTGGCGTTTCGAGGACGCGGGCGTCGACGCCAAGAGCATCGGTGTTCATCCGGGGTACGCCGACACCGACCTCCAGCGCCGGGGACCTGAGATGGAAGGCTCGCGTCTGAAGCTCGGTATCATGAAGGCTATGAACGCAGTCGTCGCCCAGAGCGCCGAACGCGGCGCGCTACCGATACTTTACGCCGCGACCGCGGAAACAGAAGGCGGCGTGTACGTCGGTCCGGGAGGCTTCATGAACATGCGCGGCTATCCGGAGGTGCAGGAGCCGAACGAGTCGACGCGCGACGAGGAGACTGCAAGGCGTCTCTGGGAGGCTTCGGAGGGACTGACGGGCGTGGGGTTCGAGATCGACAGCTGACAGCTATCCCGTCGTGTTGAGATGGAAGTACTGGTGCGTCGTGTTACCCGACGTTCCCGTCGGCTCCGTTCCTCTGAGTAGGTCGGCGAGCCTCTGTGGGCAGTACAGCGGTAACGGTGGCTCGTATCCTGACCAGACAAGGACGAAGGTGATGTTCGGCTCCGAGTAGCCGTCGGGGACGCGAACCGAAACCCGGTCGCGCTCCGATCCGTTCGGGTACCATTCGACCGCAGTACCGGAACCAGCGACGTACAGCTCCTTCGTGTACCTGCCGGTGTGTAGCTTGGGACCGCTTGCGTGCCTCACCGTAACCACGCCTTCGTTGAGATTAGCCTCGTAATCCGCGTCCGGGTGGTCTAAGGCAAGGTCGTCGTGGCATCCCGGTACCGCGCCGAGGGGCAGGGCGTACCATATGGCAATGGCTGTTACGTAGACTGCGACCGCCGCTGCGCAGGCGTAGGCAGCGTGCTTGAGCTTCACACCGCCCGATTATGATCGAAGAGGCATTAGTTTGGTGCAGGACACCGAAAAGGATAATCCGCGCTTGTCCCTTTTCGGGGTATGTCACAAGCCTCGGCGGCGCGCGACTGGCTCGTCAACAACGCCGAGACGGCGTACGCCGAAGCCGTCGACTGGCTGAGCGCCAACCTGCCTAACTTCCTTCTCGCGTTCCTCATAATCGTGGTCGGGTACAGGGTATCGATAGCCGCCAAGAGGTACGCCGGACGCCCCGTCTATAGCTGGATAGGGCGCGAGAGCGTCGCGTCGACGTTGCTTCGTCTGATCAAGCTCTCGATCATACTCCTCTCCGTCCTTCTCGCCTTCCGTGTAGCGTTCGGCTTCTCGCCGACCTCGCTCCTCCTGACGGCGACGGTCTTCTCCGCCGTCGTCGGTATAATACTCGCGCCGCTCGTCGGCGACATAATAAACGGCGTCTTCGTCCTAAGCGACCAGCCGTACGAGGTCGGCGACATGGTAGAGATAGTCGATACGGGGAAGGTCGGCTTCGTCGAGGAGGTCACGATACGGTATACGAAGGTGTTCACCATCGACAACACGTTCCTCGTAATCCCTAACTCGGAGATACGTAAACGTGATGTCGTCAACTACTCCGCCGAGGACGTACGGACGCGCCAGACTCTCGAAGTCTCTGTGACGTATGAGAGCGACGTCGTGAAGGCGCGTGAGATCCTCGTCGAGGCGGCGCAGGAGACGCCGGAGGTCATCGGGACACAGGGAAGCGTCCGTATCGGTAAGGGTGACTACCCTCTCGAACCGCGTCCGTTCATCGTCGAGTTCGGCGACCATGGCGTCAACCTCGCACTGCGTTACTGGGTGCGCGAACCGTACAGGCTACAGATGGTGAAGTCGAAGGTGAACGAAAAGATCTGGGCGAAGTTCAGACAGGAGGGGATACGTATACCGTACCCGCACAGGCATCACGTCTTCGACGACACGACGGGCGAACTCGATGTTTCGTTGGATGGGCAAGAGGAAACAGAGGGTTAGTCAGCGATCGGAGGACACCGTCGGCGAACGCGGGGTACGCGAGGGAAGAAGAGACCAAAGGCTAGTCGGCGACCTCTATACGTACGTCGAGGTTGTCGCGCAGGAAGTTCTCTATGTCGGGATCGTTACGTATCAGTCTACGGAGTGCGCGTCTCAGCCTACCCGAACGCGTCCGTCCTATGACGATAACCTCCGCCTCCCGGTTCGCCGCCTCTTCAAGTATCGCCTCCTCGACGAGAAACCCTTTGCGGACGGCGTACGACGCGTCGGTTACGTCGAACTCGTCCTGTATCTCGCGCCTCAGTCCTCTACGTGTCGCCTTCCGCTCGTTCTGAAACAGGTTGACGTGGAGGAAGACGAGATCGACGTCGTCCTCCTCCTCGTTTCGGAGTTCGAGCGCGCGCTCGACGGTACGACGGCTGTTACCCGTCAGAGGGTAACGTACGGGGACGAGCGCCTTCATGCGTTCTTCTTCACCTCAACCGCCGCCTCCTTCTCACAGAGCGCGCGCGCGTTCTCCTCAGGGATACGTGCGACGTCCTCCTCCCCTAACGAGTACTCGCGTCCGTCGGTACCGACAAAGTCGGGTAGCGACTCGACAACGCGTACGGTCGCGTAGCCGTCTTCGCCCGACTCGTCGTCGGCGCTTTCTTGGGTTACCTGCGCCGATCCGGCGGCGTTTCGTGCCTCGGTCGCGCCGATCGTCTCGCCCTCGTCGCCGTCGTCCCTGAGAGCGCCTTCGAGAAGACCCTCGACGTGCTCCTGCCCCGCACGTATCTCGTCGACTATTCTCTCGTACATATCGCGCTCCTCGCGCGTCATACGTTCCTCGGTCGCCGTATGTCCGTTGGCTGAAAGCGAAGCCATCTTGACGACCTTGCCGACGCGGCGTTCGTAGACCGCCTCCGCGACCTGACGCGCGCTGTTGAGTTCGTCGTTGAGACGTTGCGCCTCCTCCGAGTAAGGGTCGTCGCACGCGTCGCGTTTCTCGCGCAGGGACTCGATGTAGTCGGCGGCGTCCTCGTAGAAAGAGTCGGGTAGCTCCTGAAGCTTCTCCGACCGCCTTTCGTCGGCTTGTGCCGCACGTAGGTCTTCTAACTCCATATACTGGTCACCGTAGCCGTAGGTCGCCGCGTAACATACCGAAGATAGCGGCGTACTCCGGGACGGAAAACTCGCCCGCCTCGATATTAAATCTTCTTCCTCCGACCTCGAACTCGACGGCTTCGTCTGCGACGACTGTCTGTTCGCGGTCGGAGAAGACAACCGCGTCACGTAACGGGTCGAATCCGTCGAGTTCACCGCGTCCGAGGGGTACGACACGGAAACCCGTACCCCCGTGTAACGAACCCGGTAGACGTATAAGACGGCGTGTGTCGGTCGTCACGGGTTCGTCGGTCTCTGCGCTCGTCTCTTCGACGGCGCGGAGGAGGAGCGTCTCCCAGAAGCCGCGCGCGCCCCTTGCGACGTCGAGGTTGCCCGACCCTATCTCTTCGCGTCTGTCACGGAAGACCTCAAGTAGCTTGTCCGCCTTCTTTTCGCCGACGTTGTCGTACCCGCGGAGGTGCTCGACGGCTTCGTCGTCCTCCATCGAAGCTACCTCGTTCGCGTACCCGACGAGCCAGTCACGTATACGTTCGCTCCACGCGCCGCCGCGTAGACGCTGAAGCTGTGTGGAGGACTTACGTCCGTGCATCCATTCGTCACGGTCGCTACCTGCGACGGTCTCCGACGAGAAGGCGTGCTCGGCACGGAACCCCGTCCCCTTGACGTAGTCGACGATCTCGCGCCGCGCGTCGCTACCGAGCGACTGCACGCGGTCGTCGTAGACGTGTATATGGTAGCCGCGTCCGCCTGAGAAGACGACGAGCGTATCCTCGAAGCCGAGATCTCCCTCGACGAACGAAAGGAGGTTAAGCAGAGCGTCCTTGCATTTCGCAAGCATCTCGGCGTACGTATCGTCGGGTTCGGCGTCGCGGAGATGGTCGGCGTCGAGGTCGAAGATCAGGTCAGCTCCCTTCCAGCCCTTGTCGGACATCGCAGAAGCCTCGGGGCGGTCGTAACGCGCCGACGAGTAGTAGACGTGTTGGGGTTTGGTGTCGGCGAGCCAGCCGTCGAGGCTTCCGAGATCGAGCAACGACTTGTGGCGTACCATACCGCCGGAGAAGACGACGTACGCCCATTCGCGGTCGTCGGGCGCGCGCGGGTCGACAACACCACCGGTGTCGCCGAACTCCGGGGCGGAGACGGTACCGCGGTAGTAGTCGCCGAACCTGCCGCGGACGTACGCGCGCGTTCTGTCGTCCATCGCGGCTTTCCTACGGCGGTGCGCTCCATATAGGCTGTGCTACGGTCAGTATAGACCGGGTATGTACAAGAGTACAAAGGTACATACGTACGCGGAACTCATACTGTGTATGCCTATATCCGCCGACGAGTTTGAGGAACTCGAAGAGGAGACGAACGCCGAGGTCATCGTCAAGTTCCTCTCCGAGAACGAGGACAAGGCGTTCAAGGCGTCGGAGATTGCGGGAGCGACGGATGTGGACAGGAACTCGGTTCATCCGGTGCTGAAACGCCTGAGGGAGCGCGAACTGGTGCGTCACAAGCCGCCGTACTGGACGGTAGGAGACGAGGAGAAGGTACGCGCGGCTTATGAACTGCACTCTGTCTCGTCTTACTTGGACAGCAAGTTGGGAGAGGAACGGCGAGAGGACTGGGTAGATGGCTGAGTTCGACGGACTGCACCGCGGCGACGTGGTACTCGCCGACGATGCGTTCAAGAAAGACGGTGAGCGTCCATGGCTCGTTTCAACAACGAGGAACATCCTTTCGACGGAGAGCAGTACGTTGTTATGGCGCTCACGACGCGGACGTGGTACGACGAACGAGTTCCTCTCGATGAGGGTGACTTCGTAGACGGTTCCGCACCGCGCGATAGCTCCATCGTTCCTCACGCTGTCGCGTCTTTACAGCCCCGCCTGATGACGGAGTACATCTGTCGCGTTGACGGGGAAGCGGTCGACGATGCAGTGGACGTACTGTTTGAGTATCTGCGCCAAGCGAACTCCGACAGGTCGGTGTCGCTCTTCGCCTTACGGAACTCGATTTCGTCGCCGACCTCTATGTCTTCGACCTCTTCGACGAGAACCTCAACGTTCTTGCCCGACTCGACGCGCTCGGTCGT
>Ga0207714_1001465_pt1 | contig 15156 bp, 19 predicted proteins | sample PonA232FremontCA_2_FD_187270 | JGI IMG/M metagenome (GOLD analysis project Ga0207714, IMG submission 187270) | Marine sediment microbial community from Fremont, CA, USA - Pond A23 Sediment 2 (SPAdes) | ecosystem: Environmental > Aquatic > Marine > Unclassified | place: USA: Fremont, California... | reverse complement strand
TCATTAAGCTTTCTTATTTTTTCATCTGTCCATAATTTAGTTACTACTTTTATATACCTTCCATTGCCCATTAACTATACCTCCCAGATTTTTAAGTAGTACAGGGCGTTATTAGAAACCACCCTGCACTTTAATTTATTTATGCCGGCTTTTTAATTTCAATATCTATGAATTCATTCTCGTCCATCTCTTCTATATCTTTATGACTTTCATCTAGAGTTTCAACTGTATTCATTATTTCAATACTGACAGGTAGATATTTAAAACCATGTCTAATTACTGTCTTTTTCACCATCTCTTCATATCCCAACTCATCATTCCAGGGACTGAACTTTGATTTTGCAGCTTGTGATTTGTTTTTTCTTTTCATGACATCTTCAATGTCCATTACTTCAAAATAATAACCGCCGTCATTAAATTTAGCTACCATATATGTTTTAATGATCTCCCCACGGTTTGAAGAAGCTGGTTTGTGTTTTAGTTTAGGTTCTAATCCGTATTCATATAGGAATTCATCATTTTCTTTTACTACATGGGCATAGATGGTCTTAATCTCTCCCGACCTTCTGGCCAAATTGATCATACCCCTGTATCCAATTATAAAAGTAGCTTCATTTCCATATGGTATTATATAGCACTGACCGAGCATATTGGGTTCAAGCCCGAGGGCAGCCGCCTGCATGACGGCCCCCATTAATGATCCCATGGAACATTTTAATAGTTTGGGAGTGGTCCTGATAGTTGTATATGCAATTCGGGCCATTCTTTCTGCCCCGATATGTTTGGGTAAAGCTCTTTCTATTTCCGGCTTCATTTTTTCTAAATAATTATAGACTTTCTTTTGAATTGGCTCAGGCTTTTTATTTTCTTTTTTCGTATTTTCTTTAAGTTTTGCTTTAAGATCTGTTTGTTTATCTTTACTCATTATCTGATTCCTCCTTATTTTCTGCTTCTTCCCACTTTCTATCTAAATATCTATCATAATCATGATCAGCTTTTGCATAGTAATCTTCACAGTGAATCATACATATAACCTCCTGTAGTTTGATTGATAAGAATATTCACTATATAATTCCGGATGATCTTTTCTAAATTGTTTTGTCTTCATTCTACGGCTAGATATGTTTTTCCATTTTACTATTTCTTCTCCCTGGTAAACTCCCCGTTCTGCTTCCTGTAATTTATTTTTAATTTTATTTTCACACTCTTTTCTTTTTTTCTTGTATTTCTTTTCAACTTCGTGGTATTCATTTCGCTTTTCAATGAGGTCTAAATCTTCCTTACAAAAGTCTACTTTCTTTTCTTTTTCAGCGGCTGGATACATTTTTTTCAATAATTTACTGGAAGCTCTTGAACCATCAACCTCCGGAGGTACATTTTCCTGAACATGGTTATACCAGAAATCTTTCTCATTTTCTATAATAAGATCTATAAGCTCTTCATCTCTTTCAATTGTGTAATAGTGAAACTTCCTCTTATTTAAGATAAGGACTGCTAAGTAAGCTTTATCATAACCTGTCACAGCGAGGTAATGCTGAACCTGAAGCATATACATATCAGGGAAGTTATTATCGTCCCAATAGTTATTAAAATCAACTGTTGTTTTACATTCTAGAAGTGCGCTTTCTCCTACTACCCTTCTGTCAATATCTGCAATCATGAATTCATGCTCTGGATGTTGAAGTATGTGGTTTTCATGCCAGACCTTAACTTCTTCTTCCAGCTCTTCACTTCTTCTTTTTGCAAATTCTTGAGCTACTTTGTCTTCAAGCTCTCTTCCCCAATACATTGCATTGTTATCTACTGTTTCTACCTCTCCACCAGTCTTATCCAACCAGACTTCTACAGCTGATTTAAAAGGGTTGGTACCTACTATAGCTGATACATCACTTCCACCTATTCCTAACTCATTTCTTTTTTTCAGCCACTCTTCAATTGACAATTTTTTTATATTAAGTAATTTTTTTGCTTGCATTTTATTACCTCCAGATGTTATAATTTCAATAGTTAAGATTTATTTAACTGCTCAGCTGTTTCCTCAGCTGAGTTTTTTCTTTTTTTGTCATCTTTTTTCAACTCAGCAAAAATTTCTTTTGATTCAGTCCACACAACATATCCGACGAAAATATATCCTACAGAAATCGTTACCCACGCGCCCACATTCATTATTTCTTTCATTTGGTCCATCCCAACCCCTCATCATAAATTTTGAAATATAATTCTGCTTCTTTTTTTCTCATACATTCAACTGGGTTTCTTTTACAATCTTCTGATTTCATTTCACAATCTCCACAAAAGGTTTTACGCTTCATTATATTTTTAATTAGTATAACCCCCTTGAAATATATCCTTTCTTTTTCATTTTATTAAGTTCATGTTTTTCTAGTTTGCTAATATCAAAATTGAAGTTCTCAGCCATCGAAGTCATAAATAGGTTGCTACAAATTGCGAGGTCACAAATCTGGACAAGTACTTCTTGAAAAACCACTTCTCTTTCATTGTCATTAAGATCATCCGCTCTCAATTTGTTTATTAAGCTGATACTTTTAAGGGAATCTAATGTCTCTTCCAGCTCTTCAATCATCTTTTGCTGTGTTGCTAGTGGACTTAAATCCACTTTGTCTAATAAAATACTTTCTACTACAGTTCCACTTACAGCTAACTTTAATCTAGGACTTTTAAGAATCTCAATTATTTTCTCAATATTATATTGTGGAATGTTTCCACTTGATTCATATTTTGATATTGAGGATCTTGTTAAGCCTGGGATTAAATTTGCCAACTGTTTTTGTGTCATCCCCTTTCTCTTCCTTTCACTTTTAAGGAGCAATCCAATATTTTTCACTAAATCACCTCCTTTGTTTTACAATTATTACATTTTTTGGTTATATGGTTAAAAAATATATGATATCATATTATTAAGTTATAGCTCTAAACCTATTTTCAATTTCAGATTCATCTTCGGTTATATAATTATTAGCTGCTTTCCCTTCAATCCAATTAAATAATTGGTCTACAGGAAATAAAAACTTAGATCCATTATTAATGTGAGGGATTGATTTAGAATGAGCAAGTTCCAAAAGTTTATTTCTACCGATCCCTAATAATTTAATGGCCTCTGTAGTAGTAAGATTGGCCTTACCATCTAAGGTTCTGGGAGTATAGTTACTATTGGAATCTTCTATATTCTCTATTTTACTATTAAGATCTTTTAGTTCAATTAGTATCTTTTCTAATAAGGTCATTTCTGTTCCTCCTAGTTATTGTGGTAAAAAATATTTTCTATGGATTCTCCAAATAAATCTGCAGTTTTTTTAGCTAAGTTTAATGTGGGGTTTCTTTTCCCTCTTTCAATTGAAGAATAATATGAAGTAGAAATACCTAATAAGTTAGCAAGTTCTTTTTGAAATAAATTATTATTCATTCTCAATTTTTTTAAATTTACTCTTTGATTATTCATCTTTTCCTCCTTGTTACCCGTTTTGTGTAATTATTTTATTTATTACTCATACTGTGTTATTATAGTTTAGAAAGGAGGAATTATTTTGTCTGACTTTACAACAAGATTAAAAAACTTAAGAACTGAAAAAAAATTAACCCAGTCTGAAGTAGCACAAAAATTAGGAATTGCAACTAGCACATATTCTAATTATGAGCAAGGAACTAGATTCCCAGATAAACAAACTTTAATTAACTTAGCAAATTTCTATAAAGTCTCAATTGATTACCTCCTGGGGGAAACAGATGAAAAACTCTCTGCAAATAAAATAGCTGAGGAGATTGCTGATAATCCTGAACTTTTGGAATTTTATGAAGCTTTCAAAAAAAATGATGAGTTAAAAAGATTGTTTAACCATTCAAAAGGACTGTCATCAAAAAGTATTAAGCAGATCGTTGAAATCATCAAGACCTTTGAAATAAATAAACAATAATAATTCACACCACATCATAATAAGGAGTTGAAGCAATTGGTCACCGAAGATGCATCTTTGCTACTCCAGGTTTCTGAGAGCTATAACTACATTTCTGAACCTAATTTTGAACTACATCTTCAACTAAAAGATTTAGAAAAAGAAATCTGGTGTTTTATTTATCTTACAAGTGCAAAAAATTTTTTATTAGTAATGAATGAAAATTTAAAAGGGAAGGTATTAAAGAGGGTTTATGAAAAGGCATTAACTATCATTGATTCTGATTATACATTTTTAGATTACAAAATATATATTATACAACAATATGATTTATAAAAAGTCTCAATCAATGATATACTCTTAATCTTTAATTAACAAAAGTACTTAATATATTACGTATATTTTTTTGCCTTAAAACGAACATATGTACTATATTTTGCACATTTATGTTCTAAATATGTATTATTTTGTACATTATTGAATAAACTGTGAGAAAGGAGTAATTCTTGTGGCGCATCTAGAACATATTAATCCCAAAAAATGGCGAATAACTATTGAATTAGGTAGAGATTCAAAAACGTGCCGTAGAAAAAGAAAATATAAGACTGTAAAGGGGACTAAAAAGAAGGCCCAAAAAGTAATGCTTGAAATGGTTAATAAATATGAAAATGGTACTTTTGCTGGAGACGAAAACATAACTTTAGAAGAATATTTAATAAAATGGCTATATGAATATAAAAAAAATGATATTTCCAATAGAACCTTTATTGATTACAAAACAATTTTAAATAACCATATCATTCCATATTTTAAAAAATTAAAATTAAGTGAACTTGAGGAAAGGTACATTATAAAATATCAAAATGATAAGTTAAATAAAGGACGATTGGATGGGGAAGGAGGATTATCAAAAAGAAGTGTTCAATATCATCATAGAATATTATCTCAAGCTTTAAAGCATGCAGTATATCCCTATAAGTTAATAAGCAAAAACCCTTGTCGAAATGTCAACGCTCCATCACCTAAACAATCTGATCCCACTGCTTTATCACTAGAGGAAGCCAATAAACTTTTAGATAATTTAAAAAAGTAACTACCCACTATATACATTAATATATACTGCACTTTATACTGGCTTAAGAAGGGGAAAATTACTTGCCCTGAGATGGAAGGATATAGATTTAGATAATAATAGATTTTTTGTAAGAAGATCTGTAAATGAAATTCGCGGTGAAGGACTTGTATATAAAGAACCTAAAAATTCAATTAGTAAACGTACTGTTGATTTTGATGAGGATGTTGGAAAAATTTTAAAATTCCATAGTAAAAAACAATTTAAATATTATAAACAAGAAGAAATAGTTTTTTTAAGGAAAGACGGTTCTATAATTAGGCCGGATTATGTTACGAAGAGATTTAAAAAAGAAGTTAAAAAAATAGGAAAAGAAAAATGCCGCTTTCATGATTTAAGACACACACATGCAAGCTGGCTACTTCAATTAGGAGAAAACCCAAAAGTAATACAAGAAAGATTAGGGCATCATGATGTATCAATTACTTTAAATATATATTCGCACGTTATTCCTTCAATGCAAAAATCAGCTGTAAAAAAGCTGAAAAACAAGAAAAATCAGTCTGATGGCTACAAAATGGCTACAAAATTAAAAAATCCCAGTTTTAAATAAACTGGGTAACTCTCTTATCCTTGTCATATCAGTAAATATAATGGCGTGCCCGAGAGGGTTTGAACCCCTAGACTACTGATCCGTAGATAAATATAATGTTTTTTATTACTTCACATTTATTGTTAATAACCTTTAATTATTAATGTTTCAAGTCACTACTTTTGTTATCTAGTATTATTTATTTTTACTTGTTTTTAATCTCTTTGCTGAGATTTTGCTGAAATATATGAATTTTTTCTTTGTTATAGATAATAAGGTCTATCAATTTTATGTCATTACACCTTGCATTTAAAATTTGGCTTTATTATATTAATTTAGGGTAAATAATTGATACAAAGAATACTGTAATCAATAATATTTTTAATTATCTAACTCAACAATGATAAAAAATATTTGTTCTTATTTCAGTTAGTTCTTTTTATCAAAAATAATCCTTTTTATTTCTAACCTCCTGCTGTAACAGGTAAAATTTTCACAACATCATTGTTTTTTAACATTGTTTCTAATCCATTTTGGTGATAAATATTTTTGTTGTTTACAAGAATCAACACCTTTTTTGATACAGTATTATTATTATACATGACCTCTTCTAATTCTTTACCATACTCATCAATTATTAAATCTATTACTTTTTTTATATTTTTATTTTCTGTCAACTTTAAATTATAACTTTTTGTCTGGCAAATTTTTATGAATTTGCCGTAAAATTTTACAATCAATGTTTTTACTCCTTTAATTTTTATCTCCTCTTAATAATTCATTTATTTCACGGGCTTTATTTTTCAAATATTTTGCATACTTTTCTTTGTTATTTTTATTTAAATTAATAACTGAGGCTATAACAACTAATATCGCATTAACCTTTTCATCATTATTTTTTATAGGAACAGCTATTGCATTAATTAATTCTTCATATTCTTCGAATTCAGTTGCATAACCTTTTTTTATTACATTTTCTAATTCTTTATATAATTCATTTTTATCTATAATAGTATTTTTTTGTATACTTTTTAATCCATTGTTATGTATGTATTCTTCTATTTCGTCCTCATTACTATGAGCTAAAATTACTTTCCCTGTAGCTGTTGCATGAAGTGGAATTTTTTCGCCTACTTTTAATGAAGCTTTTAAATTATTATTTCCTTCTTTTCCCATTAGACATAACGCGTGGTTATTCTTTCTTATATATATTGCGGTAGTTTCATTATACTTTTCTACAATTTCATCAATGATTTTTTCTGCTCCATAAAAATATTTTTCAGCAATTTCAGATCTGTTCAAAGTTATGTTAAAAATCTCTGGACCCGGCAAGTAATTATTTGTATCAATATTTTTTCGAATAAACCCCTCTTTTTCCAACGTATTTAAAAGGTGATATACTGTAACCCTATGATATTCAAATTCATTAGTTAATTCCTGTATAGATGTCTCTTTACTATTATAATATATGTATTTTATTAATTTCATTGCTTTTTCTACTGATTTAATTGTTCTTTTACTTGTCACTATACATCCATCCTCCTCTGTTTTTTCTTAATATCTTAATGAAATTTTTGTCTTTAAAATCTTGTTTTAGTCTTGGTATTTTTTTATTTAATTTTGTTTTAAAAGAACTTAATATCTGAGGGCCATCTATTGTCTGGCAATTAACTAATTTATCCCCTCTAAATTTAAATTTAAAATACTTATTTCTTATATTAAACGAAAAAATTTCTAAACTTTCGTTGTTAGAGCTGTTTTCTCCCAAAGCCCCAAAATAATGGGAACCAATTTTTATGGTATATAGATTTTCTAAAAATGGCATACTACTATCGAAACCCAAAATGTTTTCTCCTACAATCTTTCCACCTCTTTTGGCTATATGCCATAACATAACATTCTTATATTTTTTCTTGAATACATCATATGTTTTAGTACAATCTCCACAGGCATATACATCATTTATATTTGTTTTCATATATTCATTTGTTTTAATAAAACCTCTTTTATCCAAATCCATATGTTTATTATCTATATATGAAGTTGAGGGACACATTCCAATACACCATATTATTTTATCACAATTATATGAATTATCCTCACATCTGACCTCTTCCACTTTATTCTTGCCTGAAATTTTATTTACACTACTATTTAGAATTATATTTATTCCCATATTTTCAAGTATATTATTTGCAAAATCACTTATATCTTTATCAAATAACTTAGGTAAAATTTGCTTTTCTTTTTCGACTAAAGTTACTTCATTGTTTTGATGAAGAGCTTGAGATATTTCCACTCCGATTGGTCCAGAGCCTATAACAAATATCTTTTGATTATTAATCTCTTTTATTTTCCGTGCATCATTTAAATTCTTAATTTTATAATTTCCTTCTAAATTCACACCCTCTATATCAGGCATCATTGCTTCGGCTCCAGAAGCAATAACAAGCTTATCATAATTATATTTGTTTTGCTTATTTGTAGTAACATATTTTTCTGTAAAATTTATTGATTTAATTTCTGTGTCTTTCTTGAAAATTATATTAGGGTAACGATCATAAAAACTTTCTTCCCTTAAAAATAAAGCATCTTTGGAAATTTCTCCTACTATATAGTCGGGTAACACACAAGGAGAATATTCAATATTATTTTCTTTAGTAAACATTTTAATTTCTATATCACGGTTATCCATTATTTTTTCAGCACAGGAATGAGCCGAAGTACCACTCCCAATTATAAGTACTTTCATATAAATCCTCCTAAAATGCTATTTGCCTCCAAGGCCTGTATCTAAGGTGGGAAGTATTAGCTCTCTCAGCTAATTTTTTTGCTTTATTTTGCGCTTTAATTAATATCTCTTCTGAAACTAAACTCAATAATTTATTCTCTTTTAAAATAAATTTACCATTTACCATCACACTTTCTACTTCATTGCTAACTCCAGAATAAACTAAAGCTGAGATCGGATGCAAATTTGGAATCGAAAAAGGATTATTGAAATTTAATATCACTAAGTCAGCTTTCTTGTTTTTTTCAATAGATCCAATTTCGTTTTCCAATCCGATGGCTCTAGCAGCATCAATAGTAGCCATCTCAAAAACTTTTTCAGCTGTAATTACGGTTGGATCAAGTGTATCTACTTTTTGTAATAAAGAAGCAAATTTTAAGCTCTGTATCATGTTTTGGTTGTTATTACTAGCAGATCCATCCGTTGCTAATCCAACAGTGATTCCACTCTTGAGCATAGAAGGTATTGGTGCCACTCCTGAAGAAAGATACATATTACTAACAGGATTATAAGAAACTTTTACATCATAATATTTTAAAATTCTTAGGTCTCTTTCATTAAGATGAACGCAGTGTATAGCTAAAGTATCAGGGCCTAAAAAATTAATACTTTCTAAAAAATCAAGATCATTTTTCCCAAAACGTGTTTTAGCATTTTCTCTTTCAAAAGGAGTCTCAGAAACATGTATTGCTACGGGTATATTTTTACTTCTAGAAAATTTTCTAATTTCTTCTAATCCTTCTTTAGTTTGGCTCCATATCATAGAAGGAGTCAACCATATCTTAATTCTACCTTGGTAACTATTATTATATTTATTATATAAATTTTCAACATCTTCAATTACCTCATTATAATCTTCCAATAATTCTTTGGGAATTCCATATTTAACTCCATAATCTATATATCCACGACCATATATCCCCCTTATTCCGCTTTCTCCTATTGCATTGATAATTGGTTCGGATAGTCCCTTTCTATGATGAGGATACATAAAATCAAAAAGTGTTGTCACACCTGATAAAATTGATTCTAAAACTCCTAATTTTGCTGCAATATAACAATCTTCAGGATCTAAATTAACCGCACTTGGACCTGTAACTTCTCGAAACCAATCAACAAGATTTCTATCATCGCCTAAACCTTTTAGTAGACCTTGGAATAAATGAGTATGAGTATTTATAAGCCCGGGGATAATCACTTTTCCCCGAGCATCATATATATTATATTTTTCATATTTTTTTGGTAAATCATTATTCTTTCCCATATCTTTTATTTTGTTTTCTTCTACTAGAATAAATCCATTTTCTATAATTTCTCTGCTCTTATTCATTGTTATAATATATGCATTTTTAATTAAAGTATTCATTTTAATCCACACTTCCCCTTGGTTCTATACCTAACTTATTTAATGTTCCCTTTAATGGTATTCCCGTTTCAGAATCCCAACCCATAATTTCATAATATCTAGTTAACATTCTATCATACTCATCATAATCTATTTTTTCACCTTTGCGAGGACCATCTGGAATAGGCTCTTCTAATGCTTTTTTGGGGGGATAATCATCTTCCCTCCTTATTCCTAAATCTGTTATTAGTAATCTTTCCAGATTATATATTCTTTCTCCAATCGTAAATATATCTTCCTCGGTAAAATCTATACCTGTAGCATCTGTCAATAATTCAGCTAATTCATTCGGCCCGATTGGTGCAGCAATCCAAGCAGAATTAAATAAACACATTCCAGATGCTCCAACCGCAGCAGTAAATTTTTCTAGCCATACAGTTCCTTCAGGTTTTTCTTCATACACATCAGGATTACCCATGTTTTTAAAACCATATAACGCATTACTGGCTTCTGGATCCAAGGCTACTTCCTCTGGCACACACATCCCTCTCAAATGATCTAGACCTCTTGTGGAAGTTGAATAACCTAAACTAGCTCCTTTAAGTGCCCTCATATCAACAGAAATATTATCCATTCCTTTTATTTGCCAAACTTCATCTTTTGCATCCTCATTTAACTCTTTAACTGCTTCATAAGACCCTTTTGATAATATTTTGCCTATACCTTCTTTGTAAGCTATTTTCTTAATTAATTCAATAACAGTATCTACATTTCCCCAGGAAAGATCTAAACCAAGTTCATCTTCATCAATATAACCTTTTTCATTTAAGTCCATCAAAACAGCAATTGCATTACCCGTATCTATGGAGTCTAATCCATATTTATTTAATAAATTAGTCATATGTAATGTGGCATCCATTTCCATTACTCCACATTTAGGGCCAATAGCTGCCATAGTTTCATACTCTGGGCCTTCTCCACTTTCACCTTTATAATTACCTTCGTCGATACTATAATAATGACCACAATGTACAGGACAACCAAAACATCCCAAATCTTGTTTTTTAAATTCTTTTTCAAATTTTTCAGGTCCTATCTTATCTAAATCAAGTTCTGTTGAATTAAAATAATTAACAGTAACCCAACCAATAGCAGCTCCGGGAGTAAATAAGCTCATAGTACCTTGAGAAGCTAAACCATCATATGCTGGCCATTCTTCTCTTAATAATTTATGCATTTTTAATGCTGTATTTTTAAATTCATCAGGTTTAGCTACTTCTAAAGGCAACCTTCCCTTCACAGCAATTGCTTTTAAATTTTTAGAACCCATAACAGCTCCCATACCAGTTCTCCCCGCTGCCCTTGTTCTTTCTGAAATTATGCAAGAAAATTTAATGAGGTTTTCTCCAGCAGGTCCAATACACGCAACCTTTATATCCGGATCATTATATTCTTCTTTTATTGCTTGGGTACATTCCCAAGTATCTTTACCCCATAGTTTCTTTGCATCTTTTACCTCTATCTTTCCATCTTCTATTAATAAATAAACTGGTTTGTCTGCTTTTCCAGTTATTATAAGGTGGTCAAAGCCAGCAAATTTTAATTCTGGTCCCCAGTGACCACCGGCATTTGAATCACCTAATATACCTGTTAAAGGAGATTTAGATGTCACTGTCCATCGTCCTGAACCAGGAGTGAGAGTACCTGTTAAAGGTCCTACTCCGAAAATTAATGGGTTTTCAGGATCTAAAGCATCAATGTCTTCTTCTAATCTATCATATAAAAATTTGGAATTAATACCTCGACTTCCCAAATATTTTTCTCTTAGTTTTTTAGGTAAATTTTTCACAGATATGTTATTCGTACTCAAATCAATTTCAGCATATTTACCTTTCCATGCAAAGGTCATTATTCTTCACCTCTTTTTATTTTTCTCATTTCTTTAAGTGCATTAGACATTTTATTAAACATACTCCGTTTAAGTAATTTATCTACTTCATCGACCCTCACATATTGTAATGCATCAGTAGGACAAAATTCTACACATGTAGGATCTCCGCCACATAAATCACATTTAATAGATACTTTTGATTCTACATGAGACAAATTTGCTCCATACGGACACGCCAAAATACAAGCTTTACATCCAATACATGCTTCATCTCTTATTTCTAAGGCTCCAGTTTCTGGATTCCGATCGTATAAATTAAGTGGACATACTTCTGCACAAGGAGCATCAGTACATTGTTGACACACTATTGGTATATTTATACCCTGTTCTTCATCTTTAACTATTGATATTCTAGAATTGTAGGGAGCAAAAAATCCATCCTGTTCTAAAGTACAAGCCATTTCACATATTCGACATCCTGTACATTTTTCTGGATCAGCAAAAATCACTTTTTCAACCAAAACTATTTCACCCCTTTTGTTTATATTACCAACCTATTGTTGGTTATATTTATATATTAGACATATATTCTTGTTTTCCTGCTCAATTTCTTAATTTTCTGAAATTTTTTATTGATTTTTATATACTTTTTTATTTAGTCTCTTATATTTAGGTTTTTCATTTCAATTTATTTCATAATATTGCATACTTTTCTAAAAGATTATACTGATTTTAGCCCTTCTCTATTTAATTTATTCCCTTCATTTGTACAAAATAAATATTCCTCATCAACTTACTATACTCGAAAATAGTTTTTATCAGATATATAACCTGCATAAAAGCAATAATTGTTAATGAACCCTAAATTACATAGTTGGAAAACCTGCCAACTGATCTTATTATTAAATGATTATCATGCTTAAACCTGTTGAAGCTTCCTCTCTTTATTAGGAGGAAACTTCTTATTTAACCTTATTTATTACCTTTAATTTTTATGTTCTTTGCTGAGATTTTACTGGGATTCACATTTATTTTGGTCTTTTATGAAAATAAAAAAACCTTATCATTGGTGATATGATAAGGAAAATATAATGGCGTGCCCGAGAGGACTTGAACCCCTAGCCTACTGATCTGTAGATAAATATATTGTTTTTTATTGATTCACATATATTATTAACAACCTTTAATTATTAATGTTTCAAGTCACTACTCTTGTTATCTAGTATTATTTATTTTTGCTTGGCTTTATTCTTTTTGCTGATATTTTGCTGAAATAAATAAAATTTTTCTTTATTATAGTTAACAGGATGTATCATATTTTTTGTCAAAGTACCATAATTTTAATTAACTATTTCAGTATCTTTTGAAAGATTAAGTTTTTAATACTTTAAATATAGGCTTAAAATGATACTTTAGAGGAAATGTTTATCGACTTTCCAAATTAATATTTTCGCTCACCTTTTAGATAAACCTTTTTAACTTCAAGGTCCTTATCTAACAATACTAAATCAGCATCATAATTTTCTTTTATTAAACCTTTATAATGATCAATATCTAATAGTCGAGCAGGATTAATAGTTGCCATTTTAAAAACAGTATGAAGATCCAAATCTGTACTGTTATACATATTTTTTACTGCTTTATCTAAAGTAAGTGTGCTACCTGCTAAAGAACCAGTCTCTATTCTGGCTTCTCCATCTTTTAAAATAACTTTTTGTCCACCTAAGCTGTAAGTTCCATCTTCTAGACCATTTGCTCTCATGGAATCAGTAACTAATATTATTTTATCAGAATCCTTTATTTTAGATACCATATCTAAAATCACAGGACTAAGATGTATTAAATCAGCTATTAATTCAACTGTCATATCAGTTGTAAGTGCTGCACCTATAATACCCGGTCTTCTATGATGTAATTCAACCATACCATTAAATAAATGTGTCACATGAGAAAGTCCCCAGTTATATGCATTCATAGTTTCTTCATAACTAGCAGTAGAATGCCCCACTGATATTTTTATACCATGTTTTTTCATTTCTTTTATAAATTGTTTTGTTTCTTTTTTTTCTGGTGCAATAGTACATAACTTTATTATGGATTCATAACCTTCAAGAAGTTTTAAATCGAGTTCAATAATATTTTTGGGATCCTGAGCCCCCTTTTTTTCAGTATTTAAAAAAGGCCCTTCAACATTTGTTCCTACAATCTGAGCTCCTTTTAAGCCTCTATCAATTGTTTCTTTTATACTTTTTAGCGCATTTCTAATCTTTTTTCTTTCCATTGTCATAGTAGTGGGCAAAAATGAAGTTACACCACTTTTAATTAAGCTTTCACTAATAGTATTTAAAGCTTCAACAGAAGCATCCATCGTATCTTTTCCCATTGCTCCATGTACATGTATGTCAACAAATCCAGGAGATAAATAACCACCATTACCATCTATTACTTCATAATCACTTCCAACAAAATCATTAGTTTTAAATATCTTTTCTATTTTTTTATCAAAAAGAATAGAACCATTCTTTATAATTTCAGTAGGAGTTATTATATTTACATTTTTAATTAATTTCATTTTTTCACTCCATTCAAAAATTTTTTAAATCTGATCAACTTCAATTTTATCTAAGTATTTATTAACTTTTTCTTTTGTCACTTTGCCTGTTTTAACAAACAAAGTATTTGCTGTTCCAGAGGCTAAACCTAGTTTTATTATATCAATTAAGTTATATTTTTGCAGTCCAACTGCACAACCAGCTACAAAAGCATCTCCAGAACCAACTGTGTTGACAGTCTCAACTTTTGGTAACTTAAGATGATAATATTTTTCATCAATCATTACAACTGCTCCTTTTTTACCTAAAGTTATTACCGGTAATTTTATCCCTAGATCTTTTAACTTATCTAAAACATTAATATAATCAGAAACTTTCTTATTTTTTTGCCCAAATAATTCATTTATTTCATCTTCATTTGGTTTTACCATAAAAGGTTTCCCTTTAATTCCTTCTTTTAAATACTGCCCACTTGTATCTAAGATAACTTTTATATCCATATTTTTTGCAAGTTCTATTAATTTAAAATAAAAGCTATCATCTAATCCTCTCGGTAGGCTACCTGATAATGTTATTATATCAGTCTTTTTTATCAACTTTTTATATACTGTAATAAATCTTGTAATTTCAGATTCTTTTATCTTTGGTCCGGCTTCTAAAATCTCTGTAGTAGTATTATTTTTTTGATCAGTTATATTAATACAGGTTCTTGTCTCTCCAGAAATTTTAACAAATTTATTATTTATATTCTGTGTTTTTAATTTGTTTTCAATAAAGGTACCTGAAAGCCCCCCTAATAGACCGGTTGCAATAATATCTTTATCTAATGCTTTAACTACTCTTGCAACGTTTAATCCTTTTCCACCAGCAGTTGCTTTGTACTGATTTGTTCTGTGAACTTTTTGTATTGAAAAATCATTTACAATATATACTTTGTCTTGTGATGGGTTCATTGTTACAGAAAGAATCATTTTATACCTCCAGCTTGTCTAATAGCCCGTA
>Ga0207714_1001464_pt1 | contig 15165 bp, 15 predicted proteins | sample PonA232FremontCA_2_FD_187270 | JGI IMG/M metagenome (GOLD analysis project Ga0207714, IMG submission 187270) | Marine sediment microbial community from Fremont, CA, USA - Pond A23 Sediment 2 (SPAdes) | ecosystem: Environmental > Aquatic > Marine > Unclassified | place: USA: Fremont, California... | reverse complement strand
GACTGGAGTCGTATAGACGACTTCGAGCAAAAGCGTTCGCGTCAGAATGAATGCGGTCAAAGCGATAAACAATCCTCCGGGTTTGATTCGAAGTTCATCATTAGCAGATGGAAACATTGCTACGAGACGGGATTTTCAAGCACTGCTCCAGGCCACACTGGATTGTGCCGGAGGAAGTAGTCGGTTCATTTTTTGGCCGGAATCTGATGGTATGATGGGAGCAATCGTCCTGAACGTCAGAACGTGAGAACTTCGTAGCCGTCGTTAGCAAGCGACCGGAGACTCGGGTGTCCGTCGTGGTCGTCGAGTCGGACCACGCCGGAATCGTTTACTGCATCATCAACACCAAACGCACCGGAGCAGAAATCACAGGCGGATGCATCATTCTTGACCGCCTGGTAGAGTTCGTGTTGGTCACTGTCCGAATCCTCGAGTTCGGGGATCCATTGGGTTCCAGCACCGTCGAAGATGAGTTCTACCTCGTCACCGTCGGTCTCGGCGTACTCCTTTGCCGTTTCGAGACCGTTAACGATACGACCCAGGTTCGCGTGCCCTTCTGTCCCAGCCAGGATTACAACTGCTGCTTTTGACATTGCATCAGTCAGTTGAGCCGCAGTGGGTATAGGACGTCTGCGAGTGTGCAACAATATCACATCCCCGAACGTGTTTTAAACCCCTCCCGTGACGAGATCCAGGAGATCGAATATCCAGGCCGATAGGGTGCCTCAAGAGCTGATATTTTATGATTGAAAAACGGTCACTCGGTCGACACATCTGTTTGAGCTCTCAGTACTCCTCTCGGTGAGTCGAGGGGCGCTTCAAGCCCCTTCATGGATTTCTCGACCATCGCCCCGAAGGGGACACCAACATCACTGCCGTGATTAGTGTGAATGATCGCCTTGGGAGAATTGACCGGAAAACGCACGGTGAACCACCTCCGAGAGTGCGGGGTGGATATGGACTGACTCCCGGATGTCACTGATGGTTCCGGATCCGGCTTTCATCGCGACGACGACCTCCTGGATGAGATCGGAGGCCTCCGGGCCGATGATATGACAGCCGAGGATCTTGCCTTCCAAATCGATGATGACTTTGACGAAACCCTCTGCTTTCATCGCGTTCCCTCGTGCGGTTTGGTCGTACCGATACGTCCGTTTCGCGTACTCCGTGCCAGCTTCCTGGAGTTCGGACTCGGTCGCACCCACACCCGCGACCTCTGGTGATGCGAACACAGCGAAGGGCATCGCAGTGTAGTCGACCGCCTGGAGGTCGTCGCCGAAAAGATTCCGAGCGACAGCCTGGGCTTCGTGGTTTGCACTGTGCTTCAGAAGATACTCGCCGACGATGTCACCCAGTGCCCAGACGCCCTCAGCATTCGTCCGGAGATACTCGTCGGTCTCGACGAACCCTCGCTCGTCGGTTTGAACCCCGGCTGCGTCGAGATTGAGGATGTCGGAGTTCGGCATGCGGCCACCGGCCACGAGTAGCGTGTCTCCTGTCACCGTCACTGACTCGCTGTCGCGTATCCCGCCGCCCTTGCCGTATTCGTAGGGGTGGGCTTGGACAGTCACCCTCCCATCGCTCTCCGAGGCGGCCGTCGCTGCATAGCCAGTGTGAACGGTAAACCGGTCTGCGTATCTGTCGGTAAACGCCTCGGCAACCTCCTCGTCGGCTTGCGGGAGGAGATTCGGTCGTCGACCGATAATCGTCACCTCGCTCCCGAACGTTCCAAAGAAGTGGCCGAGTTCCGCGGCGATGTAGCCGCCCCCGACGATCACGAGGTGATCCGGCGGCGTTTCGAGTTGCAATGCTTCGGTGCTGGTGAGATAGTTCACTTCATCGATTCCGTCGATATTGGGAATTCGCGGCCGCGTCCCAGCTGCAATCAACACCGTCTCGGCCTGGATTTGTGCCCCTTCGTCCTCGCCACTGACGATTTCTATCGTTCGGTCTTCGACGAATCGCCCCTCGCCTTCGTAGAGGTCATGTTGGGAGGATGAACGGAGTCCCCGGCGAATTGAGTCTGCGTCGGCACTCACTTCCTCGTTGACTTCGCGAATCATTTCCGCGAAGTCCACATCCTTTATTTCTGCGTCAATGTGGAATGCGTCGGCATTCTCGACTTTTTCGAAGACGTCAGCGTGGTAGAGCAGCTTCTTAGACGGGATGCACCCACGGTTGAGACACGTTCCACCGAGCGGTCCCTTTTCGACGACTGCAACGGATTGACCGCGGTTAGCTGTGGCGTTGGCAACGTCGAGTCCAGAACCGGATCCAACGACCAGAAAATCAAGTTCATTCATGTATTCTCTCCGTACCCAAGAGTAATAATCATCTGCGCTGGTGTTCGGTTCTCTTCCACACCCGGTACGGGCCACGCGCGGGGAAGATACCTTTTCTACGGTAGTGCTATTACCACGGTATTCAAGAGACGGCGAAGCCCCCGGTCGAATTTTGACTGCTCGTCTGTAACCGGTTCGTCTTGTGGTCGATTGCGTTACCGCAGTTTGAGGGCACGTCGGTTGGGGTATATGTCTTTCCCCCGAGTTGTAAAGACATGGTCCAAAACTCGTTTCGCACGTCGACTGGTTTGTCGCTCACTGCTGTGACCGCCGATCAGATGCGAAACGTTGACCGCGTCGCTGTCGAGGATGTTGGACTACAGTTGCTCCAGATGATGGAGAACGCAGGTCGCATACTCGCCTGGCACGTCCACGAGATTCGAGAGAACAAGGTAGTAATCATCGCTGGAAACGGTGGGAATGGAGGTGGTGGACTCGCCTGTGCACGACACCTCGCCAACCGAGATGTCCCGACACGGGTGATCCTTGATAGACCCTCCGATGATTTGAGTGGCGCCGCGGCCCACCAATGCCAAATTCTCGACGAGATGGATGTTTCGATCACTTCCGGTGTCGAATCACTTGATACCGTCGACGAACGAAGAACCATTGTCGACGCGCTGATCGGCTATGGAATCACTGGTGAGGTCCAACCACCGGCAGCGGAATACATCGACCGGATGAATGACCTTTCTGGACCGACTGTCTCACTGGACATCCCTTCCGGTATCGACGCGACGACTGGCGAGTCACTGGGCAAGGCAGTGTCACCGGATCGGACGGTCACACTTGCCCTCCCAAAAACAGGGCTCGACGGTCCTACAGGAAAGCTCTATCTTGCGGACATCAGTATCCCTCGAACTGTGTATGAACGACTCGATATCGAGTACGAACCGCCGTTTGGCGATGTCGACTGGGTCCGACTCGAACGGTAAGCAGATGTTGCTGGTATGTGAGCACATTGCACATCCCCCGCTTCTTAAAGTCCGCAGGTTTGATACTTGTTATTATGATAAGCACAGGACAGAAAGCACCGGATTTCACACTTCCCGGAGCAGCCGCCGGAACGATTGAAACACACGGACTTTCCGAGTATACTGATCGAGACTGGGCGGTCGTTCTCGTCTTCTATCCCTTCGATTTTCATCCCGCATGTACAGACCAATGGTGTTCCTTACGCGACGCCGACTGGCTCACAATCCTAGACGATGTCGTTGTCCTCGGTGTGGGATCGGACGGTGCCTATGCCCATCGCGAGTACGCATACAAACACAACATCCAGTTCCCGCTTTTATCCGATACCAATGGTCAGGTGAGCGAGGCGTATGGGGTACTAACGGAGGAACTCGAAAACCATCGCAGGGTCCCGCGCCGCGCTACGTTCGTTGTCGATGCCAACCGCATCATCCAGTTCGCGTGGTCAGCTCGCAGTCCTGACGAACAGCCTGATCTCGACGCCTTGCGAAAGGCAGCGCACCGACGTGACGACGAGTATCCAGTCGGCGAGTCTGGAGAGTCGGTCTGGTGGGGACGGGACAGCTAAATCGTCCGTATTCTCTATGGTAGGACGAGCAAATGGTGGGGAGAGTTGAACGATGTCCCAATGATCCTCCTGGATTGCGGACAAATCCCGTTCAGAGCCTCGCCGGGTCAATCTGCCGACCAACTAGAATTAGGCTCCCGAGCAACAGCAGGACGGCGATTGGCAACAGGAACTGAAAGGCCGTCACAATGATGCCTGATGCTTGAATTCCGAGAACGATGAGGACGACAGGTCCACAACAGGCGGTTCCCGATAGAACCGCAGGGATGCTTGCGAGGAATCCCGACGACTTGGACCCAATGCCGCAGGCTGCGGGCTGGCGCCACGCGAGATAGGTGAGTCCGAGGTTCAAACCGACCAAGCCGGCGATTGCGAGCCCTAAAATCGTATTGAATGAGAACAAGTATGTCACAGGGCCGACCGACACGCGAACCACCGGGGTAAAGGAAAACGGCCCAAGCTCCGGCTGAAAGAATTTTCCAAGCGCGTTGGAGACGATGGTCACGTCCAACCCACCGATGCCCGGCGCGAGGTGGCCCAGCGCGTACAGGTAGATTAAGAGATACCCGACTGCTGTTCCGACGACGATGACCGTGGAATCGCGGCGGCGGAATACCTCTGTTACAGCCGCGATTGTACGGGCGGTGGCTTCACCCAACCGCCCGGAAGAGTCGCTCTTAGTTGTAGACATTGGCATCTGGATAATATCCGTTCCAGGCGAACCACATCGCATCGAACGTGTGGATCCTCGCGAGTGGCAGGGTGTCTGGATCATACATCTCGCCGTCGATAGCGACCGATTCACCGTCGAAAGACACCGACAGTTCCTCAGGGTTTAGATAGACGTAGCCTGTGTCCAAGCGTCGGTCGGCGATGGCGACGAGTGGAGTTTCACCCAATTCACCAGTAATACTCCGATTCTCGAGGAGGGTAGCCTTGTCAAACGCGACGGCCCCGTCCGGAGTCCGGGCCCCTAGGACGACGTGTTTCTTGCTGAAGCGGTCGTCTTGGGAGAGCGGCTCAAACAGCGTGTTCTCGCTATTGTAGTAGCCGCCTTTTGGGTTGTACGAGCCATAGGGGTCCCTGCCGTAATTGTTTGCAAAGCCGGTCTCTGTCGATAGCACCTTCGTTTCCGGGTTTCGTTCTCGCCACTGCTTCCACGTTGTCCAGACGAGTCTGAACTCCCGTAAGGACCTGGTTTCGGGGGCCGAATTCCACGGACCAGGTATCGACGTTGCGAGAATCTGAGGCCACCAAGCCTCTGTTGCCCGATCATACATGATGAGATTGTTGTTTATAAGGCGCCCTGAGACACCGAACGTCGTCTCACCGCGCTCGAATCCTTGGACAGTCCCGGTGAGCGGACAGTACGTCACTGCGACGGGGAGGTCCCCAAGGCGGTCGTTGACGATTTCGTGCTGAACGAGAATCTTCTGCGGGAATGCCTTGACGTCACCGTTCAGTGCGACGCCGAACACGGGATCACCGGAATCGAGGAAATCCGCGTCCTCAGGGTCGACGAACGAAGGATTATCGATGGATGGAATCCCGTCTTTGGGTGGACCGCCCGAGACCGCGAGTGATTCGAGTTCGCTGGGTTCCATTGGCAATGGGAAGGTTTCATCAGCAGTCGGAATGGAAGCGTCAGCGATTGATGTTGATCCGGCGTCAGTTGACGCTGCCGTCGTGGTCGGTGAATTCTCTGATCCCAGGTCACCGCTGCTGGTACACCCCGCTAGCGCACTAAGTCCGACTGCGGCGAGGAATTGCCGACGCTTGACTCCCATCAATGACTAAAACGGGTGAAATCGAATAACCTTTGAGCGTCCGTGTGGGTTTCCCACACACCCGAAGTAGTTACTTACTGAAACCGCCCCTAGGATTTTGAGAGATTGCAATTATAATCACCGCTTCTCATAGCTTATCTTGGTTTTCTCAAGGAGTCGGGGTCCCTGCACACATCGAGTAGCACTATGACCACGCGTGACGACACAAGATTCGCGATGACCGAAGAGATGTCATCCGCCGAGCGGAGTCATCTCGGCGTTCTATTCGGGCCTCCGGTTTATCGTATCTACAACGACTAACTAAGGGCCCAATCTGTGGCGCCGTTCGCCTGGCGCGGTTCACTCTTCGTACGTATGGAAGTCGACGGCCTGTTCGAGCAGTTCGTCCGGAATCCCGGGCACCTCCTCAGAGCGCACCGGCCCCTGCTCTTCGAGGAGTTCGGGGTCCCGCGGGAAGTCTCGAAGCTGGAAGTGGACATCAATTCCTGCTTTTGCACCCTGACCAAGCGCGACCGGGATCTGATTGTGACCTGGCGTACAGTCACCGACGGCATAGATCTCATCGACGGAGGTTCGTCCATGGTCGTCGACCTCGATTGTTCCGTCATCGTTGATCTCACATCCGAGTTCCCTGGCGAGGCCATTGTTGTATTCAGCGCCATACATCGCGAATCCGCCCTTGTAGTCTCGAACGCTCCCGTCCTCGAACTCGAGGGTTTTTAGCCAGCCGTCCTCCCCGGTCTGGACGCTCGAAACGTCCTCGTGGATAACATCAATCGGATGTTTATCGAGCATGGCGGCGGTCTCATCACTCCATTCGGGGTCGTTACCACGAGTGAGCAAGTCGACCTCGTCGGTAAAATTCAGCATGATTGCGGCGACGTGGGCAGCACTCTCCGCATGCCCCATCACGTACACGGATTCGTCGACGAACATATGGGCATCACAGTGGAGACAGTAGTGGAGACCACGCCCTGTCCGGGGGAGTGGCGGTTCCGGCCGAACGTCGTTAAACCCGGTTGCGAGAACCACACGCTCGGCCTCGTACTCTGCATTGCTACCAGATAATTGAATACGGCTCGAATCGGTCCGCGAACAGGTCGTGACCATATCTCGATGAATATCACATCCGTAGGCTTCGAGTTGCTCTTGACCAATGCCGAGGAACTCTGCCCCGCTTGTTTCCTCTTTTACGCCCAGGAGATTGTGGACCTCCTGCATCATCATTGCCCGTCCACCACCACGGTTGACGACAGCCGTATCGTGTCCAAGTCGCGTGCTGTACATGGCTGCCGTCATTCCAGCGGGGCCTCCGCCGACAACGACGACTTCGTATTCGTACTGTTCTGTGGAATCTGATCCCATATACCAGGTGTCTCAACCGAATAATAAAAGTCTCGCGTCGCCCGGCACACTCGGGAACCACAGGTACCCTCACAATCGATGGCCGCAAGCGCAGTCCCCGATACAATAGGTCGTCTCAGCTTGTCCAGCCGAAATGCCGAGTCGAGCCATTGCAAGATCCAATGAATCCGACAGATCGGACTGTGGCCGGACTCGGGCCGATGTCGCCCCGTACGGACTCGAACCAACCCCAATTCGGGTGATTATTTCCTTTCGCTCGTGATCGACCACTGCCACCTCGTCGCGGGTCTGGACAGGTATGTACAGCTTCGTCTGTGAGGGATCCCACGTCCCAACAAATGCTGATCCACCAAGGTAGAGTCGCTTGTTCACGATACCCTCCGTGAGGTCGACGACAGTCACATCGTTTGTGCCAGGGGTTAACACATATCCAGTCTCGGAATCCGGACCGATTTCACTGGTCAGTGGACGTCCTCCGAGTCCGTCTTCTGCCGTCAGTCTCGCTGTTTCGCTTGGTGCGGCTGGATCATCAAGCGACCAGATACTCTCGCTACCCCCATTGGCCTCGTTGTGTTCGACGAGGAGGGTTCGCCCGTCCGGCGCGACGGTCCCCATCCACGGCCGAGCAGGACCGTCCTCGACTGGTTCTACGTCCACCTGAGTAACGATCTCGAAGGGCTCAACCGACAAGACAGTCAGCGTATCCCGGAAGAGATCCGGAACGTACGCAAATTCACCGTTAGGGTGAATAGTGACATCACACGGGCCGGGACCGTCTCTGTCACCGCGTCCGCCCTCCGGTTTTCGATCGATCTCGGCGGTCACCTCACCGAACGTTTCCGACGCCGGATCGGCATCAAGCCGGAACTGTCTATGACTGGGTTCTCTGGCGCTGACGACGACGTGGCGGCCGTCGGGCGTTTGCTCGAGCCAGTTCGCGCCTGACCCTGTCTTGACTGTCGCCGTCTCCGAGAGCGAACCGACCGAGACGCCCCGGACCCCGCGGCCGACGTTGAGCCACAATGAGTCCTCCAGGTCCTTGGTTAGACCTGGCGTGTATTGGTTCGAGGGAAACGACGACGAAAGGCCGATCGATCGCGTCTCGACGAGTTCGTCGCTCTTCGGATCGATCAGACTTACCGTGCCGGCGCCAGTGTTGAACACGAACACGGTCGGCTGTTCAGCGGGTTCGCCACCACCATCTCCACCAACGCATCCAGCGATTGCGGCGACCCCGGCAGTAGCGCTCCCGGCGAGCAGGTATCGACGGGACACGCCTCCCGTTGATGAGGACGAGTCCCGTTGATTTGGATAGAGAAAGGGATCTGTACCTTTGCGAGTCATATTCTCACATACGTCCCGTGCGTACTAATTAGCCTAGAACGAGATACATGTAGAGACCGGCCACATGTGTGCAGACAACTCACTTTTCGATTATACATCCCGATCCCTTTGTTCTTTCTTCCCATGAATGTCCATAAGAACCTCTGTTGCGACGGTTTTAGATGTCTTCGCGGGTGTGCGTCGCTTTTCAACGGCCGCATCGTGGTTTAGTAGTCATCGTGTGTCAGATAGAAATGAACTCATGGCATCAGTTATTGCCGGTCTGGCTGGCGGCGTGGTTGCAACGATAGTTATGACCATCGCGATGAAGGTGATAGGAGATGGCGGGCCGCCGCCGACGGCAGCACTCGTCGCGAAATTAGCGGGTGGAGATCCCAATGACTACGCAATGCCCGGAATGATACTACACTTGATTTACGGCACTCTTGCTGGAGTGGTTTTTGCCGTCGGTGTTCCCGTAATCGGGCTGAATCTAGGATCGATAGCGGTGGCAACCGGGCTCGGGCTCGTCTACGGCATTGTTCTCATGATTGGGGGAATGATGTTCTGGATGCGAATGGTCATGGGCATGGAGCCCGATAAAAGCATGATGATGGTATTCGGCATCGTCCACGTCATCTACGGCGTCGTCCTCGGCGCCTTCCTCGGTGCTGGCATCATCGCATAAAGGGCACGGATTCCCGATCCGAAGCTAAAGCACTCGTAAGACCCAGGATTACACTAATCAATAACACAGACACGCATGTCCCAACTTATACTATCCGAATCAGACGATATCTCACCGAGCAGTGAACACCGCCTGCGCTGGCCGACTCTGCGTCCGGCTGACTCAAGCTTCCCCCAAGGTCTGCGAATATGACTCGATCGAGGGGTCTCGCGTTTGGGGGAGTCATCGGATTGTGGGGAGTCCTCGCTCTCCCGCTGCTCGGAGTTGGGACTGCCACCGATCTCGGAACGGTCGCCGTTCAATCGCTTCCGGTTCCGGCTGGCTTTCCAGTTGACCAGTTCCTTGTTCATTGGTGGATCTTCCCGGCCTCGATTCTATTTTCAATGATCGCGCTCGCCTCGGGCGTCTCCGGGGCGTTGTTCTTCAGTCCATTTTTTCTCTTAATCGTTGGGCTCCAGCCGGCCCAAGCAATCGGTGCCGGCCTCCTGACGGAGGTGTTCGGGATGGGTAACGGGCTGGTGAACTATGTCCGGCAGCGTACCGTCGATTATGCCACGGCGAAGTGGCTCCTTCTCGGTGCGGTTCCGGCCGTCGTCGTCGGAGCGCTCGCCTCTCACATGGTACCGACCGCGTTGCTCAAGATCGGGTTCGGCGCTGGAATTCTCCTTCTGGGCGTGTTTCTCGTTTACTACGACTCTCCGGAAGAGTGCGTTCCAGGGGAGGGTGAAGGTGCGTTCCTGCAACGGAAGAACACCGGACGCGGGACGACGACCATCGAGACGGCCGACGGCGAGACGTACAGGTACGAAACCTGTTGGCGTCTTCCCGGCCTCGGTCTAGCCACCGCCGGCGGGTTCATCACGGGCCTGATCAGTGCCGGCCTCCCGGAGCTCACGACCACACAACTGATCGTCCGCTGTCGTTTGCCGCCCCGAGTGGCTATCGCGACGAGCGTGTTCGTTCTCGCAGTCGCTGCAATCGCCGGGGCGGCTGTCCACGCGCTCGTTGCGACGCCGGTCTGGTACGTCGTCGCCTGGTCGATCCCTGGAGTCCTCATCGGCGGAACGATCGGCACTCGAATCGGAAAGTACGTTCCCAGCGAGATCATGGAACCCGCACTTGGGGTCGTATTCGCCTTTGTCGGCGTAATTGTGCTCGCGACTGAACTGCTCGCGTAAAGACGAGTACCTGGTCGACTTGAGGGAGCGTTGAAAATCGGTTCCCGTATTTCCGGTTCGGCCCACTTATTTCCGGTTGTCGACTTACTACTGCGGAGGAACGTCAATTAATTCAGTCGATTGCACCGACCCAGAAAAGAGTGATAACGGACAGCTTGGAAAATTTACAGCGGCACATCCCTGAACGCCGACTCGACCACCTTGTTCAGCGTCGGGTGGGCGTGAATCGTCCCAGCGACCTCCTCGACAGATATCCCCGTGCGCATCGCGAGGACGGCCTCGTGCAACAGCGTCGAGGCTTCATAGCCGATGGCGTGAGCTCCAAGTATTTCGCCGTCAGGGGCGGCCAGCACCTTCAGGAACCCGTGATCGAGCTTTTTCGCTCGACCCATTGCCGAGTCGGCATAATCGGCACGGCCAACGAAATAGTCCCTCTCCTGATCCATGAGTTCACCCTCGGTCGCCCCGACACCGGCGATCTGTGGATCGGTAAAGATGGTATGAGGCATGGCCGAGAAGTCAACGGCCCGGGACTCCCCGTGGACGACGTTCGCGATGGTGTGTCGGGTCTCGTAGTCCCCAGAGTGTTTGAACAAGGCATTGCCCGCGATGTCGCCCTGCGCCCACACGTTCTCGGCGGTGGTTTGCAGATATTCGTCGGTCTTGATGAACCCTCGGTCGTCGACCTCGATACCCGCCGTCTCCAGGTTGAGCGTGTCACTATTTGGCCGGCGGCCAAGTGCAACCAACACCTCGCTGCTTTCGACTGTCGTCTCCTCGCCGGCGTCGGTTTCTGCGTGGACGGCATATCCCTCATTCGCTTCCTCGACGGCGGTGACCCGATGGCTGGTGTACACGTCGTGGCGATTGGCCGCGATGTCGGTGAAGACTTCGGCGACGTCGCCGTCCTCACGCGGGACCAACGAGTCCATCATCTCGACGATGGTCACGTCCGATCCCATCACGTCGAAAAAGTAGCCCAGTTCGACAGCAATGTATCCTCCCCCCAGAATGACTAGGCTCTCCGGCGGTTCCCGGAGGTACAGGGCATCTTGGCTCGTAAGGTAGTCCACGTCTTCGAGACCGTCGATCGGTGGCACCGTGGGGCGACTTCCAGCCGCGACGACTACTTTCTCGGCTGCGACAGCCTCGCCGCCGAGACGGACCGTTCGGTCGTCAATAAACTCCGTGTGTTCATTGAACAGGGTGAGGTTCTCCTTCTCGCGATAGCGTTTCTCCATGTCCGCTGCGATCCCGCCAAGCAAATCGTCCATTTCGTCAACGACGGCGGCGTGGTCGACGTCGTCGAGTGTTGTGTGCACGTGGAACTTTTCAGCGTCTCGAACGTGATTTACCGCGTTGGCGGCTTGAATTAACATTTTCGACGGGTTGCAACCTCGATTGAGACAGGTTCCGCCGAGCGGGCCCGGTTCAACAAGCGCCGTCTCCAGTCCGGCGTCGGCTGCCGCCGCTGCCACGTTGTTGCCCGTTCCGCCGCCGATCACGAGGACATCGAAGTCTGCCATATCACTCTCCCCAACTTCGAGGATAAAGAAGGAATCCCGGCGGTTCGGGTGGTCTGCACGGACGCTCCCAACTACGAAACCGAGTGACTCACGGCACCCGCATGAATGGATGGTTGACCCCTGCAGTTTCGCTGTCGTGTTTCGTTTTCGGTGGGTTTCTAGGGACTAATGCATCCGATGGGACCGATTTGCAGATGTTGGAAACAGGTAACGAGTGGCATTATTTTGTCTGCCTGTGAACGATTGAGGTATGGGCACAAAACGAATGCTTTCTCGCCGGAGGCTTCTTAGCCAGTGGAGCGTGATTACGCTGGCCGGACTGGCTGGCTGTGCTGATTACGGGGAAGAGTCACGGCCCGGAGAGAATGATCAAGACACGATAAACCAGAAAACGACGCGAAAACGGGAAACTTCGGACACGCCTCCAAGCGACGAGGCAGGAACTGACGGCACCTCAACTGCAAAAACCACAGCGGGCCCCGAAACTAGCGACCTCGACCTGCGAGAGGCTAATGTAGTCGATGTCTCTTTCGAGGGTCAAAACGGGACATACACGTTCCACGTGACGCTTCATCACAATGACGACGGGGAAGAAGGATTTGCAAACTGGTGGCAGGTCGAACGGCTAGACGGGACGCGTCTCGGTCGGCGCGAACTTCTGCATGCTCACTCTCAGCAGCCCTTTACACGATCCGAAACGATTGAGATTCCCGACGGCGTAACTTGTGTCGTCGTCCGCGGACACGATCAAACACATAAGTACGGGGGACAGGCGATAGTGGCCAATCTCGATTCGAGGGGCACACAACTGAGAAACCAAGGATCCGAAAGGCAATCATTTGATGCTAGTGATTGTCCCGAATAGCGTTAGCTTGGAATTGAATGGGGCCGGAGTGAATGTCTGTAGGTGGGGACGAAGTTCGATTCGGCGGCCACGTGACAAGTGGTCGAGCATGCCGAGGGTCGAGAGGCCATCGAATACGGCGGTCAGTACGATTCTCCGGTTGCTGGTTACAGACGTGGACGTGTGACTCTTATCGGGTCAAAGCGATTTTATCCCGCGTTTCCATGGTTCAAAGAAGACGTTCCGGGCTGTTCCCGTTGGACTTACTCTTCCGACTTCGACTCCCAGAATACGTCGGGAATCTCCCCACCAGTATTCGCTTCGAGATACTCCCGCTGGGTCATATTAGCGTCTTCAATAAGTGAGGCGGCTTCGCCGGCCCAGACGTAGAACCCGATGAGCGTCTCTCGACGCATCCACTCGAGGTCGATCGAGTGATACACGTTGACGACACCGCCACCCTCTCGATTGAGCTGTGACTGTCGGAGCAATCCCAAATCGACCAGCGTGTTGAGATATCGCGTGACGGTGCTTCGGTCGTAGTCGAGTTCCGCGGCGACTTCGTTTGCTGAGAGTGGCCCTTCACCAATAACGCACAGACAGATATCCAGTCCGGCTTTCGGAAGTCCGAAGGCCTGGAGGAGTACCTGTTTGACGTCCGGTGGTTTGATACTAATATCTGGGTCCGTCACGCGTTCCATCGGTCGGTCGTGACAAGACATGGGTGGATCGTCGCTTCCCACGACCAGAACGACGTTATCACAGTCGACGCATTCGTAGATGTCGTACTTACCCGACGAGGGGTCGTATTGAACTTCGTCGATTTGATCTTCGGACTGGGTGTCGTCTTGATTGGACATAGATGGGCTGTTTCCCGATTGATATCCTCTGTTATGCAGGGAGCGGGTAAAATACTGGGCCTTCTTCCGGGGGAACACATCTACATTGAATCGACGATCACTATGTTATCGGTGTCGAGAGCCAGAAGCTCTTCGCCGGTGATCGTTATCCTGACGCTGCCGTCCCGATAGGTTTTGGCCAGTTCGCAATCTTCGAGTCCATCCACATGGGATTCGATCGTTGCTTCGTCGGTGTCGAGTGACGTTGCGAGCACCGTTTTCGTCGTCGTCTCTCGCCTGTCTGCGTCACTTTTTGTGGCAAGTTGATCCAAGACAACTCGTCTCGTTACGGACATGGTTGAGGGGAGTCCCTGTGTCCCGCACGGTCCGGGACGGGCGGTTGGACTGGTGGTAGCGACTTGGGACTGAGAATTCGATCCTGAGGCAGTCCACCGCCGTGATATCCAACATGTGATCGACATCAATGCAAATGCTTATTCCTCGACTGTCTGGCTGATATCGATAGTGTATGCTTCGAGTATGTCACGTCCGAGGAGGACTGGATAAGTCATTGTGGAACAGTCGGTAATGCTGGCCGTGACAGTCCGCCAGCTTCCGTTCAGACGCATATCAACGTCTACGAGTGGCCGAATTTCGGTTCCACTGGAATGCTTCGTCGGGAGGCGACAGACGATGGTATCCCTACGATTACTCTTGAGATGGGCGAGGCACACCGCTTCGAACGGGAATTGATCGATCACGCACTTGAGGGCATTCGGAGCGTGTTCGCCGAGTACGGCATCTATCAAAAGGAGACGGTACGCTGGCCAGGCTGGGGGACTGTTATCGAGGGGTGGAGTGAAAAGACGTGGCCCCGGGCTGACGCAGGTGGGATCGTCGAAATGAACTACAAACGGGGCGAGTTAGTCCATGACGGTGAGAAGATCTGTCGAATCACAAACCCCTTCAAATCCGATGAGACGACCGTCGAGGCCCCATTCACAGGACTGCTCGTGGGCGTACTCGAAAATCCGGTCGTGTATCCGGGAGATCCACTCTGTCATTTCATCAAACTCGATGAAATGCAGGAACGTATTGTCAAGAAACAGCGTGGAATTCCACACGAGTAACATGGTTCAGTGTGTCTACCAGCGACTGACTCTGCAATACAGATGAGACTCGCGCGAGTTAGACGGTTTGATTGAACTCCGGCCTGGGAAAACTCCTGCCCCCAGGGATTCTTATCCGGTAGGGGTCGATGTATTTCCAGGTGCTTTGATGCTCGCGGGAGAGTTAACGCATGTTCGTTATCGTGCCAGTTTAGGATTTACCAAGTTTCCCCACGCAAGACGTGGAGTGTGGAAGCGCCACGATGGAGTGTTAACCATCAAAAGATCGATCGGTTCGAACTCACAAATCGGTCCCTGATGCATAGACACCTCATCTATCCACAACAGAACCTGCACCAGCCAAGGTGCATGCTTGATTGTCCGCCGAGTGGTGTTGTGAAGTCAAGAATTAGGATGTGAGAACGGGCAATTACTCATGCAGAGCCCACAATCCGTCCTTGCTTGGCGCCAGAACGAATAGCAGCGGGTATCGTCTGTTGGCCACTTTTCCGTACCCCGTACCTCTCATTTCGTCCCGGTTTCGAGCGCCCTGGCGGGGCACTATGTCGCACACCGGTTGCAGCTCCGGCAAAATCGCTCGACCCCAAGAGAGACGGGTTC
>Ga0207714_1001463_pt1 | contig 15167 bp, 22 predicted proteins | sample PonA232FremontCA_2_FD_187270 | JGI IMG/M metagenome (GOLD analysis project Ga0207714, IMG submission 187270) | Marine sediment microbial community from Fremont, CA, USA - Pond A23 Sediment 2 (SPAdes) | ecosystem: Environmental > Aquatic > Marine > Unclassified | place: USA: Fremont, California... | reverse complement strand
AGCAAGCGTGAGCGGATTATTCGGCAGACCGCCGAGATGGACGGCGCCCGCGTCACTGTCTGGATTGAGCAAGAGGGTGGCTCAGGCGGCAAGGAGTCGGCGGAAAACACGGTGCGCAAGCTGGCGGGGTTTACAGCCAAGAGTGAGCGACCAACGGGCGACAAGACCGCGCGCGCTACACCGCTATCAGCGCAGATTGAGGCAGGCAATGTTAAAATGGTAAAAGGCGCATGGAACCAGGACTACATTGACGAGCTGAAAGTGTTCCCGGCAGGCAAGCACGATGACCAAGTGGACGGTTCTAGCGGCGCATTCAACAAGCTGGCCCTAGCGTCAACATCCGGCACCCTACTACCCAAACGCAGGCGATAACATGACAGAACTCAGCAAAGAGCAGCGAGCACAACTGGTGCTCAACGCCTATTCAGAGCGGCAACTGGCCGCACAGCGGCAAGCACTGGCAGGTGGTGGCTTTAACGACACGCTAGGCACAAAGCGTCAGCGGGCATGGCAGGATTACGGTTTTCCCAACACGCTGTGTTTTCTTGACTTCTTGAACCTGTATCAGCGCAATGGGCTTGCCAAGGGCGTGATTGACAAGATAGCGGCCAAGACATGGCAAGATAACCCATGGATCACCGAAGGCGATGAGGGCGGCGAAAGCAAGGCTGAGACGCCATGGGAGCGCGACACCCGCCAGCTATTTAAACGGCTGGGCATCTATCGAGCGCTGAAAGACGCTGACCGCCGCCGGATGGTCGGGCAATATTCGGCGCTGATTCTGAAGGTCGCTGATGATCAAGATTACAGTAAGCCGCTGCAACCGGGCATGGGTCAGCTTGTTGGTGTGATGCCTGTATGGCAAGCACAGCTTGAGCCGACGCAGTGGGATACGCGGCTTGACTCGCCGCGTTATGGGCAGGTTGAGTACTGGCAGTACCACGAAGCCGCCGTTGAAACAGCAGACGTTCCCGCGCCTGGCCGCAGCGTGACAGTACACCACAGCCGCGTCGTGGTTATCGGTGACGACCGTGAAGGCGCATCGCTGCTAGAGTCCGCGTATAACGACTTCGTGAGCCTGGAAAAAGTCAGTGGCGCCTTGGGCGAAAGCTACTGGAAAAACGCCGCACGGCAGCTGAATGTCACATATGACAAAGACACGTCACCGGAGTCACTGGCCGCCGCTGCGGGCGTCGATATCAGCGACCTGCACGAAGAACTGAACGGCATGTTCCGTGACCTGAATCAGGGGATGGACGCGGGCATGGTCAGCTTTGGCGGGTCAGCAACACCGCTGGTCGCCAACGTGCCGAACCCGAAAGACCCGCATGGCGTGCTCGTGCAAAACATCTGCGCAGGACTGGGCGTGCCGTCGCGCATCGCCATCGGTAACCAGTCCGGCGAGCGGGCTAGCACTGAGGATCAAAAAGAGTTTGCGCAGACGTGCATGAGCCGCCGGAATGGCGACGTGGGCGAGGACGTGCGCAGGTTGATCGACCACCTGATGGAATACCGCCTGCTGGCACCCGTTGTCGAGTTTAGCGTAATGTGGTCTGACCTGATGGAGCCAACGCTGGCGGACAAACTCGAAGCCGTGGGTAAAATGGCTGAAGCCAACCAGAAAGCACTAGGCAGCGGCGAGGTTGTTTTCAGCGGCGACGAGATGCGTGCAGTTGCTGGGTATGAGGCCAGTGATGATGACATCTAGCTGCACATGTAACGCCGTTAAGCCGCATCAACTGCCCAGAGGGTGGCGCAAAAATCCAGCGGGCAATGTAACGCGCATCAAGAAAGAGCAGCGCAGGTTGCGCAAAGCCCTGCGCGGCGTACAGTCTTGGCTGGATGACCGCATCGATAGGATTCCGGTGCAGCAGGTTAATGCACTACACATCAACCGTTATGAGTACCTGATTGACCTGGCCGAGTTGGAGCGCATAGTAGCAGAGCTAGCCACTAGGCTGGGCGACCTGCCCGACGACCTGCTGGCGGAAGCGGTCACGGCAGCATACCGACAGGGCACGGGTGACGAAGCGGCAAACCTGGCGGCACTGACCAGCGCTTACACCCGCGAGGTAACGCAGATTATCCAGTCTGACCCTTGGCAACGGCGAGTGGCGCTTATCCGGTCGCGGGTGTTTGAGGAGATGGCGGGATTCGAGAACGACACGGGGCGAGAGTTGGGGCGCGTGCTGCGTCGAGCGGTTGAAGATGGCCAGAACCCAATGGCGCTAAAAGACCTGCTAGCGGAGCGTTTCGGTGTAGCGCAGTCGCGGGCTGAACGCATTGCACGAACCGAGGTAGTGGGCGCGTACCGTCGCGCCAGGTGGGATGAAGACCAAGACGCTAACGAGCGCCTGGGAATCAAAACGGGCTTATTGTGGATCAGCGCCTTTGCACCGAACACGCGCCCTAGCCATGCGGCGCTAAACGGGGAGGTGGTAACGCAGGAGTTTGTCAGGGATTTTTACAGCCGCGACGCCAACGGCATCAACTGCATGTGTAGCCAGACTAGCGTTTTGCTAGACGATGACGGCAACCCGGTGGCGCCGGACGTGATTGAGCGCGTTAAGAGCGTTGCGCCTGCGGTCGAAGGTGACGGGATTGATTGACCCGTTGGGCCAGGCGCGCTAGTATTGACCCCTACCGCACGGACGCGGTCTGTTTCATCTCCTTGGTTGTTGTTGTCTCCATTGCCCGCCCTCTCCCGAGCGGGCTTTTTTGTGGGCGTGATATAGCCAGCGACTATTGATGGTGCGCTATTGGTAGGAAAATGCAATTAGACCCCGCCACCGTGCGGGGTTTATATTTAAGGTGTAGCAAGACGAAAGCAACCAATTACTAGGAGCAACACCATGAACCGCACAGCAGCTAAGGCAAAAATAAACAGCTACATTGATCAACTCAAGTCTCACCAGCCCGAAATGGAAAATGAATTTGCCGAGGGGTTGGCCACATACATGGTGCTGAATGGCATCAAGAAGTCTACAGAGGCAAGACTGGCAGTTTGGGCTATGGGCAAAGACGGACTTGCCGAGCTAAGGCAGCGTGTTGATCGCATGGTATAAACCAACTAGCCCCGCCAAGCGCGGGGCTTTAGGCTTGACAAATGAAAACCATAAAACGCATATCCCGCAACGAATGCGCGCCTTTTATACTTGGCATTCATTACGCGAAACGGTGGCCATCTATCACGCATGCTTTTGGCTTGTTTGACAGTGATGAACTTGTAGGCGTGGTTACTTATGGAACGCCCGCCAGCGCGCCTCTAAAACGCGGAATAGCAGGTGATCAATACAAGCGCCAAATACTTGAGCTTAACCGCCTTTGTTTAAAATATAACCGCAGGAACGAAGCTAGCATGCTGGTAGGTGCAAGCCTGAAGCTCCTGCCTGAGAGCATCGTGGTAAGTTTTGCCGATACAGAGCAGGGCCATTTTGGTTACGTCTACCAAGCATGCAATTTCATTTACTGCGGGTTGAGCGCCAAGCGTACAGACTGGAAGGTAAAAGGAAAGGAGCATCTTCACGGGCAAACAGTAGCGGACGAGTTTAGAGGCACAAAAAACCGAGCCGCTGCAATGCGCGAAAAATACGGCGATGATTTTTATTTGAAGCCTAGACCGCGCAAGCATCGCTATTTATACCTTGTTGGAGATAAGCGGTTTAAGCGCAAGGCAAAGGCGGCCATCAAATACCCAGAGATGCCTTATCCAAAAAAGGAGGCACCACAATGAACCCCAATGAACTAGGCCGTTCAGTGCAAGGCGGCAACGGCGAAACGAAATGGGAGCAACGCAAGCGCAAGGATAAACAGGCCATGGGGCTATACCGTGGGCGGTTTGAGGCTGAGCGCATACGCGAGCGGCGCGAATTACAACAGCAGATTGGAGATTGGTTATGACTGAGCGTGAACGGTTTGAGGCGTGGGCGAGAAAAGCACCAGACCTTAGAGACCAAGACCTCTATAGAAGCGCCTACATGGCAAGTAGGTACGTAAGCGTTGATGTTCAGATAGCATGGGAGGCATGGCAAGCCGCCTGCCCAGAGGGCTGGCAATGCGCCCCCGTCGAACCAACCGACGAAATGGAAGAGGCTGCGCTAGACGCACACATGCCATTCGGTGATATGAAGCTAGCGATTCAGGCGGCTATCGTTCACGCACCCAAGCCGGAGGACACATGAACATCAAGCGGAATGTTGCCATTGGGCTAGCTGTGGCGTGGTTGCTGATTGCGCACTTTGGCAGCCATGAGCACGCCGATATAGTTGGGGTTATCGTGGCAAACATCTGGCTAGCCGCCGCGCAAGTGTCAGGGAGTCGCAAATGAACCGCGCGCAGAAACGCCAACAGCAGGCAGAGCAGAGGCGCCGCCGCAAACTCACAGCCAACGGCAAGGCGCTGGCCGCCTACGCCGACAGGGCGCGGCTATGGGCGAAGGGCGCCACGCTAACGGGCAGGCATATCGGTGGTGAACTGGAGGGCGATTGGACGTTTGCGCCTACCGTACCGCATGATAAGCGCCAAGCCGTGGCCGAGTACGCCACGCATACGCCGCTGCGCTGGCACATCGTTGCCCGGTGCATCTGCAGAAAACCAAACGGTGACGACTATATCGCTGAAGCTGAGGCCGAGTGTGGGCAGGCGCAGCATGTGGGCGAGCTGCACGGGCTGCGTGAGGAACTGATGGAGCAGTGCCGCGCACAGGTGAATACGCGGCATGTTTGGGATGAGGTTTTTATCATGCGCGTATTGTGACCACGGCGCACCAAAACCACACCCGCCCACCGAGGCGGGTTTTTTGCGCCCGATTGACACCCGCATGGCACGCTACTCGCCAACCGCACTGCAACCCCTACCCACCAACCCATGACACCTACCCAGATAGGGGTGTCACCCCAGCGCCGAGGTGTCACGCCATAACCCATTGTTTCCGCTAATTATTTGCCACTTTGGTCACCTTGTACACCTGCTGGGCAAACTTCTGACAGTACCCTTTATGTACCCTTCCCCTATTATCCCCCTCTTTTATTTATATACTTTACTAAGAGGTGTCAAAGTGACAAAGGAGGCATAAACCGCACAACCATGCACTTTTCAGCGGGGTGCCACCCCCTGGACACCTCGCATAGGAGGCACCCCTGAGCAGATTCACCCCGAACCCTGCGCCACCGATAGCCAATAGCTACCACTTTCCAACTGTCAATAGTTTTATGCTATACTGTTCGCAGAATCTTAACGGGCTGAGTTTATGAGTCAGATCAGAGTCAACATCAAGCACCGCGTCGCTAACAGCGCGATCCGACGAGAGACGCGCAACGGCCGAGATGTGATTGTCGTGCCCAGCGCCATCGCCAAGTTCGATACGGTGCTAAACGGCATCATGTATCCTGAGCCTGAGCTGCGCGCATCGTATGAGCAGATCAACAACCTGCCTGCGCCGCTAGGGCATCCCGTCGTCAATAGCCAATACGTCAGCGCACGCGATCCAGAGGCCATCAACCAGTTTTGGGTAGGCGCATGGAACACAGCAGCACGCATTGACGGCGACCGCGTTATGGCTGAAAAGGTCGTAGACGTGGAAACGGCGCAGTCAACCGAGCGCGGGCAAGCGCTGATCAAGGCGATCAACGACGGCGACCCCATCAGCACGAGCACGGGTTTGATGATGGAGCGCGACCCGGCGCCGGAAGGTGCAGAGTACGACTGGATTGGCCGGAATTTTGTGTTTGACCACGACGCTATCCTCCTGAACGAAACGCCTGCCATCGGCACCGCCGAGGGTGTGGGTATGATGGTCAATAGCGCTGGCGAACAGGTCGAGGTCATCAACAGTGAGATGGACGACGATGACGACCTACTGACGATGATGGCCTTTGAGATTGTCGAACAGAATGAATACCGCGAAAAACGCAAGCGCAACGCCAGTATGGTTGAGCGCATCAAGAACGCCATCAAAGCCGCGTTTAACGGCGATGATGACGAGTACGAGGCCGACGGCCTGACCACCAACTCTCAACCGTCAAACGGAGAACCGCACATGACGAAAGAAGAGCTACAGGCCGCGCTCGCTGAGCAGGCCGACGCACTGAAAACCAACCAGGCTGAGGCCATCGCTGAGGCTATCAAGCCGCTGCAAGAAAAAATCGACGCGCTGGAAGCTGAAAAGCAAGCCGCCGCCGATGCTGAGCACGCCACTGCTGTTGAAGCCGTGGTTAACGCCAAGCTGCTGAGTGAGGATGACGCCAAAGCACTGCCCACTGCTGCGCTTAACGCGCTGGCCGCTGCCGCCCCTAAAACAGCCGCCCCGCTGGTGCCTGGCTTTGCCGCCAACGCCGACGAATCACGCTTTGACACACTGCCGGAGTAAACGACATGGCTAACAAGACCTTTTTGGGCAGCGTACACCGCAACCAGCCAGAGCAGCGCGAACGCCCTGCGGGTGCAGTGTTAACGCCTGGCATGCTGGCGCAGGAAACCGATGGGGAGCTGGTGCCGCACGTTGACGCGGGCTTTGTGCTCGTCGCCAAGGAGCTGACAGCATCGTTTGACGCTAACGGCGGGCTGACTACTGACTATCAGGTTGGCGATACCGCGCAGGCGTATATCCCTGAGTCTGGCGACATGTACCAGATGCTGGTCGCCACTGGGCAGACCGTTGAGCAGGACTCACCGCTGAAATCTGACGGCGCTGGGCTGCTGACGGTTGCCACTGACCCAGCGACTGCCGTGGCATTTGCTGACGAAGCCGTTACCACCACCGATACCACGCCTGTCCGCGTGCGGTTTAAATAACAGGAGCCTGACACTATGGCATTTTATCTAGACAAGCAGATTGTCACCAACTCCCGCGCCGCCAAGGGCCAGTGGGACGAGGTGCAGCGCCGCCGTAAGGGCTTCGAGGCCAATGAAGCGCACATGGGCAGCATCCACGGCATGGAAGTTAACGCCGCTGCACGCATCCCGCAGGATGTCTTCCGCGACTTTGACAGCCAGACCAAGCAGTTGATGTCTGGCCCTGAGGGTGGCGAGCTGCTTAACATCTTGCTCCCGCTGGCACGCTCCACGCCCATCGGCAAAATCGTATCCGAGTACCGCCAGGTATCCGACGCTGCACAAGCCCAGTCGTCTATCAGCGGTCAGCATGCAAAGCCGACTGATCAGGTCACATACGACTATGACGGCACCCTGGTGCTAATCCACGACTCCGCTATCAGCCGCGAGTGGCGCGAGCTGGAAGCCATGCGCTCAGAAGATTTTGACGCACTGATTGACGACCAGGCCGCCGCCGTGCGTGCAGTTCGTCGTCAGATGGTCGACAACTTCCTGAATGGCTCGCCAGGCACGGTGTACAAGGGTCAAGGCTCGTTCGGCATCAAGAACAGCCCGAACACCCAGCAGCTTGACCTGGGTTCAGGTGGCGTAAACGTCGATATGACCGCCGCCGGAACCACGTACGAGCAGATTGAAAACGTGTTCATCGGTGTGCTGAAGACGTTGCAGGGTAACGCCAACAACGTCGAGGGTGACATTACGTTTGGCGTCAGTTCGGACATCTACTTCAACCTGTTACGCCGTGGCAGCAACGAGCAATCGTTCCGCACGTTCATCGAGCAACTGCGCAACCTGCCGGGCGTTGCCGACATTGTTAAGATCAGCGGCACTAACGCGCTGACCGGAAACGAGTTCATCGCCATGGCCGCTAACACGCAGCATGTTCAGCCTGTTGTTGGCATGGGCGTGACCACTACACCCATGATGCGCCTGACGCCCTACGCAGATTGGAACACTCTGGTATGGACAGCCGCTGGATTGCAAGTCAAAGCCGATTTCAATGGCCGTTCCGGCGTGCTCTATGCGTCGGTAGCGTAAGCCGCGTAAGCCACGCAGTCAGACTAGCCGCCCTCCGGGGCGGTTTTTTATTGATAGCCTGTCGCTATTATGGAGGCCGGATTGGTAGGCAAATGCAATTAGAGCGGCGAGGCTATAGGCGCTATATTGGTGAGGCAAGGCAACCAGAGGAGACGCTAATCATGAGAAAAATAACAGAGCTATTGATACTGATACCGCTAGTGCTAGCCCTGATTTTTGCTATGCACTACGGGCTGGCGCAAGCAGGTGAGCCTAGAGCGCTTTGGCTTATGCAGATTATCGGGGTTATGTGATAAACAACCAGAGGAGACTGATATGATTTATGCGGTGAATAAGCGGACAAAAGAGCATTTAGTTCACGGCGCGCCAAGCCTAGGCAGAGTGGCGCCTTGTCCAGAATGGTATTACATTCAAGCCGACGCCGACGGTTGGATTGAGTGGCATGGTGGGGAGTGTCCATTGCCAGATAATCATCCGTATGAAGTAAAGTGCGAAACAAACAGCGGCATTCAACGCGCCGCGTTCCAGCGTCCGCAAGCAAACAGAGCATGGAGCCGTTATTGGCTTAACAATCACTACAATATCATCGCCTACCGTCCTATCTTTGACAACAAGCCACAAGCGCCCGAATGGGATGGCGAGGGTTTGCCGCCTGTGGGGGCGGTGTGTGAGGTAAAGCACATCGGTGTTTGGCACCAAACAACTATCGTCGGTGTTGACGAAGGGTTGCCGGTATTTAAAACGGATTGGTGCCAAAGATATGCCTACGCCTGCGGAGCTGATTTTCAGTTCCGCCCCATCCGCACCGACCGCGAGCGGTGGATTAAGGCGGCGTCAGAAGTAGCGCGAAAAGGATTGAAAAACGGTGACATGCTAGGCTATGTGTACGACGCAGGACTAGCCAAGATGCCGGGGGAGTGAGTTGTGAGAATATTCTTAATCGCAATAATGGCGATACTACTAACTGGATGCTTTGAAGATCCAAAGGCAATTGACGGACGTATATTATGCGACCCCGAAGCTGGTACAGCTTGGGTTATGGATCACAAGTTTTTAGCCGTGGTTCATGTAAAGAGGATTGGGCAGGTAGACGATATTTGCCTTTAGCGCTAAACCAGCCCACCCACGCGGTGGGCTTTTTTATGCTACAATCAAGCAAAACACAGGAGTCCGTTATGAAAATCTTGATCACCAAGCCGGGCATTTTTCGTGGTTTCGGCGACCCACTACCCGTCGGTAGCGTTGTAGAAGTGCCGGACGACTTCACCGGATGGGCGGGGAAGTGGCAGAAAATCGAGGGCAGTGACCAGCCGCTAGAGGTGGCCACACCCAAGCGCCGCCGCAAGCCGAAAGCCGAGCCGAGTGAAGCCGATGCTGACGAGTGAAGACGCCCAGGCGTACCTAGCCGAGATCGGCCTGGAGCTACCCGCCGGAATCATCGACGCGCTGATTGAGCGTGCCAACGAGATTGACGGGTGTTTGCAATCCAATGGCTACAGCAACGCCACGCAGACGCTGATTTTGCTGCACTATCTGGGCCTGCTCGCTATCAGCATGGGAGGCCGTCAGATTAGATCGCAGTCAGCGCCTAGCGGGGCATCAAGGTCATACGCCTACCAATCCATCGTTGGTCTGCATCGCTCGTTATACGCGGGCTTACTGGCCGTTGACACGAAGGGCTGCACTGCCGGACTGATACCCGCCGAGCCTGGCGCTCGTGCCGCTTTGTTTGTAACGACTGGGAGGGCTGATTAGTGACGTATTCGCCTAACTGTTCTTCTTCAGGGCGTGCCACGCATAAAGCGGGTACAACGTTTGGTTATGCCGGGCAGATTGAGCGTGAAGTTTACGAACCTTCCAGTGACTCAACCACGGTGGAAACCGATTTCACTGGTTGGCAGGGTGCATCTGAAATTCGCACAGAGTCCGGCGAGCTTGTGGATACCCTTGCATTTGAGTGGGTTGATGCATCTACAGGGTTGGCGCGCATTTTTTCCCAAGATACAAGCGACTGGCGTCAAATATGCGCTAACAAAGCGCGATGACAGGAGGGCTTGATGTCTAGCATTGCAAGCTGGTCATACCAAGAGGGGCCGCTAACCGTCTGGCCCGCGTGCGGAACCGATGAGTTCGGCGTACCGCAGCACGCCCCACCGTATTTAATTCCGGCGATTGACTACATTCTGGGCGGCGAGGTCGGGCGCGATGAAAACGGCACTGAGTTTACGCCAGCAATCACGGTCTGGTTTGAAACTGACGGTAGCCTGGCACCGGAGCGGGACTGGTATATCAAGACAGGCGACCACCTGGGGGAGGCTATACCGCCACCTGACGCCGAGCGCATAAAGAGCGTTATCAAGTACCCAATGGCCAAGTTTGGCTCTACGCAGATACCGGATTGGGAGGTCAAAGCATGACGGCAAGCATTAGCGGGCTGGAGGAAGTGCAGCGCAACCTTCAACGAAAGCTGGATCAGGCAGGCGGGCCGATGACCGAGCGGTTTGTCACCGAGGTTCTGATTGCCGTGGGCGCAAGAGCAGCGCCATATACGCCAGTGGCTACCAGTACCCTGATTAACTCGCAGTACCGCAGGCTGAGGCGCGCTCAAAAAGGGTGGATTGGCGAGACGGGGTACGGCGCAGATTATGCCATGGCGGTTCACGAAGCCGAGGGCAAGCTGCTCAACACCAACACGCCGCGATCACCGTCGCGCCTGGGCACCGTCTGGGGGCCAAATGGTCAGCCTGGCTTTTTAGCTAAGGGCGTCGAAGAGGCTATTGAAAAAGACATCGACGGCATTATCAGTAGGAGTTTCAGGCTATGAGCGCAACGCTGCTACAGCGCACCAGCGGAATCCTTGCCGCCGCCGGATTGACTGGCGGCTATGCGGTGCGTTACTTCAAATGGACGGACGCTAACAGCCCAGAGCGAACCATGCTGTTTCGGCTGACAGGGACAGAGGGCGGCGCCACTACGTCGGAGGTGCAATACCCCGACGTGCAAGTGATGCTAATCGGCGAGGATGAACGGGTGACGGTGGCGCTGATGGAGCGGGCGCGGGAAATTTTGGCGTTTGTGCGCACGTCTGATCAGATTGATGACACGCTGATAGCTGAGCCGCTAGGCACGCTGCAAGGCCCGTATTATCTCGAAGATGGTCGCCCCTGGTGCAGGATTGAACTGCGCATGATGGTGTGTGATCACTGATAGGTGTTTTCTATAGTTTCGGCAATAACAATAGTTCTGTGCTATCATTGAGGCGTTAACACACCTCATGAGGCAATACAAATGGCTGAACTAGCATGCAACGGTATCGTTGGCCGCAAAATCAAGATGTATAAGGGCGATGTCTCCACGGGCACCCTTTTTATCGCGCAAACCAAGAGTGTTACGCTGAACTCGGAATCCATCGAGGTAACATCTGACACCGATGAGGGGTTTCGTACCCTACTCTGTGATCCAGCAGTTCGCTCGATTGATATGAGCGTTGAAGGGCTGCTGCGGCAAGATGACTTCCTTGGAACCCTTCTCGACCCTGCGCCCCAAACCTTTCTCGAAGAATACACGTTAGTGATCCCCGGTATCGGCGAGATCACTGGCGATTTCTTCCTCGGTTCGTTTGAGCTGGGCGCGCCACACAACGAAGCCACTACCTTCAGCACATCGCTATCATCTAGCGGTGCCTGGGTCTTCACGGCGGAGGCGACCTAATGGCTGGCGTTTTTAAAGAGATTACGCTGCAATGGAATGGCGCGGAATACCGCGTTACACCCACGATGCGCATCATCAATGCGATTGAAAACGATATATCCCTAGCGCGGTTGGCGCATCGCATGCAGTCCGGTGACGTGCCGCTGTCTCAGCTTGCGGTCGCTATCGGGCATCTGTTGCGCGCTGGCGGTGCTTCCGTGCAAGACGACGAGGTATATCAAGAGATCATGACAGGCAACGCTCAAGCGATTCAGGATTTAGCAGCTGCTGTTTTGGGCGGCGTATTTCCCGAGCCAAAAAAAAGCGACAAGTAGCGGCGGCAGAGGCGGGAATCTTTCAGGATATCGACTGGGGCGTTTTTTATGATGTTGTGGTTCATTCCTGGGGGTTCCCGCCTTCTGAGTTCTGGGCGATGACGCCCACAGAATTCTGGCGATTGCACGAAATGAAGCGACCCAAAGACCCCGCCGTTGACTACGCCGGAAGCCTGACCGAAGAGGATGTTCAAGCCATGTGGGAGATGCTAGATGAGTGAAATAGGCAATCTACTGGTCAGGGTAAACGCTGACACCGCAGGGCTAGAGGAAGGGCTTGGCAGGGCGACAGATCGCATTCAGTCGCTGCAACGATCCATCGCGCCGATGGTTAAAACCATGGGCGCCGTGGGGGCCGCCGCTACCGCTGCGGCTGTGGGTGTTGCGGCGTTTACTAAAAGCGGCATGAATGCCATTGACGCTCAGGCCAAACTTGCCCGCCAACTTGACAGTACCATCGGCGGTTTGCGCGGGTTGCAGCTTGCGTCTGAAGATGCGGGCGTGGCCACGGGCGTCATCAACAGCGCCATGGAGCGTTTTTCTGCACGCCTAGGTGAGGCGCAGCGCGGCACGGGGCAGGCAAAAGATGCGCTCGACAGGCTGGGCCTGTCTGCCAGGGCGCTTGCAGGCATGGACGTTGACGAGCGTATGGCGGCCATTGCCGACCGTGTGCAGCAGCTTGGCCTATCCGGCGCTGAAACAGCGGACATTCTGCGCCAGTTCGGTATTCGCAACCGCGAGATCGTCAACCTGCTCCGCCAGGGCGGTGATGCGATCCGTGATGCGCGTCAAGAGATCGAGGATTACGGGCTGGCCGTGGACGCAGTAGACGCCGGGGCAATCGAGGCGGCGAATGATGCATTGAGCCGTGTGGGGTTAGTAACAGAGTCTGTGCGTAATGCGCTGGCGGTTGAGCTGGCACCTGTCGTGCTAGAGATTGCCACCCGGTTTAATGATGCAGCGCGAGAAGCGGGCGGCATGGGCGACTACATCAGTAACGCCGTGCAGATGTCCGTCCAATCCATCGCTGGGCTGCTGGACAAACTTCAACAGATACGCATATTCAACCAGCAAGTCGTCGTTGCCACGCGGGATATGGAGCTGGCCTTTGCGCGCTTTGCGCAAAACACATGGAACGCCGTATCGCCGCTGTTTGACAACATGACACGGCAGATCAACTTCATCCTGAATGGCCTCTCGAAGATTCCCGGTATGGGCGACATCGGGCAGATGGAGTTGTTTAGTGAAGGCGACTTCATGGAGCGCATCAACAATCGCCTTGAGCAAGCGCTGGGCAGTCGCAACCTGGCGCAGCTGGATTTAAATGAACTGATGGACGCTGACCTGCCATCGGAACGAATTGATGAGTTTTTTGACCGCATCAATGATCGGCGCGAAAAGCTGAAAGCAAGACTTGAGCAAGACCGCATTGGCAGCAAAATCACGGAAGGTTTTGAGGTATTCGGCATGTGGACTGGCGGATCAAGCGGCGGCGGCGAAAGCGAGGAAGGCGGCAGTGCTCAGGGTGGCGACCAAAGCGGCAGCAATGCCAACGAGCGCCTAAAAGAACAGATGGACGAGCGGCTTGAAATTATCCGCCGATCTGTCATGAGCGAAAAAGAGCTTGAGACAGCCGCTTACTTGGATAAAGCCGAAGAGCTAAACGAGCTGCGTGAATCCGGCGCTGTGACTGAGGAAGAGCACCGCCAGCTTTTGCGCGACTTAGCCATGCAGCATCAAAAACGGCTGACAGAAATTGACGCACGCGGACGCGAAACACGCACAGAAGCGGGCATAGAAGCGCACGAGATGACGCTTGAGCGCCTGCGTGAACAGTACGAAAACGAAGAGATATTGAAGCAGGAGTTTTACGACCGCGCACTTGAACTTGAGCAGAACCAGTGGGCTAAAATCCAGGCAACGCGATCACGGGCACTAAGCAGCTTGGCGCAGATGGTGGGCGACTCGTATGGCGAGCAGGCAGGTCTGGCAGGCGAGGCGCTGGCGCAGATTGTTAGCGTTACTGCCACGCAATCCAAGAAGGCGTTTAAAATCCAGAAGGCCGCCGCCATTGCATCCGCCATTGTTAACACCTATCAAGGGGTGTCGAAATCACTATCTGCCTACCCCATGCCATTTGCAGGCGTCATGGCGGCTGCACACCTGGCGACAGGCATGGCGCAAGTACAGAAAATCCGCTCGCAGTCGTTTGGCGGTGGCGGTGGTGGTGGCGGCAGCGTATCCAGTGGTGCAGGTGCCGGAAGCGCATCAGGTGCAGGCACAGGCGGCGGCCAGCCCGCACAACCCGCAGCCCCGTCTGGCGGCACGCTGACAGTTGAGGGCATCAGCTCCAGCAGCTTGTTTACGGGCGATGCGGTGCGGGAGTTGGCGCAAGAGCTGATTGATTATCAACGTCGTGGGGGTTCAATCGTTATCCAATGATAAATGACTTCGAGCGCATACCCGTCACCGTCATCGAAATAGACCAAGACCGCTGCGCCCTAACATTCAGCGAGGGCGCTTGCCCTGCCACAGGCGAGCCGTGTTACAACACGCTGGCGACCTGTAAGGCAACCGAGGCCTATACCCTTGGCGACCCGCTCACGCTGCGGTTCAGCATGGCTGACCGTGCCGAGGGTTTTGATGAATACGTGATCCCCAATGTCACCAACGTTAGCACCGACCCGACGCGCATCAACGTAGGCGGCAGGCGCGGGCGCGAGAAACCGCTGGGCATGCGTTCTCAGGCCAAGGTGCAATGTGTTGACCATCCGCACAGTGACCAACTGGTTGATCCCTACGTTGACCAGCGCGCCTATGACCCGCTTGAGCGCTCAACGTTTTGGGCTAAGTGGTTGCGTCGTAACCCGTATTACGTCAACCGCCCCATGCGCATCAAAGAGGGCTTTGCCGGGCAAGCGTTAAGCGAGATGCAAACGCGGCATTACGTGCTAGACAAGATCGACGGGCCAGACAGCAACGGGCGTGTCAATATTAGCGCGCAGGATATTCTGAGACTCGCCGACAATGACAAGGCTAAAGCACCTGCATTGAGCAACGGCACCCTGCTGGCGGAATACCCCGAAGAATCAACAGACCCGTTCATCGTCACGGGCGGCACCTTGGCGGAGTACACCGCATACGGCACAAAAGCTGTGCGCCTGGGCGATGAGGTGATTCGGTATACCAGCGTCACCGAACTAAGTAATGGTGATCTTGAGTTCAGCGGCATTACCCGCGCCACCGATGGCAGTGAGCAGCAGTCGCATGATG
>Ga0207714_1001462_pt1 | contig 15173 bp, 14 predicted proteins | sample PonA232FremontCA_2_FD_187270 | JGI IMG/M metagenome (GOLD analysis project Ga0207714, IMG submission 187270) | Marine sediment microbial community from Fremont, CA, USA - Pond A23 Sediment 2 (SPAdes) | ecosystem: Environmental > Aquatic > Marine > Unclassified | place: USA: Fremont, California... | reverse complement strand
TGGTGATAGGACTTGTGGGCTCAATGGCAGTTGCCCAGAATCAGAACGATCAGCAGAAATTCTTTGGCATTTCTACGAAAATAGTTCACAACGTCTGGGAAGGTTTGTTCCAGAACACCTTCCGCTGGTACGCAGAGGATAATGGCTGGCGGTATACTGCGATGAACGCACGTGGTAATCCCACGCTTCAAACCACTCAAATTAGACGATTGGTAGATATGGGCGTTGAAGGTCTAATAGTTTCCGCTCAAGATGCCGATGTCACGGCTTCTGCAGTTGATTATGCCACTCAACACGATGTACCAGTCTTCACTGCTGACGCTGACGTGAATAGCGAAAAGGTTACGATGTACGTCGGTTACTCCGGCGTTCGCGCCAGTAGAATCCTCGGTCAAGAAATAGTTAAACATCTGAAAAACGAAGTAGAACCAGTCGGCAAAGTTGAGGGAAGGGTGCTGGAAATAAGAGGCCCCCTCGGTGGAGCTTCCGCAAACGATAGACACAATGGGTTTATTGAAGTAATGAAAAAATATGACGGAGTGAAAGTAGAGACCGTTGTCGGGGACTTCTTGAGGAGTAAAGCAAAAACAAATGCACTACCAAAAATAAGGGCCAGAGAATTCGACGCAATGTACGCCGGTAACGGACCAATGGTAATGGGTGGCGTATCTGCTATGGAGTCGGCGGGAAAGGACCCAGCCGAAAAGTTCATAGTTACAATAGACGCCATTCCTTCCGTTATCGAGGCAATAAAGGAGGATAAAGTGGATAAGGCGTTCGATCAACCCGCGCCCTTCTATACTCCCATCGCACTTCATTACATGAACAAATACCTGGAAGAGGGCGAAGATGCTCTGCCCGAACCGGGTGAGACCATCACGGCGGAAGATTTAAATATCAAACCGGCAGAGCATGCTGGCATGACCTGGTGGAAAACCCCGATGTGGGCTCCAGCTGAGATAACTACTCGGGAGGGTCACCTCTGGTTCCAGACCAACGGTATTTTAGTAGATAAGTCCAACGCGGATCTGGGTTCCCTCTGGGCAAACGCGGACTTACCTGGCTGGTAAAGACAAGGATAACACTTTAGAGCTGGTGGTTTGTAGCCACCAGCTCATCTTTTTCACGAGGAGGTCCTGTATGGAAAAAAGTTTGCAAGCATCTGAAAAAAGAAGTGGGAAGGTACCGGATAATGCCAGTTCGGAAGAGCTCGTCAAAATGGAAGGGATCCATAAATGGTTTGGAGAGGTTCATGCTCTAAGAGGAGTAGATTTTTCGATCAGCAGGGGTACGACTGTTGGGCTAATTGGGGACAACGGTGCGGGGAAATCTACCCTGATAAAGATACTGGCCGGGTTAATCGAGCGTGATAGGGGAAAGATTTATTACCGGGGGAAAGAGGTAGAGATTGAATCCGTGAGACAGTCGCAGCAGCTGGGAATTGAAACGGTATTTCAGGAACAGGCGATTGTCGACCCACTCAGCGTGGCCAGAAATATCTTCCTGGGAAGGGAAGAAGTCCATTCCGCCGGCTTCGGAAAAATAATGGACGATGACAAAATGCTGGAAGAGACCGAGGAGTTGATGGACGAGTTAAACCTGGATATAGCTTCTCCGGATCAGGAAGCTGAATTTTGCTCCGGGGGAGAGCGACAGGGCGTAGCAATTGCCAGGGCCATGTTTTTCGACGCCGACGTTTTGATCCTTGACGAGCCAATGCGGGCACTTTCCGTTTCAGGAAAAGAGAAAGTAGAGGATTATATCGGTAAGGCCCGGGAGCAGGGGACCGGTATAATTTACATTACACACGACTTACACCGGGTATATCCAGTTGCGGATAGGTTTGTGTTCCTTTCTCGCGGCGAAAAAGAAATGGATGTTAAAAAGGAAGATTGTTCTCTGGATGAATTAAGCAAGTTATATCGCAGGGGGGAAGAATGAATATTTCCGGGAAAGATATAGCTCTTTGGTTTATACAGAATTTTGTCTGGTTACTGGCGGGTGCCTTTTTTATCGTATTTTCCGTGACGCTGGGAGGTATGTTCTTTAACCTTAATAACCTCCATTTCATCTTTTACGTTTCTTCCATGATCGGCATGCTGGTCCTTGCGGAAAGCATTGCATTGATAAGCGGGAACTTCGATCTGTCCGTTGCTCAAAATGCTGGTCTAACTGCCATGCTTACCGGTGTTTTGATCATTAAATTTAATATCCCAGGTTTGGTCGCCGTTTTTCTGACGATTATTATTGGCGGAATTCTCGGGGCTTTTAACGGTTATTTCATCGGCAAGCGTGGTTTAAACCCTTTTCTCGTTACACTCTCCACCTATCTGATGTTTGACTGGTTAACTTACGTGATAAGACAGACTTCGATCCTTGATCTTCCGGGAATTTATATGTTTCCTGGGCAGGGGAAGATCGGAGGTATTTACGCGGCAATATTTATTTTCCTGATCGCAGCCGTCTTATTGTTTCTTTTCCTGAAAAAGGCGACTTACGGGAATTACATCTACGCAGTCGGCGGTAACCCGGACGCTACCGTCATGGTCGGTGTAAATGCGGGCAATGTTGTCTTCTGGGTATTCGTGCTTTCCGGCGCTCTTTCCGGAGTGGCCGGTTTGTTATATACCGGATACGCCGGTGCCGTGACGTCAACTCTCGCGGACGGAAAAATGTTTATGGCCTTTGCAGGTGCAATAATCGGAGGAATCTCCCTTGCAGGGGGCAGGGGAACCGCAACCAACGCCGTAGGCGGGATTATTTTGATCGGAATAATAGAAGCGGGATTAACCATGATGATGATTTCTCCACAGATGCAGGGCTTTCTCAAAGGCGTTCTGGTCTTTGTAGCTATTCTAATTAACCAGTTCAGGACTACCTTTAGAAAGAGATTGCTGATGCCCAGTTAGCATATTGAGCTGTGACTGGACTCGCGAATTTTGGTTCTATGAAAAAGAGAGTGGGTAAACAAGAATACTGCCTTCTTGCTTATCGCTCATCAAGATAATATACGAGGTGAAGCGATATGGATTACGGAGATTATTTGAAAGAGGAAAAGTCTTACGAGGGCTATTACGAGTTCCCATTCAAACCTGAAAACAAGGAGCCCGTAGTTGTAAAACCCGAGGATAGAATTACGGAAATTTATCCGCCCGATAGGCCACACACGAGCAACGTCGTCTGGGTCTGGGCCAGTACGGATTTAGTTACACAAACGGAATTCGTTCTCTCTCCGGGTGCTTTTTTTGGGCCACCCGATTCTCACGCCGGTGACGAGATGTACTACGTATTGAGCGGAACGCTAACTGAGATTCAGCCGGAACTCGGAACTGTTATAGAGGCAGAAGCAGGCGACGCCATACTGATTCCGAAAGGCAGCTTTCATCAGTCTTATAATTTTGGAGACGAAGAGGCAAATATTTTATGCGCTATAGCTCCCCGAATGTGGGACGAAAGCGGTCCTGCACCAGAGATGGAAGGGGAGATGAAGCTGTATAAGGCCGGAAAGGACCTGGAACAGTCATCTGATATAAAGGATGTTGACTTCAATCAGGAAGGAGCGAGGAGTATAGATCGACTGGGGCAGTGGCCGATAGATGGAAAAGAAGCCAGGGAGAGAAAAGCTCATATCAAAATAGAGGAAGACCAGCGCCTGCCGGTAATACACGGTGAGGAGCACCCGATGATAGTTAGATTCATCGTTAGCAATGACTTACTGCATATGGCGGAGCTTCAGCTCCCTTCCGGCGGTGAAGGACCCAGGACTTCCGAAGCCGAAAGACATGAAGGTGACGAAACCCTTTACGTCACGCAGGGCAAGATAACTGTCTTTTTCCCGGGCCTTCTTGATGCAATAGATGTACCGGAGGGCCGCGTTGCTCTTATACCGGAGGGAGTCGAGCACCAGTACCAGAACTTCACGGATGGACCCGTCAAGGGAATCTTCAGCGTCGCTCCCGACCTTTGATCCAGTCAATTGGGAGGACTAAATGAAAATAATCACCATAGGGGAAATGCTGGTTGAGGTAATGAGGAAGGACGTGGACAGTCCACTTGATCAGCCCGGTGAATTTGTAGGTCCGTTTCCCAGTGGGGCTCCCGCGATTTTCATCGATGCGGTAGCCAGGCTGGGCATTAGTTCCGGAATAATCGGTGGAATCGGTGATGACGAATTTGGTGACTGTCTCAGCAATAGACTGGAAAAGGACGGAGTTAGCCTTTCCGGAGTGAAGGTTGATGAAACGCTCTCTACAGGGGTAGCTTTCGTGAGCTATTTTGCTGACGGTTCCCGGAAGTTTCTCTATCACATGGGGAATTCCGCTGCCGGGATTGTCTCTAAGGGTGATATTACCAGGGATTACTTTGAGGAAGCCGATTTATTGCATATAAATGGGTCCTCTCTCTCCATGAGTAAGGGGATGCGGCAGGCCTGTTACGAGGGGGTCGAAATGGCGGAAGAAAAGGGGCTTGATATCTCATTTGATCCGAACTTGAGAACCGAGCTGCTGGGTGTAGAGAAGACACGAGAAATTTGCTCCCCCGTGCTGGAGTCGTGTGATCTTTTTATTCCCGGTGCTGACGAACTGATAGGAATAACCGGCGACTCGACTGAAAGTGAAGCCGTGGAGTCCGTTCTGAAAAAAGGTGCGGAAGTGGTAGCAGTTAAGGACGGTCAAGCAGGCTGTAAAATCTATAGCCAGAATCAAACCGTCCAGGCGGATGCGTTTAACGTCGAAGAAGTGGATCCAACTGGTGCCGGCGACGCCTTCTCAGCGGCAATCGCTGTTGGCTGGTTGGAGGAGATGGGTATTAAAGATTTGAGCCTCTTCGCCAACGCGGTAGGAGGGATGGCCGTTACTGGAAAAGGACCGATGGAAGGACTGCCAAATAGAGAGCAGGTCGAAGGAATGATAGAATAAAATGAATATCAAGGAGTATATTACGCAAAATCAGGGAGAGACAACTCTTCTCGGCGTCTGTCCGATGACCGAAGAAATAGTCAAAGCGGCTATAATTGAAGCCAAAAATTCGAACTTTGTTCCCATGTTTATTGCCACGCCGAGGCAGGTGGATGGGGACAGGGGCTATACGGGGTGGTCCCAGGAAGGCCTGGTGGATTTCGTAGGTGAAGTTTCGGATCAATACCGGTATGAAGGAGACTGGGTTCTTGCCCGGGATCACGGAGGCCCCTATCAGAGTTTCCGGGATAGAGGCAAAGGGGAAATATCCACCGCCAGGTCCATGGAATACGCCAGGGAGTTATTCTTTCAGGACGTGGAGGCGGGATTTGACGTCGTTCATGTCGATGCCACGGAAGATCCTGGAGTTGAGGGCCGGTTAGGCCTGAATGAGATAGCCTCAAGGACTGCCGACTTGATCTCTGATATCGAAATATATATCCAACGGGAAGACCTGAGTGAAGTATATTACGAAGTGGGTACGGAGGAAATCGCCGGCGGAATGACAGAACCGGATAATTTCGAAAGATTCATTGAACTTTTAAAGAATAAACTGGAACGCCAGGGTGTAATCGATAAGGTCCTCTTCGTAGTTGGTCAGGTAGGTACGACGATGCGAACTGATATGACAAATGATTTCGATAGTGACCAGGCGAGGGATTTGGTCGATATTACCTCAGATCACGAGACCTATTTAAAGGTCCATTATACCGATTGGCTCAACGATTCAGTGCTTGAAGGTTTTCCCGAGATCGGGATTGGGGCTGCCAACGTCGGGCCGGAATTTGCGGCTTCTCAAGTAGAAGGGCTAAGAAAGCTTGAAAAGAAGGAGGCTCAACTGCTAGAGGAAAAAACTTGGAAAGAGGACGTTCAAATTTTTTCGAGACCCTGGAGTCCGCTGCCGTCGATAAAGCGCCCTGGAGAAAATTTGCCCCTGATGAGCTTGGTGGAAATAACTTAGCAGATTTCCTGGAAAAGAACAGGGAGGATATTGCTCTTTGTGTGGACTGGTACGTTCTGAACGAACCAGAAGTCGAGAAAGCACGTGATAAGCTACACGAAAACATCCTGGAGTACTCCGGAGTCGGGGATATCGAGAAATTTCTGATTGAAGAAGTAAAAAAATCGATTCACAGATATGTTAGCTCGTTTGGCCTGGATTCGCATGGTTAGACTTGCGGTCGAAAACTTATAAGTTGACGAAGGCCAATTGCCTGGCTGCAGACTACCGAAACTAAGACTGATTTGAATAAAAGGAGGATAACTATGAGATCTACACCAGTTGGTCTGGTAATGTTGAATGATGAACGGGAACACGTTTATCAACAAAACAACGAAAAAAATAGAGAAGTGCTGGAGGATTGGGCCGAGATAATCGAGTCCAGAATGGAAAACCGGGATGGTACCACGCCGGAGATCATTACAGCTTCGGAAATTATTACGGGTACGAGGAGTGCTCAAAAGGTCGGAGAAGAGTTGTCCCGGCAAAACGTAAAGCAGGTCGTGATGTGTTACAACGTCTGGAATTTTCCCTTTCTCGTCTGGCCTTTCTTAAACTCTCTTGGAAAAGATATTCCCGTATTGAGCCTGTCGAATAATAACGGCGAATACCCGGGGAATGTTGGTTTGCTGGCGACCGACGGGGCGCTCAGACAGGCCGGAAAAAGGACCCACAGAGTAATTGGGGAGATGGAGGATGAAGAGACCCAGCAAAAAGTGGTGGACTGGTTAAGAGCTTCCGAGGCCCTAACGACCATGCAGAACGAAGTACTGGGTATATACGGAGGCCACTCCATGGGCATGGAAACAGGATACTTCCACTTAACTCCCACTCTGAAATACTTTGGAACCACCGGAAGGCAGGTGGACCAGCTCTGGCTCAGTGAAAGAATGAAAGAGATCGATTCGAATGAGGTCGACAGGGGATTAGAGTGGTTCGAAGAACTTCTGGGTGATAGGCTAAAATACGATGGAAATATGCTCACTCCGGAAAACCTTAAAGATCAAATAAGGTTGTATCTGGCCATGGAAGAAGTAAATCAGGATAAGGGCTTTGATTTCTGTGGACTTAAGGGACAGCGGGACCTGACTGAAAACATCTGTCTCGGTGACGTCGCGGAAATGATGATGAACGATCCTTATGACTGGAGGGGCGAAAAAGAGCCAACAGTCTGTGCGACTGAAGCGGATGCCTACTCGGCTATGACCATGCAAGTGCTGAAATACATTAGCGGCGGTCTTCCCACGTTGTTTATGGATGTTCGGTTATACCATCCGGAGAAGGATATCTGGGACTGGTGTAACTCCGGTAACCACTCCAGTTACTATTCGAAGATGTCCATGAACCCGGAGGAAAACTTCGAGAAGATTACATTTCATCCGGCTCTGGAATTCTATTTCAAGGCCGGAGGAGCATCCGTAGAGTTTAACGCAGCTCCGGGAGAAATGACGTTTGCCCGGCTGGGTCTATGGGACGAAGAACCTTATATGGTGATTATGTCTGGCGAAAGTCTGGATCTACCCGAAGAGGAAAGACAGGCTTTAAACGAACAGACTGACCCGACCTGGCCTCACGTACATGCAAGAATTGACGGAAGTTTTGACGAATTTAACGATCTATTTCCTTCCAACCACGTACTTGGTGTCGAGGGAGATCACGTGCAAAAATTGGTCTATCTCTGTGAAATATCGGGTATTACACCTGTTTTACTCGGCTCTGAAGGTAAAAAAAGGCGAGAGCCCATCTGGGAAAAAGTTGACAATTAATCATTGTTTAGGTGATAGAGATGTTGAAGGCTGAACTTTTACAACCGGAAGTTCTCGAAGCTCTGGGAACTTCCGGTCACGGGTCCCAGGTTTTGATTGCGGATGGTAACTATCCTTTTGCCACTGGATCGAACGAGTCTGCCAGGAAAGTTTACCTGAACCTTTCTCCGGGAATTGTTACAGTGCCTCAGGTACTTGCCGCAGTCAGCCAGTCCATCGTGATTGAATCGGCAACGGTTATGGAACCTGCCTCCGGGGAAGAGCCCCCGATTTTTGAAGATTTTCGAAGCTTGCTTGGGGAAACCGATCTGGAAAAGAAAGGCAGGTTTGAATTTTACGAGGCCGCAAAAGAAGAGTCGGTATCGCTGGTGATAGCCACGGGAGAGGAAAGAACATATGGGAATATCCTTCTCACTATCGGGGTAGTGGAGCCAGAATAGACAACTGAGTGATTATATAGTTTGACAACCAAGGGTATTATTGATATAAAGATGTCAGACATCATATCATTTGATAACCGGGAGCCGTCAGTACATGAATGATAAGTTCAGCAAAAAAGCTATAAGCGATTTCGTAGTAGAAGACATAATGCAAAAGATAAAATCCGATCACTTTGAACCCGGCGAAAAATTGCCTTCTGAAAAAGCTCTCTCGGAAGAATTCGATATCAGTCGTGCCTCCACCCGCGAAGCCCTTCAGAAACTGGAGGTACTTGGGCTGATTGATATAAAACACGGTAAAGGTAGCTACGTAAGCGATAGCCCCTTCTTAAAGCCCATTCAGGAAATTGTGGCTTCAAAGCTACTGACGGTGGATGTGGGAACTAAAGAACTGCTTGAGGCGAGACTCTATATAGAGCGTGGTACCGTTAAATTAGCCGCGAAAAACGCCGATTCGGCTGCAGTAAAAGAACTATCAGATCTGGTCAAAAAGATGGACGAGGTCGTAGAGAATGACGATGTCGAGGAATTTAGTCGTTTGGATATGGAATTCCACCTTTTGCTTGGCCGAATATCCGGTAATACACTGATGAAACGAATGTTGCGGACAATTAGAAATCTTATGCGAGATCAACAGGAGAAGGTAAACAGAATTGATGGCGTGCTGGAAATCTCCCAGTGCCACCACGGGGACATCGCTGATGCCGTAAAGAAAAACAATCCAGAACTTGCGGAGAATTATCTGACGGAACACCTGATGGCGATAAAAGAAAGGTTTGAATCTCTGAGATAAATTTGTCTTCTTGTTATTTAAACCTAGAGGTAATTAGAGTCTGTTTTTTTGCAAGCGCTTAAATCACTAGAATTAATTTGGAGGTGATCGCTCTAACTCACTGGAAGGAATTTTTGGGCAAGTGTGAGTAAGTTAAACCAAAATCTCCCAAAAAGGGGTGTTTTAATTGACTAAATTGACTAAAACGAAAACAGGTTTAATTTTTTCGGTAGCTCTGCTTATTGTATTTGGTCTAGTTTTCAGTTTTTCATCTCCGGCTAAAGCGCAGGAAAGCGAAACGCTTAAAATCGGTAACACCATCTGGGGAATGTACGGCTCCTGGGAACATGCTTACATCCAGGCAGGCCGATGGTACGCCAGCGATCACAACATGATGTTTTCAACTTCTAACGCCCTTATGAAGGCGGAAAAGCAGGTAAAAGACATTCAACATTTTATCGATTTGGATATGGACGGCATAATAGTGGGACCGGTTTCGAGCACCGCCCCCGCAGGAGCGGTAGAAGACGCAAAAGAGGCGGGGATACCTGTAATAACGGCGAACTCCGACGTCGACACTCCCGCTGTCTCCATGTCCGTTTCCTACGGTAACAAAAACGCTACGGCGGCCCTGGCGGAAGAAGTAGTAAAATATCTCAAAAATGAGGTAAAACCAGTCGGTAAGGTATCCGGTACGGTACTACACCTTCAGGGTTCACTTGAGATGAGCATTGGCAGGCAGAGGTCCGCCGGTGTTTTTGAAGTGTTTGAAGGCAAGGAAAACAAAAAGACCGACAAATACCCCGATTTAAGACATATTGTGCAAAAAACTAATTTCCAGAAACAGCCCGGCTTTACTAAAACTTACAACGTTTTACAGGCCGAACGGGGAAAGATCGACGCGATAGTTGGAAACTCCACTTCCTGTAGGGGAGCGGCCGAAGCGCTAAAGAAATACGGAATCGAGAAAGGTGAGGTATTCATTGCAGCTCACGGAGGTACGCCGCCCGACGTTGACATGGTCAAGGATGGCTGGTTCCAGCGTGCGTACGCCCAGCCGACTCATTTCTATCTGCCGATCGCCCTACATTACCTGAAGCTGGCGAACGAAGAGGGAGAAGGAGCGTTGCCTGAGATAGGTGAAACTGTGACCGAGGAAGATCTGGAGATCAGCGGAAGAAAACATCTGGGTGTAAACATCTGGGCTTCTTCGTCCTGGGCACCCGCAAAAATACAGGAAAGCTACGGACACCGCTGGTTTAAAACGAGCGGCAGGTTAATCACGCCGGAGAACGTAGATGATCCGACCTTATGGGGCAATCTCTTTGGACAGGCGGCTGCGTAAACGTTTGGTTTTCGGATTAGGGTATTGATTGAATAAACGAACAGGGGCGGGAAATCGGATGATTCCGTGTTTCCCGCCCTGTATTTAAGTGATATACGTTTATAAGGGTGGTTCGAGTGAGTTTAGAAAAAATTGAATTGTTCTTCCTGGACAACCTGGTCTGGGTAATTTTTACGATATTTTTCCTGGTTTTTGGGTTTCTCAAACCAGATGCTTTTCTTTCACTGAGTAATTTTAGGTTTATAATATACAGTTCAGCGGCGCTCGGTTTCCTTGTACTGGCCGAGGGAGTCTGTTTGATAACGGGCAACTTTGACCTCTCCATAGGTCAGATGGCGGGTTTTCTGGCAATGTTCAACGCAATGATTATTACTGAGTGGGCTCCATGGATACCATGGTACCTGGCTGTAATTATAATCATAGCTCTCGGCGCTCTACTCGGGGCGGTGAATGGGTTTTTTATCGGCAAGGTGGGACTTAATCCGTTTTTGGTTACTCTTTCTACTTATATGATTTTTAAAGGGGCAACGTTAACTACCAGTTCTTCGCCGATTAGCGGTGGATTTCCCGAATTGTACCTCGCCATTGGAGGTGAGGGGATCGGAGGAATTCCCTACGCTATATTCGTCCTGCTGGGTGGATTGCTCATACTTGGCTTTATTCTACGATATACCCGATTCGGAAGCCATCTATACGCCGTGGGAAGTAATCCTGACTCGGCCTCCATGACCGGTATAAGGGTAGACAATATGCTTTTATACACCTATATGTTATCAGGGATTCTGGTAAGTATTGCGGCAATATTGTTTAGCGGGTTTGTCGGGTCGGCGACGCCGGGACTGGCAAATAATACGTTGTTCACTGCTTTTGCCGGAGCCGTGATTGGGGGGATCAGTTTGAGCGGTGGTCGCGGTAGGCTATCCGGAGCTGTAGGAGGAATTCTTCTGGTGGGTACGATTGATGCAGGTTTAACCATGATGTACGTTCCCCCTCAGCAGACGACCATCTATACGGGTATATTGGTCCTTGCGGCGATAATAATAAATCGGCTTAAAGAGACCGCTAAAGATAAGATTTTGATGGCGGGTAGTTAGGATGATAAAAGGTGGTAGAAAATGAGTAAAGAACCGATTTTAGAACTGAGGGATGTTCATAAATGGTTTGGCAATATTCATGCTGTTGAGGGTGTGGATTTGTCCGTGGATTCGGACGAAGTGGTAGGACTGGTTGGAGATAACGGTGCGGGAAAATCAACTTTAATCAAGATGATTTCCGGTGTTTTATCTCCTACTGAGGGTGAAATCTTATTTGAAGGTGAGAAAGTAAATATATCCAGCGTCGACAGGGCCCGGAATCTCGGAATAGAAACGGTCCACCAGACTCAGGCGGTAGCAGAGGACAGAAGCGTGGCGGATAATATTTTTCTTGGCCGAGAACTCGTAAATTCTTATGGCCCAGTTAACGTACTGGATCGTAAGGAAATGAGGAAGATAAGTAAAAGGTTAACGAAAGAACTGGGCCTTGATATCCCCAGTCCTGACCACGAGGTCAGGTTCTGTTCTGGCGGGGAAAGGCAGGGGGTAGCCATTGCCAGAGCAATGTATTTCAAAGCCAAACTGGTGATCCTCGACGAACCTACGACTGCATTATCAGTCAAAGGGAGGGACCAGGTTCTTAATTTGGTCGATCACATGAAGGACGAAGGTATTTCTATCATATTCATAACGCACAATATCCATAACGTCTATCCGATTGCCGACAGATTTGTCGTCATGTTGCACGGGGAGGTCGTGAAAGAAGTGGCCAAAGATGATACCACGCTGGACGAAATTGAAGGTTTGCTTGCTCATAAAGACGAAGTAGTAAGTGGATGAAGGAGGAGATATGAATACGCGACAGCGGTTTTTGGAATCGATGAAGCACTTCAACACAGAGGTTTCTACGATGAAGTGGGAGTTCGGTTACTGGGGAGAGACTCTTAATCGCTGGTACAGAGAAGGACTTCCCAGGAATAACCCACCGGATTTGCCCCGGGAAATCACGACTCCAACTTCGTCACTCTATATACCGGCGTGGAATTCAGAGAACAAGTACGTGGATAAAGATGAGTATCCGGAAGGGATAGCTATTACTGCCGGGGGGTTGTATACACCGACTCAAGGCTTTCCGCTTGATGAAGATGTGCGAAAGCGGACTGGCATGGATAAATCACAGAGGCTGGTAGATCTCAATCTTTTATTTTACCCCACTTTCGAGCCGGAAGTAATCAAGGATACTGAGGACAAGTTAATTTACAGGGATATAGACGGAGTAGTCAGGACTTTTCTCAAGGAAACGGCGACCCTGCCCTCATGGAGGGAAAGTCCGATTAAGGGCTGGGAAAGCTGGGAAGAGATAAAAGAAAAACGGATTAATTTCGATCATGTTAAGGATAGGTTGCCCGACAACTGGAGCGGAAAGGTAAAAGAATATAAAAACAGGGATTATCCCCTTGGCTTAGGAGGTTACCCTCAGGGCTTTTTTGGTACTCTGGCACACCTGCTGGGGTACGAGAACCTGTTTAAATGGTACTATCGTAAACCTGACCTAATTCACGATATCCTGGATACTCTGACCGACCTTTGGATAGCGGTATTTTCAGAAGTCCTGAAAGACGTAGATATAGACCATGCACAGATATGGGAAGATATATCTTATGGCACGGGATCAATGGTTTCACCGGATACGATGGAGGAATTCATGGTTCCGTACTACAAAAAATTGACGGATTTTCTAAAAGGAGAGGGGGTTGAGCTAATATTCGTCGATACCGATGGCCAATGCATGGACATAATACCCTTATTCGTAGAAGGAGGAGTTACAGGTATGCTTCCGTTTGAAGTCAGCGCGGGGATGGACGTGGTTAAAGCAAGAGAGAAGTTCCCGGATCTGGCAATGATGGGAGGTATACCCAAGTCAGAAATTGCAAAAGGAAAGGAAAGAATTGACGAAATCCTGGAGCCGGTTGAGCATCTCCTTGAAAAGGGTGGATATATTCCTTTTGGAGACCACTTAATTCCGCCGGATGTACCCTGGAAACACTTCCGATATTACAGAGAGAAATTGAACGACCTGATTGACAATGTAGGTTAGAGATTCTCGTTTTTGATATAATTCTAAAGAGGTGATGAAATGACTGAAAGTTCCTCTGGAGCAAGAGAATGGTTTTTCCCGGATGGTTATCTCCCGGAGCCGGACGATAGTCCGATCGCCCCGAGTCACGAGACGGTCTCCATTATGAATCCCTCGGAAAACGAAGCTACGGTAGAAGTAACTGTGTTTTTCGAAGACAGGGAACCAATAGAGAACGTCGAGCTGGAAGTTGAGGGAAGAAGAGACGTTCACGTCAGGTTGGATCGCTTTCAGGAATATTCAGGGGTAAAAATACCAAAGGAGACTCCGTACGGGTTAAGGCTGGTAAGTAACGTAAAGGTTGTATGTCAGCTTTCCCGGATGGATACGAGGAATGGCAACCTATCCTTATTCACCACCACCGGTTACTGGGAGGACTGAGGCTTGATAGTTAGTAGGCCCGTTATCTCGAACAGGATCGTTACATGCTTACAAGGTGATGAGCTTGAATTCTAAAGATAGAGTACGGAAGGCTCTGGTTAGGGGAGAAGCACCGGATAGGGTTCCGGTACAGTTTGATCTATCGCAGGAATTGCTGGAGGAATTCTCCGACCGACTAGGTATTCCGGTGGATTACAGGGAGTCTTATTACGAAGATTTGAAGTTCAGGATTTCCGGGAACGGATTGAGGACGAAAATGGGATCGGACTGTGTCGTCGTCGGTGGAGGGCATCCGGATGGTTACGAAGAAAAGGAGCTTGACGACGGTCACAAGGTCAACGAATTTGGCATGGAAATGAGGCAGGGTCCGTTGTATATGGAGGTCGTTGACCCTCCACTATCCGGGATAGATGGTGCCGGAGAAGCAAAAGAGTTCAAATTTCCGGATCCTCATGCTGCCGGTCGTTATGAGGGGGCAAAACAGGACGTAAAAGAGTTCGGAGACGAGTTTTTCGTCATCGGTGATTGTGAACTTACGATGTTTGAAATGTCCTGGCATCTAGTCGGAATGGAAAAGTATTTGCGGGATTTAACCCTTGGAGAAGATTACACGGAAATATTGCTTCAGAAATCGATTGACTGGACCAGGGGGGTGGCCGAAGAACTGGCAGAGCTCGGGGTGGATGCACTCTGGTTTGGCGACGACGTTGGGGCCCAGGATGGTCTATTAATCTCTCCCGATCTGTGGCGGGAAAAATTCAAGCCGAAGTATAAGGAAGTATTTGAAGAGATAAGAGAGATAGATAGTGAAATTACGATCATCTTTCACAGCGACGGAGCAGTTGCCCCACTAATCGATGATTTAATTGAGATCGGAGTAGACGTATTTAATCCGGTTCAGCCTGGTGTACCAGGCCATGAACCGGACGTTCTTCAGGAAAGGTTCGGAGAAAGGGTTTCTTTTTTCGGCTCTATTGATCAGCAACAGTTGCTCCCGAATGGGTCAACGTCGGAGATCGAGACCGAGGTGAAAGAAAAAATCGACGTTCTCGGAGAGGACGGTGGCTTCATGATAGCTCCGGCCCATATTATTCAGTCGGATACTCCTCCCGGGAACGTGGAAGCATTTATCAATTCTGCCAGGGAGTACGGTAAGTATAGCTAACAAAGGTCCTGAAGACCGTTATCGGAAGAAAAACAGTGATCTACGTATATACAAAGTAGGTGAGATACATGAAAGCATGGATGGGTAAGAACCTTACAGTTGATTTAAACCAAGAAAACGTGACGGTTAATGAAACGGATATGGAAATGGCCCGGAAATTTCTCGGCGGGCGCGG
>Ga0207714_1001461_pt1 | contig 15174 bp, 12 predicted proteins | sample PonA232FremontCA_2_FD_187270 | JGI IMG/M metagenome (GOLD analysis project Ga0207714, IMG submission 187270) | Marine sediment microbial community from Fremont, CA, USA - Pond A23 Sediment 2 (SPAdes) | ecosystem: Environmental > Aquatic > Marine > Unclassified | place: USA: Fremont, California... | reverse complement strand
AAAATGAAGTACAATAATTTTGACCAAAAAGAAGTTCAAAGATATTTCGTCAATACTGCTGATGTTGGTATTGGAGGCGAAACTGTAGAATATGTTAATCGGGCCTCTAAATTAATGGGGGGGATATTAACATATTTATTTGGAGCAGTAAGAACTTTAATAAAATATGAAAACAAGATAATGAAGATAGAAATAGATAAAAAGGAAGTAAGAAATAGTCTAACCAACAGTGTAATGGTAAGTTTAGGCAAGTATTTTGCTGGAGGGATGCCGATTGCACCGGAAGCAGAAATTGATGATGGATATTTTGATATCCTTATTTTAGGAAACTTTAGTAAAACAGAAACGCTTTTGAATCTATATAGGGCATATCAAGGTACTCATTTAGACTATCCGAAAATAGATTATTTAAAAGGCAAACATATCAAAATAGATTCTAAAGAACGGGTTTTAATAGATATAGATGGGGAAAGTGCAGGTATGCTGCCTGCCGAATTCACAATTCTTAAGGAAAGGTTTCCTGTCTTGATATAATAATATTTTACAAGTCATATATAATGTTATAAAATTAAATTGGAGAAGATTATGGGAGTGTATAGAATATGAAATTTATCTTAATAACAGGAATGTCAGGAGCAGGTAAATCTACCGCACTTAATTTTTTTGAAGATAGCGGTTATTTCTGTGTTGACAATCTTCCGCCTGATTTAATTTCCAAATTTGCAGAATTATGCCTTCACTCTGAAATGAATAAGATAGCGGTAGTAAGTGATATCAGAGGCGGTAAATTTTTTGAAGACTTAACCAAAAAATTAAATTATCTTGAAGAAAATCAAATTGATCATGAAATATTATTTCTAGAAGCTTCTGATAAGGCATTAGTTGATAGATATAAAGAAACTAGACGTAGACACCCTCTAGAAAAAGAAGGTCGAGTTTTAGATGCGATTCGCGAAGAGAGAAAGAAATTGGAACAGCTGCGTGGAAAAGCTAATAATGTTATTGATACCACTAATATATCAATAAAAGAACTCAAACAAAAATTAAGACGTAATTATTCCGGTCAAGATAAAGATCTACAGGGTCTTACAATAAATATTATTTCTTTTGGTTTTAAATATGGCATACCCTTAGATGCTGATATGGTATTTGATGTAAGGTTTTTAGCAAATCCCTATTATGTGGATTCTTTAAAGGAATTAACCGGTGAAGATAAAGAAGTTAAGGATTATATCTTAAAATGGCCGATTACCAAAAGGTTTTATGATAAATTTCTAGATTTAATAGGTTTCTTAATACCCGAATATGAAAAAGAAGGAAAAAGTCATTTAAGTATCGCAATTGGATGTACAGGCGGACATCACCGCTCAGTCACAACTGCCCTAGAACTACAGAAATTTTTAGATGGTAAAGGATATGAAGTTACTGTCAATCACAGGGATATCAATAAATAATTGGAAGTGGTAGGATGAAGTTTTTAAAGTGGCTCTATCCGGGTTTAGGTATTAAGAGATGGTTTATAATTGCGATTGTTGGTTTAATACTTTTAAGTACTGGAATTGCTCTTTTATTACATGTTAATATAGTGAATTATACAATTAAAATGATCTATGAAGCAGTCTATAATGTAAGTGGTACTTTACCTTATTATACTAATATATTAGTTGGAGTATTATTAATTATTATTTCGATAGGGATGCTTGTTTATGCTGGTAATAGATTTGTCAACAAATTAAACCGTGAAGTATATAAAGATGGTGACTTTGTAAATATACTGTATAAAAAGAACCAACTACAGAAAGGGCCCAAAGTTGTAGCTATTGGTGGTGGAACCGGGCTTGCTAATTTATTGAGAGGTCTCAAGGAATTTACAGGTAACATTACTGCAGTGGTAACAGTTGCTGACAATGGAGGAAGTTCAGGTAAATTAAGAGAAGAATTAGATATTTTACCTCCAGGAGATATTAGGAACTGTTTAGTAGCTTTAGCAGATCAAGAGCCTTTAATGGAAGATCTATTTCAATATCGGTTTCATAAAGAAGGGGACTTAAAAGGCCATAGTTTTGGCAATCTATTTATTGCTGCCATGTCTGAAGTTTTAGGAGATTTTGAAGAAGCAGTAGAAGAGTCTTCAAAAGTACTGGCTATCAGAGGTCGAGTTTTACCTTCAACCAATGAAAATGTTAACTTGGGCGCTGTATATGAAGACGGTAGTGAAAAGATCGGAGAGTCTGAAATACCAGATGAAAAAAGAATTATTAATGATGTTTATCTAGATCCGAGTTCAGTAAGTATAACTGAGAATGTTAAAAATGCACTTTTAGAAGCGGACTATATTTTAGTTGGTCCAGGTAGTCTTTATACTAGTTTAATACCTAATCTGATGATAAATGGGATGGTTGAAAATATCAAAAGAAGTGAAGCTCAAAAAGTGTTTATTACAAATGTAATGACTCAACCAGGTGAAACCACAGGCTATACCGCCTATGATCATCTTAAAGCAGTATATGATCATACTGGGAGTCAGATCTTCGATCATATAATAGTTAATAAAAATGGTAACAAAAAAGAGCTACTTGATAAGTATGCTGAACAGGGAGCTTATCCTGTTGAAGATGATATAGAGAAATTAAATGAGTTAAATATAAATATAGTAGAAGGTAAATTAATACAGAGTGGCGATTACATTAGACATGATCCACACAAATTAGCAGAAATGATAGTAGAATTATAAAAAGTTGGTGATTATTTTAAATGTCATTTTCAGATGATGTAAAACATGAGTTGGCTCATCTTGAAGTGGAAAAAAAGGGGGTTCACCAGGCTGAAGTAGCAGCAATTATCAGAATGAATGGATCAATTTTAATTTCCTCAGGTAAACTTGCTGTAAAAATCGGTGTATACCATGGTGATGTAGCCCGTAGAGTTTATAAATATATTAAAGAAGAATATGAGTTTAATAGTGAAATCAGAGTAAAACAGAATAACCTAACTAAAAGAAAAAAATATGAACTATTCATTACTCCCCAAAAGGGAGTCTATGATCTATTAGAAAATCTGGGAATTTTAGATAAATCACATAGCATATTATTTTCAGTAGCTGATTGGATAAAAGAAAAACGTGATTATCAAAGAGCCTATTTAAGAGGTGTTTTTCTAGCAGCTGGATCAGTAAACAAACCGAAAGCAGAATATCACTTAGAAATCAGATGTGAACATATAAGTCACGCTGAAGATATTATGGAGTTAATGAAAAAATTTGATTTAGATCCTCATCTAACTGAGCATAAGAAAAAGTATGTAATTTATCTAAAAAAATATGATGATGTTGCTACCATGTTGAATATAATGGGGGCATATAACTCTCTTTTAGAATTAGAAAATGTTCAAATATTTAAAGAAATCAAGAATAACGTGAATAGAAGAGTTAATTTTGAAACTGCTAATTTAGATAAAACTGTTAAAGCGGCTATGGAACAAATTGAAGATATTGAATTAATTGAAAAAGAAAAGGGTTTAGACAATATAACAGACAGTTTAAGAGAAATTGCCCTTTTAAGAAAAGAAAACCCCTATGCCAGTTTAAAAGAATTAGGAGAAATGCTAGAACCAACTTTGAGTAAATCTGGTGTATATAATAGAATTAGGCGTTTGAAAAAAACCGCTGAAAAGATAAGGAGTGGAAAAAATGGATCTAGCTCTTAATTTAAGTGTAGATCTAGAGCAGAAACAAGAATTAGTGATGACTCCTAAACTCCAGATGGCTATCAAACTTTTACAGTATTCCAGTATGGAGTTAAAAGAATATATAGAAGATGAAATGAGAGATAATCCTCTCCTGGAAAAACATGAAGAAAATGAGACCCATCTTGATGAAAGGATCAAAAATCAATATCAAAGCTACCGTTATGGTAGTAATTATAATCAGGAAGATTTTAATTATGAAAATATGGTTACATATCAACCTAATTTACTAGAATATTTAGAAAACCAGCTCTATGAGGTTCTTGATAATGATGAAATTGAAACTGGTGAATATATATTAGGTAATTTAGATGAACGTGGGCTCTTATCTACTTCTCTTTCTGATATTGCAGAGGAATTAGATGTGGAGATTGATTATGTCAAAAGTATCATTAAAAAGATTCAACAACTTGAACCGGCCGGGATAGCATCAACCAATATTAAAGAATGTTATCTTACCCAACTAAAACAGATGAATATAGATACTAATGATGCCGAATTATTAATTGGTAAACATTTAGATTCTATTGTTACTGAAGATTATAAAGAAATTTTAGATGATACAGATTGGCCTGAAGCTAGATTACGTGATGCTCTCCAGATAGTTAATAAACTTACTTCTAAACCAGCGTCTTTAGTGGCTGATCATAAAAAGACTCAGTATATAATGCCGGATATTGTAATTAAAAAAGTAAATGATGAATATGTTATAATTCTCAATGATAAAGCTTCTCCCTTGCTTCGTATTAATCCTTACTACTATGAAGTAATGCAGAAGTGTAAAAAAGATGATACTTATGATTACTTAGAGAAGAAATTTAAATCTGCACTCTGGATAATAAAGAGTATTGAACAGAGGCGGATGACAGTTTATAGGATTGCTAAAAAAATTGCTGATAAACAAAAAAGCTTTTTGGATGATGGTGTAAAATATTTAAAGCCGCTTACTATGCAAGAGATTGCAGATGAAATAGAAATGCATGAATCAACTGTAAGTAGAGCAACTGATAATAAATTCATTCAAACTCCCCGCGGTATATTTGATTTCAAATTTTTCTTCAGTGGCGGAGTCAATGATATTTCAACAGTTAGTATAAAGGCAATAATTATAGAATTGATAAAAAATGAAGATAATAGTTCTCCTTTAAGTGATAGTGCTATTGTTGAACTGTTAAGAACCAAAAAGAATCTAAAGTTATCTAGAAGGACAATAGCTAAGTATAGAAATGAACTGGGAATCCCTTCTTCTGTCAAAAGAAAGAAAAAGTATTCAATTTAAAGAAGGAATATGGACCAAAATATTTAATAAATACTATGGAGAAAATAATTATATTATTTAGATACCGGGACAAAAATGTTCCGCAAGGACAAAATAATCCCGAAGTTAGGAGGGATTAGATGAATTATTTGTTAAAGATTCAGAAAAAACTTGTCCCAGAATTGATAAATGTTGCTGAAATAAGGTATAATATATTAAAGGAAGTTTTTAACCACCAACCGATTGGTAGGCGTACTTTAGCCCGGAAATTAGATTTGAGTATTAGGAGTGTAAGAAAACATCTCGATTTTCTGTATGATAAAAGATATATAAAAATTACTAAAAGTGGTACCGTCATTACAGAGAATGGGGAGGATTTTTTACACGAACTTGATAATTATATGAAAGAAATAAAAGATATAGCTAATCTTGAAGATCAAATTGAAGAAATTTTGGATATAGATAAAGTTATGATTGTCCCAGTTGAAAAGGACTCGGAAATAATTAATAAAGAAATTGGGAGATTTACATCTCGCTTTTTAAAAGAATTGATTAAAGATGAGGATATAATTGCAGTAACTGGTGGTTCTACTTTAGCACAGGTAGCTGAAACAATGGTTTTTTTAGAAGAACCGCGTGAGGTAACTGTAATTCCCGGTCGAGGTGGGCTGGGGGAAAAAGTAGAAATCCAAGCTAATACAATTGCCTCCAAAATAGCCAAAAAATTAGGAGGCAAATATAAACTACTTCATATTCCAGACGATATAACGAGAGAAAGTCTTGCAATGATTACCAATGAACCCTCAGTTAAAAAGACCCTTGATCAACTTCAACAGTCTAATATATTAATTCACGGAATTGGTACTGCTGAGATGATGTCCGCACGTAGGGACATGGATGAAAGTGAGATGAAAAAATTAAAAGATAAAGGTGCAATTGCAGAAGCCTTCGGACTATACTTTAATGAAGATGGTGAAGTTGTTTATTCAACCGCTAGTGTTGGTTTAAGTATGGCAGACTTGAAAAAAATTAATAAGGTAATTGCTGTAGCCGGAGGTGTTGATAAAGCACGCGCTATAATTTCTGTAGTTTCACCAAAATATCATGATATATTAATTACTGATGAAATAACAGCAAGAGAAATCATATCTCTTAGGGGAGGTGGAAATACTCAAAACTAAATAATTTTGTGGTCCATTTAATATTAAAGTAAGTTAATTAATTATATAATTATAAATAAGGAGGAATAAAGATGAAAGTAAAAGTAGCGATTAACGGTTTTGGAGCAATTGGTAGAAAGGCATTAAGAGGTGCAATTGATAATCCTGAAATTGACTTTGTTGCAATTAATGACTTAGTGGAGCCAAAAATATTAGCCTATTTACTAAAATATGATTCTAACCATGGAACCTTTGATGGAGAAATAGATCATACAGATAATTCTATTATTGTTAATGGAAAAGAAATTAAAATCTTTAATAAAAAAGACCCAGCTGAACTTCCCTGGGATGATTTAGGTGTAGAGGTAGTTTATGAATCAACTGGCCTCTTTACAGATGCTAATGATGCTAAGAAACATTTAGAAGCAGGTGCTAAAAAAGTTATAATTTCTGCTCCTGCAAGCAATGAAGATCTTACAGTAGTATTAGGTGTAAATGGTGATGAATATGATCCTGCTAAGCATGATATAGTTTCTAATGCTTCCTGTACTACTAACTGTTTATCACCGATAGCTAAAATATTAAATGATGAATTTGGACTTGAAAAAGGATTAATGACAACAATTCACTCCTATACATCTTCACAAAATCTATTAGATGGTCCATATAAATGGAAGAAAATCACACGCGGCCGTGCTGCAGGAGAAAACATTGTTCCAACAACAACTGGAGCTGCAGTTGCTACTACAGACGTTCTGCCTGAACTTGAAGGTAAGTTAGATGGAATGGCAGTAAGAACTCAAACTCCTACTGGTTCATTAATAGATTTAGTTGCAACCCTTGAACAAGATGTAACTGTTGAAGAAATTAATGAAGTTATGAAAAAATATGCTGATGGAGAGATGAAAGGTATTTTACAATATAATGAAGAACCTATCGTTTCCAGAGACATAATAGGTAATTCACATTCATCAATCTATGATGCAAATTATACCAAAGTTATTCAGGGTAATATGGTTAAAATCTTATCCTGGTATGACAACGAATGGGGTTATGCTCAAAGATTAAATGATTTTGCTGTAAAAATGAAAGAATTAGGTATATAAATAACATCATATAAAACACAAAGGGGTTAAAGCTTTCATACTTTAACCCCTTTTTATACCTATCATGGAGGTGGATAAGTTTGAAAAAATCTTTAAAAGACTACAATTTTAAAGGAAAAAGAGTTCTTGTAAGAGTAGACTTCAATGTACCGTTAGAAGACGGTGAAGTTACTGATACAAACCGTATTGAAGCTGCTTTACCAACAATTAAATTTTTAGCTAATGAAGATGCAAAAGTTATTCTAATGTCACATTTGGGAAGACCCAAAGGTGAGTTTAAAAAAGAGTTGAAATTAGACCCGGTTGGTAAAGAATTAGCCAATCTTTTAAATAAAAAGGTAGTTAAAGTTGACGACTGTATTGGTAGTGAAGTAAAGAAAGCAGTAGATAGTATGAACAATGGTGATGTTTTACTACTTGAAAATACCCGTTTTTATAAGGGAGAAAAAGAAAACGACCCAGAATTTTCAAAACAATTAGCTGAAAATGCTGATATATTTGTGCTCGATGCATTTGGAGCAGCTCATCGTGCCCATGCATCAACTGTAGGAGTAACTGAATATTTACCCTCGGCGGCAGGCTTTCTTTTAATGAGAGAACTTAATGCCCTTGGTGAAGTAATGGAAGATCCTGAGTCACCTTTTGTTGCTATTATGGGGGGAGCAAAAATCTCCGGTAAGATTTCTGTTATTGAAAATCTATTAGATAAAGTAGATTTCATATTAACCGGAGGAGGAATAGCCAATACTTTCTTAAAAGCACAAGGTTATGAAGTTGGTGAATCCTTAGTTGAGGATGACAAGCTTCAAGTAGCACGTGATTTAATTAGTAAAGCTCGCGAAAAGAATGTGATCTTACTCTTACCTAAAGATGTAATAATAGCAGATAAATTTGATAAAGAAGCAGAAGCAAAAGAGGTATCTGTTGACCAAGTTCCAAATGACTGGCAGATTTTAGACAGTGGAGGTACCCAAACTCTCGAAGAGTATAAAACAGTTATAATGAATGCTAAAACTGTAATCTGGAATGGTCCGATTGGAGTTTTTGAGTTTGATAAATTTGCAAAAGGAACCAATGAAATTGCCAAGGCTCTTGCTGAAACCGATGCTAAAACAGTAATTGGCGGCGGCGAATCCGCGGCAGCAGTTAAAAAAGCAGGTTTAACTGATAAGATGACACATGTATCAACTGGTGGTGGAGCTTCTTTAAGATTTTTCGAAGGAAAGCCATTACCTGCTGTAGAAGCAATTGATGACCTTAAATAATAGGAGGTATTAAAAGATGCGTAAACCATTTATTGCTGGTAACTGGAAAATGAACAAGACTATATCAGAAGCAAAAGATCTAGTAACTTCTTTAAAAGAAAAAGTAGCCGGAATCGAAAATGTAGAGATTGGGGTTTGTCCACCTGATATCGATTTACCGGATGTTGTAGAAATTGCTAAAAATAGTAATATAAAAGTTGGCGGACAGAATATGCACTGGGAAGAAAGTGGAGCCTTTACCGGTGATACTTCTCCTGAAATGTTGAAAGAACTTGGTGTAGATTATATTATAGTAGGACACTCAGAACGAAGAGAATATTATGGTGAAACAGATGAAGAAGTTAATAAAAAAGTTAAAGCTGCTTTTAATTACGGACTTAAACCTATTATATGTGTAGGAGAAAGTTTGGAGGAAAGAAAAGCAGGCGATACCCAAGATAAAGTAGAAAAACAGGTTAAAGCTGCATTGAAAGGTTTAAGTCAAAAACAGGTAAGCCAGACTGTGATAGCTTATGAACCACTGTGGGCTATTGGTACTGGTGAATCTGCTAGTGCTAAACAAGCTAATGAAGTAATTAGCTACATTAGAGATGTAGTAGAAACTCAATATCTAGATGCTGCTGAAGATGTAAGAATACAATATGGTGGTAGTGTTAAACCCCATAATATAGAAGAATTTATGTCTGAAAGTGATATTGATGGCGCCTTAGTTGGGGGAGCCAGTCTACAAGCTGAATCATTTTCACAAATTATTAAAAAGACAGCTCAAAAATAATTAGTGTTTACAAAGGTTATAGAACAGGAGGTGTTTAAATGAACAGACCACGACCGCTTGCCTTGATCATTTTAGATGGTTATGGTGAGTCAGAACAGGTAGAAAAAAATGCTGTAAAAAATGCAGACACTCCATATTTAGATAAACTTAGAGCCGAAACTCCAACTTCGATTATCCAGGCTTCAGGAGATGATGTAGGTTTACCTGAAGGACAGATGGGTAATTCTGAAGTGGGTCATTTGAACCTTGGAGCCGGTAGGATAGTACCTCAGGAATATACCCGAATTTCTAAGGCAGTAGAAGATGGTTCTATTTTGGAAAATGATGTGATAAAAGAAGCAATTCAAAGGGTTAAAAATAACGGTAGTGCTCTTCATTTGATGGGCTTATTATCAGATGGAGGAGTTCACAGTCATATTAATCATCTATTTGGCTTACTTGAAATGGCAAAAACAGCTGAAATTGAAGAAGTATATGTCCATGCTATTCTAGATGGCAGAGATACTCCACCTCGTAGTGCCCTTACCTATATAAAACAACTTGAAGAAAAAATGGACGAGATAGGTATCGGTAAAATTGCTACTGTAAGTGGTAGATACTATGCTATGGATAGAGATAATAGGTGGGACAGAACGAAAAAAGCCTATGATGCTTATGTGTTGGGAGAAGGAATTGAAGTTTCATCTGCAGAGGAAGCAGTTGAAAAATCATATGAACGGGGCGATAATGATGAATTTGTTCTTCCCAGCGTTATAATAGAAGATAAAGAACCCGTAACTACTGTTAAGGGCGAAGATGCAATGATATTTTTCAATTTCAGAGCAGACCGGGCTCGACAGATCACAAGAGCTTTAGGCCTTGCTGACTTTGAGGAGTTTGAACGCCCTGCTGAACATCCTAGTAATTTATACTTCATTTGTATGACAGATTATGATGAAGATTTTGATTTACCAGTTGCCTTTCCAAAACTTTATATTGAAAATATATTAGGAGGAGTTTTAAGTGAAAATGGTTTAAAACAACTCCGAATTGCAGAAACTGAAAAATATGCTCACGTAACTTTCTTCTTTAACGGTGGTGAAGAACAGGAATTTGAAGGTGAAGATCGGGAATTAATACCTTCTCCTAAAGTAGCTACTTATGATTTGCAGCCTGAAATGAGTGCATATAAAGTTAAAGATAGATTGATGGAAAAATTAGAGGAAGATAGTTATGATGTTATTATCTTAAACTTTGCAAATCCAGATATGGTTGGACATACTGGTTTTTATGATGCAGCAGTTGAAGCTCTGGAAGCGATTGATGAATGTATGAGTGAAATCGTACCTAAGATTTTAGAAATGGGTGGACAGGCTTTAATAACAGCTGATCACGGCAATAGTGAACAGATGATAGATGAAAAGGGAGAACCACACACAGCCCATACTACAAATCCAGTGATGTTGATGTATGCAGGCGCAGAAAAGGAAGTTAAATTAAAAGATGGAAGATTAGCTGATATTGCTCCTACAATGTTAGATATTTTGAACCTAGAGAAACCTGATGAAATGACAGGCGATTCTCTTCTTATAGAAAAATAATTAAATTGAGGTGATTTTTATGATAAGTCCATTTATTGAAGATGTTTATGCTCGCCAAATTCTTGATTCACGCGGTAACCCTACTATTGAAGTAGATGTCGTGTTAGAAGATGGTACACTAGGTAGAGCAAAAGTACCGTCTGGTGCTTCTACTGGTAAACATGAAGCAGTTGAATTAAGAGATGGTGGAGACGATTATTTAGGTAAAGGTGTACTTGATGCTGTAAAAAATGTAAATACAGTGATGGGACCTGAGCTTATTGGTATGGATGTAAGAGACCAGATTCTTATAGATGAATTAATGATAGAGATGGATGGAACAGATAATAAAGGTAGGCTTGGTGCTAATGCAATTTTAGGAATCTCTTTAGCAGTAGCTGATGCAGCAGCTTCCGCTTCCGATGACTTTCTGTTTAACTATATCGGTGGTGTAGGTGCTAACCTATTACCAGTTCCGATGATGAATATTTTAAATGGTGGGGAACATGCTGATAATAATGTAGATATTCAGGAATTTATGATTATGCCCACTGGTGCTGAAAGTTTTAAAGAAGCAGTTCAAATGGGAGCCGAAATCTATCATCAATTAAAGAAAGTACTTCAAAATAGAAACTTAGGTACTGGAGTTGGAGATGAAGGTGGTTTTGCACCTGATCTTTCTTCCAATGAAGAGGCTCTTGATGTCATAGTAGAAGCAGTTGAAAAAGCCGGTTACAAAATAAATGATGATATCAAACTGGCTCTAGATGTAGCTGCTACAGAAATATATGAAGATGGCAAATATAACTTTAAAGGTGAAGGAGTGAAAAGAACTCCGAAAGAGTTAATAGATTATTATGAAGAATTAGTTGAAAAGTATCCAATTATCTCTATTGAAGATGGCCTTGATGAAGATGATTGGGCTAACTGGATTCGTTTAAATGAAAGATTAGGAGATAAAGTTCAGTTGGTTGGAGATGACCTTTATGTAACTAATAGTGTACGTCTTAAAAGGGGAATTGACAAAAATGTAAGTAATTCAATTCTAATTAAAGTAAATCAAATTGGAACCCTTACAGAAACCCTAGAAACTGTTGAAATGGCTAAAAAAGCAGGTTATACTGCTGTCATTTCTCACCGTAGTGGTGAAACAAGTGATACAACCATTTCTGATTTAGCAGTTGCAATGAATACAGGTCAGATCAAAACAGGTGCTCCTGCCAGATCCGAAAGAGTAGCCAAGTATAATCAACTGCTTAGAATAGAAGAAGTGCTAGGTAGTGCAGCTGAATATGCAGGAATGGATGCTTTTTATAATATCAATAAATAATTAAAACAAAAATATAATATATGTTGAACAACAAGGTGGGGATTCCCCACCTTTTTTTAATGCCTATAATTGCTGTTATATTAATAATTCTTAATTTTACAACAATTATAAAAACGTTGACAAAACACTATATATTTGGTAATATTAAAATACTAAACTGAACGGTCGGTCGAGAAAATAGGAGATGATTTAATGAAGGAAGATACAAGAAAAAGCATTATGGAAACTGCAGTAAAATTATTTGCAGAAAAAGGATTTAAAGATACTTCAATATCGAAAATTGCTAAGGGAGCAGATGTGGGTAAAGGAACCATTTACTGGCATTTTGATAGTAAAGAGGATTTGTTTTTTTCAATAATTAAAGAAAAAGGAAAAACATATTTTGATAAAGTAGTACAATTAGATAGAAGTGATTTATCACCGAAGGAAGTTATTTTCAAGTATATCAAAGGTAGGATAGAATTTATTGACAAGAATTATAAATTAGCAGAAATGCTTATTAATAATAATGATGTAATAAATAGAGAGTTTAAAGAACTGATGGAAAAAAAACATCGCCAAAGTGTGGCAGTATTAGAAAAAGCTATTCAAAGAGGTATTGATAATCAATTATTTAGAGAAGGTCCGAGTAATGAAATAGCTTTAATGATAATAAATGCGACTAATAGTGCTCACAATAATTTTAGCTGTAGCCTAAAAGGTGATACTGAAGAAAGAACAAAAAAGATATTTGATTTTATTATGTATGGATTAGTTGGAGGTAAAAATAATGAAAAATAAGAAGTTTGTTATTATAATACTAATGTTAATATTAGTGACTGGTTTAACTGCGAATATAAGGGCAGCCGAAATGTCTTTAGAAGAGGCCATTAATCATTTTGTGGAAAATAGCTCTCAACTTGAGAATGCCCGCCGTGATACAAAAGTTTCAGAACTTGATTTAGAAACAACTAAAAAGGGGTTAGCTCCTGAAGTTACTTTACAGTCTTCTTATACTAGACTTGGGGAAGCACCTTTAAGCCCTTCAAAATATTTATTTCAGGGAACAGAAGATCCTACACAACCTGGAACATTTGTAGGTGAAATGGTTCCAATTGAATTTCAAGAACAGTCCCAAGATAATTATAGTACCACCCTAACCATAAATAAACCACTTTATCTAGGTGGACAGGTTAAAAATGGTACTAAATTAAGTAAGAAAGCTGTTCAGTTAAATGAACTTAAATATGAACAGACTTTAAATAATAATTTAAATTCAGTTATTCAGGCCTATTTTAATGTTTTAATTAAAGAAGGGCTGTTAGAGATTCAAAGGAATTCAATGCAGTTAGTTGAAAACCACCTAGAAAATGTTCAAAATAATTATGAAGCTGGACTAGTGGTTAAAAGTGATGTTAATGAAGTTAAAATTGAGGTAAATAAAACTAAGCAATCAATTTTAACTGCAGAAAATGATTTAAGAATTGCGAAAAAAAGATTGGCTGATCTTTTAGAATTAGATAATACCGATTTTACTTTAAAACAACCTGATATTCCAGAGATTGAAAACGATTTGCAAACTCAACTTGATAAAGCATATAAAAATAAGTTTGAGTTAAAAAGCTTAGAACTGAATCAGGAAATGAAAAGCATAAATAAAGAAATGGAAGATAATTTATATAAACCTTCCTTTTTCTTAAGAGGTAACTACAGTTTTGAGGGGGATTCCCTTGATTTTAGTGATGGTAATTTCACAATAACACTTAGTGGTTCAGTTACTCTTTATGATGGAAACAAGTCGGAACTTAATCAAAAGAAAGTTGAATTGGAAAAAGAAAACTTAGAAAATAATGAAAAACAGGTCAAAAAGAATATTGAAACAGAAATTATGCAGGCCTTATATAAAATCGATGAAAACAAACAAAGCCTAGAAATAGATAAACTAAATGAAGAACAGGCCCAAGAGAATTACCAACAGGCCGTTAAAAGATTTGAAAATGGAGTAGGAACTAGTTTAGATGTTTTAAGAGCAGAAACTAATTTAAATCAAATTAGAATTAGTAGAAACCAGACCCATTATCAATATATAATGAGTCTATACAACTTGATGCATAAAACAGGTACTTTAAATAAATATTTTGAGGATGTGATTCAAAATGAAATTAAATAAAATATTATACATTACTTTAATCTTCGTATTAGCTTTTTCACTCATAACAGGGGCTCAAGAACCTGTTAAAACTACTCAGCCCCAAAGAAAGGATATTGCAGTAACTGAACTTCTTTCAGGTAAAGTGATACCTGAGAAGACAGTTAATTTACCTGCTGAAATAAGTGGTATTGTAAATAAGCTACATGTTTCTGTAGGAGATAAAGTAAATAAAGGAGATAAAATATTAGAATTTGATAAAAGTCAACTTTTAATCCAAAAGAAACAGTCGGAAGCATCTTTAGAGGCAGCACAAGCCAATTTGGATCAATTACAAAAAGGAGCTTCTGAAGAAGATATACAAAGTGCAGAAGCAAATTATGAGCAGGCCCAGATTTCTCTTGAAAGCGCGAAAGAAAATTTAGAATTAATCAAAGAAATATATAATGACAAAACAAATTTAAGACAACAATTAGTGAATGCAGAATCACAGTTTAAAAATGCTGAAAAACAATTGGAATCTGCTGAAGAAAGAGTTAATCAGGCAAAAAAATCATTAGAACAGGCTGAAGTTGGAGTCCGACAAGCAGAAAATAACTTAAACCAGGCCAAAAATGATTATGAAAGAATGCAGCAACTTTATGAAGACAATGTAATTAGTGAAAAAGAATTAGAAGGCGCAAAATTACAACTAGAAAATGCACGTTCTTCCTATGAGAACGCTCAATTACAGGTTGATAATGCTAGAGTTTCAATTGAAAGTGCTAGAATTGCCAAAGAACAGGCTGAGTTATCATTAAATACTTCTGAAAAGATGTATGAAATTGCAAAAGAAACCTATAATAACCC
>Ga0207714_1001460_pt1 | contig 15175 bp, 14 predicted proteins | sample PonA232FremontCA_2_FD_187270 | JGI IMG/M metagenome (GOLD analysis project Ga0207714, IMG submission 187270) | Marine sediment microbial community from Fremont, CA, USA - Pond A23 Sediment 2 (SPAdes) | ecosystem: Environmental > Aquatic > Marine > Unclassified | place: USA: Fremont, California... | reverse complement strand
ACAGACATTATGTGGTCAATCATTATGGAACCCGCATGTATATCCATGTCCTTGTTGTGTAAGTCCTTGCATGCGGGTTTCATTCGTATAAAGTTTAATGAACAGTTTGTATTTCAGTATAATAATAGCATGTTATTCGTTGGTCTCGGTAACCTCTGCCATGGAACCCTCATGTTTTATTCATTACCTTTTGTGCTAGTCGGTGCATGAGGGTTTCATACGATGAAAACAAGCCGGTCAGCCTCGCGGTGATTGAAGCGTTAAACCTTTAAAACCCTATTCAATGGATGTTGCATAACCATTCCGGCTCACATTCCTGCTCGGTCAAATAAGGCAAAATTGCATCTCAAAGGGATTAGACAAGACAAAACACTTTATGTTACATTGGCGTATAAATGGAAATGAAAAACACACCTGATTTATGAAATGGATTCAAGTTGTTGTATTGATGGGACTGATTTTTCTGATGGTGCCTCATTCAGCCACAAGTCAGAAAAAAATGGCTCCACAGTATCTTACTATTGTGGCCGACATTTCGAAGCCCACTTTCCTGAGCTCCAGCAGCATTTATGTATCCGTTAACGGAGAGCAATACAGACAGGAAAAGATAAATGCCTCACAAGTCAAGGGAAAGTATGATCTTTCTCCTTTGATTGATCTGATCAGGCATTACCATCAACAGGGATGGGAACTGGTAAACAGCAATCTATCGCTGTCTTCCGACGGCAGGCATCAGGAAAATCTTATTTTCCTGATGATGACCCGGGATTCGCCTCAAGAGGTCAACCCCACCCCGATTGATACCCTCATCGAAAGTCAACCCAACCCTGCTTCCCGGCCGATGGAGATATTTTAGAGGTAGTGTTCTTCAAAGACAATCACGATTTCCCTGAATTCTTCGGGCAGGCGTGAATATATCTGATGGGTGATGGTTTCGGGGATATTGCCATAATAAGCCTGAGCCAGAGCGCCAGCCATAGAGGCCATGGTATCGCTGTCTCCTCCGAGGGAAATGGCATTGCGGATGGCACTTACAAAATCATCCGATTCCAGGAAAGCGATGATTGATTCAGGAACCGAACCCTGACACGTCACGTCAAACTGATACCCCGGCCGAATATCCCGGAGGTTACGCTCGAGGTCATAGTCAAATTCACGCACCAGTTCTTCCCGTATTTGTTTTTTGGAATAACCTCTTTTGGCCAGGTAAACCCCGAGGGCAATGGCCTGGGCTCCTTTGATGCCTTCGGGGTGGTTGTGAGAGACCTCGGCGGTTTTTTTGGCTTCCTTCATCACCTGGGTCCTGGAGGAGAAGGCAAAACCTACCGGGCTTACCCGCATGGCCGATCCATTGCCAAAACTGTAATAGGGTCCCGGTAGTTCGCCGGAGAGCCATTTGATAAAACTTCCCCCGTATCCGGCATCCGGGTAACGCCGCCCAAAATATCGAAGGCTCCTTTCATAGCTTTGCCGGTTCAGGATGGCATGGGCAATGGCTACAGTAAGCACCGTGTCGTCAGTAAAAACATTCAAATCGGTGAAGAGTTGAAAGTCCAAAGACTTGGTGGGTATGACCTCAAATCTTGAACCGATGATATCCCCGGCAATTGCTCCCAACATAATCAGGTAAGTTTATGGATCAACGTTTGGTGTTTGGGAAACTGCTCCAGCAACTGCCGGGAAGATAACAGTTCAAAATCTTCAAAATCAAATCCCGGAGCCATATGACAACTCACCAGGGAATAGGCATCCTTATCCGAGACTTCTCCGCCAAAAATCGTTCCCCCAGGTACCAGTAAAGATAGCTGCTGACCCAATTGAAGGCTAAGCCCCAGGGTGTATTGAACAAGCCCTTCGGTAGGACGGAGAAAATAAACCTCTAAGGGCGCCCCTTTATGGAAATACCAGATCTCATCATAACGGAGGCGATGAAAACGCGATACTTCTTTTCCCGGTAAAAGGTAATAAATGCTGGTGGCCAGATTTCTACCTTCACAGACCTTCTCACTGCGGTAGGTCTCCCGGTAATACCCTCCTTCCGGATGCCTCTGAAGGCCAAGGTGTTCCACCCAAAAATCAATCGGGCTATGATACATCCCTTCTTTGTTTTGTTTCATCATTCCACAAATATACCAAATCAAACTAATTTATCAATTTATTGGTATTTTTAGCTTGAATTACTATTTTAGGCGCTGCTCATTTTATCAAACCCTTAACGGATGCCCATGCACCAGGCTATACCCAAAGAGCTGGGTTGGCCCTGGCTATATAAAAAAATTTTACATTAAAGGCAAATTATTGAGACCCATTTTCCAAATACTGAGCTTTTTGATACTTATCGCAGCCATAAGTTCCGATCAGTCAGTTTATGGACAATCCCTACCGGAAAAAAAACAGCAAAAAGCAGAAAAATATAAAGCCGCCCTATCGCAATATCAGCAAGAGGGCAAAGAGAGGAAGGAACTGGAGTACCTCAACAAACTGGCATTTCTTTACTGGAATCATGATTTCCGCGAGCAAGCCCGAAGCTATTTTTCCAGGGGACTGGCAATCAACCAGGGACTGGGCAATACCAATGGGATAAAAAGGACCCACTATTATCTGGGCATGATTTGGTCTGAATCGGGCCGGTACAAGAAGGCGCTGGGCTCATTTGAAAAGGGGCTGCAAATCAGCAAAAGACTCAGCCAAAAGAGCAGTCAACTCTCGGGGTTGATCAATATTGCACAAACCCATCAGTTGGCGGGAGATTATCAATCCTCCAACCGTTATGCCCTTCAGGGGCTTTCCCTGGCAAAGGAACTGGACAAGCTCAAGCCCATACGCACCTGCTACGGGATTCTTTCTGAAAACCACAAAAAGCTGGGGCATTCAGAAAAAAGCATAAAATATTTTGATCTGTTCTCCTCGATTGATCAACACCTGAAAAAGGAAAAGATATCTGAGATTCGTAAGCATTCACAGAGCGAGATATCGGAAGCCCGGTCCGAAAAACAGCAGACACAGCAAGAGTTGACCGAAGAGATCAACAAAAGAAAAATGACCGAAGACAGCCTTCAACGGGTGGACAGCATCAGCCGTAAAAGGCAAATGCAACTGACCATGCAGGAGCTGGAAAATAAAAAAATACAGGCCCAGCTGAAGTTGGAAAAGACGGTACGCAATTCTTTAATCATCGGTTTTCTCCTGATAACAGGGTTCTCACTCCTATTATACCGTTTTTACAAGCAAAAAAAGCAGGCCAATGTTTTGCTGGAGCGGCAGAATCAACAAATCAACCAACAAAAAATTCAGATTCAACAACAGAAAGACCGTTTGCAGCTGCAAAACACCAAGCTCAACGACAGCCTCAACTATGCCGAGACCATTCAGCAGGCCATCCTTCCTGCAAAAAATGAGTTGGAGCAGATGTTTGAATCCTTTATCCTTTACAAACCCAAGGATATTGTCTCCGGTGATTTCTACTGGTATACCCGGGTCGAGGGTACCAACGCCCACCCCTCAAAGGCCTTTCTGGCAGCTGTTGATTGTACGGGCCATGGTGTACCGGGTGCTTTTATGTCAATGATCGGCAACCGCATTTTCAATGAAATCATTGGCGAAAAAAAAATCTACGATCCCGCCCATATTCTCTATCATATGAATCGCACCACCATTGATGCCCTTCAGCAGGAGCGCACCGATAATCCCGACGGCATGGATGTTTGCCTGATTTCCATGGAAAACACTGATAAACAGAAAAAAAAGATCCGTTTTGCCGGGGCCAAAAGGCCGCTGTTTTACTACCGTCAAAATGAACCCACCTTAAGTAAAATCAAAGGAGACCGTTATTCGATCGGGGGCATCAACAAGAATAAAACGAAAAAGACTTTTCAAACCCATGAATTAACTTTGCAAAAAGGCGATATGATGTACCTCACAACCGACGGCCTCTTTGACCAGGTCAACGATCATCGCAAACGCTTCAGCACGCAGCGGTTTATTCAGGTGATGTATGATAACCTGCATCTGGATATGAAAACCCAGAAAAAAAAGCTGGAAGAGAAGCTGGAAACTTTTACCGGGGTCTCCGAACAAAGAGATGATATCACTGTAGTAGCGGTAAAAATTTTGTAATTTGGCATTACTAAAGGCACCCCATATGAACCGGGAAGAATCTGCTCCACCCATCCTAAAGAAATCCCCCCTTATTGGCCCGATGAGTCAAATATTCTCTTATGAAGGCCCCTTCTTTATTGATTTGCTGACCATGTTAGGCAACCAGCTTAAAATGATGACCAGCAATTATCCCCGCCTGCAGAAACAAATTTTCAGGGTTTACGTTGAACTCTCCCAAAATGTCTCTAACTATGCCGAACAATTCGTACAGGCTGATGAAAAACAAAAAAAGATCGGGGTGGGTGCCCTGCGAATGGACGAAGACCAGAGCCATTACTGGCTGACTACCAAAAACCTGGTGAAAACCACAGATGCCAATATACTTGCTCAACGCTGTGAAATCATCAACCATGCCAGTTATGAAAATCTAAAGTCCCTGAAACGGGCCCTGCGAAAAAGCTCATCCGGTTACAAACTGGGCGCCCGCATCGGCATGTTACAGGCCCGGCTTATCTCCAGAAATCCCCTGGATTTTCACATCATTGAAACAACCAGAGATTTTTCTTATTTTAAATTAACGGTTAAATTCACCAAAGATGGAGAATATTGAAATCAATCAAAATCTTTCTACTCCTTATTTTCCCAGCGTAAAGTTTGAGGTCTCCTCCGGTGTGTGTGAAATAAGCGGGGAATCTTATATGGAAGAAGCCTATAAATTTTACCTGCCCCTGATCAATTGGATCAGACAATTTACCGAGGAAGAAAAACGCAAGATAACCCTGAATATCAAACTCATTTATTTCAATACAAGCACCTCCAAATGTCTGTTGGATATATTCGAAATCCTCAAAAAATATAAGGAACAGGGTGGACAAACAGAAGTCAACTGGTTTTATGATGAAGATGATCCGGATATGGTCGAAGAAGTCCGTGATTTTGAAAATGAGGCGGAAATGGAATTCAATATCAAAGCCTTTTAAACCGGGTCTTTTCCTCTCAATGGCCAGATCCTCCAAGATCATCCTTTGCTGAGAGGCTGTCTTGTAATCCAAAGCTTCCCGGGCTATAATCAACGCCACCTACCCCAATATTTCCATTGCAATTAAAATAAATCTCCAATTTTTAAATATATTTGTATCTTGTATCGACAAAAACGGATTGTTTTATATCGTTAAACACTTAAAAACGGAATAAAGATGGCAAACGAAAAGCGAGTTTACAGTTTTGGAAATAAGCAGGCCGAAGGGAATTCGAAGATGAAGAACCTACTCGGCGGAAAAGGAGCCAACCTGGCAGAAATGAGTTCAATAGGTGTACCGGTGCCACCGGGTTTTACAATAACCACAGACGTATGTACAGAATACAATAAACTGGGCAAAGATAAGATCATTGAGATTCTCAAAGGCGATGTAGAGCGGGAAATCAAAAAGATTGAAGATCAGACCGAAACCAAATTCGGAAGCAATGAGGCGCCCTGTTTGCTTTCGGTTCGATCAGGGGCTCGGATCTCCATGCCCGGGATGATGGATACCGTTTTAAACCTGGGTTTGAACGACGATGCGGTGGAAGGTCTGGCCAAGAGCACCAACAATGATCGTTTTGCATGGGATTCCTACCGCCGTTTCATTCAGATGTACGGGGATGTAGTGATGGGGATGGAACCTGAAAACAAGGAAGATCCCGATCCCTTTGAAGAGATCATTGAAAACAAGAAAAAAGAAAAGCAAGTGGAGAAGGATGTTGATTTGACCACGGATGATCTGAAAGATTTGGTCAAGGAATTCAAGGCAGTCATTAAGAAGCGACTGGACCGGGAGTTTCCACAGAGCCCGTGGGATCAGCTATGGGAAGCCATCATGGCTGTTTTTGACAGTTGGAATACGGACCGGGCCATTTATTACCGGGAGATTCACAAAATTCCGGAAGAATGGGGTACCGCGGTAAACGTGATGGCCATGGTTTTTGGCAACATGGGAGAAGACAGCGGCACCGGCGTGGCTTTCACGCGGGATGCGGCCACAGGCGAAAATGTCTTCAACGGTGAATTTTTGATGAATGCCCAGGGCGAAGATGTTGTTGCCGGCATCCGCACCCCGCAGCAGATCACCAAAGAAGGCTCGGTTCGCTGGGCTCAGCTGCAAGGGATTTCGGAAGAAGAAAGAAAAAAGGTTTATCCTTCACTGGAAGAGATGCAACCGCAGATCTACCAAGAACTTTACGAGATACAGGAAAAGCTGGAGAAGCATTACAAAGATATGCAGGACATTGAGTTTACCATTCAGCGGGGTAAACTCTGGCTGCTACAGACCCGCAATGGCAAGCGTACCGGTTCGGCCATGGTCAAAATAGCCATGGACATGTTGCGTGAAGGGGTACTGGATGAAAAAACCGCCGTACTGCGCAATGAGCCCAATAAGCTGGATGAGCTGTTGCACCCGGTCTTTGATCCCAAAGAGTTGGACCATGCCACCACCATTACCAAAGGCCTGCCTGCCTCACCGGGGGCCGCTACCGGCCAGCTGGTCTTTTTCGCCGATGATGCCGAGAGCTGGGGGGCTGAAGGCAAAAATGTCATCCTGGCCCGGACCGAAACCTCACCAGAAGACCTCAAAGGCATGAACCTGGCCCGCGGCATCATGACTGCCCGCGGTGGGATGACCTCCCACGCAGCTGTGGTGGCAAGAGGCATGGGTAAATGTTGCATTACCGGCGCCGGGGCAGTCAACATCGACTATAAAAACAAAACCATGACCGTGGAAGGCAAGACTTTTAAGGAGGGCGACTGGATTTCCCTAAACGGCAGCACGGGTGAGATCTATGAGGGTAAGGTTCCGACCCTTGAGCCCGAACTCAGCGGTGACTTTGCCAAGGTCATGGAACTCTCTGAGAAATATACCCAAATGCGGGTGCGTACCAACGCCGACACCCCCAAAGACGCCACCACCGCAAGAAAATTTGGCGCCCAAGGCATCGGCCTGTGCCGCACCGAACACATGTTCTTCGAAGGCGACCGCATTAAAGCCATGCGCGAGATGATCCTCTCGACCAAAGAAGAGGACCGTCGCAAAGCCCTCAACAAGCTGTTGCCCATTCAACGCGAGGACTTTGAAGGCATCTTTGAAGCCATGAAAGACCTGCCAGTGACCGTCCGCCTGCTTGATCCCCCACTGCACGAGTTTGTTCCCCACGAAGAAAAACAGCAAAAGGAAATGGCCGATCAGCTGGGCGTGAGCCTGGAAGAGGTCCAACGAACCATCGAATCCCTCAAGGAAACCAACCCCATGCTTGGCCACCGGGGTTGCCGCCTGGGCAATACCTATCCCGAAATTACCGAAATGCAAGCCCGGGCCATCATTGAGGCAGCCGTTAACCTTAAGAAAAAAGGAATCCAGGCCCACCCCGAAATCATGATCCCCTTAACCGGCACCTATGAGGAAATGAAAATGCAGGAAGACATCGTCCGCGAGGTGGCCGAACAAGTCTTCAAAGAAAACAACGACCGGGTCGATTATCAGGTGGGCACCATGATTGAAGTACCCCGGGCTGCCCTGGAAGCCGACAAAATTGCTCAGTCGGCCGAATTCTTCTCTTTCGGCACCAACGACCTGACCCAAATGACCTTTGGATACTCCAGGGACGATGCCGGCAAATTCCTGCCCATCTACATGAATAAGGGCATCCTTAAAGATGATCCCTTCCAGGTCCTGGACCAGGATGGCGTTGGCCAGCTCGTGGATATGGGTACCCAAAAAGGCCGGCAAACCCGCAAAGACCTTAAAGTTGGCATCTGCGGGGAACATGGCGGAGAGCCTTCCTCTGTCGAATTCTGCCACCGCGTGGGCATGAATTACGTCAGCTGCTCTCCCTTCCGCGTACCCATTGCCCGGCTCTCTGCCGCCCAGGCTAAACTCAGGGAAGAATAAAAGATCAGTATATCCCTTTTTATCAGGTTAAAAATAAGGGTTGCAACCAGGTTGCAACCCTTATTTTTAATTTTTATTCATTATATTTGGTAATGCATAAACCCAAACCCACAAATCCAATATGATGAATCAAACCCTCAAGCAAAAACTGGATTCAGTTATTGAATCGAAAACCACCCTGTTAAGGGATTTGCCTAAATCAACCCTGATCCATAAAGCCCTGGAAAAGAAGGAAGCCATCGTTTCTGAATCCGGAGCCCTGGCTACCTGGACCCCGGCCGAAAGCACCGGCCGAAGTCCCAAGGATACGGTCATTGTTAAAAGGCCCGAAAACAGGGATCATATTGACTGGGATTCACCCAATAACATTGCCATTGATGAAGAAACCTTTGAAATGGTCTATCACGATGCCCTGGATATGATGAAATCCAAAACAGAACTTTACCTGACCAACCGCGTTATTGGGGCCGACCAGACCTACAGCCTTCCGGTCAAAACCATTACCGATCATGCCCTGACCGGGGTTTTCTCCCTGAATATGTTTCGCCCGGTACCCCAGGGGATCGAAAAAAGCATCTTTTATCAGCAGGATTTTTACCTGTTAACTCTCCCTTACAACAAACTCAAGCGGGAAAGATACAAAGACCGGCTGAGAACCCTGGTTAACGGTGAAACCAGCAACATGATCGTGGCCATGGATTTAGAAAGGGGCATCGGCATCATCATTGGCTCGGCCTATTTGGGAAGTGTCAAAAAATTGATGTTTACGGTGATGAATTATTACCTGCCCCAAAAAGGCATCCTCCCCTTGCATTGTTCGGCCAATGAAGGCCCCGACGGCAATGTTGCCTTGCTGCTGGGCCTCTCCGGCACCGGCAAAACCACCCTCTCGGCCGACCCCGAACGCGCCCTCCTGGGCGACGATGAGCACGGGTGGAGCCAACAGGGGATCGCCAACTTTGAAAATGGCTGTTATGCCAAAATGATCAACATCGACCCCCAAAAAGAACCGGAGATCTATGACGCCGTCATGCACAAGGATGATCATACCCAACATGGAAGCATCGTTGAAAACGCCATGATCTATCCCGACGGAACATTCGATTTTAATGACGAACGCCTCACGCCCAATTCACGGGCTTCTTATCCCCTGAAATACCTCCACAACATTAAACCCTCCTCCACGGCCCATCACCCCAGTACCATCCTTTTCCTTACAGCCGATGCCTACGGGGTCATCCCCCCTGTATCCAAACTGAACGCAGAACAGGCCATGCTCTGGTTCCTGATGGGCTATACCAGTAAACTGGCCGGCACGGAAACCGGCATCACCCAACCCAAAGCCACCTTCTCGAGGTTCTTCGGTCAACCCTTTATGCCGGCCAACCCCGATGTATATGCCGAAATGCTCGGAGAAAAAATGGCCCGTTATCAAACCCAGGTCTACCTGATTAATACCGGATGGACCGGCGGGCCTTACGGAACAGGCCAAAGGATCGACCTGAGCTATACCCGCAAAATGGTTGATGCCGCCCTGTCCGGGGTTCTCAATAAAGGCCATTTCCAACACGACAGCCTCTTCCACCTGGATATCCCCCTGAAATGCCCCGGAGTACCCGATCAAATCCTTTCCCCTAAAAATACCTGGGAAGATAAAAAAGCCTATGATAAACAGGCCCGATTGCTGGCCTCCAAATTCTCCGATGCATTTGACCAGTCCTATGGAAATAAAAATATCCGAAAGGAAGTAACCCTTCAGTGTCCGGGGAAATGAAAAGATTTGTTAGATTTGTACAATTCCTGACCCAATGATTAGTTATATTAGTGAAAATCAAAACCGAGTGTATGTTTGATCCTCTGAATATCGTGTTGATTGCAGCAGCTTACCTGATAGGTTCTATTCCTTCATCGGTGTGGATCGGGAAAATATTTTTTCATATAGATGTTAGAATGTACGGCAGTGGCAATGCCGGAACTACCAATACTTTCAGGGTACTGGGCACCAAGCCCGGTATCCTGGTTTTCATAATCGACTTGTTCAAGGGTTACCTGGCCACCAGCCTGGCCATGCTAAATCCAACCCTGGTCCAGGCTGCCCCTGAAGCGCTGATCACTGTCCAGCTCATCCTTGGTATCGCCGCCATTTTGGGACACATATTCCCCATATATGCCAATTTTAAAGGAGGTAAGGGCGTGGCCACACTCTTTGGCGCCATCCTGGCCATCAGCCTCTTCCCTACCCTGATCATGGCTGGCATCTTTTTCCTGACCCTCTTCGGCACCCGCTATGTTTCATTAAGTTCCATCATTGCCGGGATCTCTTTTCCGCTTTTGATCATCCTGGTCTTCGATTTTGATGCCCAATCGCTGATCATCTTCTCGGTGATGATCCCCATTTTGATCCTTATCACCCATCAGAAAAACATCGGCCGGTTGCTGAGAAATGAGGAATCAAAAGCAGATCTTTCTAAGTTTAACCTGCACTCTTCGAAAAAATAGATGCCAAATCCCTCCGGGGTCAGGATTGATTATTCCTTTAAATCATTCAATCCACAAGCCTGGTAAAAATCCGTGGATGGGAGCTGAATCCCGGACATCCGCAAGAATGGATTCATGCCCCTCTCCTAATGCCTTTCCTTTTTGTGTGGAATGAAAAAACTTCAGGTTCGTCTATCGGGGGGATTGGACTTTTTGAGGTAACGGATCAAAGCCTGGAGTTTTTGGCTTTGCTGGATCAGCAGCTCATAGAGCTCGTCAAACTCTTTCTGGGTCAGATAATTTTGATCCAGGGCCCGGTGTATCTGAGACCGGCACTCCCCGCATGCGGCTTTTGATAAAAACAAGTAATCAATGAATTGCTTGTTGCCATCGCGTTCATAGCCCCTGGAAATATTATCCATAATCGACCCGGCTGACCTGCGCAATTGATCTACCAGGGCAAAATCGTGCCAAAGCGGATCCCTGGAGGTATAATCATATACCTTCCGGTTAATTTTTCGGGCCAGTTTCCACACCTCCAAATCTTCAAAGTGATGAATGGATTCCATGGCATTGATTTGGAATAAGATACAAAAACATAAAAAAAAATGCCAAAAACTAGAAAGGCTTTTTTAGTGGAACATTTAGGAAGTAAAGGGAAAGGTCATTGGCCGGATTCAATAAGTAAGGGGCCTAAGTCAACAAATTGAAAATGAATTGATATGTGCGGCAAAACGGTTCGTTCAATTGTAAAACGCGGGCAATTGTTTTTGCCACATGCCATAATATTTGCCGCCGTGATGATATAAATCGCGGGGGCTGCCTTGTTCCGCCACTTTTCCTTTATCCAGCACGACCACCCAGTCGGCCAGGGCCAGTGAGCTGAGGCGATGGGTGATCATCACAACGGTGAGCCCCCGATTGCGCAGGTCATTGAGCACCTTCTGCACATAAGCCTCTGCCTCTGAATCCAGGCTGGAGAGGGCTTCGTCAAGGATCAGGATGCGCGGACAACGGTAAAGGGCCCTGGCTATGGCTATCCGCTGCTTTTGTCCTCCCGAGAGCGATGCTCCGTTCGCGCCCAGCCAGGTCCCAAAACCATTGGGCATTTTTTTGATAAAATCCAACATGCCCAGCCTAGAGCAGGTCCCCACCAACCGTTTCATATCGGGGTCCGGATCCCCGATGGCAATGTTATCGGCAACGGTCCCGGAAAAGATGTTGAGCTGTTGGGGGACTACCCCGATGATACGGCGCAGGCTCTTGTTAGAAACCACACCCAGGTCATACTGGCCGATTCGTATGCCCCCCTTATTCAGGGGATACAGTTTTTGAAGCAGATAAGTGATGGTGGACTTACCCGAACCGCTTTCCCCGATCACTGCTGTAATCTTTCCCTTCTTGAAGGTCAGGTTTATGCCCTCAAACACATCGGTTCGGTTGCCATAGGAAAACCAAACATTTTCCATATGCACATCGCCCACCATCTCCTTATCGAGCTCCATCAGTGGTGTTTGCTCCTCCCGCTCAAGGTCCATGATTTCAAAAAGCCGGTCTCCGGCAATCATGGCATTCTGCATCGTTTTATTCATGCCCACCAGGGCCATAGCCGGCCCGGTAAAGTAGCCCATCAGGGCATAAAAAGAAAGCAACTCTCCGGGGGTGATCAGCCGGTTGATCACAAAATAGGAGCCCACCCAAAGCAGGATGATGGTAAATCCACGGCTGAGGAAAGCCGAGGTATTGCCTGAAAAAACCGCATTCAGCCCGGAATGGTAGACCGATCGCAGCAGGGCAACAAAGCGGGTTTCGGTACGCAAGTTGGCAAAATCCTCCAGGCCAAATTGCTTGATCGTGCGCACGGCGTTAAGCGATTCCACCAGTTGACTCTCCACTTCAGCGGCATTGACCATCACCCGCCGTTCCTGTTTTTTGTTGAGCCGGTTGGTAATGGCATACACCACCCCATAAAGGGGCAGGATCAGGGCAATGATCAGGGCCAGTTTCCAACTGTAGATAAACATCAATCCAAAGGCAAAAACAATGATAAATAGGTTCACCACCAGGGTAATCATCGTATCATTGATGAACTGACGGATTTTCACCGCGTCGTTGATGCGCGAGATAAGTTCTCCCACGCGCATGGTATCGAAAAACCTTTGGGGCAGCTTCAACAAATGCTTGTAATAGCCCAGGATCAGACGCACGTCAATTTTTTGTCCCGTCTTAAGGATAAATATCGTTTTGATGATGCCGATGAATATTTGAAACAGCAGGATCATCACCATGGCAATGCTCAGCAGGTTGAGCAGGTTTCGGTTGCCGCCGACCAGCACGTGGTCGGTGATCTTTTGAATGTATATGGAGGTTGACAATCCCAGGATGGTATAAATAACGGCCCCGAAGAGGGCTTGCATCAGGATGCCGCGGTGGGGTTTGAGCAGGAACAAAAACCGCGAGCGGTTGGAGGCTTTCAGATTGGCCGGGCGAAAATCCTCATTGGGTGCCATCAAGACCATGGCTTTGCTCCAGATGTTCATAAATTCCTTGATGGGCATGCGTTCGGTTTTGCCATGGCGGGGATCCATGATCTGCAGCCATTTTGGTGTTACCTTATAGATAACCACATAATGGTGAAGCCTTTCCCCGATCACCACATGGGCAATCGCCGGCAGGGGAATTCGCATAAGGCTTTCCTGCTTGCCCCAAACGCCTTTGGCCGACATGCCCATTTTTTCACCAGCCTGGATCAGCCCCAAAACATTGGTGCCCTTCTTATCTGTTCCTGCCATTTGGCGAATCCGCGAGACCGGGATGCGCAAACGGTAATAAGCAGCAATGGAAGCCAGACAGGCAGCTCCGCAATCCGTTACATCCCTTTGTTTTACCCTGATGCCCATCGCTGGCTTCCTTTTAATATGATTGGTGATTGATTGGTTGCAACTTAGGATTCAACCAGTTGTCTACCTTGTCATACAACAGTTGAAACAGAGTGCGCCGGGCAATCTGAAAACGCGCCGTCAGGGTCATGCCTTTCTTCAACCTGCCGATGTAACCGTTGTTCAGTTTGAGCTCCGCGGACGCCAGGGAGCATCGCACCCGGAAAACAGGCTGATCATTTTTGGTGATCACATCGGGAGAGATGGTCTGGACCCGCCCCGTTCCAAGCCCCCACTGGTTGTGATTAAAAGCATCGAACTGAAAGCGCACTGCCATGCTGTCGCGGATCATTCCAATGTCGGCCGGGGAGATGTAGCATTCAACCATCAGATCTTTTTCCGGTGAAATTTCAGCGATCATCTGATTGTGGGCTACAAAGTTGCCGGGCTGCAATCCGGCCGCCTCGGTAATAATCCCGTTGACAGGAGCCGTAAGGGTATACTGGCTCTTTTCCTGTTTTAATCGCTCCATCATCGAGCGTTGTTCCTGCATCCTGAGCCGATAGGTTTCCAATTCATTCTGCCATTTAAGCCGGGTTTCTTCCCGAAAGGTCTTGTAATTGTAACTGGCCAGCTCATACAAGTATTTTTTCTCCTCCATTTGGCGGTCGGCTATTACCTGCTGCTGATGGAGCTGGCGGTGGATTTGAAATTCTTTTCGGGCCTTCACCCGCTCATGGTTATGTTTCTTGAGGTTGGCCCTGTATTGGGCATAATGGGTTTGATACAGCAATGTTTGGGGCTTTCCCTTATCGCTGAGGATGAGTTCCAGATCCCGGATGCAGGCTTGATTCCTTTGGATTTGTTTTCTGTACCAGGCCATTTCTTCATCCAACTTGTCGGTATTAAGCATTAAGAGTGTGTCACCGGCAATTACCGGCTGGTTGGGCCGGATGCTGATCCATTCAATGCGGCCCGAATGGGGTGAGGCAATGCGGTTGTTTTCCCTGGCCGAACGGATGATGCCCCGGCTTTGGCTGGTAATGGCAACATCAATGAAAGGCAGTGAACCCAGGGCCACCAGCAACGCCACGATTACCATAATATAAATAATGGAAGTACGGGTTTTACGCTCCACAAAAAGGCTTTCCGTGGTCCGATCTACAATCTCCGGTGGAAAAAGTGGGGACATGATGCAAAAATTGTTGGGTCAAAAAATAGCTTTAACAGGATATTCACCATTAAAAGATGGCATTATAAAGCATAATAACAAAAGAAGCGATCAGATAGACAAACAGAACTAAATTGGTTCGCTTTAATTGTTTATTCTGTTTTAGCAATTCCTGATAAGACTTGTTGTTTTGTTCTTCCATAACATTAAAAAATTTAGTAATTAAACTTTTAAAAATATTTGTTATGTTATTTTATAAGCAAGACCATAAAGGTGCCGCTGCCGTTAAAACAACAGCAGCGGCTTGAAATAAGAGCTATCTTCCCCTCCCGACATAACCTTCATTTATGCTATTTGAATCCTCAAAAGAGGCCCAGCTGCATAACTTCCCATATAATCTTCCCAGTTCCTCAAGGCTCTTTTTGATTAAACTGTCACCTCCATTAATATTTATTAATTCTGAGTGATTCATCTCTTTCATTTCTTTTACCTTCAAGTTTTTCATGGCGTTTGATTTTTAAAGGTTAAATACCAAATTGTTGTTCTAAGCCCAAGACAGGTCGACAGACATCCAGCCTTAATCCCCATCATACGTGCTCATAAAGCCTTCCTCAAAGCCTTCCTCT